>Ga0315900_10000781_pt1 | contig 52809 bp, 41 predicted proteins | sample LakEriMetagenome_FD_203521 | JGI IMG/M metagenome (GOLD analysis project Ga0315900, IMG submission 203521) | Freshwater fungal communities from buoy surface, Lake Erie, Ohio, United States - Buoy 12 MA114 | ecosystem: Environmental > Aquatic > Freshwater > Lake > Lake biofilm | place: USA: Lake... | reverse complement strand
AGTTCTCAATCAAGTATGAAAAAGAAGGTTACATCACTGTTGAGAAACAATACGACATCTTATTAGACATCAACACAGTTATCGACTTAAAAGAGACGATGCAGAAGTTAGAGATTGGTGCAGACATCGCCAAAGTCATCCAAATCAACCCGATATACTTCGACTTAGCTAAGTGGAACATCCGTGCTGATGCTGCCAAAGAACTTGACAAAATCGTGAAAGTCATGCAAGAGAATCCAACAATGACCATCGAGCTTGGGTCACATACAGATTGTCGTTCAAGTAAAGCATATAATTTATCTTTATCTAGCAAGCGTGCTAAATCATCAGCCGAATACATCGTATCAAAAGGCATCGCCAAAAACAGAATCGTTGGCAAGGGTTATGGCGAAAGCAAACTCATCAATGGTTGCGAATGCGAAGGTAAAGTTCAATCTTCCTGCTCTGAAGATGAACACCAAGCAAACAGAAGAACTGAGTTCTTGATTACTAAGTTTTAATAGAACCTTTTTAAAGTTAAATTAATCCTCAGCTGTAAAATAGCTGAGGATTTTTTAGTTAACAATAAGTTTCTTTCTAATAAATAATGTACCTATAAAATACATAAAATCAAGAGCGCCATTATTATAATCACCCACTAAAAACGAACCAAAAAACAAAATAATAAAAAGAATGAGTGATAAATCAAGTCCTAAATCATATGCTATTCTTTTTGAGTCCTCTCGAAATTCTTTATTTAAGACTGATACAATCATAGAAATAGCAATTACAGATTCTAATACCGTAATAACTATAAAAGAAAACGCAAGACCATAAGGTATAAGTCCAATAAATGAATTTTCAAATTTGTGAACAAACCAGTCTGGTATTACAAAATCAATAATTTTTTGATAAGCAGTGGTTGCAGATAAAGCAAAATACAAACACTGTATAAGGAATACATGATTGATTCTAAATTTCATAACAAATTCTTTAGAAAAAATACAATTGATTTTAACTAATGTTAAAAAACAACTTAAAGCTACTCCTTAACTATTTTATAATAAGTATAACCCAATCGAATAAAATATATTCCAGATTTAAATGCGGAAAGATCAACTTCATTATCAAGAGAATCTAACTGAGATTCAAAAATTAGTTTTCCCGTCATATCATAAAAATAAACAGGTGATGTATATTTTAAACCTCTTACATTTATAACCGATGATGTAGGATTAGGGAAAATACTTAAATTCAAATCATTGTCAATATTTTCAAAAACACTAGTAGGTGTAGATAAAATAATTTTTCCAACACAAGTAGCAACAGGAGCAATAGAAACAATACTAGAGTAACTCGTATCTGTAGCTGTAACAGTATACGATGTTGAATTACCAGTTGGTGTAACTGTAAAATTTGGTGCTGGATTTCTAAAAACTCTAATTGCAAGGGGAGTGGATGATGACTGGAATTTCAATATATCACCCACTGAACAGTTTACATTAATTGTTGCTGCACCAGAACTTGGCAAATTAATGGTATGAGTGGTTTGTGAAATGCTATAAATAAATAAGATTGAAAATAGAAAAGTAAAAATTGAGTGTTTCATGGTTTTAAAATTAAGGGTTAGTATATTATTGTTTTATTATTTTATGCACTTTTGAATTATTAATTTTAATAAAGTATATATCAGCAGCTAAATTTTCTAATGAAATAAGGCTATTTTCTTTATTAACAATCCCAGAATTTACTATTTGTCCTAGTACGGTAGTAATTTCGTATGAAACAGATGCATTCGAATTTATTTTAAAATTAAGTTCATTACTAAACGGGTTAGGAAAAAAATCTACATGATTATGTTTTTCGCAATCAGCAAATAATATACCAGAGAACGAAGTAGTGCCATCAAAATCAGTTTGAGACAATTTAAAATACTTTAAACCAGAAAATTCAGCCGGCACGTCATAATTATAGTTAATTGTATTTAAACTATTACCAGCTCCATTAACAATACCAACTTCCAACCATTCGTTTGCATCAGTGCTACCAAGAATTGTAAAATGACTATTATTTGTTTCTGTAGCTGTTGACCAATTTAATTTTATTTGATCGTTATGACAACTGTAATCAAAATTAGTTAACTCCACAGGCAAAAGAATTAAACAGCTGGCAGTATTACCTGTCATTTCAAGATAAAATGGTGAAATAGCTCCGCCTGATCCGTCAATAAATACATAGTAAGTATTTCCGGATATTAGTCCTGAAAAATTTAATTGATGGTTATATGACATACCACTAACACCATAACTAGCACCACCTTGATAATTGTCATTTACAGCCGCCCCAGGACATCCTCCTGAAGGCAAAGCATAAGTTGGCGAACCGCAGCCCCCACTCATAGATAAACCAATAGATTGAAGTATTGCAGATAGGCCGCTGATTGTGACATTAACATTGGAACCATTTGCCACAAAATAAAACCAAGCAGAATTATTTTTTTGCCCATTCCAACTACATCCACTAATTGTTAATCCAGGGTCAGTTGCTGGGCCAGGATTTGAATATCCATTATTAGTTCCAATATATACTTGAGAATTATCAGTACATTGTGCGTTAGAACAAGCATCATTAGTATTACTGCTAGTTAGATCTGTTACGGTAATTGGAGAGCCAAAAATCAAATCAACACCGCTAAACGCAATTTCAGTTGAAGAAGCTTCAACTATTTTTAATACCCAATCTCCATTTGGATTTAAACCATTGAAAGTAGCAAAATCGTTAGCATTTACTACCCTATAATACCCTATATGGTATGGCCAAGCGGCAGAAGGTGTCCCAGAGGGTAATTGTCCGATGCTTTTCAAATACAAATTATCTCTATACTTAATGTTAACATCTCCAATGCTGGAACCACCACAATCTTGACCTCCCGATGTACAAATATTAATAAATGTGGTTCCATTGGGGTGATATAATCTGATATTGTATGTGCTTAAATTTAATCCTGTATTGCTTCCATTACCTAATCGAATATTAATTTGCTTTAAAACAGAAGTAGAAACACCAAGAGGACTACTAACACCACTCACAGTAATAGTTTTTGACAACGCAGTAGCCCAAGCATTACCACTATCCCATGTGTTATGAGCGTTAGTTATATTATTACTAAATGTTTGTCCATGGAATTGAGAAGCCAAAAAGCAAAACAAAATTACTGACAAATAAATGAGTGTTTTCATTTTACTCAGATTAAACTTAATACGCTATAATCAATATTATACGTTTCATACGATTCAATTTTAAATTAAAATTAGATTAAGCTTCTATCAATAAAAACATAAAACTTTTACTTTTGTCCTACGAGTATTTTAAAATCACTCAATAGATATTGATGAAATGATGATAAGACAGGAATATATACGTCCAAATTTTGGTTCAGTTGGTGTCTGAAATTTTTCGATTTAAAAAACTTCAATACAAACTCATTTGCTTCTTTACCTAATGGATTATTTTCATTTACTCTTAGATGCCTTGAAGTAGAATCTATTAGTGAATCCAAATTACTATCATATGGAAGTGACATTTTGATTTTTATAACTGTCAATCTAGAAAAAACGGAAAAAAAATGATTTGAAGTGTACATCAATGGTTGAAGTAAATACAGCGCCTTTTTAACATCATCTTCTTTTTCAGCTATAATACCATTTAAAAAATCTTTCAATAGCTGTCCATTTTCTTTAAAATACACGGAATTTTCTTCCATCATTGTTTTAGCTAAAACAAGATTATCTTTAAGTATAATCGATAGAATTTTGTAAAACATGGCATTATTGTTAATTACCGAATACATGTTTTGACCATTAATTATATCGTTAGAAATAGATATAAGAGTCTCGGGACGAGCTCCAGAAAAAAACTTAAGCCTCAATTCCAAAAAGATCATCTTTCGCTCTAAATCATTATACTCGTTTGTTTTTTTAGAAATAGCTCTCAATATCTTCTTTGCCATTTCAAAATTCACATCAAAAGCATCAGTATAGTAATTAAATTTTGCTAATGAAACATGCAAAGAAGCTTTAATTAATGGTGATTTTACTTTTGATAAATAGCCTAAAATTTCATTTTCAACTTGAAGCTTATTGGAATCAAACAATGAATTCTTCTCTAAAAATATATTAGAAAGATTTTCATAATACTCTGAAATAGATTTTTCATTAATAACATTTAAAACTTCAAAGAATTCTTCGTTTAAACCTTTAACTTTACTTAGCTCTTTTTCAGATTGCGCAGCATATCCCATTCTAATTTTTCCCTTCAACGAAATCAATTTAGAAATAGTATTTTCCTCCTCCCCTGCCTTTTGATAGGCTTTATGGTAGTAGTGATTTAATAATTCTAAATTTCCGTTTGAAATTTTTGCTTCAGCTAGCAATAATTGCCTTGTGCTTTTGTTTTTTTCTAAATAGAGAGCTAGTATAACATTTTCTATTTCATCTGAAAAAAAACTAACCAGTCTTCTTTTTTTTAAATCAAGTTCCTTTATTGTGACTGAAGACCAAAAAAACAAAACTTCATTATGAAGAAATACATTTCTCTCCTCTAGAGTTGGTTGTTTTAAATTAATTAATCTTCTTAATATTTTAAAACGCTTATCTGAAACGCTATTGCAATGTTGAATGACGGCTTTATGTTCTTGCAAAGTCAATTCATTTATCAATTCATGTAGCTTTTGTCCTATCATAATTATTATACCATTTAAATTTGGTGTAATAAAATTAGATAAGAGACAGAAGTAGAAAAACTAATAAAACTAAATTTTGTCCTATTTGTTTTTAACGGAATCTAACATAAATTGATGTATAGGAGATATTTTTACTGTCTTCAAGCTTATCTCCATGAACGTCTTAGAAACTTTAGCATTTAACATTTTGGCCATTTTAACCATAAAAACAACTGAAGAATTTATGGTAAATATCCTATTTGAATTTAATGCTAATCTTTTTAATTCCTTTATCACCAAACCTTCTGTTAAATCCATATCACCCTGCCTATAATTAACGGCGACTTCCAAACATCTTGACCAAGAAGCTATATAGGGATTATTAATAAAAGACAAATTACTTAATATTCGTTTCGCACTCTTAAAATCATTGCTTTTATAATACTCTAAGGCCTCAAGAAAATTAAAAAAATAAAGAAATTCCTGATCAGTAAAATACTTTTTAGGGTTTTGCTTATATACATTAATCGCTCCTTCAGTATCATCTTTTATAATTTGTAATAAAAACAAATAGAAAAATATTTTTGGCTCTTCAAATTGTGTCTTTTCATTAAATGCTATAATTTTCAAGAGCAATTTTTTTATAACAGGATACGGATGATTGAAATGAAAAACATGTAAAAAGGAAGCAAAAAACACTCTTCTTCTTATTAGGTCAGCCTCATCATCATGAATATTCTTTATTATTCTAATAGCTTCACTAGAATACATTGGATATTTAGTTTCATCTTCAATATTAAAACGAGCAAGCGTCAAATACAGATTTGCTTTTACCTTTAAATTCTGCACTAGTTCTATTTGTTTCAGTATATAATCTTGATTCAAATATTTAGCATCAAATCTCTCGAGTGTGGTTTTGTCATCAACATAAGAAGCGCCAATTTTACTGTAAACATTGGCAATTTCTTCATAATAATAATCTTGAACTAATTTAATTTGCGTTGCCAATAAATTGCGCCATTCCTTAAAGTCTTCATCGGTTTGACTTAATAATTTTAAGGATGCCATTTTATTGATATAATAGTTTTTGATCCAAAACTCATTTGAGTATTTTGTAGAAGAATTTAATTTTAAAAGATAATCTTGGTAAATATATCTGGTGTCAATTTTATTATAAACATCAGACAAAATATAATTTCTAATTGCTGGGTGAGACTTTGAATAATTCTCTATTTTTAAATCCTCTATTTCTTTAATACAAAAATCAATAAATCTTCTCAATTGATCATTCTTTATTTTCTCCGACTGACCTTTTGAGGAAATACTATTTTTCACAATCATTAAAGAATCTTGAAATTCTGCAGAAGATTGATTAGGCTCACCTAATAATCTAATGAATTGTTTTAGTCTTTTGTCTTCAGAACGTTTTGCTTTATAGATAAGTAATTTCCTTTCAGAGATATTTAGTTCTTTTATTATTTGCAATAATTTATTCCCTAGCATATATCAAAACTAATAATTAATTACACTAAAGACAAAAAAAGTGAAATTTCGATAACTACTAAGTATGCTATAAATTTTGAAAGGCATTGTTTTTATAATTAGGTGATTGTTCAACGGCCTCCAATCTATTCCATTGAGTATTTTTACCTAATGATTTTAAAAGTAACATAGTGTCTGTTTTTATTTTTACTGCCAGTTCGAGCAAATCCGAGAACTATTCAGATATCGAAAAAATTAATTCTCTAATTCAAAGATGGGTCAAAAGCATAATCACTAAACGCTTTATAACCTGGTTTTATTTTCACCAATTCTTCACCCCACAAATCATCGGGATTAATACGCATTAAATCAGGATATTTAGCATTCTTTGTAAACCACATATCGCGTTCTAATTCACCACCCAATTGCTCTTCGCCCCAACCACTATAGCCAATGTAAAAACGAATATCATCAGAAGTGACTTCGCCATTTTCAATCATCTGGCATAACTCCATAAAATTACCTCCCCAAAAAACATTATCTATCACATGTTGACTGCCACTTAGTTTATCACCTAAAGTATGCGTGTAAAATAATTGATTGGGTGAAACTGGGCCTCCTTCAAACAAAGGGAAATTACCGTTTTTTAAATGTGGAAAAATGTCACGTAACAATAAACCATGAGATTTATTGATAATAAAGCCTAAACTGCCTTCGCTATTATGCTCGCAAACATAAATAACCGAACGCTTAAAATGCCCATCTTGTAAAAATGGTTTAGCAATTAATATATCTCCTGCTTTTATCAAGAATAACTCTATATATTTGTGTAAAATTACAAAAAATGGGCCAAGTTAACCAGCATATTTCTCAGTTAAGAGAAGATTTCATGAAAGGCGAATTAAGTGAAAACAACTTAAACAAAACGCCTGATTTACAATTTGAACAATGGATGAAAGATGCCATTGATGCAAAGGTAAATGAAGTGCCTGCTTGTAATTTAGCAACAGTTGACAAAAACAATAAACCATCAGCACGCATTATTTATTTACGCGAATTTTCTGATAACGAATTTTATTTTTATACGAATTACGATTCTCGCAAAGGACAACATATAGCAGAAAACCCAAATATTTGTTTAACTTTTTTTTGGCCAGAGTTAGAACGTCAAATTCGTATTGAAGGCGTGATTACACAAAAAGCAGAAACTGAAAAAAGCGACGCCTATTTTAATGCTCGTCCGCAAGATTCTAAAATAGGTGCTTGGAGCTCGCCACAAAGTCGTGTATTAAATAACCGTGAAGAATTAAACACCTTTATTGAAGGCAATAAAACAAAATTTAATAATCAAGAAATTCCTCGTCCTGAATTTTGGGGCGGTTATGTGATTAAAGCAAACTATTACGAATTTTGGCAAGGACGCAAAAACCGTTTACACGATCGCATTGCTTTTACTTTAGAGAATGGCAATTGGAAGATTGAAAGACTTGCTCCATAATCAGTTGTTAGTTATTGGTTATTAGTTTTTTGATAATTGATATACCATAAACTTCAACTTTATTAGATTTAAACAAAAAACCAACAACTAACTTCAAACAACTAATTTATATGAACAAGCAAGAAAAAATAAAAAATTTTGATCCTAACAGCGTTGGCGATGTAAACGCAAATATGTTTGGTTTACCATTCACAACACAAGAATCTGAAACCGTATTAATACCTGTGCCTTGGGAAGTAACCGTGAGTTATGGTGGTGGAACCATTGACGGGCCTCAACAAATATTTGATGCTTCTTTTCAAGTGGATTTATTTGACCCGATTGTAAAAGATGCATGGAAAATGGGAATTGCGATGGATGACTTTAGTGAAGACTTAAGAGAGAAAAGTGAAATCTACCGTCCTGTAGCAGAAATTATTATTGACAGACAATGTAACGGAGAACCGTCTTCGGAAATTGAAGAAATAAAAGACGTGAACAAAGTGTGTGAAGAAATGAACGCATGGGTAAAACAACGTGCTTTACATTTCTTAAAACAAAAGAAAAGCGTTGGTTTAATTGGTGGCGATCACTCTACTCCATTAGGTATGATTGATGCCTTAGGCGAACACTTTGGAGAGTTTGCTATTTTACAAATTGATGCACACGCTGATTTACGTGCAGCTTACGAAGGTTTTGAATATTCTCATGCATCTATTATGTACAATGCCTTAAAAAGACATAGCGTGCAAAAATTAGTACAAGTTGGTATTAGAGATTATTGCCAAGCAGAGTTAGAAATTATTAATAACTCAAACGGGCGTGTAAAAACATTTTTTGACAGAGATATTAAACAACAACAATACAACGGCAAAAGTTGGGATACGATTTGCCAAGAGATTGTTGCAGAGTTACCACAAAACATTTATTTAAGTTTTGATATTGATGGTTTAGACCCAAAATTATGTCCAGGCACTGGAACACCAGTAGCAGGAGGGTTTGAAACCGACCAAGTATTGTATTTATTAGAACAAGTAGTAGCATCAGGCAAAACCATTATTGCTTTTGACATCAACGAAGTTGGTGGCGAAGACGAATGGAACGCAAACGTGGCTTCTCGTTTATTATACCGCATTGCTAATTTAGCAGCGCATAGCCAAGGAAAAAAAGCTTAATTATAAATTTAATTAACAAAAAAAAGTCTGAGAGAAATCTCAGCCTTTTTAGTTTTAAGTTATTTGAACTGCTTCGATAAATAAGTCATAATCCTGAGTAGGATATAATTTAATCTCATCCACATAATTTATTAACTCTTTATATTCCCTTTCAGTTATTTGAAATGGACTGTAGAAATCAGGATCATCATCAAAAGGCTTAAATAACTTTCTCAATAACTCAATGTCAACTGCATCCGCATTAATTTCATTGAGAAATTTACCATCATCACATTTCTCAAACACTGTAATTATTCGTTCTATTTTCATAAACATTATTTAAATCTCGAAAAAATTTGACTCAGTAATCCTACATTCACGGTTTCAATAGGATGCTTCGTATTAGGCAACATATACATGGCTCCATTTTTTAATTGCTTGTAAACGGATGTGGTTTCTTCTAGGCTAACCATATTGTCTTTATCCGCTATGCCAATCCATACTTTATTTTCAATGCTTGTAAAATCATTTAAGGATAATACATTTTTGTTCCCAAGATTCAACATCATCTCTGCTGTTTTTTGCAAGAGCAATTCCCAATCTTGTCCGTGGCGTTTTTGTAAAGCTTCTGCAAACTTGGGTACTTTTTCGATAATCGTTTTTGAATCGAGCATTTTTATTTCTTTGGCTGAAATCTCAGGACTCCACTCAAACTTAGTTCCAAGAGTGATAATATCTCCTAATATATTTTTGTTTCGATGCGCTAAATACAAAGCCACATAACCACCCATGCTATAACCAAACACGGTTGGTTTATCTAAATGATTTGTTGTAATAAATTGCTCTAGCTCCAAGGCAAATTGCTCAATACCAAAATTAGTAGCAAAAGGTGTTTGTCCGTGCCCGCTAAAACTTAAGGTAAATACATTGTAGCCTTTTTGTTTTAACTCAACAGCTAATGGTTCTAATTGATCTTTAGCGCCGATGGCTCCGTGAAGTAAGATGATGTTTTTCATAAATAAAAAACCCCGATAAATCGGGGTTAAAATTAATTAAGCTTTTGCTTTAAATTTATTAATAGCATTCACTGTGAATTCTGATAGTACTAAAGTACCGCTCATACCTGCTCTTTCTACTAATAAAGTATCCCAATTTTCTGTTCCTTCCCACATGATTTTCTTTAACATCATCATCGCTTCAGGATTACTGGTTGCTAATTTACCAGCTAAAGCGGCAATACCTTTATCCATTTCTTCTGCCGTTGCAAATACCTCAGCATATAAGCCTTTTTCTTTAGCCCATTGAGCTGTTTGCCACTCAGTAGCATTAATAGTTAATTGACAAAAAGCAGAAGTTCCTACTTTACGTTCAACTGCCGGACCAACTACAAACGGACCAATACCTACTGCTAATTCAGATAATTTAATAGAAGCATCATTCACGGCAAAAGTATAATCAGCACTAGACGCAATTCCTACTCCACCACCAACAACTTTACCTTGCACACGAGCAATAATAAATTTAGGCGCTTTACGCATCGCATTAATGACTTGAGCAAATCCTGAAAAGAATTTTAAACCAGTATCAATATCTTTAATCGAAATTAATTCGTCAAAACTTGCACCTGCACAAAATGCTTTCTCCCCTTCGCTTTGTAATACAATTACTTTAGCGTTATCATCTTTTCCTAATTTTTCAATCTCCGCTGCTAAGTTTCTTAATTGAACACCTGGCATCGAATTACTTTGAGGATGAAAAAAAGTAATCGTTCCTATTCCGTTTTTAATTTCTGCTTTTATTGTACCTTCCATTTTACTCTATTTTTAAAAATATAATTCTTTAAATGCATTTTTTATTTGTTTCCTAATCGAATTCAAATCTAAAGGACTTTGACTTGAACTAAAAAACTGTTCTCGAATATAACAGATTTCTTTTTTATTTTTATCATAAACAATAAGAAATCCTTTCAATCCCTGTTTTCCATCAAAGGCACCTTTAAAATCCAATCCGTCATTATCTAATGTATATTTTGAATTGACGCCATTTTTCATAGCTTCGTTAACAATTAATACACCACTCATACCGAAGGCAAAGCCAGATAATAGATTTAAAGCAATTGTTTCGCCTTTTAAAATAGCCTCTTCTTTTGCTAAATTAGTATCCTTAGTAAATCCAGTAGAAATAAAATAAAGATTAAAATTTGATGTGGTTGTTTTACCTATTTCATCAAAAACATCAGAAGCTTTAAAGCCTTTTACTTTTTCATTGGTTTTTGTGTAATTTAAAATAGAAAAAATAGCAGAATTAATCTTTCTTGATGTTAATGAATCAAATCTTTGATTAGTGAAATTGGTTTTTTTTACTCGCTTTCTAATGATAGAATCATTTTTATAAATAGAAGTTAGAGTTTGAATTGGCTCTATATTTACCTTTTGATTTACATCAACATAGTAAATAGAAGCAAACGTCCCTATATAATCCGGCCTAACGAACTCATCAAGTTTTTGATTATCAGTTGTTAGTGTTCGTGTTTGTACACACGAACTGAAGGCAACCAGTACACACAAAAATAAAAAATAACTAAGCTTCCAATTCATTTGCCAGATTTTAATGAACGTAAATAATGATTGAAAAAAAAATCATTAATTACGCTAAAATAGTTACTGGGTTTTCTAAGTAGGTTCTTAAAGTTTGTAAGAAAGCAGCGCCTGTTGCTCCGTCAACCGTTCTATGGTCGCAAGCTAAGGTTACTTTCATCACATTACCTGGAACAACTTGATTATTTTTAACAACTGGTACTTGACGAATTGCACCAACAGATAAAATACAAGACTCAGGTGTATTGATGATTGATGTAAACTCATCAATACCAAACATTCCTAAATTAGAAACCGTGAAGGTATTTCCTTCCCAATCTGCTGGTTGCAATTTTTTATCTTTTGCACGTTTACCTAAATCTTTTACCTCAGCACTAATTTGAGATAATGATTTTTGATCAGCAAAACGAACTACTGGCACTAATAAGCCATCTTCTACAGCCACTGCTACACCAACGTGTACATGAGAGTAGTAACGTATTTTATCGCCCATCCAAGATGAATTTACTTTTGGATGTTTGCGTAATGCTGCTGCACATGCTTTAATCACTAAGTCATTGAAAGAAACTTTTGTATCAGGAATGGCGTTAATTGCATTACGAGATTGCATCGCATTTTCCATATCCACTTCAATGGTTAAATAGAAATGAGGTGCGCCATTTGTACTTTCTAATAAACGTTTCGCAATCACTTTACGCATTTGCGAAGTTGGCTCATCATTAAATCCTTCGGCACCTGGAACAAACGAACTAACGTTTGATGATTTGCTACTTGAAGTTGCAGCAGAAGGCTTATAATTTTCGATATCTGATTTAGTCACACGACCATGATCACCAGAACCAGTTACTTTTGAAATATCAATTCCTTTTTCTTTTGCTAATGCTTTAGCTAAAGGAGATGCTTTTACTCTTGAATCGTTTGAAGAAGATGACTTCTCGACTACGCTCGAAGTGACAGCAGCTGCTGTTTGAACAGGTGCTTCAGCTTTTGGAGCGCTAGTAGTTGCAGGAGCAGAACCAGCAGAATTAACAGACGCTAAAATAGCATTCACATCTTCTCCACCTTTTCCTAAAATAGCAATAATACTATCCACAGGAATAGATTGTTTTTCTTGAACACCAATATGAATTAATACACCATCTTGGAATGATTCAAATTCCATCGTTGCTTTATCAGTCGCAATATCCGCTAATAGCTCACCGCTCTTAACTTTATCGCCCACTTTTTTATGCCATTTTTCAATCACACCATCCGTCATCGTATCACTTAACTTAGGCATACGAACAACTTCTACACCTGCAGGCAATGCAGTTGCTTGAGATGAGTTGTTGGTTGTTAGAACTGCTTCTTGCTTCTCAGCTACACTCGAAGTAACAGGTGCTTTTGTTTCTGATCCATTCAATAAAGCAGAAATATCTTCTCCTTCTTTACCTAAAATAGCAATGATAGAATCTACAGGTACAGCTTGTTTTTCTTGAACTCCAATGTGTAATAATACACCATCTTGGAAAGATTCGAATTCCATGGTTGCCTTATCGGTTTCAATATCAGCAAGCAATTCTCCGCTTTTAACTTTATCCCCAACTTTTTTATGCCATTTAGCAATGACACCATCTGTCATTGTATCACTTAGTTTGGGCATTCTAACTATTTCAGCCATGTTCTTTTTAAATTTTGAATGATGAATTTAAATGTTTAGTTACTCTAAAATGTATGGGTAATTTTCTTCCGCATAAACATCTTTGTACAATTCATCTGGTTCTGGATATGGGCTTTCTTCTGCAAACTGAACTGATTCATCAACTAAAGCTTTTACTCTTGCTTCAGCTGCTTCAATTCCTGCATCATCAATCCATTTATTTTCAATTAATGTATTTAATACTTTTTGAATTGGATCCTGGGTTTGATACTCTTTCACCTCATCTTTAGTTCTGTATGTTTGAGCATCACTCATTGAGTGACCTTTGTAACGATACGTTTTCATTTCTAAAAACGTTGGGCCATCTCCACGACGTGCACGAGCAACCGCTTCTTCCATCGCTTCATGAACTGCCTCAACAGTTAAACCATCAACTGGTTTACTTGGCATATCATACGCTAAACCTAATTTCCATAAATCATGCACGTTACTAGTTCGTTCAACCGAAGTACCCATCGCATACATGTTATTTTCTACAATAAAAATTACTGGTAATTTCCATGTCATTGCCATGTTAAATGCTTCGTGTAATGCACCCTGACGAACCGCTCCATCACCCATTGAACATACACACACATTGTCATTACCCATAAATTTATCAGCAAAAGCAATACCAGCTCCTAAAGGAATTTGCCCGCCAACAATACCATGTCCGCCAACAAAATTATGTTCTTTACTAAAAATATGCATCGAGCCACCTTTACCTTTACAGCAACCGGTGATTTTAGCATACATTTCGGCCATGATATATTTTGGATGCATACCTAAACCAATACCATGTGCATGGCAACGGTAAGCCGTAATATGCTTATCTTCCTTTTTAGTAGCACTCACTGTACCAGCTACAATAGCTTCTTGTCCGATATATAAGTGGCAAAAGCCTTTGATTTTTTGTTGAACATATACTTGTCCAGTTTTCTCTTCAAACTTACGCATCAATAACATTGATTCGTACCATTTAAGGTATTGTTCTTTTGAGAACTTGCTCTTTTTTTCAGCTGTTTTAGCCATAGAAATTACAATTTAATAAGGTACAAAAATAAGAGAATAAATGATATTCAAAAGCCCTAAAAAAAGCCTAATTATAGATACTTTTTGCTAAACATTAAGGGCAATAAACTTTCGATGCTTTTAGCGATGTAAATTTGTCCCTTTTCTCCCGACATGATGATTCTGATGGGTTTTTCAAACTTATTTTCATACTCAGCAATTACCTGTCGGCACCCGCCACAAGGTGATAAAGGCTCATTAATGACCATTTTTTTAGATTTTACAGCTACCGCAACCGCTTTTACAGCCACATTAGGATATTGAGCAGAGGCATAAAAAATAGCCACTCTTTCGGCACACAATCCACTTGGATAGGCGGCGTTTTCTTGGTTGTTTCCTGCTACAATTTTCCCATTTTCTAATAAAACGGCAGCACCAACATGAAATTCGGAATAGGGTGCATGAGCTGTTTTTACCATTTTTTGAGCAGCTAACAATAATTCAGCATCTTTTTTATCTAAATCCTTTGCAGAATTATAAACGTCAAATTCGGTTAATATAGATAGTTTAGAAATTTTAGATTTTGCCATAAGTACATGTTTTATAAAAAAGAAAGGTAAGAAAGTTATTGAAGTCTATCAATATTTTAGGCTTTTCTTTTGGGGTTGTCTTTGATGAAAGCATCCCAACCAGAATAGGATTTTTTAGCTCCCGAACCAGCTGTTTTGTTTTGAAAATAATGACATACGGCTGCCCCTAATGCATCGGTTGCGTCTAAGTATTTATCATCATGTTTAAAGTTTAATAAATTCTCTAACATGGCAGCTACTTGTTCTTTGGACGCGTTTCCATTGCCAGTAATACTCATTTTTATTTTCTTTGGAGAGTACTCCGTCATCGGAATGTTTTTAGATAAAGCTGCTGCAATAGCAACTCCTTGAGCTCTTCCCAACTTTAACATCGATTGAACATTTTTTCCAAAAAAAGGTGCTTCAATAGCTAACTCATCGGGTTTATATTGTTCTATTAATTCAACCACCCGTTCAAATATTTTTTTTAATCTATCAGCATGTTCATCTAGCTTATCTAGCTTAATCACATCTAATGCAATTAACGACAGCTTATTATTTTGAATATGAACTAAACCATAACCCATTACCAAAGTTCCTGGGTCAATCCCTAATATGATTCTATCGTTCATAATCAAATAAATATTATATACATACAAATGTAAAATAAAAAAGCCCCCATGTAAACAACATGAGGGCTTTTGTTTTATGACACTAAACTATTTAAACAGATTAATATATCCTTGTTGCTTATATTCCTTATCATCAAATCCCTTGGCAATCAGAATAAAGAAGTACGTTCCGTCATTTGCATTGCTTCCATCCCAAGTACCATTAATCCCTGAAATATTTGCCACTTTCGTTCCCCAACGATTAAAAATATCGCAGTTTAACTCTTTTATTCCTGTAGTGGTAATTTTAAAGACATCATTTTTATTATCCCCATTAGGAGTAAATACATTAGGAACAATAATAGTTGAATTTTCAAACACATCTATAGATATGGTTGCTGTTGCTGAACATAATCCCGACGCATCAGTAACTAATAAAGTGACCGTATAATTACCTGTTGCATTATATGTATGGTCAGGATTTGTTAAAGACGATGTATTATTATTAGTATCACCAAAATTCCAAGAATAAACATTACCAGTACCAGGAGTTTGATTTGTAAAATTAACTAATAAAGGTGCTGTTCCAGAAAGTGGATTAGCTGTAAACGCAGCAGTAACTGCAATATTCGTCACATTTACTGTGCTTGTAGAAGAACATCCATTTGTATTGTCAGTAATAGTAACCACGTAAGATCCTGCAGAACCAGCAACAGGAGAAGCTGAATTGGCTCCTGACAATATTGTTCCAGTTCCTGAGGTCGTCCAACTATAAGATACATTAGTTGTTGTAGAGGAAGCATTAAGTGTTACTGATGGAGAGCCGCAAGGCATTGTCGTATCAGATGTAACCGCTACAGGTGCAACTGTATTTCCTACTACAGTATATTGTGCTGTGGCAGTACAACCAGTTGATGAATTTAAAACAGTTACACCATAAACGCCTGCACTTGATGCAGATTCAGTTTGTGCTGTATTATTGCTTGGCGACCATACGAAAGAATAAGATCCTATCGGAGCAACACTTGCTGTTAAAGTTACCGTTGGGTTTTGACAAGTAATAATACTATTAGTTGAAGTAGCGCTAATAGTAGCTACTGGAACATTTGTATCTGCAACAATTTGAGCTGAAGCGGTATTTGTACATCCATTTGCTGCATTAGTAATCGTAACAGAATAATCACCTGCTGTATTAACCGTAACAGCACCAGTTCCTTGTCCAGAAACAAGAGTCCCTGTCCATGTGTAGCTAATTCCTGTTGATGGATTTGTTGTGGTTGATATAACAGCCGTTGGATTTGCACATGTTAAAGTTTGAGTTCCAGAAATAGAAACAGTTGGAACAGTTGTATTAGTTGTTACAACTACTTGAACAGGGGTAGAACAATTACTGATGGTGTTAGTAATTGTACAAATATATGTATTAGGCATATTGAAACTTGCTATTGAACCATTAGCTGATAAAGATGATGGAGTGTTATTCCATGAATAAGTTACATCTGTGTTTGGGGTACTAGTAATTGTAACAGATTGAGTTGCATTATTACAATCTAGAACTAAAGCAGTTGAAGAAATAGTTGCGGTAGGCGCTCCAGCGTTAGGAAAAATCTGAACAGTAGATGTTGAAGTGCAACCGTTTGAAGCATCTGTTGCCGTTAATGTATAAACGCCTGCTGCACATGCTGCTGATGAAAGGCTAGTTGCTGAACTACATACTACTGCACCTGTCCAGTTTACGGAAGCATTAGTTGGAGTTGTGATACTTCCATTTAAAGAAACTGAAGTGGAAGTACAAGTTAAAGTTTGATTTGTTCCTGCACTTACACCGGTAGGAGCAATTGTGTTTTGAGAAACTGTAGCTGTTGTTGAAAAAGTACAACCATTTAATGGGTTCTGAACATTTAAAGTGTAAGTATCTGGCGTCAAACAAATTGCCGTCGGAGTATTAATACCTTGTGGAGTCCAAGTATAATTCATTCCAGTAATGTTAGAATTCAAAACAACTGAAGTAACAGAACAAGTAAGAACGCCACTAACTGAAACTGATGTTGTTGGAACAGCAGTATTCGTAGAAACTACTGTTGTTACCGAAGAGGAACAACCTGACAAAGTATTTGTTACAACACATTGATAAGTGCCACCAACACTAACAGTACCAGTTGACGACGAAGATCCTGCAATAGCACCTGGACCTGTCCATGAATAAGAAACAGGAGTCATTGTGGTGGTTGCAGTAACCCCAACTGTATTATTTATACAGTTAATTGTCCCAGTATTTGAAGTTGATACCACTGGAATTCCTAAACTAGGCACAACCTGAACTGTACCAGAGTTTGTGCAACCATTTGCAGGATTTGTAACCGTCAATGTATAAATATTTGGAGAACATGCGAGTGCTGTATAAGTAGTTGCTCCACCACAAACTCCACCTGTCCATACTGGTGTGCAAGAGGAAGGTCCTGCAGAACCAACTAATGTAACCGATGGCGATAAACAAGTAATTGTTTGCGTGCTTGGCATTGTAACTGTTGGTGCAATAGTATTTTGATTAGCTGATGTTACAACTGTATTGGTGCAACCATTTACCAAACTTTGTACAACTAAAGTATAAGTTCCGAGGCCTTGGCCAATAGCGTTTTGAGAATTAGTGCCGCTAGAAATTGATGATCCTCCTGGTGCTGTCCAAGTATAATTTAAACCAGCTAAAGTAGATGTTAAATTAATAGTATTTGTTGTACATGTAATAGATCCTGAACTGGACGCAGATGTTACAGGAGCAATTGTATTTTGATTCGCTGTTGTTACAACTGTATTAGTGCAACCATTAACTGGATTTTGAATAGTAAGTGTATATGTTCCCAAACCTTGACCAATTGCATTTTGAGAATTCACTCCACTTGAGATAGACGACCCTCCTGGCGCTGTCCATGTATAACTTACACCAGCTAAAGTGGAAGTTAAATTAATAGTATTAGTAGTACAAGTGATTGATCCAGAAGTGGAGGCCGTTGTTACTGGGTTTGTGATGTTTTGATTTGCCGTTGTTACAACTGTATTAGTGCAACCATTAACTGGATTTTGAATAATTAATGTATAGGTTCCAGGACCTTGACCAATCGCATTTTGAGAATTCACTCCACTTGAGATAGACGATCCACCTGGAGCTGTCCATGTGTAATTTACACCTGCTAAAGTAGAAGTTAAGTTTATGGTATTTGTAGAACAAGTAATTGAACCTGAACTTGAAGCAGTGGTTACTGGTGCAGTGTTGTTAACATTAGCCGCAGTACTAACTGTTACCGAACAGCCATTTACTGGATTTTGAGCAGTAAGTGTATAAGTACCTGAACCCTGACCGACCGCATTTTGAGAGTTGGCGCCACTTGAAACAGATGATCCACCTGGTGCGGTCCATGTATAATTTACACCCGCTAAAGTAGAAGTTAAGTTAATAGTATTTGTTGTACACGTAATAGAACCTGAACTAGAAGCTGATGTTACAGGAGCAGCTGTATTTTGCGAAATTGCCACCGAAGAAATTCCTGAAGTACAACCCTGCGCAGAAGTAACAGATAAACTATAAGTTCCCGGGGCATTAACTGTTGGATTTGCTGTCGTTCCACCACCGGTAATACTAGGGCCTGACCATACATAAGTACCGCCTCCTGAACCTGATAAGGTTGCCGTTGGAGCAGCACAAGTTAAAGTTGTTGTTGTTCCTGCATTAGCCGTTGGGACAGAATTAACGGTTACAGTTGCCAAAGCGGAAGCTGGACTGGTACAACCACCAGTTGCATAAACCACAGAATATGAAGTAGTAGAGCCTGGCGTTACTGTAATACTTTGTGTGGTAGCGCCACCTGGAGTCCAAGTATAAGTTCCACCAGTAGTTGCAGGTGTTGCTGTTAAAACAGCAGATTGACCCAAACAAATAGAAGTAGAATTTACTGCTGGAGCTAAAACACCTAAAGTTGCAGTTCCTCCAAATAAAATATTAAAACCAAGTCCACCAGCGGTCCAATTATTAACCATCAGCATATATGTTTGTCCAGCTGTAACATTTATTGGAGCTGTCCAACCGTTGCCAAAAACATCTTCAGAATTATCAATAGCTCCATTACCTAATCCTGTATTGCCGCTATTTGCAGCATATGAGCATCTAATAGGAGCGCCTAATGCGCCGCAAGCAACATTTGGCCCAAATAAGGCGTAATCAAAATCATCAGGGTTATTATTTGGGTCTATTGTAAAAGTTAAAGATCCAGAAGTTGCTGCTGTAAAATTATACCAGTTTGAATAGTTTTCTCCCGTTACACAATTTGCGCCACCACAACCTTCAGTAGGATTTAAACCAGGTCCATTAGAAACATCATTAAATCCCAAATTCGAACAAATAAAAGTAGACGCACAAGCATCAGAATTACCTGCTGGCAATGCTGCGCCACAAGGTACACATGAAATAGAAGCGGTAAACCCAGAAAATTGGAAAATTACATCCGAATTAAAACGAAAAGTCAAACAGCCTGAACTATTATTGGCTGTATAATTGAAAGGCACAGCAGGTGTACCCCAAATTTGACCACCTGCGGTTGCTGGAGCTCCAGTAAAAACAGCGCTATTTTGAGCTGGTCCATTTCCAATAGTTAAAAAGTCAAAATTAGTTTCAGTATTAAAAGCCGTAAATGTTGCTCTTATACAATTACCTGGAGTTGTTGGACAAATGGTTTGATAAATTTGATTAACATTACTCGGATAATTACCAGTTCCACCTGGATCTAGAAGAGTTCCTGAACATGTACCTATAGGACATCCGCCGCTAAAGGTTGATTGAACTCCAGTAGAAGGTAAAATAAACGTTTGTGAAAAAGAAAAAGAAAACACAAACATTAAAGGGATTATAACTATTTTTTTCATGCAATTAGATATTAAAATATGACTTTAAAAACTTAAAATTATTTGGCAATTTTATTAGCAGGATCTTGCTGAATTGTATTAGCTGGTAAGAGTGCTTTCTTATCAGCTTCCATTTTGTTTATCGAATAAAGTATAATTGGTAATCCAGATGCTTCGTCAAACACCAAAACATTCTCGTCTAATTTTCGAGTTAAATCGTACTTCATGACATCTATCTTTTCGAACTGTTCGGCGGTATATTGCTTATATTCTGAAATTTCAAAAGACTTTGAGTAGATATAATCCAAAGTTTGCAGTTTTAATGGATACTTGTTCAATACTTCTCGGTCAGAAGCAGAATAATTTTTTTCAATCATAATCTCTGTTAGTTTTGAAACTGAAACGCTATACTTTTGATTTTGTGAAAAAGCGCAATAAGCAGCAAAGATGCTTATAAAAAAAACAATTTTTTTCATGATAATAAATTGAAATGAGTATATAATTTACATACTAAATTATGAGTTTTTTTAGATAATTAACATTATTTTAACAATTATAATAACTTAGTGAGTTAAACCTTATTTCAAACTAGTAAGACGTGATATTCGGCTAGGGAATATAATCTAGTTTATGATTTCTAAATTCGTTTAAATAAAAATAAGACAAGCTACATTTAATTCGTAATTTTATTTCTTGTTTCAATATTGGTGTCAAAACGAAAGATATTCTCAGTTTTTATAAAATTAGCAATTGGTGTTGTTAGCTTTTGGATTATTTACAATCGTCTTAGAGAAATACCACAATTAAAAGAACAATGTTTGTTTTGGTTTAGTGAACCTAAAATGTACCTTGTATTAATACTTGTTTTGCTTCTAATGCCGATAAATTGGGGCATTGAAAGTTATAAATGGAAATCTATCACCAAACAAATAGAATCTGTTTCATATAAAACCGCCTTAAAATCTGTTTTTTCAGGAATTTGTGTTGGTAATATTGCGCCTGGAAGAGCCATGGAATTTCTAGCGAAAATCATGTTTTTTAAACCCGATAATAGGCCAAGTATCACTATATTGCATTTTATTAATGGCATGTTTCAAATGCTCATCACGGTCACTGCGGGAATTATTGCCATTACAAACAAACTCAATCACAACAATCAATCATCCTCCTTTATATACGGAGTATTAGGTTTTGGTATTTGCATGATTTTATTTTTTTGTTGGGCTATTTTAAATGTAACATTCATCCAGCAAAAACTAAAATTTATTAAGTGGTTTAAGAAAATGGATGGTGCAAAATATATTCAATTTTCAAAAGCATTGATTTTAAAATTAATTGGATTTTCAATTATTAGATACTTAATTTTCACCACTCAGTTTTACTTAATATACAATGCATTAGCACCTCAAAATAATTTAATGGATGTATTTATGAGTATTGCAGCCTACTTTATGTTAACAAGCTTAATTCCAATGATTAGTGTGATAGAGCCTGCGATAAGAGCGGCAATTGCATTATTTGTGTTTAATAATAGTGGAGATAACACAGTAATAGTAGTTTTAGCATCCACCTTTGTGTGGATTATTAATGTCATTATTCCAAGTGTAATTGGCTACGTGGTTATATTAAAAGAAAAAATAAACTTTAGGATAGCACGTGTTAATTGAATTATACATATTTGCTTTTGCCCTTATTTCATATGGCTTTTTGATAACATTAGCTATCATAGGCTTTAATAAATTAAATCGAACAATTGAGGCATCTAAACATCCTTTAAATTTATTTATATCAATCATCGTTTCAGCAAGAAATGAAGAACAAACTATCAAAGATTTTATTTACGAAATTATTAAACAAAATTTTCCAAAAACAAACTTTGAACTCATTATAATTGATGATTATTCGAATGATAACACATATGAATTAGCCAAAGAAACTCTTGAAAAATCAGGAATAAAATACAAACTCATAAAACAAGATATCCATTGTGGGAAAAAGAAAAATCTTGCTTTAGCTATTGATAAATCTAAAGGTGATATTATTATAACTACAGATGCAGATGTGATTTACCGTCATCCCAATTGGCTAAAAAGCATCTCAACATATTTTAGTGCACTTTCACCTAATATGCTCATCATGCCAGTTGATTTTAAAAGCGAATCTGACTTATTATCCAGATTTCAAATTACTGAAAACATAGCTTTAACAGGCATTACAGCAGGATATGCTGGAATACAAAAACCATTTATGTGTAATGGAGCAAATTTGGCATTTAAAAAGAATATTTATGAGGAAGTTAAAGGTTATCAATCACATATACATATATCCTCAGGAGAAGATGTTTTTCTGTTAGAATCATTCGCGAAACTTGATACTAAACTCATTCATTATGTCTTATTAAGAGAGCTAATAGTGAAAACTAGTACAGTAAATAACTTAAAAGATTTATTGAGCCAAAGAATACGTTGGGCATCAAAAACAAAAGAAAATCCTAACCTATTAAATTCATTTTTTGCATTTATCGTCGTGATATCAAACCTCATTTTTCTGGCTTTATTCGTTGCAATCCTCAAAAAGTCAGTTATATTGCCTTATTTATCGATTTTTGCCCTTGCAAAGTTTGTTTTTGATTTTTTGTTGCTATTTTTAGCTTCAGATTTTTTAGGACGCCTTAAGTATATTTGGTGGATTATTCCTTTTGAATGTGTATATTGGATATATGCCTTATCAATCGGATTAACTTCATTAGTGTATAAGCCGTTTTGGAAAGGAAAAAAAATTACTTAATTGCTATTTAAAAAGAAACATACAGATTATAGTTCAGAATCTTTGTCGATTCAAACATGGCGACGTTTCAAAAGAAATCGATTAGCCATGTTTGGCTTGTTTTTAATTGTTGTTGCATCTACTATTTCCATACTAGGTTTTTTAATAACACCTGATTCATCACCATATGCAAATGATCAAAAACCTGAGTTACATATAAAAAAGCCAGGATTTAAAGCTCAAATGCTGTTGGCTAGAAAAAATGAATTATCTCATCAAGCTGGGTGGTTTAAGAAAATGTTATTTGGCGAAGTAAGTGATTATACATTTATTCCAGCTTATACCTATTCATTTAAAGGCTTTGATGTAGTAATTGAAGAATTTACTGGAAATGAACCAAATAATGGCAATAAAGTTCCCTACAACCTAGCAGATGTTGTTTATGATGTAAATAATAATTATCCAATTATTAATGACAGTATCAATAATCAAATTGAATTTTATCAATTAAGCACTGGAGAAAAATTAAAACTAAAAGTAAATGATTTACAGAAAATCATTGAAGATGAACATATTAAAGACAGAAGATACATGTTAGGTACTGATTTAGCTGGACGTGATTTGTTAAGCAGATTAATGATTGGTACTCGCATATCTTTATCAGTAGGATTTATTTCAGTTTTAATATCTATTGTTATTGGTATTTTATTAGGAGCTATAGCGGGCTATTTTAGAGGATGGATTGATGATGTGATTATGTGGTTAATTAATGTGGTGTGGTCAATACCTACTTTACTGCTAGTAATAGCTATTACATTAGTTTTAGGGAAAGGAATCTTGCAAGTTTTTATAGCGGTTGGTTTAACTATGTGGGTAGATGTGGCTCGTTTAATTAGAGGTCAAATATTAAGTATACGAGAAAAAGAATTTGTGGAAGCAGGGAGAGCTTTAGGTTTTAAAAATATGCGCATTATTTTAAAGCATATTTTACCAAACGTCATGGGACCAGTAATTGTAATTGCTGCATCCAATTTTGCGTCGGCTATTTTAACAGAAGCAGGCTTAAGCTTTTTAGGAATTGGGGCTCAACCTCCTACTCCATCGTGGGGAGAAATGATTAATGCTCACCGAGGATATGTATTAGTTGACGCTGCTTATCTAGCCTTTGTGCCAGGTTTAGCTATTATGGTTCTTGTGTTGGCGTTTATGCTAGTAGGAAACGGACTTCGCGACGCATTAGATTCAAAATCATTAGACAGCAAGCCTTTAATGGGACATTAAAACCTACTTTTAATAGATTAACATTTACTTTCGGATAAATTATTAATTTTGTTACCTTTAAATACAATCAACATTTTTACATGAAAAACATTATTCTATTAGCATTTATTTTTTCTTCCATTATTTCATTTGCACAAATAAACTCATACATAAGAAAAGGGAATAGAGCCGTTGAAAGAAACAAATTAGAAAAAGCAAAATCAAATTTTTTAAAAGCTTACAATCTCGATAAAACTAATTACGACGCTAATTTAGGGATGGGATTTGTTTTATCAGAATTCATGAATAAATACGAAGAGGCTTTACCGTATTTGGAAACTGCCATTTCAAAAAGTCAAAAAGATACCTTCCCTGATTTAATTTTTGCTTTAGCAAAATGCTATCACCATAAAGGTGAGTTTCAAAAAGCAGAGGAACTGTTTTCAGCTCTTGCTATAAAATTAACGTCAGACAACGAGCAAGATGATTTAAATACTAATGATTTAAAAAAAAGAGTTGAAGATTGTCAATTTGCAATTAAAAACAAAGGAAATAACGTTGATAAAAATATGTATGTTGGAAATTTAGGGAAAAAAGTAAATACAGATGCTCCTGAATATGTTCCTGTTGTGAACAATAACAATGACCTTATTTTTACATCTAGAAGAAAAGATTCGGAAAAAGAAAAAAGAAGCAAAATAGATGACAAATATTTTGAAAACATGTATGTCAGTAAATTAACTGATGGAAGACCTGGAACAGTTTCAACTTATTCTCTAGCAAACAATTTATTAAAAACAAATTTTAAGAAAAAACACATTTCTATTATTTCTGCATCAAATGATGGCAAAGCCATGTTTTTATTTCAAGACAACAAAATTCATGAAATTACGGAAGATGTGAATCGTAACAAAAGTTCAAAAGCCTTATCAAAAAATGTGAATATGGATTTTTACCAAAACCATGCAAGCATAAGTAAAGATGGCAAAACTCTATTTTTTACAAGTGAAGATGAAAGAGGTAATGGTGGATTAGATATTTACAAAGCCGTAAAAGCTGAAGATGGAAATTGGGGGGTGCCTGAAAATTTAGGAAAAACAATTAACACTATGTATGATGAAGATGCTCCATTTATGTCGGAAGATGGGCAAACTTTATATTTTTCATCTAAAGGTCATCCTGGTTATGGAAACTATGACATCTACAAAAGTACATTTATAAACGGACAATGGTCAACACCACAGAATTTAGAAATGCCAATTAATTCGGCAGGTCATGATGTTTTTTTTATACAATCAACAAACAATGAAAACGCATATTTTTCGTCTTATAGAGTAAATGGTTATGGCGACATGGATCTTTATAAAATTACCTATCTAGATAAATTTAAAAAGGAATGTGCAGATAGTAAAAATTCATTAGTCACCATCAATTCTAAAATAAAAGATAGAGAAGCTTTTACAGTAAATTTTGAAGCCTCGGTTCCAAGTAACTTAAATGTGATTGCTTATCAGTGGACGTTTAATCAGACTAAAATAGCAATTGATGCTTCGCAAATCAACCAACCTATTTCATTAACATCACCTGGCGATTCGGTTTACGTGAAAATAATTGCAGGCTGTGACACTTGCATGGAACCAGTTGTAATGTGTAATAATATGATTTACCATGTGCCAGCTGATATGATTCCTGTAAAAACTGATGATGGACCAGGTACAAATCCTTACGACCCTAATTTAGTTTTACCCTATTTGAACAAAAAACAAATTGATGCTTTAGGTTTTGATATTACTCCTATTCATTTTAGTTTAAACAAATCTAATCTTAGAGAAGATGCTATTGCTATCTTAAAAAAGAATATAGAAGTTCTTTCAAAACATCCTGAAATTTCTGTGTTAATCTATGGTTTTGCTGATAGTAGGGGAAAAGAAAGTTATAATTTACCATTATCTAAAAAACGTGCGCAAGGCGTAAAAACATATTTAGTTTCTAATAAATTAAATAAGAAGCAAATTGAGCAGGTAAATGGTAAAGGAGAAGAGTTTATTTTAAATAAATGTATCGAAGGTGTAACTTGCGAAGATCCTGAACATGAAGTAAATCGTAGAGTTGAGTTTATCTTGTTTGAGAATAAAAAATAAAACACAAAATATTATCTAAATCCTTCAAAAGCACCCAATCCAAATAAAGAGAAATCATATTTGATAGGGTCTTTTTTATCAAAGCTTCTTAATACTTTAGTTATTTCTTCAACGGCTTGCCAGTCGTTCTGAGTACGAGTAAGTAATCCTAATTTACGGCTTACATTTCCTGTATGTAAATCCAGTGGCAAACATAATTGAGAGCTATGAATGGATTTCCAAATACCGAAATCAACACCGTGGTTATCTCTTCTAACCATCCATCTTAAAAACATACACAATCGCTTAGCGCTTGATTTTACAGATGGATTAGATACATGTTTATCACTTCTTGTTTGATGCGGAATACTTAAAAATAATTCTCTAAAATTAGTAATGGCGTTTTTTACATCCTTGTCGTTCTTTGAAATTTTACCAGAAAAAGCATTTTCCAAACCACCCTGTTTTGTGTAAATATTTTTTAGTGAATTTAAAAAGAAAACACAATCAATAGAATTAAATGTTCGATGTACAAAGTTCTCAAAACGTGCAGCATCTTTTTTAGAAAAATTCATAATAAACTCATGGGGTTCATCATTCATCAATCGCATCAATTTATTCCCATTATTAATGATGGAAGTTCGTTGTCCCCATGCAATAGTAGCTGCAAGCAAGGCTGCTATTTCAATGTCTTCTTTTTTTGAAAATTGATGGGGAATAGAAATAGGATCAGTTTGGATAAAAGAAGTGTTATTAAACTGAAAATATTTTTCATCTAATAATTCTTTTACGTCCTTAAAGTGATTTTCCATTACTCTAGTTTAGTGATATCCAAATCTTTTAATTTAGGATTTAATTTATGCACACCTAATACCACCAAAATTGTCATCACTCCTCCAAAAGCAATAGAAGGTACTAATCCCAATAAACGAGCGGCTACTCCCGATTCAAAAGCTCCAATCTCATTACTGCTACCTATAAAAATACTATTAACAGCCGCCACTCGTCCACGCATTTCGTCGGGGGTACTTAATTGTAAAATACTATGACGAACTACTACACTTATATTATCAAAAGCTCCTGTAAATAGTAACATAGCAAAGGCCAACCAATAATTAGTAGAAAATGCAAAGAAAATGGTGAATAAACCAAAAGCAGCAACACCTAATAACAAACTAATACCAGCATTTTTAGCTGGTGGTTTCACGGCCATATAAAAAGCCATTAACACGGCTCCTACTGCAGGAGCCGTTCTCAATAGACCGTAAGCATCTGGACCTAGATGTAAAACTTTATCCGTAAAAGCAGGAACTAAAGCCACTGCACCCCCAAATAATACAGCAAATAAATCTAAGGATAATGCACTTAGTACTAGTTTATTCTTAAACACAAACTTTACTCCAACGGTCATGCTCTCCATAAACGTTTCGTTTTTTGATTTAGCTGGCATTGGTTTAGACTTGATTAGAGCAAAACAACTAAAAGCACAAACAAACAACACACACGTAATGCCATAACACCAATTGGCATGAAATGAATGATTGTATCCATATAAAACCCCAGCTAATACAGGGCCTAAAATAGAACCAATATGCCAAGCTGTACTATTCCAGGTAGCCGATTGTGTATAAAGCTCTCGAGGTATAATTTGGCTCATAAATGGATGCGTACTCACCGCTAAAAACGAACGAATAATTCCAAACACAAATACCACCGCAAATAAAGCATACATTCCAAAACTTTGAATCCATTCAAACATTGAATTACTGAATCCAAATAAAAATAAAGACCCAAGTAATAAGGCAGCACAACCAATTAACAAAATACGTCTTCTACTAATAATATCGGCTATGTGACCTGAGAAAAAAGAAGTGGCTATAAAAGGCAATGCTTCCGTTAAACCAATCATTCCTAATATGATTTCTTCTTTAGAGTACTCGTAATAAATCTGCAGATTAATCGTACTCATCTGCATTTGAATTGCTAGAGTTAAAAAAAAGCGAGCAAATACAAACAAACGGAACTCTTTGTGTTTTAATATTTGTAGGGAAGATGATAGTGACATGTTTTACAAAAGTATTATTTTAATTTTTATGAAAAAGCATTAATTTTAAGACAAATTGGAAGAATCTCAACATAAACATTTAACCATTAAATCTTGGGCAGAAGATGACCGCCCGAGAGAAAAATTAATTACTAAAGGAAGACAATCACTTTCTGATGCTGAGTTATTGGCGATACTATTAGGTTCTGGGAATAAAAATGAAACTGCTGTGCAATTAGCTCAACGTATTTTAAAGGATCATAAAAATTCAATTAACCAATTAGCGAAACTTCAATTAAATGATTTAAAGAAATTTAAAGGTGTAGGGGAAGCCAAAGCAGTGACAATAGCTGCTGCTCTGGAGATAGGAAGACGAAGAACAGATGAAGCGATTGAAGAAAAAATAAAAATAACATCTTCTAAAAATGCATATAGTATTTTAAAACCTAAATTATGTGATTTACCTCATGAAGAATTTTGGGTATTATTTATGACTAGAAGTAATAGTGTTATAAAAACAGAATGCATTAGCAGAGGTGGCATTAGTGGAACGGTGGTAGATGTTAGGTTAATTTTAAAACCAGCTATTGAATGCTTGGCAAGTTCTATTATCTTAGCGCACAATCACCCGTCGGGGAATTTAAAACCAAGTCAAGAAGATATTCACTTAACAAAAAAAATAAAAGAAGCATCAAAGCTAGTTGATATAAGTTTGCAAGACCATTTAATTATTGGCGATCAAGCTTATCTTAGTTTTGCAGATGAAGGCATTATATAAATAACAATATGATTAAAATAGTAACCATTATTGGCGCACGACCTCAAATTATTAAAGCAGCCGCTTTAAGCAGAGCCATTAAACACAAATTTTCAAATTCTATTTCTGAAATTATTGTTCATACAGGACAACACTACGATGAAAACATGAGTCAAGTGTTTTTTGATGAATTAGGAATACCTGCACCAAACTATAATTTAAATGTAGGTAGTGGTAGCCATGGAAAGCAAACCGCTAACATGATTGCTGGTATAGAGGAAATTTTAATCAATGAAAAGCCACAAGCTATTGTATTATATGGTGACACCAACTCAACATTAGCAGGAGCAATAGCAGCCAGTAAAATTCATGTCCCTGTGGTGCATATTGAAGCAGGTTTACGTTCGTTTAATAAAGCCATGCCCGAAGAGGTAAACCGAATCATGTGCGACCATGTTTCTACATTATTGTTTTCGCCTACTAAAACAGGTTTCCAAAACTTATTAAATGAAGGCTTTAAATCAAATAATACAAAACCATTTAACGCTAACAATCCAAAAATTTACCATAGTGGCGATGTGATGTACGATAACAGTTTATACTTTAGTGAAGTTGCTGAAGAAAAAACAACTGTTATTTCTAAAAATAATTTACAAAAAAATAATTTTATTTTAGCTACCATTCATCGCAACAACAATACCGATGAGCCTATTAGATTAAACGCATTGTTTAGTGCATTATATAAAATTAGTGAAGAAAATAAATTAGATGTTTTATTACCATTACATCCACGTACGGCTAAATTATTAGAGTTTAATTTAGATCAAGAGTTACATCAAAAAATAAAAGCAAGTAAACATTTTAAAATTATTGCCCCAGTTTCATTTTTAGAAATGATTGCATTAGAAAAAAATTGTAAGATTGTGATGACCGATAGTGGTGGTGTGCAAAAAGAAGCATTTTATTTTGAAAAGCCTTGCGTGATTTTACGCCCAGAGACAGAATGGGTGGAACTAGTGGAATGTGGAACAGCAATTATTACAGATGCAGATGGCAAAAAAATAATTGACGCTTTTCAATCTTTAACATCAAAGACAGATTTAAAGTTTCCAAAATTATATGGTGATGGGAAAGCAGCTGAATTTATTTGTGAGGAAATGACAGCACACTTAGCTTAAAAAACGGTTTCATCAATCAACGGTTCATAAGCTTCTATTTTCAAATCATCAACAAAAATAGGCTTATTACTGCCATTCCAGAAAAAGGTTTGGATGTTGTCATTTTTATCCCAAAAATCTGGGGTAAGGTAATAGTATTCTATAGGAGTCCATTTGAATGGCTTTATATTTAAATTTCTAACATTAATCATGTTGTATTTAAAAACCTTGCCTTTATGCCTCATGGTAACTACTAAACCAGCATTTGCATTAGATAAATCTGAACTAGAATAAACTTGAACACTTGCTTTCAGCCATAAGTGCGACTTTTTGGTTATTTCTTTGTAAGATTTTGATATATCTAACCCGTATGGATAAACCGAGTCAATAAGAAGGGAATGGGATTTTGAAAAAGAGATTAATTGTGATTTAATGATATATGGACATTTTTTTTGACTAGACTCAAAATCTAATTTACTCTCAAAAACTTTTTTGTATTTCGAAATTTTAGCAAGATCGAAATGATCAGAAGAACTTGAGTACTTATCCATAAGAAGTAAATTATTTTGCTCAGGCGTTGGCGCATGTGTCTGTAAAAAAACAGATTTGTAATATGCTCTTGTCATTCTCGAACCCTCCAAAATACCTTTTGATATTTGCCACGACTGAAAAAGATTGAGGGCAACCATGGCTAAAATTATTGGAATAAAAACTATTTTTAATCTTGTGTTAAACAATTTTTTTAAAGCATATCCAAAAGGAATAGCCAATACTGCATAAGCGGGAATAATAGCTCTTGAACTAAAACTTGTACCATACCACCAACAAGACCAACTTGCAGTAATATAGAAAATCAAAATAAAGTAACTGAAAAACGGCATAAAATAGTCTTTTCGTTCCTTATATAAAAAGTAAAATCCAATGAATGGAAAAATCATAATTGGAGTATAAACCAACCAGCCTTTTCGAAAACTAAATAAAAACTCTAGAAAATAAGGGTGCCTGAAATTAAATCCCTCACCTAAATTACTGCTATAACCATCAAAAATAAATTTACCAGTAATTACTTTCCAGTATATTAACTGAGAACTTATAATAATCAACACAATACTAATAACTAACTGCCATCGATTAATGTGAATAAAAAGATTTATTTTTTCTCTAAAACTTTTAAAACTAGAAACTTCATACAAAACAGGCACCAATATTATTAGCACTTCTGGAGGTCTAGTAATTGCTGTTAATCCAATTGTAAATGCTAATCCAATTAAATATTTAAAACTTCGAGTTGTATGCCATTTTATAGTTAGTAAAATAGTGAAGGCATGTAATGAAAATAACACGTTATGAGACATTGCAGGCTGTGCGTGTATGGAGACATGTAATAAATAATTTGTTCCAAAAACAATCAACATCATAACTAAAGCAGTTATTTTATCTGTAAAAAAATTAAGTAACACTTTTCTAAAAGCAATTAAACCTAGTACAGTGTATAAATAACAACCATACAATACACTTAACTGGTAGGGTCGAGATAATCCATCCGCTGGATAGACTTTGGAATTACTAGCTATCATATCTCCAATAAAATAAAAAGGAGCATAAAAAATCGACATCCCCATTGGATACTTCATTACCCAATTCCCATTTGAAACTTGAAAAGCTTGATAAAATCCATCAGAGGTTCCGTATGTAGACAAAATGCTTTGGAATTTATCATAATGAGTAAGTGCAAGATCCTTGTACTTAAATGCTGTTGGCAGGTATAAATAATAGCCTAATATATCATAGGAAAATACATTAATCGGAACCTCTCGAAAAACTAAATATCCAATGGATAAGGTAACTAGTAGTAATATTACTAATGAATAGTTATTGTTTTTATCAGAAATCATTAAATGTTATTTTGCTTTAAAAAGACCGTATTTCAAAATACAATATATTGCTCGAAATCCGTCCTTCCACCCAATTTTTTTCCCTTCCTCATATGTGCGACCATAATAAGAAATTCCGACCTCATATATTCTAATATTAGGCACTCTTGAAATTTTAGCTGTTACCTCGGGCTCAAAACCAAATCTATTTTCTTTTAAAACTATGCCCTTAATAATATCTGTCTTAAACAACTTATAACATGTTTCCATATCTGTTAAATTAAGATTGGTAAACATATTAGATAAAGTAGTGAGTATTTTATTCCCTAATGAATGCCAAAAAAACAAGATGCGGTGAGGTTTACCTCCAATAAATCGACTCCCATAAACCACATCAGCTTTACCTGAAATAATTGGTTTTAATAAAATATTATATTCTTCCGGGTCGTACTCTAAATCAGCATCCTGTATAATAACGAAGTCACCTTTAGCAACTTTAATTCCAGTATGAAGCGCCGCACCTTTACCCTTATTTATATGATGTTTGTGGTACTGAATATTTAGTTCGGAATTAGCACTTATATAATTAAAAATAGATTCTTCAGTCTTGTCTTTAGAATAATCATTCACTATAATTATTTCTTTATCTATTCCATCCAGTAATTTTACAGCCTTAATTTTGTCAAGTATTAAGTGAATGGTTGCCCCTTCATTATAAGCAGGTATGACTATTGATAATGTCATTTACGGAATTAAAGATTAAGAAGCACGGTTTTGAAATAAAAAACCATCAAAAAAATTGATGGTTTTTTATTTTAGTCAATCATTTTTTTATCTATTTTACAGACACTGATTTTAATATCATCAACATCCATATATGAAGTTCCTTCAGCATTAAATGGAAAAAATTTTATCAATAATCCCATTTTATTAATTGCTTCGCCAGGTATATTTACGCTATCTTTCACGTTTACCCATTTACCTGTTTCTGATAAATGTTTATAGATAACAATTTGATCCCATTTAACTATAGAATTATCTGCAGGATTTTCCAGTGATACAGCAAACTGATTTTTTTGATTTAAATCACCTGCCTTCACCCACATATCAACCTTAACTCTAATTGTTTTTTGTAAAAGACTATCCGGAATATTATAAACTGAGGTACTTCCATATTTGTTAGCACTATCCGTATGAGAAAAATATTTCCCTCCATGAGCATCTCCTGTAAATTTTGCTGAACCATCTGTAGTATCCTCATTAGAAATATTAATTTCCTTTAACAAAGTTGACACCTCTACTTCTTGAGGAGGAGAACACGAGAAAAGAATAGATATTAAACCAATTAAAGATAAATGAAGTACTAAACTTCTTTTTTGTATTTCCATAATAATGATTGTAAAAATTAAGTTTGTAAAAATACTATAATGCAGCTAAATATAAACAAAATAATTAAATCGAAAAAAAGTTTATCTTATAAAAAAATGTAATTTAACGGACTTAAACCATACATTTATTAATGTTACGTAAATTCAATGTTTAAAACTGAAATATTAACTGAAAAAATAAATCTTTTTAAAGAAGAGTTTAAAAAACCAAAAGTATATATTCTACTCTTTTTTTTACTTATTTATTCTCTTATATCAATTGTAAACCACTACAACTATCGAACATATGCATTTGATTTAGGCATCTATAACAATTGCTTATATCAATATGGGCATTTTCATAAAAATCACTATCCATATTTACATCATATGTTTAGTAATTTTTTATCGGATCATTTTTCGCTATACACAGTTATATTATCTCCTTTGTTCTATGTTTTAGGTTCCTACACTTTGTTAATTATACAAATTTTATCGATACTATTTGGATCTGTAGGAATCTATAAAATTGTGAAACAAACTTCAAGTATAAAATACTTGCCTGAAATAGCAATGATTCATTATTTATCGTTCTTTGGTGTTTTCTCTGCATTATCATTTGATTATCATGACAATGTTATTTCAGCTATGTTAATGCCATGGTTCTTTTATTATTTCTTAAACAATAAGTTTAAATTAGTATGGCTTTTTGCAGTATTAATTGTTATTGGAAAGGAAAATATGCCTATCTGGCTTTTCTTTGTATGTGTAGGTCTCACTCTTTTATATATCAAAGACAAGCAAAAAAGAAATGCCGCTATTTTGTTATCAATTTTATCTTTAGTATATGCAATTCTTGTCATAAAATACATTATGCCTAATATTGACCCGAAAGCTTCAGGTAATGGTTATAACCAGCATAATTATACTGTAATAGGAAGTAATCTAAAAGAATTGTTTTATAATCTTGTGTATAAGACTAAAGATGTATTTAATGCTGCATTTCATAATCATTTAACGGATTATACATTAAATGGAATAAAAGAAGAATTATATATTTCATTACTGTTAACCGGAGGATGGATTCTTATAATAAGGCCATTTTACTTAATCATGCTCATTCCCATCATTGCTCAAAAAGTTTTCTCTGATGCTTTTACAAGATGGGGAATTAGTTATCATTATTCTATAGAGTTTGCACCTATTATCATTATAGCATTCTATGATAGTGCAAAATACATTAATTATAAAAAAATAAATTTACTGCTGGCAACTGTTTTCTGTATTCTCACAATCTATACTACGTATGCCAAAATGAAAACCAGAGTATCATTATATTATGATGAAAAAGAAGGAAATCTATTTTCAATCAGTCATTATAAATCAGAATATAATCGTAAGGAACTAGAAAGAATAATGCAGTTAATTCCTGATACAGCAAATTTAAGTGCATTGAGCCCATTTGCACCTCACCTTTCTTTCAGGAAAAATATATATCAATATCCCGACATACATGATGCTCAATACATTCTTATTGCTAAATCTGAAACTGCGTTTCCTGTAAGAGGCATTGAATTAACAAGAGATATTGAATCACTTAACAAATCTCCCGATTGGGAAACTATAGCAGCATCAGGTGATATTTATTTATTTAGAAGGAAACAATGATGTTTATGTTGATGTTTTAAATCTAACATTCATATCATCATAAAATTATACTTTCAAAAAAGAATAAATAAACATACATTAGCGCTAAATATAACTTTAATGAATCTGCCAAGAATTATAGAATTCCATAAAATAGGAAGCTCAGATATTGGATACATTTCTGTTGCCGAAAATCAAAAAAATGTTCCATTTAATATTAAAAGGGTATTTTGGAGCTATCATACTCCCGACAATGTTGTGAGAGGAAGGCACGCTCATCACAACACAGAAATGGTTCTTATTGCGACTCTAGGGCGAATTATCGTAAATACCGAAATGCCAAATGGCGATTTAAATGTGTTTTCATTAGAAAGTCCCAATCAGGGCCTTTATCTCCCAAAGTACTGTTGGCACACGATGCAGTACAGTCATATAGCTGTTCAGTTAGTTTTGGCCTCTGAATTATATGACGAAAAAGACTATATAAGAAGTTACGATGACTTTAAATTAATTAAAGTATAATTAGTATTATGAGCTATTTCAAACATGAATTGGCACAGGTGGATTCAACTTCAATTGGTAATGAAACCAAAATATGGCAATTTGTTATTGTTCTTAAAAACGCTATTATTGGTAACAATTGTAATATCTGCTCTCACTGTTTTATAGAAAACAATGTTAAAATAGGCAACAATGTTACTATTAAAGCGGGTGTTTATTTGTGGGATGGAATCGAAATAGAAGACGATGTTTTTATTGGTCCCAATGTTGTTTTTACAAATGATATTTATCCAAGAAGTAAACAATTTAAAGAACCTTTAAAAACTAAAATCGAAAAAGGCGTATCTCTAGGAGCTAATTCAACCATCCTAGCCGGCACAAAATTAGGTTCTTATAGTATGACAGGTATTGGCAGTGTGGTTACCCGAGATCTTAAATCTCATGGTTTATATTTTGGAAATCCTGCAAAACAAAAAGGTTGGGTAGATGAATTTGGCGAAAAATTATTTTACGAAGAGTCTAAAAAAATATGGACAAACTCCAGTAATAATGTTTACAAAGAAACTGAAACAGGACTAGTAAAGATTTGACAAACTTCATTTTTACATTTTAAACTCTGAGAAATATAGTTATCTTAAATAATCTATATTTGTATAATAAAAATTCATATGCCAAAATTATCCATCATTATCCCCTGCTATTTTAATGAGGAGAATATTCCTATCACTAAGCAAAAACTTATTCAAAACGAATCACTTTTTGAAAGTGATGTAACTTTTGAATATGTAATGGTGGATGATGGCAGTAAAGATAATACAGTTGAAGAGCTTATTAAATTTAAAAATGAACAGCCTGGTAAAGTTAAAATTATTAAACTAGCCGGGAATGTAGGCTCCTATAATGCTATTTTAGCTGGCATGAACTACGCTACTGGCGATTGTTGTGTAGTAATTGCTGCCGACTTGCAAGATCCCCCAGAATTAATGGTAAAAATGTATACTCACTGGAAAAATGGGATAAAATTAATTGTAGGCAATAGGGCGGATAGAGAAGAATCATTTTTTCAAAAAGCATTTTCAAACACCTATCATAAAATGATTCAAAAATTTGCATTATCAAATATTCCTGATGGAGGATTTGATTATGTGTTTTTTGATAAGCAACTAAAAGATGAAGTAGTTAAAATAAATGAAAAAAACACTAATACATTATACCTCTTAGCTTGGTTAAATTATGATATGGTATGCATTCCTTATACTCGTTCTAAAAGAGAAGTGGGAAAATCAAGATGGACACTAAAGAAAAAAATAAAATTATTTATTGATTCTTTTATTTCATTTTCCTATGCCCCATTAAAATTTATTTCAATCACTGGTATTACATTAGGACTCATAGCTTTTATCTATAGCCTTGTGATTATTATTCTTAAATTTTCGGGAAGCATAGAGCCTACCGGATGGTCGAGTATGATGGTAGTTATCTTATTTGTTTCTTCGTTTCAAATGATTGGCTTAGGAATTATAGGAGAATACGTTTGGAGAAATTTAGAGGCAAGCAGACAAAGGCCTGTTTATGTGGTTGATAAAATTATTGAATAATTTTTTTATATAAAGTTATGGAGCTTTCCTTTTTCATGCATAAACACAAATATAAAATCGCTTTTGGTTTATTAATTTTATACTTATGTTTTAGCTTTTATAAATTAGGAGTAAACAGCTTTTGGTACGACGAATGTTTTAGTATTGACTTAGGGGATGAGTCTATAGAAGAAATTATAAATTATAGTTTATATAAAGATACAAATCCTCCTTTATACTTAATTATTGTTCATTATTGGATAGATGTATTTGGTAATTCTGAATTAGCACTAAGATCAATATCGGCAATTTCCAGCAGCTTAGCCTTTGCAATATTTTTTTTATTTTCACTACGATTTTTTAATTGGCAAACAGCTATTTTTTCAATTATATTTTTCTTCACTTCCAACGAATTATTTTATTATAGCCAGGAAGGAAGAACTTATGGATTAATTTTGCTTTTTACTGTCCTGTCTAACTATGCATTTATCAGTTTAGTTCAAAAGCCGAATTGGATAAGTGCAATATTTTTGGGTTTATTTAATATTACTATTTTCTATTTACATACTTTGGGATGTTTTAATGTTATAGGTCAGCTAATTCTTGTTCCGATTTTGTGTTATAAAGGTAGGTATCAGGAATCTAAAAGTGATTCGACTCCAAAATCAATTTTGGGATTTGAGCTTAAGTTCATTGTTACTTATTTTACTTCTTGGTTAGTTTTTTTTACAATTTTTTGGCCATGGAAAAATAGAATTCTAGGTATTTTAAAAGAAGGAGGGAAAGGATTTTGGCTTCAAAAACCTGGTTTTAAAGAATATAAAAATGTCTTGTTTGATTTCTACAATTCTGAATCCCTATTTTATGTGTACGCAATACTAATTGTATCACTTACTCTATTATTATTGATTTCAAAAAAACTTAGAGAAAAATCTTTTGATTACAAATTACTTTTAATTCCAATTATATTAGGCCCAGTTATTTTTCATGCAAATTTTTTTGCTGCCAGTATCAGTCCAGTATTTCTTAAAAGGTATATTTTATTTTCTCTATTAAGTTTTATTTTATTATTGGCGTATTTAATTTCTTCGATTAAATTAGATTTTAGGTTAAAAATGATAGGAGTGTTATTACTAGGAGCAATTTCTTTTTATAATATGAAAATTCCACGAGATCCCTTTTGGGATTATAATAAGGTTGTGGGTTTTATGAAGGAAAAAATCTCACCAAATACTTTTATCTATACAGATAATCCAATGGTTTTTGCATACTACTATAACAGAAAAGAGGCTTTTCAAGTTTCACATGATAAAAGATATTCCTATTTGGCAACACAAAACATATTTACTTCCGCAAATACAGAATGGATAAATTCTACAAATTTCTCGAAATATAAAGACATATACTATATTAGATCTTTTGATACATACAACGATCCAGAAAAGCTGGTGGAAAAAACTTTGAAAAGTAAATTCAAATGGATTGAGGATTTTCAGTTTCTATGCACGAGTATTTCACATTACGAAAACTTGGTTATTGATAAAAATACATTAAACGAATGGAAAGCAAAAATTGTCAAAAATAAAGAATGGTTTAATCAAATTGAACTTAAAGCTAAAGACAGAAATATATCAATCGACTCAATGGTAACCGTTGATGCAGTTTGGGCAATGCAGAAATTCAAATAATAAATAAGATAAGTCTAAATTACCATTTCAGGTATTTCCCCTTCAATGATCAATTTACCAGCTGTGGCATTTTTAATTTGCTCCACACTCACACCAGGTGCTCTTTCTAATAGTTTGAAGCCTCCTTGTGGCAGAACTTCTAAAACTGCCAATTCTGTCACAATTTTTTTCACACATTTAATCCCAGTCAAAGGTAAATCACATTTAGGCAATAATTTAGATTCGCCAGCTTTATTGACATGTTGCATAGCCACAATAATGTTTTTTGCACTTGCCACCAAATCCATCGCTCCACCCATACCTTTAACCATTTTACCAGGAATTTTCCAATTAGCAATGTCTCCGTTTTCACTTACTTCCATTGCCCCTAGAATAGTTAAGTTTACTTTTTGAGCTCTAATCATCCCAAAACTCGTCGCGCTATCAAATACTGAGGAACCTAGCAATAAAGTAACTGTTTGTTTACCCGCATTAATTAAATCCGCATCTTCCTCTCCTTCAAAAGGGAAAGGACCCATTCCTAAAATACCATTCTCAGATTGAAGAACAACATTAACGCCATCAGGAATATAATTAGCCACTAAAGTAGGAATACCAATTCCTAAATTAACATACATTCCATCTTTCACTTCTCTTGCTATTCGTTTAGCAATACCATTTTTATCTAACATATAATTGACTTTGTATTGTTTATCCTCTTTTTCTTACTGTTACTTGCTCTATTCTTTTTTCATATTTCTCTCCTTGGAAAATACGATGTACATAAATTCCTGGAGTATGAATTTGATCAGGATCTAATTGACCAACTTCCACTAATTCTTCAACCTCAGCAATGGTAATTTTACCCGCCATGGCCATCATGGGATTAAAATTACGAGCTGTAGAACGAAAAATTAAATTTCCGGCAGTATCGCCTTTCCATGCTTTTACAATAGCGAAATCTGCCTCAAATGCTTTTTCTTCTAAATATTCTTTTGTTTCACCATTGTAAGTAAAAGTGCGAACTGGTTTGCCGATGGCTACTTCAGTACCAACTCCTGCTGGAGTATAAATTACCGGCATACCATATCCTGCTGCTAAACAACGTGTAGCTAATGTTCCTTGAGGAATTAATTCAACTTCTAATTCTCCGCTCAACATTTGTCTTTCAAACTCCGCATTTTCTCCAACGTATGAAGAAATCATTTTTTTAACTTGTTTGGTTTGTAATAATAAGCCTAAGCCAAAATCATCAACTCCTGCATTATTACTAATACATGTTAATCCTTTGACATTTTTTTTAATCAAGGCCGAAATACAATTTTCTGGAATACCACATAATCCAAAACCACCTACTAAAAGAGTCATGTTATCTGTAATATCTTTTACAGCTTCCTCTGCGTTTTTAACTACTCTGTTTATCATACTATAAATATATTGTTTTTACTTATCTCCACTATCAAAATCTAAATCATCTATTGGAATATCTTTTTCTGTTTGCGCATCGTATACACTACAATCTAATTCAATATTTCCCATATTGGCTGGCTTCACAAATCCATTTTTAGTGATTTTTAAACTTGGATCAGCGTACACTTTTTGGAAAAATTTACCCCAAATTGGTAATGCCATACTAGCTCCTTGACCTTCGTTAGTAGAATTAAAATGCACACTACGCTCTTCTCCTCCTACCCAACAACCAGCCACCAAATCAGGTGTTAAACCCATAAACCAACCATCTGCATTATTTTGAGTAGTTCCTGTTTTACCTGCAATTTCGTTACGCAAATTATAACGAGAACGTAAACGTGAACCCGTACCTCTATCTACAACACCTCTCATTAATTGTATCATCGCATAAGCTTTTTCTTCACTAAAAACTTCATCTGTTGTTGGAAAAAATTCTTCTAACACTTTACCATTTTTATCCTCAATACGAGTAATAAAAGTTGGTTGAATGTAAGTGCCTTTATTGGCAAATGTTGCATTAGCAGCTACCATTTCAAAAACCGAAATGTCTGGCGTTCCCAAACAAATAGAAGGTACTGGATCAATAGGAGATGTAATGCCTAATCGTCGAACAAGGGTTACTAATGCCTCTGGAGGAAATTGTTTCATCACCCAAGCTGTTACATAATTAATAGATCCAGCTAATGCATAACGAAGTGTTACCATTTTACCTGTTCCTTTATTACCATCTGAATTATCTGGACACCAATCTGGTTGATCAGGTATGGAAATACAAGTTCTAACATTTGGCACTTGATAGCAAGGTGAATAGCCTTCCTGAATAGCCATCGCATAAACAAAAGGTTTAAAGGTAGAACCAACTTGTCGTTTGCCCACTTTTGCATGATCAAATTTAAAATGTTTGTGATTAACTCCTCCAACCCAAGCTTTTACATAACCAGTTGTTGGATCAATCGAAACAAATCCAGTATGTAAAAAACTTTTGTAATAGCGAATACTATCCCAAGGCGACATAGTAGTGTCTATGTCACCACGCAAACTATAAACTGTCATCGCTACTGGTTTTTTAAACTCTGCAATAATTTGTTCTCTAGGTAGCCCTGCACTTTTTAGCGAACGATATCGATCACTTCGTTTCATGGAGCTAATCATAATGTTTTCAATTTGCTCTTTATTTACATTCCAAGCAAAAGGTGCATTTTTTTTAGTTTTGCACTCTTTAGTAAACATTTTTTGCAAGTCAGTCATATGCTCAGTAACAGCTTCTTCTGCATATTGCTGCATACGAGAATCAATAGTGGTATAAATTTTTAAACCGTCTTTATAAATATTGTATGGCTTGTTGGTTTCAGGATTTATATGTTTTGCACACCATTCCTTTAAAAAATATTCTCGTAAATATTCTCTAAAATAAGGTGCCAAACCATCGTTATGATCTTCTGGTCTATAAATTAATCCTAAAGGTAATGTTTTAAGACTATCATACTTTTGTTGTGTTAAATAACCATATTTTACCATTTGGTTTAATACAACATTTCTTCTTTTTAAGGTTGATTCTCCTCTTTTAATTGGGTCAAATAAAGAAGGGTTTTTAGCCATTCCAATGAGCATGGCTGCTTGCTGAATTTCTAAACTATCTTGAGATCGATTAAAATAAATTTGAGAGGCAGATTTAACTCCAACAGCTAAATGAAGGAAATCAAATTTATTTAAATACATTGCTAATATTTCATCTTTAGTATAATTTTTTTCTAATCGAACGGCAATAACCCATTCTTTTAATTTTCTTATAACGGTTTGGAACTTGCTCAGTTTTTCTCTTGGAAACATCATCTTAGCAAGTTGCTGAGACAGCGTGCTTCCGCCTCCACTGCTTGAACTTCCAGTAGCTGCTCCAAAAACTGCTCTACCTAACGCTTTTAAATCTACGCCACTGTGCTCATGAAATCGAGCATCTTCGGTGGCAATTAATGCGTCAACTAAATCTTTATCTAATTCATAGTACTTAACGCTTACTCTGTTTTCAGCATAATACTTGCCTAACGTTTTCATATCACTACTATAAATAACAGTAGCTAAATTACTTTTAGGATTTTGAAGTTCGGCAACGCTGGGTAAATCGAAAAAAATCTCAAAAGATATCATGCTTACAAGCAAGAAAATGATAATAAATGGCATCCAAACTAAAAGCCATGTAATTTTAATGTATTTTGAGAGATTGCCTGCCGCCATAAATTTGAATTGCAAAGTTAATGTAAAAGCTCAGATTCTAAAATTTTAGGAAAAATAATAGAATTCCAACAAATGAGCATTTTTAACACATGAAAGTGCGTTTTGAGTGAGGTAAAGTTATTGTAAATAATAAAAAAATAGTTTAAATTTGAAAAGAAATAAGATGCTGATGTCTTGTAAGTTAGCTTGAAGTGAATAATTTTCATCCAAATAAACTACAAAAATTTAGTAAAAAAACACAAAAATTATGAAAAAACATTTATTGTTTTCAATTGCAATCCTTGTGATTGCCTCTATTCAAGGGACTTTTGCCCAAACTAATCCTGCAAAAAAAGTGAATAGATATAGCTTTGACGAAAAAGCAGCCATTGAAGAGGCAAAAGCAAAAGGCGTGCCTGCTTCTGATATTTTAGGATATGTTAAATCCTTAAAAAACAATTTTTATGCTAGACAAACTTTAGCAAAACAAAGTCATAAACACACTCCATATGAACAAGCTGGAACACCTTCCGTGCAAGAATCTGTTATATATTTAGAGCCCAACAAGCCAATGAGTTTAGGATGTCCAAACATGGGTTTTGAACAATACAACTTTAATGGTTGGACTGGAGGAACAGGCACAACGGCAAACGGAGCTGCAGGCGGAAGCCCAACGTACGTGCAAGTTGGAACAGCTATTGTTAATACTGCAGGCAATAATGTTCCTCCAAGTAATATAATTAACTATCACACTATTATGTCCTTACCTGCAATCGACCCTAATTTAACAACAATTAATGGCTATGATCCAAACGCTTGTAAAGCGGTGGGTACTCAAACAATTTCAGAAATACCTTATGTAAGTCCCTTTAGTTTTGACCCAGTATCTGTAAGAATGGGCAGTAATGATGCCGCCTACAAAGCTAGTCGTTTAAAATATATTACCACTGCGTCTTCAACAAATCAGCGGTTATCCTTTAGCTATGCAGTAGTTCTTGAAAGCCCTGGTCATTTATCTAATGAGTCTCCTTATTTTAAAGTTGAAGTAAGAAACGAAACTACTGGTGCTATTTTACCAGGTTGTACGTCTTATACTTTCAATCCTGTTTCCTCAGTTCCTTCAGATTCTCTTAAAACATCAACTCAGGAAATTAATTTTGTGACATTGAGATATAGAAAATGGCAATATTATTCTGTCGATTTATCAACTTTACCGCCAGGCACAAACGTATCCATTAATTTTGAAGTGGGTGGCTGCACATTAGGTGGTCATACTGGTTATGCATATGTTGATGCTGAGTGTGGTGGTATCGGAAACCCTTATGCAAATATGTGTTCAGGATCAAATTTTGCCACTTTAGTAGCTCCAACTGGCTTTAATACTTACCAATGGTTTGGTCCAAGTGGAAATATTATACCAGGCGCGACAAACGATACATTAATTCAAACCCCTGCAACTCCTGGATCAACTTATTCAGTATGTATGGTCTCTCCAGGTGGATGTGCATTATGCCAAACAGTAACTATTGGCTTTACTACGGTTAACATTATCAACTTAAATTCTACAAGTTCATGTCCAGGTGGGACGTCCGGAACTGCCTACGTGCAAGCTAATGGAAGTAACGGTGTTTATACGTATTCATGGACAAATACAACACCCGGTGCAAATTTTGGAATGCCAGCTGGAAATACTCAAACAGTCACGGGATTAGCACCGGGGACATACAGTGTGTTAGTTTCATCTACTACATGTGGTCAAGCATCCGCCAATTTATCGGTTGGAGTTGCGCCAGCATTCTTTGTCGGTCTTCCAAAATCATTTTGTGGTAATTCAACTACCATTGCTCAAACCGGAGGCTCAAATTATACTTGGTACCAAAATTCAGTCGCAATTTCTGGCTCTGCAGGTACTAATGACACCTTATATATTAATAATGCAATAGCTGGCGATGTTTACACTGTTGTTTACAATAATGCACAAGGATGTAGAGATTCTATCGCTTACACATTAAACCAAGTAACTGGTGGTACATCTTATTTTTCAAATACAACCAATGTTTGTCCTAATGATAGCAATGGAACAACAATTATTAATTTAAACACTCCGTTTTCGGCTCCTTATAGCTATGTTGTAACTGGTCCTACAAGTGCGACAAATGTTTTAAATGTTTCAACAACTGCAACTACTGTGGTTTGCTCACCATTAGCCCCTGGCACATATACTGCAGTAATTAGTGATGGAGTTTGTATTTATAACAATACAGTTACTATTGGGGTGATTACAACAAACTTTACAATGACTCCGACTAATACAGTATTATGCTTTCCTGAAGAAGTTGCCGTGAAATTAGATTTTGGTGATACCGCACCTACAAGTTGTGCACTATCATCAGGATCTTGTTCAACCCCAAATATCGTTCAACTCGGTTTTGGGACAGCAGCAAACTCAACAACAAGTTACCCTGCTATATACAGTAACTGGTATCAAAATGCAAGACATCAAATTTTATATAGAGCAAGTGAATTAATAGCAGCTGGTGTTCAAGCTGGAAAAATTTCTAGTATTTCTTGGAATATTTCTTCTATCAGTGGTACCACTTCATACCCTAACTTTACAATCAAAATGAAATGTACTTCTGCTCAAGATTTAACCTCTACTGCTTTTGATAATACTGCATTAACGCAAGTATACTTTGCCCCAACAGCTAATATTTCTGTGGGATGGAACACCTATAATTTCGCTACAGCTTATGAGTGGGATGGTGTATCTAATATATTAATTGATGTGTGTACGTCTTTAACATCTGGATTTACAAACAATTCATCATCTCCATACACTCCAACAACTTTCAACTCAGTGAGATATTTTTTTAGTGATCCTACAGTAGCTTGTATGACAACCAATGCAGCAAATGGCTTTACACCAAATACTACATTTAGACCTAATATTAGATTTGGAAACTGTGGTGCTTCTAATCCAGCAAGTTACACAGTAGCAGTATCAAGTAATGGAACAATTACAGCTAACTACTCCAACGATTCTATTAGAATTGCACCAACATTTACAGTACCTCCTGCTGCTCCAGGAATAGTTGTTTATACAATTTCAGTTACTAATCCAGTTGGTAATTGTGTAACATCTCAAACATTAGCAATATTGTACCCTCCTTTAGCAACTACTGTGGTAGCTACTCCAACAACATTTACATTGTGCGAAGGAGCAAATACAACCTTTACAGCATCAGGAGCCGCAAATTATAATTGGTTTTATAATTCTGGAGGTACATTAGTCCCCATTTCAACAGCATCAGTTGTAAACGTTACACCTCCTTCTGTTGGAACAAATACATATGTTGTAACTGGAACACCTATTTGCCCGAGCGGTACACCAGACACAAAAACAGTAACAGTAAACGTAACTCCTTTAGCTACTTTATTAATTACTCCTTTAGTAGACATCACAAAATGTTTAAATAAGGACTTTGTATATAATACAGCTATTGGTTCTGTTCCTACAAACACTGCTGCTACTTATGCATACTCTTGGACAACATTACCGGGAGGCTTGCCTGCTCCTGGATTAAACACAAGCTCTAGTTACACTACAAGCAGCAATAGTACCACAACCTTAGTTGTAACTGTTAGTGGAGTTTGTGCAAATCCTGTTTCAGATACTGTTGTTGTAAAAAACTTTGCAGATGACTTAGGTATAACAGTTTCTAACTCATTAACAATTTGTCCTAATACATCATTTAGCTTAACTTCCAATACGACTGGTGGTCATGCACCATATTCATATTCATGGACATTAAATGGTAACAATATATCATCAACTTCTGATGTAACAGGTACGAGCCCTAATACTGGGGGAGCTTATACAATAAGTGTTACAGTAATTGATAGTTGTAGCTATGTAAAATCGGATATTGACATAATTAACGTATTGCCAAATACATTAAATGTGTCTATTCTTGATTCTTCATCTACTTGCGGTGGTTCGCCATTTACGTTAAATGCTCAAGCATCGAGTGGATATCCTAATTACAGTTATGTTTGGACATTTGGAGGAAGTGTAGTATCAAATAATCAAAGTTTAAATTCAACTAGTCCAACATCAGAAGGTAACTACACAGTAACTGTTACAGCAACTGATAGTTGTGGATACCAAGCTAGTGATATTCAATTGATAAATGTGAAACCACCTTGCGCGGTTGAAATTCCTAATATTATTACACCTAATGGAGATAATGCAAATGATTTCTTTAAGATAAAAAATATTGAATACCATCCGAATACAAATGTTACTATTTTTGATAGATGGGGTAAAAAAGTTTATGAAAACCCTAACTATAATAATGAATGGAAAGGCGATGGCGTTTCTGATGGTACATTCTTTTACATCATCGATGTTCCTGACGATAAAAAATACAGTGGATTCATCACAGTATTTAGAAACTAGAAAATAAACATTAAAAAACTCCTCCTACCTTGTAAGAGGAGTTTTTTTTGTCCTTAAATACCAACTAGCGATTTAATTGGTACATCTTTCCTGGCAAGGACTTAATAATATTAGAAAATTCTAATTGCAACAAAAAAGTTGACGTTTTGCTAATTGAAAAACTAGTTACATAACAAATTTCATCAACATGCAATTGTGATTTTGCATCAAATGCTTTTACAATTAATTGCTCTTCTTCACTTAAATTTAATGCAAGATGTATTTGGGATGTTTTTTTCTTTTTTAGATCTTCATTCCAATTCATGATATAAAGTAAGTCAGCAGCACTTTCCATTAAATTTGCTCTGTGAGATTTAATTAATCCATTACAACCTTCGCTTAAAATATCACTTGCTTTTCCGGGGTAAGCAAAAATATCTTTATTATAAGAGTTAGCAATGGTGGCTGTAATTAAACTTCCTCCTCCTCTCTTGGATTCAACTACTACTAATGCATCACACATTCCTGCAACAATTCTATTTCTCTTGGGAAAATTCTCCTTGTCAGGATTTGTCTCACTTATAAATTCAGTTAATAAGCCTCCTTGGTAAATCATTTTCTTGGCATACTGAGAATGAACCGAAGGATACACTCTATCTAAACCGTGTGCCAAAACGCCAACAGTATTTAAACCATGATCTAATGAACTTTTATGAGCTGTGATATCTATGCCATAAGCGAGGCCACTAACTACCAAACAGCCAGAATCTGATAAATCTTGAATTAATTTTTCTGTGATTTCTTTACCGTAAGAAGAAGGCGTTCTTGTTCCAACAACTGCTACAACTTTTTCTACATTTAAATCTGCATTCCCTTTGTAGTATAGCATAACAGGGCTATCATTACAATTTTTTAAACGTTGTGGAAAATTTTTATCTGTATAAAAGAGGGCAGAAATATTTTTATCCTCTATAAACCTTAGTTCTTTTTCTGCTCTTTCCAAAACAGATTTACTTTTGAATATAGCAGAAGATGTGTAAGATCCTATACCTGGTATTTTCTCTAATTGCGCTTTGCTAGTTTTAAATACCTGTTCTGCACTTCCACAATATGAGACTAAATTTTTCGCCAAAACATCACCAACGCCGTCCAATAAAGTTAGCCCAATTTGATATGTTAAATCGACGTGTCTCATTTGTTAAATAATAGTAAATTATTATATTGTGTTCGCAAAAATAACTAGATAATGATTAAGAACGTCAAATATATTTTAACAGGGGTATTTTTTTATTCATGCCAACTTTACGCTCAAACTTTAGGAGTTGTTAAAGGAGTTGTTAAAGACAAATCAAACAATGAAACATTACCAGGAGCAGTAGTTGTTTTAGACAAAACAAAAGGAGTTGCGGCTGATATAGATGGTGTATTTTATATATCCACTTCTGAAGGAAACCATACTTTAGACTGTGAGCTTGTTGGATACAAAAAATATTCAGAAACAATTACCATAAAAGGCAATGATACTATTACGATCAATATCGTTTTAGGTAGCGGGAATCAGCTTTTAGATGAGGTAGTTATATCAGCTGGTAAATTTGAGCAAAAGTTGTCGGACGTGACCGTGAGTATGGAAATTATTAAACCATCACTTATTGAAAATAAAGCGTCCCAAACTTTAGATATTATTATGAACCAAGTTCCAGGCGTTGTAGTATCTGACGGTCAAGCAAGTATTAGAGGAGGCAGCGGCTACAGCTATGGAGCAGGAACAAGAGTTTTGATGCTTGTTGATGAAATGCCAATGATTAGTGCTGATGCAGCGGATATTAAATGGAATTACTTGCCACTAGAGAACCTAGAACAGGTAGAGGTAATTAAGGGGGCTTCTTCGGCATTGTTTGGTTCATCGGCCATGAATGGTGTTATTAATATGAGAACAGCTTATGCTAAGGACAAACCTCAAACTTCAGTATCTTTATTTGGAGCTTCCTACGATGCCCCTCAACAATTAAAGTACAAATGGTGGAAAGGTAGTAGCCAAACACAAACAGGAGTTAATTTTTCTCATTCTCAAAAAGTAAATAACTTAGATATTGTTTTAGGCGGACATATGTTTAATGATGAGGGATATCGTTACTTAGAAAACGAAAAACGCAGCAGATTTAACATGAATTTGAGATACAATTTCAAAAAAATTCAAGGTTTATCAATTGGTTTAAACACTAATATGATGGAAACTCAAGGCGGTTTATTTTTCTTATGGCAAAACGCCGATTCAGTTTATGTGCCGCAAGGACTGAACATTCAACGTTTTACAAATCAACGAATGAATATAGATCCCTTTGTAACCTATTACAGTAAAAAAGGAGGAAAATATAGTTTACGTTCACGTTATTATTTGACCAATAATAACAATGATAAAAACCAAGGGTCAAGAGCCGAGTTGTATTATGGAGAATTTCAATACCAAAAACGATTCATGAACAACTTTACCATGACCTATGGTGCTGTTTATATGGAACAACAAGTAATCGCAGACTCTTTATATGGCAGGCATAGTGGATATAATTACGCTGGTTACGCTCAATTTGATTATAAGTATAAAAAACTTACTGCATCGGTTGGAATTCGTGGCGAATATAATCGCGTTGATACGTCATATACACGTGGCTATATATCAGAAAAATTAAATAATTTACCTTTTCAGCCAGTAGTGCGGGCGGGAGTTAATTATAATTTATTTCAATACACATTTCTTCGCGCATCATATGGTCAAGGTTATCGCTTCCCGACCATTGCTGAAAAATATGTTAGTACAAGTGTGAGCGCTTTACAAATTTATCCTAATCAAAATATACAACCTGAGAGAGGATGGAGTGCTGAAATCGGCATTAAACAAGGATTTAAAATTTTAAACTTTAAAGGATTTATTGATGTTGCAGGATTTTGGACAGAATATCAAGATATGGTAGAATTTGCCTTTGATATTTATGGTACAAAAACTGGCTTATTTTATAAGGATATAAATAGTGCGGGATTTAAATCTCAAAATGTAGGTGCGGCATTAATTAATGGAGTTGATGCTTCTATTACTGGCACTGGTAAAATAGGTCCTATTAATGTGACGACTTTGATGGGCTATACATATACCAACCCAAAATATCTTGGATTTGATAATACAAAAGACACATTAGGTCTTGATGGAATAGATATTTTAAAATATAGAAACAGGCATTTAATTAAATCTGATATACAGTTAGACTATAAAAAATTATCTATTGGCTGGAGCGTAAGGTATTATAGTTATATGGAAAATATAGACAGGCGCTTCGTTCAAAGTATCATACATGAATATAATGATATCCCAAATGGCGTAAATTGGGATGCAATTCCATCCACTTATATTTTACCAGGCCTTAAATCATACAGAACACAACGTGCTGGTGGCGATTGGATTCATGACACAAGAATATCTTACCAAGTATCAAAAGAATTAAAAGCATCCTTTATTGTAAACAATATTGGAAATGCAGAATACTGCTTAAGACCAGGTGATGTGCGTCCGCCACGCATGTTTTTATTTCAATTAATGATTAAGATATAATTATTTAGCAATTTTTATAAAAGACAGCTCTTTAAATTAAGTATCTTTACAACAAAAAAATAAAATGGATAATAACTTTAGAAATACAAATTTAAATAATATCGAAAGTGCTAATATTGTAAAAGATCGTTCTCTTTTTGCGTCGGTATTTACTTGGATGTTTTTAGCTTTAGCCGTAACAACAGTTTGCTCGTTGTTGTTTGCTTATAATCCAGATTTAGGTCAATTATTATATAAATATGACGAGCTTGGCAACAGAATTGGCACATCCATGATTGGATGGGTTGTAATGCTTGCACCATTAGGATTAGTAATGGTGATGAATTTCGCATTCAATAAATTATCTTTTGTGGCTTTAATGGGGATATTTTTTGGATTCTCAGCATTGATGGGCATTAGTTTGAGTTCCATCTTTATGGTTTATAGTTTAGACTCAATAGGAGTTGTATTTGCAAGTACTTGTGCTTTATTTGGAGTCATGGCAGTTGCTGGTTATACAACAAAAACTGATTTAACTAAAATGGGATCTTTGTTGATGATTGGATTAATCGGAGTAGTCATCGCATCATTAATTAATATGTTTATGCGTAGTGATACGATGGGTTATATTATCAGTATTATAAGCGTTATCGTTTTTACAGGATTAACTGCTTACGATGTTCAAAAAATTAAAGCCCTAGCTGAGGCTAACGACGGCTCTTCTGATTTTAAAAAAATCGGGGTAATGGGAGCACTAACTTTATATCTTGATTTTATCAATTTATTTTTATCCCTATTACGCTTATTTGGCAGAAGGGATTAATCCTTTCTACTTTTTTTATTTTAAAGGGCTGGCTCAATGGTGGGACTTTTTTGTTATGTACAGTCTATCCTCAAAAGTCGTTTTTTGTTTTAATTAATCTTCTCTCAAATAATCTCTGAGCATTGATTAAAAAAACGAAAGGTTAGCAAGAGCGCTCTGTGTGTGTTTTTCAGCAGCGGTTTTGTTTAGCGCAGGAATAAGCATAGAACAAAATATCCTACTGAAAAATAAAATGATCTTGCATACTTTTGACAACCAAAAGTATGTAATTAGTCAATACTTAAAAAGTCAATTTGCTTTATTTTCTTTTTTCCTTACTAAAAAAAACAAAAAAGCAAGGCAAAACAGCAAATTGCTCTACCACATTCTGGCTCTTCGCAAATTCAAAGCTTCATTTACTCCGTAAAACTACTTCGCATCTCCCGGTTCAAAACTTATTACGTTTTACCCTGTACTGTTTTGCCAAAACCAGCCACACCTCACTAAAATTAAACTGCCAATTTTTTTAGACTAAACTATATGTTTACAGCAGATTATTAATTACATTTTATACTACCAACCCTTTAAAATCAATATATTAAGATTATTGAGAGTCGACTAAATTAAATGGACTTAGATAGATACGTTTAGAATTTTGCTCCTATGCTAAAAAACAATGTGCGTCCGTTACCAGGCATTAAGCCAGGCCCAGGATATCCTCCTGCTCTTCGTGTAAAATAGTTTACATTAGCTAAATTGTTTACACCTGCTTTAATATTGTAATTCTTTAAAAAACCATAAGTTATGGAAGCATCCATAATGGTGTACTCAGGTATTTTTCCAACAGTGGCGGTTGCATTTGGCGCCTCTGTATTAATGGCATCTGTATATACTGCATCAATATTATTAAGCTGAAAAGTAGCAGAAACTTTTTTGTAAATATATGTAACACCATAACGTTGTGTTTGCTGTGGCACATACTCTACTTTTTTACCAACTAATGTTTTCTGCGGATCGTTTACAATCGCCGGATTATCCCAACGTGTATATTCAGCATCAATAAATGAATAAGAAGCATATATATTAAGGTGGCCAAACTTCCCATTTTCATTTATGAGACCCAATACATCAACTTCCAGATAAGACTCAATGCCTTTACTAACACTGGCTCCAATATTTGTTCTGAAAGGAGATCCATTTTGTGTGATTGTACCAATACGATTATCGTAAAACAGATAGAATCCACCGATATCAAAACTAATCGCTTTCTTTAAAGTGCCTCTAAATCCACCATCAATATTATATCCAAAGGCATCTTTTAAATTTGGGTCAATAACATCAGTAGTGCCTGATGGCGTTAACTCAGAAAATGTTACAGGACGATAATTCTGTGTAAA
>Ga0315900_10000780_pt1 | contig 52810 bp, 47 predicted proteins | sample LakEriMetagenome_FD_203521 | JGI IMG/M metagenome (GOLD analysis project Ga0315900, IMG submission 203521) | Freshwater fungal communities from buoy surface, Lake Erie, Ohio, United States - Buoy 12 MA114 | ecosystem: Environmental > Aquatic > Freshwater > Lake > Lake biofilm | place: USA: Lake... | reverse complement strand
CAGGGCAACATCCTCGCCAGCTGTATCGGCAACCGTGCCGAGACGCAGACCCGTCGCGGGATCAAATACAGTTAGCCCAGGCTCGTCGACCAAATAGGATTCGACAAGCGAAGCTCCGGGAAATCCGTTGTGATTAGGCATTGGGCGCCAGAGCGTCACCAAGGGCGTGACAGGATAGAAAGCAGAAGGCTGACATTTCGGCGTGACCCTTTGGCGGCTACGTCTTTGGTTCAGCCTACAAATACTGGGTCGCTACACTTCGGGGCTTGGCAAGTTCGGACAGAGAGACCCGTCAACGAGCGCTCGCAGAGCGTGACGTAATTTGTCAATTCGGCGACCGATTTCGTCAAGTAGACTCAAAACTGTCTTCCTAAGCTGAGATTAGGAGGCACCCTCACGATGACTGCCGCACTCATACGAACCAATGCTCTTTACGGATGGGACGCCATTCTGGCGACGAAGGGTTTGGAGAGTGCGAGCTATCTCGGTGCTCTCAATTCTGCCCGAACTCGCACCCCTTGTGGTCGCGAAGCTGTCCATCTGCGCGCGTTCGTCGAGTTTCTGGAAAGGGTGGCTGAAGCCACCGATGCGAGCACTGCCTGGGGGGCCGGCAGTGGATTGGATTATGCGACTCGTGGAAAAGTAGGTCAGGCCATCCTGTCTTCTCGAACGCTTGGGATTGCGCTGCGCCGCCTGACGGACTACTTTCCGTTGCTGCAGGATGCGACCGACTTAAGCATGTCGACGTCCGACAACTGGACAACACTCAGCTATCGCATTGTCGATCCAGATATCTGGCCTCGTCACCATGATGCCATGTACTCCCTTGGGATATATGCCTCGTTGCTGCGAGCCGCCGCGCCAGATGCATGGTGCCAGGCGGAATTGACTGTTGAAGCCCCTCGCGAACAGGTGGTCGGTGATCTCAGTCACGTCGTGAAGGCCAATTGTGTCTATGGGGGCGACACGAATGCTCTCAGGTTTCCGACGCGCGCTTTGGATTGTCGCCTCGAACTTGCGCCAGCATCGAGTCAGGCGCTCACGGCTGAACTGTCTCAGCGCCTCGTGCGCAAGCGTCGCGAAACGCCAATCATGGATCGGGTGCGCTACATAATCTTTCGCGATATAGGCCAGGGAAACATAAGCCAGGAGCATGTCTCGGCCGAACTCGGAATGACGAGTCGTACACTGCGCCGTCGCCTTGTTGAGGCCGATACCTCCTACCAAGCAATCCTTGATGATTGCCGCATGCGCGCGGCGGCGAAGGAGTTCAGGGTCCATGCGGACGTTCCGATTGCAGAAGTCGCGCTGAAGCTCGGCTACTCGGAGCACTCCACTTTCACGCGCGCGTTCGCCCGCCTCGCTGGAATGGCGCCTCTCGATTACCGCAGAGCATTTCAATTGAACTAGCCAGCTTTGGCCGCAACCGCCAAGCCTGCACCGCGTTTGCGGCGCTAGGAGCCCCCCTAGGAGGAACACTTATGGCGCGACTTCTCGTGATGGAAGGCAATACGCTTGCCCGCCAGGCCGAAGCAGCCCGCCTCGGCGTACGCTCATCCAGTGGCATCTACACCGAGGCTGTAAAGGCGCATTTCCCCGAAATCACTTGCGACATTGTTCATGCTGCTGATCGGGGGCAGGCGCTTCAACCAGGTGCGGCATTTACAGACTACGCTGGCCTTATCATTGGCGGCTCTGGGCTTCATGCCTACGCAAAGCAGTTCGAGGTGACCAACCAGATCGATCTGCTGAAATCATTTTCTGAAACCGGCAAGCCGATCCTGGGAAGTTGCTGGGGACTACAAATCGCGGCAATCGCCGGCGGTGGAACGGTCGATAGAAGCCCGAACGGTCGTGAGGTCGGCGTAGCTCGCAAGATTGCGCTGAGCGCGCGCGGGCAACAGCATGCGCTCTACCGCAACAAACCAACTGTGTTCGATGCGCCCTGCATCCACTATGATGAAGTTACTGCACTTCCGAGTGGATCTGAAGTCTTGTCCGGCAATCGTCACAGCGCAATCCAGGGCGCGGTCGTACCGCTTGGGCATTCCGAAGTGTGGGCTGTCCAGTATCACCCAGAGTTTGACCTCCAGCACCTCTCGAAGATCTTTGACCTTTATTCGAAAGATATGGTCGAGCAGGGGTTCTTCATGAATCAGTCGGACGCAGGCGCTTACAAAGCTGATCTCGATGTTTTGGCTGAGCAGCCCAGTGATACGACGCGCCGATGGCGACTTGGCATCGACGACGATATTCTCGTTCCGGAGATACGTCGGGCCGAGATTATAAACTGGATCGACTCCTGCATTCTAATCTGAAACTTCTGGCGGCATGAATCGGGCACTTCACCGGTACCTTGGCGGGCCTGCTTTTGAGTACCGCACCGCTACCCGACGCCTGCGACTCTGTTTTCCGAATTGGCGGTCCAGCCACCTCGCGGACGATCAAACCACACGTGCACCTGGCTGGTACCGACAGAGTTCTCATATTCGCTGAACATCCGGCCTTTCGCGGTACAGCTCCTTCCGCCGATTGCCGCCGCCATCATCAGATAATGTCCGAACCCGCCTTCTGGCCTGTGGGTACGATAACTGTCCATCGTATCGATCACGGCAGCATGATTGCCCTGCTTGAACCAATCGAGGCGCTCGTAGTCAGCTTCGCGCGCTTGCGGCGTAAAGATATGAATCGGGTCGGCTGCTTCGTGTTTGAGCAGCTCCTTCAACGGATAGAAAGTGTGACTCATGGAACCGCTGGCCAAAAGAACGACGCGGCGGTCTGAGCGCGCAATGGCGCGGCCGATAGCTTCTCCGGCAACAAGATAATCCTCAGCTTGCGCTGTCATGACCATTCCCATGCTCAGCCAAGATTCCCCCCGGTTCAGATAGTGAGCAACATTTACCGTTCCATAGTGGATAGGCAGGTATGGATCATCGATTGCCGTACCGCGATAACCGGTTGCTGTGATCTCGTCTGCTATAAGGCGGGCAAGCGATGGATCACCCATGAGGTCGTAGGGCACTTGAACCATGCCCCGGGGAAGTTCCTCCGATGTAAGCTTGCCTTTACGTCGCGTGTGCGCCGTCACGCCAAACTCAAGCAAGGTCGCCCAGTGCGTATCGAATACAATGATTGTATCGGGGCGCAGTTCATCAAGCACTGTCTTGCGAAGTCGATGCAAGCCGGAAATCAGCGATGTGTCCTTACCCTGATAGATTTCTAGCCGGACAGGTTCTGGCAACATGATGGTGGGAACGTGCGAGACAAGTCCGGCGCCAATCACTTCACCCATGCATATCTCCTGTCTGATGCTTTCTGCAAACATGGCTCATGCGAGGTTCGGAAAAAAGCCAGCGCGCGGCTTCTGTCCGGTTTTGCCAAGGAACGCCTGCAGCGGCTGCTTTAGCGTGACAGCATAGAATAACAGCGGCTCGACCTGTTCGACCCGAACTTAGCCGGGAGGCCCTATGCGGAACGCTCAATATCCATTTTCGCCGAACTCAGAGACCCACGTCGATCTCTCCAGTCATGATGCATACACTTCCGGAGCCCCCTTCGAGACTTTCAAGCGTCTGCGGCGCGAAGATCCTATGTCTTGGACCGCCATGAATGGCGGACGCGGGTTCTGGTCTGTGACGCGGCATGAGGACATCATGAAACTGAACGCTGACACGGAACTTCTGAGTTCTGCCAGAGGCATTCGGATGGAGGATCAAAGTGAAGAGGAGTACGAAGCTCGCAAGACTTTTCAGGAGACAGATCCGCCTCAGCACACAGCCTTCCGAATGCTCGTCAACGAGGCATTCTCGCGTCGGTCGATAGCCCAGTACGAACGGCAGATACGGAGCATTACGGCTGAACTCTTGGATCGCGTCGTGGGCACAGGTGATTTCGACGCCACCGACATGATCGCCCGAAAACTGCCGATGAGAATGTTGGCCCAGATCATCGGAATACCGGACAGCGACAATGACTGGCTTGTCGACAAGGGTGACGCCCTGATCTCGAATTCGGATCCAGAATACACTGATTTCGTTGTAGATAAGATCAATACAGACGAGTATCGTCTTCTGCCCTTTCGTTCGCCTGCTGCCGTCGAACTTTTTGACTACGCCAACGATCTTTTGAAGCGGATGCGTGCCGGCGCCCAGTTCGGTGTTCTCAATCTGATCATTCAGCCTGACAGTACTGGTCGACGAATAAGTGACGACGAGTTTCGAAACTTTTTCTGCCTGCTTGTGGCCGCCGGAAACGATACGACGCGTTACTCGATAGCAGCAACGATGCATGCCTTGGCCAATGATCCGAGGCTGTTTGCAGAAGTAAAGAAGTCAGCTGGAGACCCTGAGGTCATGCGACTTGCGGCGGACGAAATGATACGTTGGGCCTCGCCAACGACCCACTTTCGACGCACAGCGACCCGCGACTTTGACTTTCAAGGAAAGCACATAAAAGCGGGCGACAAAGTAGTGCTGTGGTTTGTATCTGCCAATCGAGATGCAGACGCGTTCGATGAGCCGGAACAGATAAATCTGTCTCGCAAACCAAATAGGTTCCTGTCTTTCGGTCAGGGTGGTCCCCATGTTTGCCTCGGCATGTGGCTTGCCAAGTTGGAAGTCCGTATCGTGATGGAAGAACTCGCGCGGTCCGTCTCGGTTATTGAGCAGACTGGGCCTCACGAGTATCTCAGATCTAACTTCATCCTTGGTATCAAACACCTGCCGGTGCGAATGGCAGCGAGCTGAGGAGTATGACTGTGTTCAAGAAAACCGAGCGAAACGTTGTTTCGTCAGTACCCGTCAGCCTCGACCAACCCTCATCCGAACCGATCAGGGACTTTGACCGCGTGCGCGTATTGTTTGCCGACCAGCTAAACCTGGCACGAGGCAAGTATCTGCCTTGGCACATGGCTCAGAAAGGTGAGGCACGTTTCTGTCTGGGGACCTTCGCAGTTACTTACTCGCGAGCACTTGTGCCGGCTCCACATTCGGGTCTGCTTGAAGGCCTGCCCGACATGACCGCCGTGTTCGATCCAAGTGATCTGCGCCCAGGCTGGGAACGCGGAACAAAGATCGCGATTGCCGATCTGCACTTCAATGGCGACGTAGCACCGCTTTGTGGGCGTTCCGCGCTCAAGCGAGCGATTGCTGATTGGCAAAAGCACGGACTGACGCCGATGGTCGGTCTGGAAGCGGAAGCTTATGTGTTTCAGCGTGGTGGCTCCGGAGAGTGGATTCCCTACGATACTCCGGGTGCGTTTGTTTATGGAACCGGACCATTCACAGACCCCGAAGGTCTGATAGATGAAGTTTGGTCCCGAGCGATCGAATGTGGATTACCCGTTGAATCAATCAACGGAGAATTCGACCCTCCACAATTCGAACTGGCCATGCGCTATAGCGATGCGCTCTCTGCATGCGATGATATGTTTCTCTTCCGCCAGATGGCTCGCGAGCTCCTTATTCGGCGTGGCTTTCTGTTGAGCTTCATGCCGAAGCCGCTGCCCGATCTCGCAGGCACGGGAATGCATATAAACCTTAGTTTTGCTGACAAGCACGGCAAAAATGTGTTCTCCGGAGCGACCGGCGATCGTGCGCTTTCGAACCTGGTGAAGGGAGCCATCGCCGGCCTGATGCACCATCATGAAGCGTTGGGCGGTATCCTCGCACCTACAGTCAACTCGTACCAAAGGCTGAAGCCAAAAAGCCTGAGCGGCTATTGGGCAAATTGGGGTTTCGACCATCGATCTGTGGCGCTCAGGGTTTCTGCAGAGACCGGAGCGGCGGCTCGCATTGAACACCGCATGGGTGACTGCGCCGCTAGCCCGTACTTTGCCGTTGCGGCTGTGCTGCAGGCGGCGCGCCTCGGATTCGAGCAAGGATACCAACTGCAGGAACCGGAGCGCCTGGACGGACTTGAGGAAGTGGGGACGCAGCGTCACATTGCCCATGATTTGGAGGGGGCCCTGAATCATCTTGAATCAGACAGCGTACTTGTTGATGCAATCGGAAGGCCTTTGATCGAGAATTATGTGAGCATCAAACGCGCCGAAGCTGCTGAACTTGAAGGCAAGTCGCAGAGTGAAATCTTCAACTACTACGCTCCCTTCATCTGAGCATGTTCACACCATCTTCCAAATCCGAATCGGCGCGCTTCAATGTCTCTGGAGTGCCTATTTCCCCTGACCATTTTATCGGAGGCCGAAGGGTTGCCAGTAAGGCGACCTTCGAGACCCGCTCGCCATTGGACTGGTCACTCAAGCTCGGGGATGTAGCACGCGGTGACGCCCAAACAGCCAATCTCGCTCTCGATGCCGCAAGTGATGCGTTCCCGGCTTGGGCTTCGCTAACTCCGCGGCAACGGAGCGTGTTCTTGCACAGGCTCGCAGACCTGATCGATGAGAACAAGGACGCCATTGCACTCGCGGAGTGCATGGACATGGCGATGCTGCTCGAGAGCTTGCAGCTTCGGCTTGTTCCGCGTGCAGCGATGAATTTCAGGAACTATGCCGACTTGGCGTCTGAACACGAGGAGCGCGTCTGGTCTTCCAAGGGCACGGATAACCGGGTCATCCGGATGCCTGCGGGCCCGGCAGTTATCATAACGCCGTGGAATGCACCTTTCATGTTGTCGACCTGGAAGTGCGCACCGGCTCTCGCAGCGGGCAATACAGTGATCTTGAAGCCGGCTGAATGGTCGCCATTATCAGCGTCGATTCTCGCTGATTTGGTTCACGAGGCTGGCTTTCCAGCCGGTGTATTCAATATTGTGCAAGGACTGGGATCCGAAGTAGGCGCCGCGCTCGTTGCTGATTCACGTACGAAACGGATATCGTTTACCGGTTCCGTACCAACCGCGAGATTGATTGGAAAATCCGCCGCCGAGAACATTGTTCCGTTCACGGCGGAGCTCGGCGGAAAGTCACCTCTTCTCGTCTTCGAGGACGCCGACCTTGAAGCTGCCGCAAAGAAGGCCGCCGCCCAATATGACGATAGCGGCCAAGTTTGTATGGCCGGGACACGTCTGATCGTTCAGGAAAGCGTGCGCGAAGAGTTCCTGTGGAGGTTCAATTCTCACGTCGACCGGCACATCATGGGCGACTCCCGAGAGACAACGACCACTATGTCCGCCTTGATCCATCCTCTGCATCTCGACCGCGTCTCCGGATTCGTGGAACGCGCTCGTGCGAACGGAGATGAAATCGTTCGTGGGGGGCGGATCTGGCGCGAGGGTGGACTGTGGTACGAACCCACACTCATCCTGCCGAAGGACAATTCATCGGAAGTGGTCCAGAGCGAGATATTCGGGCCGGTGCTGACGTTCCAGACTTTTGAAACCGAGGCAGAAGGGATTGCCCTTGCTAACTCAACGATCTTCGGGCTCTCCGCAATCGTGTACACGGGAAACGCAGAGCGCGCAGAGCGAGTTGGCCGGGCCGTTCGAGGTGGGACCGTGTGGGTCAACACCTTCCTCGTGCGAGATCTGACGGCACCGTTTGGCGGTATTGGGGCCAGCGGTATCGGTCGTGAAGGTGGTCACTACGCTCTCGAGTTCCACTCGGACCTCAAGACCCTGCAAATTCTGGAAGGAAGCTGCGCGTAGCAAGCGATCTGACGGTCCTTCATTTGACCCGCTTGCGAGGTCTCAAGGAATATCTTTCCGGCGCTCCGGCGCTGAGAGGGCTACGAGGAATGAATGCCGCCTGAAACGAAAAGCTCCTCAGCGCAGCCTGAACCGCGCGAGGTGCTTGCATTCCAACCCGGCTCTAATTGAGCGCGAGGTCCGCTTTATGGTTCGATGGCATTGAGTGTCGTGCGCTGCAGCGTCGTTCCCGCTCGCCAGGACACGCCGACCTCATGCCAATAGGCGCCTATGATTTCTTTGGGGCGGATCAGAGTTAGCTCTTCAACGGGCGAGTCAAAGTATGTGAGTTCAGCCTCACCTTTGAAGCAGCGGCCAGATTCCGCATCGAAACCCGACATCGTCACCACCTCAGCCAAACTGTCGGTTCCGTCGAACTCTATTGCCGGATACCAGCGGTGGTGCAACATGGGATGTCCGTTCACAAACCCAGGTTTCGTGCCTGGTCCGGTGATTGTGAAGCGGCCTTGCGCCAGGCGCCTGTCATAAGCAGCCAGTGTCAATCCAAATGTTCCGCCGGGCTGGAGTCGCGGCCCTGCCTTTCCAACAACGACTGGACGACTTTGGTGGATCGAGCCCATTTTTTTCGGATAGCCTTGATGTTGGCCCCGCACGATGGCGTAGTCCTTGTCGACCCAGATGTAAGCGCAGCGGGAGTAGGTCTTCCCGCGATACTTGCATCGGATGACGATGAACATCTCCTTGTACTGCCCGCGAATGGGATCGAGAATCTCGTTGAAGTCATTGGAGCAGCTTTGCCAGTCTGCCCAAATCGCGGCGACAGCGCCTGGATCTTCGTCGGCGAGTTCAAGCCCCTCGGGGAGCAATGCCCTGATGGCATCGACGTCAGTCCGATACTCGATCGTGACGAGTTCTCCTGAATAATGCCACGGAACGGGCGGAAGGATCGAGGCCCCACCATTTGCTGTCCGGGGATAGTAGCGGCCACTCATCATTTTGAAACTCTCCAGCGGTCTCGGGCGATTGCTCCGAACCCGCTCAAGATTGCGCTGGTTTTCAGCAATGACCAGTACTCGTCACGGCTTTGTCCTTATTTGCCAAAGGCGCGCGAGGTCCCGAGGGTAGGTTGCAGGTTATCAACTCACCTCTGAAGGGATGCCAAGTATGACCCGCGAATTCCGAAAGATCCTTCTGGATGGATATCCCATCCTGACTGAACGGGAGGGTGACACCCTAAAAGCAAGAGATGGTCGAACCGTCGCAATTTCGGAAGCGGTTCACTTGCCGCCGGTAAGTCCTAGCAAGATCATCTGTGTGCATCTCAATTATCATAGTCGAGTTGAGGAATTCATCACGAAGCTCCCCTCTGCGCCGACCTACTTTCACAAACCGATTACGGCCCTGAACGCCCATGGCGGCGCAATCATCAGACCAGATCGCTGCAAGTACCTGAATTACGAGGGCGAGATTGCCATCGTGATTGGAAAGCATTGCCGCAATGTCAGCAAAGAAGAGGCAGGTGACTACATTGCGGGCTATGCCGTTTCAAATGATTACGGTCTCCATGACTTCCGAGATACCGATGCAGGTTCGATGCTGCGGGTAAAAGGTTCAGACACACTCTGCCCTGTCGGGCCAGGCCTCGTCACCGGATGGGACTTCAGAGGCAAAACTATCGAAACGCGAGTCAACGGGAAGACCGTCCAGCGTGATTCAACTTCAAACATGGAATGGGACATGCACTATCTCGTCGCGGATATAGCGCGGACGATCACGCTTGAGCCAGGGGATATCCTTCTGTCCGGTACGCCGGCGAATAGTCGGCCGGTCCAACCAGGCGACGTCGTAGAAGTAGAAGTTGAAGGGCTGGGTACTCTGCGAAACCATATCGTACAAGGACCTACACCGATCCGGGACGATGTCGGAGCTCAGCCCACAGAGTCTGAGGAAGTGATCTCGACAGCTATGGGTGGCGATTGGGAGCACCGCGGCAAGCGTGCCGCTGGCGGTCAGGGTGCTCAATACTACAAGTCACAGCTTGAAGACTGAAGATAGAATGATGGATGCACTGCGTTTCTACATTGATGGCTCTTGGCGCGACGCGAAGGGGCAGGGTCGGATTGATCTAGTCAATCCGTCGACTGAGGATGTCATCGGCCAAGTCGCAGTGGCCACGCATGAAGAGGTCGCTGAAGCAATCGCTGCAGCTCGCCGGGCCTTCGACGACTACTCCAAGTGGACTCCGACGCAGCGCAAGGCATTGATCCACCGGATCAATGAAGGACTGAAGGCTCGCAATGCAGATATCGCTGCCCGTATCTCAGTCGAGATGGGCGCTCCGAAATCGCTCGCGGAAGGAGCGCAGGCGCCTTCAGGCCCTCAGCACTTTTCCGAGATTCTGGATGTTCTGGACCGTTACCCGTTCGAAGAGTGGCTTGGCACAACCAAGATACGCCGCGAACCCATTGGCGTGTGTAGCCTCATCACGCCTTGGAATTGGCCGCTGAATCAGATTGCTACAAAAGTCGCTCCGGCCCTTGCTGCGGGTTGCACAATGGTCCTGAAACCGAGCGAAGCAGCTCCCCTCGATGCGATCGCACTCGCAGAAATCATAGATGAAGCAGGCGCGCCCAAGGGTGTGTTTAATCTCGTTCATGGCGACGGACCAACGACAGGCGCTGCGATGTGCTCGCATCCCGATGTCGCGATGGTATCTTTTACCGGATCAACGCGGGCCGGTATTTCGATTTCTCAAGGCGCGGCACCAGGCGTTAAACGGGTAGCGCTGGAATTGGGCGGCAAGTCTGCGAACATCATCCTTCCGGACGCAGATCTGAGCATTGCGATCCCCGCGAGCGTCAGGTCGATGATGCTCAACACGGGACAATCCTGCAACGCTCTGGCCCGCGTATTGGTGTCAAACGCTCAATATGCCGAGGTTGCGCGCCTGGCGGTCGAGACAGCTAGAAAGCTCACGGTTGGTCCGCCCGAATCGGATTGTGATATTGGTCCAATCGCCAACGGGACACAGTATCGGCGTGTAGTCGCGCTGATCCGGCAAGGAATGGCCGAGGGCGCAACTTTGTTGTGCGGAGGTGTCGATCGGCCCAGTGGATTGGAGAAGGGCTATTTCCTCCAACCGACCGTTTTTGGAGATGTCGAGCCTGGAATGCTCATTGCCCGGGAAGAGATCTTTGGTCCGGTTTTGGCGATTATCCGTTACCAGGACGAACGCGAGGCAGTTCGCATCGCCAACGACAGCGAATATGGCCTGTCGGGCGGCGTGTGGAGTGCTGACCTGTCAAAAGCAGTTCAAGTTGCTCAGGAAATACGTACCGGCATGGTGCATATAAATGGCGCTCCACTGGATTCAGGCGCTCCCTTTGGCGGCTTCAAGAAATCAGGCAACGGTCGCGAATGGGGAAAGTATGGGCTGGATGAGTTCGTCGAGCTAAAATCAATCTATGGTGCAAGGACTCCCTGAGCTAAGAGCGGTCCGCAATCCCGCATTTCGAACGCACCTGAGCAGGGGAGCAGGGCATCCTTTGTCAAAGATATCCCAACAGGTGTATCCTTTCGAATACTGGGTCTGGGAAGGTCGCGCGATCAGGGCACCTTTCCGCGGGAATGGAATTGTCGCCGATGTCTTGGAAAGAAGTTGCTCAGCATCGTAACGGGCCGAACAGTCCCAAGCCCGTAGCCTTTCGCTCGCTCAAACCCTTGCAAGCGAGGGCTGAGAATACCAATGCCAGTATGGTCAGTTTAAAGTTGCCCGGATGGGGAACGAATGGCGAGTGCTCGGCATCATGAAGAACGAACCGATGGTATCGACTCAGATCGTGCTGCCTGTCGTGGAGAATTTGAGGGAAGCTGGAGTCTGCCCAGATCCCTTGCTGGAAACTCTTGGAATTGACCGGGATGGACTTAGCGACGTCGATGCGCTTGTGCCTTTGCGGAAGTATGTTCAGTTCTTCGAGTTGGCAGCCGATGCCAGCAGGAATTCGCACTTTGGTCTCGCGGCCGGTAAGGCCATCGAGGTTAGCACGGGGCCCATAAGTTTTTTGTTTTTGAGCGCCCCGACTCTGGCCAATGCGTTTGCAGGGCTATGTGACTATTTGCGGGCGCTGCAAGATGCAACCGAATGCCGGTTGCTTACGGCCGAAGGTAAAGCGAGATTCGTTTACCGCCTGTTGGATGAGTCCATAGCACCACGTCGACAGGACTCGGAATATTCGATCGCTGCAACTTGTCGCTTGATATCGAACTATATTGGTCGCCCGTTCGTTCCCAGCGAGATCTGGTTCGAGCATGCTCGTGTCGGCAACCAGGCGCACTTCGAGACGGTTTTCAACTGCCACGTCTTCTTTGGCCAGGATACGAACGCCGTGGTGTTCGAGCCAGAACTTCTGATGGTCAGTGCGCCATCCATGAGCCGAAAGCTCTATCCGATAATCGCATCGCATCTACGCGGTCTTGTAAATTCCCGTTCCGCGGCATCAACGTTCGCGGAGCAGATTGGCGATCTGATCGATCAGTCAATGTTGGCACGTGGCGTGACCGCTGGCGGGATAGCTGAACTGTTAGGAGTTTCTGAGTCGACGCTCTCGCGTCGACTTCGCTCTGAGGGCACATCATTCATGATCGTGCTGACGAACAAGCGTATGGCCATCGCCAAACGTCTGCTCAACCATACCGAGATGCCCATCGCTGAGATCGCCTTGAGCGTGGGATATGCCGAGAACGCGAGCTTCTCCCGCGCCTTCAAGGCTTGGTCTGGTCAAACGCCGGAGAATTTTCGGTCTCGTCGGATCTAGCAAACACAGCCTGTGTTTTCGGTGACCATCGCGTTCAGTCGAACCGCTACCAGCTGGATCAAGTTGACCGAGACAACCGGTTTCGCCTGTGACCCTCCGCGAACAGCAAGAGCACCAAACTTACAAGGAGCAAAACGACTGTGACGATCATCATGGTCTGAAAGTCTCCATTCTCGCCGAGTATCCTCGCAGCGATGAAAGGACCAAAGCCCAAGCCCGTCATCTGCAACGCAACAGCAATGGACATAATCTCGCGCTCGCTCATGTCACTCACCGAGCCCATCAGAAATGGCAGGAAAAAGTTCCACATGAAGTTAAAGCCGCAGACGGCCAGAACAAAAATCAGATAGCTTGGCTTGTATAGGAGCAAGGCTATCGAGCCTGCTGCGCCTAGCACTCCAGCGATAAGTGGGAGCCAACGTCCCAAACGGACCTGCAGGAACACAGGCACGACAGCACCAAAGATGGCAACAAACTGAGACAGCAGCAACGCGTTGGCTATGGATTGCTCTTCAGGACGAATGTCCATGCCAATCAGAAAAAGATTGGCCCACGCGATTCCTATTGCGGTGTTGTAGAGCAGTACCGCAACTAAAGCCACGATCAGCACGGGCAGGCCAACTGAAACCGCATTCGGTCTCGTTTCGACGCGGTTGCTTGCGCCATGCGGAAGCCACGGCAGAGTGCCCGCAGCAAGTGCTGTCAACAAAGCCCAGAAGATGAAGATGCCATTCAAGCCGATCGCGTCAAATGCCGCTGGCATGGCCCAAAGACCGATTGCCCCGTAAGACAGAAGAAGTACGAGGTATATTGCCAGATTGCGCTCTACTTTTCTTGTCAGTCCAATAAATGCAAAACTCAGCCCGATGATTGCTCCTTCTCCCAGCCCGGTTACAAAACGAGCAGCGCGGAACGCATTCGGTTCAGAAACAAGGGCGGATCCGAGATTGCCGGCGACGGCTATGAGCAGTGCGATTGCTGTCAACGTGCGCCAGCTTACGACGCGACCGGCGATAGCAGCTGCATAAGTCGCGATCGCGACGCCAATCATCTCGACGAAGGCCAAGTCATTAGCCTCAGCCTCGGAAAGGTTCAACTCAGTTACAAACCCTTGCACCAACCCAGGCTGCACGATGAAAGAGAGGACGCCAATCGTGCCCAGAATGACGGCAGATGTGATCGCGCCGAAGCTATTGACGTCAAGGTTGTCACTTCGAACTTCCATGTAACCTCTCGCGATCGGAAGCGCCTTTCGGCAATCAACGCATAAGGCGACCGCCTCCAAACTTCGGGCTTGGCGTTTCCGGCCAAATTTTAACTACAGCCGTTTTGATAAAGCGCTAACCGGTACAGACACCAAGCTTCTCGGTTCCAAGAACGCCGATCCTGCGGACGAGATTTGGATTGTTGGTGTGCAGAGCCTTTTTGCCGATGGAGGCGCAGCTTAGACGACACTTCGGTCTGCACGAGGCGACATGATTGAGGTCGAAAGGATTAAACTGATGGTCAACCTTTCCACGCGCATCAGACATCATTCAAGCCTTTTGCAACTTGCTCAATGTCGCTTCTAAGGCTGTCCGTACCCTTTCGGTTGCGTTCTGGGCAAGAGGTTGGACTGGGTGCGGCGGCTCGATTCCATCGTTGTCGAGAAGACTTGCAACAGCGTACATCACCCGGAAACTCCCGAATTCTTTGAAGAGCAACCAAATAGGTTCGAGCGCTTGGTGAAGACGGTTGGCCTCCAGTGCGTCACCCTTCATCGCAGCTCGGGTCAGTTGAACCGCAGCGTCGGGTAACAACCCTGCAATGACGCTGAACCAGGAATCCGCGCCTGCAAGCAGTGCGTCCTTTGCGCCCCAGTCTCCACTGTATCCCACCGAGAACCCGTCCGCCGTGACGGTTCGTATTGCCAACAGCTCATCAGCGAAATCTCCATCAGCAGGAAGAGGCATCTTGATTGCAAGGATGTTGGGAAGCTTCGACAACCTTTCGATCAGTGCATGTCCGAATGTAAAGTTCGTTGTGCTCGGATTGTTATAGATACAAACAGGAAGACTGACCGCAGCCGCGACAGTCTCGAAATGTCGGTAGACTTCGTCATCCGTCAGCTTCTGGTAAGATACGGGTGCAAGCAAAAGGCCGTCGGCACCTTCGTTCGCAGCATCTTTGCCAAGCTCTACTGTCTGATCGGTGCGAAGCGTCCCAATTCCCACGATTAATGGTGTCCGTCCCCGAAGGATCTGTGCGGCAACCCGAACAGTTCTTCTGCGTTCTTCTAGGGTGAGATATGCATAACTGCCCGTGCTACCGAGAAGGCCGATCGAAGCCGGTTTTGCGGATACGATACGCTCAAGATGCTTCTCCAGAACGTCTGGTTTCAGTCGGCCCTTTAGATCCGTAGGCGTCAAGGGAAAAGCGGACAGCCCGGCAAACAGCGACATGTGACACTCTTTAATGCAGTCGTCGGATAACATCTTGTCGGAGACTACGGCGAAAACGACTACGGCAAAAACATTGACTTGATAGCTACCAGCGCGAAAGCCTTCGGAGCTGTCGACACGGGAGGCCCCCTGTCATGAATGAGAGGCAATAGTGCCGTGTCCAGATTTCCAAGCTTGGCTTTTGCGGCCATACCTCGATTGCGGAATATGGGGCAAGCTTAGCAAGGCTCCCGCATAGTTACTTGCCCCGCTCTAACTCGATCATTGTCTAAGCGCCATCGCATCAGCGATAATCCGGGCGACGTCGGCGTTGGCTTTGCGGACGGGATCTGCGGCGAGGTGCGCATAGCGTGCGGTTGTCTGTGCCTGCGTATGGCCGAGCAGCTTGCCGATCATCGGCAGGCTGAGGCCGCTGGCGGCGGCGTTGGCCGCAAAGGTGTGCCGCAAGTCGTGGATACGGACATCTTCGAGCCCGGCGCGGGCGCGCACACGGCGCCAGGGCCTTTGAAGATCGGTGAGGTGTTGTCCCGGTTCATCCCCCACGATGACGAAAGGGTTCCCCTTGATCCTTGGGATCGACTGGAGGAGGGCGATGCCTTGAGGGCTGAGGTAGACTGTCCGCTGTCCAGTCTTTGAGTCATCAAGCCGGATTTCCTCGCGCTCGAAATCAACACAGCGCCATTCGAGCTTCTGGATCTCTCCAAGCCGGCAGCCCGTTAGGATGAGCAGACAGACTGAATTCGGGATGGACCGCCGCGAGACGGGCCCGCGCGCGCGGGCAGCGCAATGCCAAGAGCCAGATCGAGCGCCTGATGGAGGGCCATGCCGTCACGCCGCTGGGGGGCGAACATTTCGGCCAGACCGGCACGATCCGCGATCTCTACCGGCACTTCCAGATCGATGCGGATGCGATCGTCGGCGCGGCAAGCCATCTGTCGCCGGGCAGGATCTTGCGTCGAAACTGCCGCATTGAGCCTCCTGACCGTTTGCAGGCCCATCCTCCCGGCTGGCGAGTTCGCCAGAGGTAAAAAAACCGGGCGAAGGCCTGATAATCATGAACTCGGTAGTGCGCCGTGTCTCCTTTTCTGAGCCGGCTATCGCAGCCGGGAGCGAGGCAACATGAGGCCGGCCGTCCAAGCCGTTACAAAATTGCCACACACCCAGCTCCTTTGAATTCGAAGTCTAAATCGTTAAAAATTGGAATTGCATTCGAAGTCATTTTATGTGTCGATGTGACAAAGGCGCGCTGGCATGGCCGCCTGTCAGCTATGGAGCAGGGTGCAATGTCGATGTCGCATAATCTGAAATGGGCTTTGTCGAGCGGCGTTGCGGCGCTTGCTTTGGGCGCGCCGGCCTTGGCCCAGGAAGAAGCGCAGGGCGAAACCGAGCGCAAGCTGGGCGTGATCACCGTCACGTCGGAAAAGCGGGCCGAGAGCATCCAGGACGTCCCGCTGTCTGTGACCGCCGTATCGGGCGAGGCGCTCGGCGCGGCAGGCATTGTCGACCTCTCCACACTCGACAAGCTCGCACCGGGTCTGCAGTTCGGCCAGTCCGGCACGGATGCCCGGCCCGCGATCCGCGGCGCACGTACTGAAAACGTCTCGGTCCAGCAGGACCCGATTGTCTCCTTCTATGTCGACGGCGTCTACCGTTCGCTGACATCCCAGGCACTCGCATCGATGGTTGACGTTGACCGTGTCGAGGTTCTTCGCGGTCCCCAGGGCACGCTTTACGGACGCAACGCCTTTGGCGGGGCGGTCAACGTGATTTCCAACGCCCCGTCGGCCGATCCCGAATATGGCGCGTCCGTTCTCTACGGAAACTATGACCGTGTCCGGGTCGAGGGCTTCGGCAACGTTCCGCTTTCGGATGATCTGTTCCTGCGCGTCGCTATCTCTTCGGACACGCATGAGCCAATCATCGAGAACAGCTTCAATCCTGAAGCAGGTCTGCGCGACAAGGATGAGCAATATGTGCGCGCTGCTCTGCGCTGGGAGCCGACGGATGCCCTTGACCTGACGCTCCGTGCCAGCCGCTGGCAGCAAGGCGGGCTCGGCAACTCCGAGTTCGGCGCCAAACTGATGGGCCGGGCCCTCAACCGCACCAATCTTGCGGCCGTGCTGACATCGCCGATCGAGCGGGTCAATCCGCGTGTCGGCGGCGGCAACAGCCCTGTTCCAGCCGATCCGTACACGATCGACTATGACTATGTGCCCGTCCTTGATACCGTCCAGGACAGTGTCGATGCAGAGCTGAACTACGATCTTGGCTGGGCCAACTTCAAGGCGTTGGTTGGCTATGCCGACTTCTCCACGCTGCGCACAGCCGATACGGATCTGTCGCGCTTCTTGAGCGGATTTGCAGGCCAGCAGGATGAAGTGGAATCCTGGTCGCAGGAGTTCCAGCTCGCGTCCACCACCGACGGCCCGCTCGAATGGACGACCGGTGCTTACTTCCTGCAGGAGAAGAAGTCCGGTCTCTTCATCTTCGATCGCTTGTTCACGACCGATGCCTTGACCAACCGTCCGACGACTACGGTCGCCCCTGTCGGATCGGACTTCAACTCTCTGGCAAAGGTCGATGTCGACAGCTACGCTATTTATGGCCAGGCTACGTACTCGCTGACAGACGCCCTACGCCTGACGGCGGGCCTGCGTTACACGGAAGACGAGAAAGACTTCTCCCGCGTAACCACAGGCCAGAACACGACGCCGATCACCTTCCTGACAAACGCAGGCGCCCCGGCGCCAGTGTTCCGTGATACCGCGACATTCGACAAGACGACGTGGAAACTCGGCGGCGAGTATGACCTCACCGAAGATAATCTCATCTATGCCAGTGCTTCGACCGGCTTCCAGTCGGGCGGCTTCAACAACTCCGCTGATGCGGTAACCGGCGGCGCGTCGTTCGATCCGCAGGAAGTCCAAGCCTACGAAATCGGATCGAAGAACGTCTTCCTTGATGGCAACATGATCGTGAATCTCGCGATCTTCCAAAATGAGTTCGAAGACCTTCTTGCCAACGAATTTGTCACGGTCGGCGCGGGCACCGTCGTGACGATCTCGACCAATGCCGGCGAAGCCAAGGCCACTGGTATCGAGATCGATGCAAGCTGGGCGGCGAGCGATGCGCTGCTGCTTTCGGCCAAGGCCTCGTTCCAGAACGCCGAGTTTGGCCGGTATGTGATTGCCGAGCCGATTTCGGGCGCTCAGATCGATCTTGATGGTCGTCAGGTCGCTCTGATGCCGGAGTTCACCCTGAACCTTGGTGGCTCCTATGACATTGCCCTTTCGGGTGGTGGTCGGATCACGCCATCGGCCAACCTCTACTATTCCAGCGACTATGTGTCGAACGACGTGGGCTACGAGTTCTCGCGCCAGGATGCCTTCTCGAAGCTCGACCTGCGCCTGACCTATAATGCGCCGGAAGATGCCTGGTATGCCGAGATCTTCGGTGACAACATCACCGATGAGGCGACCATCAACCGCACTGTCATCTTCGGGCAGGGCGCGATCGTCCAGAACTTTGCTAACCCGTCCATGTACGGCGTCCGGCTTGGCTTCAAGCGGTAGATAGCTTTAATGAAACTCAGCGCGCCGGATTAGAACCGGCGCGCTGCGCCTCCACCGAAGGACAACCCTGACCGAACAGAAAGGCTTTGCCCGACATGAGCCTGCTCGACTGGTCAATCATTGGCATCTATCTGATCGCGAATCTCGGCCTTGGGTATGCGATGAGCCGCAAGGTTCACACCGCCGAGGATTACCAGATCGGCGACCGGTCAGCGCCCTGGTGGGCCATCGGCATCTCGGTCATTGCCACCTATGTCAGCGCGCTGTCCTTTCTTGGCGGGCCGGCCTGGGCGTATGGCGACGGTATGGCGGCGCTCGCCATCCACGTGAATTACCCGCTGGTGATCTTTGCGGTCGTCGTTGTCTTCCTGCCCTTCTTTTTCAACAGCGGTGCGGCTTCGATCTACGAGTATCTCGAGCACCGGTTCGGGGCTTCCTCGCGGTCTGTCCTCAGCCTGATCTTCCTGATCAGCCAGACCATCACAACCGCTTCCATACTCGCCGCCACGGCGATTGTGGTCACGTTCGTCACTGGGCTTTCACCGGAGTGGTCGATCCTTGGAATGACCGTGATCGTGCTCGTGTATACGCTGATGGGCGGCATGAATGCGGTCATATGGACGGATGTGCTTCAGGGCGTGATCCTTTTCATAGGCGCCGGCACAATTCTGTGGTGCCTGCTCGACATCCTCAATCCGGTATCCGACGCGATCGCTGTGCTCGCGGCTGCCGACAAACTGAACGCGCTACGTACCGAACTCGATTTCTCGGTAGCTCCGACCGTCTGGTCCGGCGTCTTCGCGATGACCCTCTTTCACATCACCGTCTACGGGGCCAATCAGATGATGGTGCAACGCGCACTTGCCGCCCGGACGATCGGGGATGCCAAGAAGTCCTACCTAATGATGGGGTATGCGGCGTTCTTCATCTACCTTCTCTTCTTCTCCATCGGCGCCCTTCTTTACGTGCATTTCCAAGGACGGTCGTTCGACCAGCCGAACGATATCATCCTCGTCTTTGCCAGGAGCCTCGCCATTCCCGGTTTGATGGGCCTGCTGGTTGCCGCGATCCTTTCTGCATCCATGTCGAGCCTGTCATCTGCGCTCAATTCGCTGTCGACCGTTGGCGTTGCCGACTTCTATCGCCGCTTTGTTCGCCGCAAAGCCGCCGACGGACATTACCTCTTCGTCTCGCGCCTCATGACGGTAGGCTGGGCCTTGCTGTCGGTTCCGATCGCGCTCGCTTTCATCCGCAGCGGCGGCTCGGTGCTGGAAGTCCTGTCCGAAGCTGGTTCCTACTTTGTCGGTGCCAAACTTGCGATGTTCGGCCTCGGCTTCTTCTCGAAGCATACAAGTGAGCGCGGACTGCTCGTGGGTGTTGCAGCAGGTTTCCTGGGGCTCGCCGTGGTGGCCGGCGGCGTCTCCATTCCCGGTCTTGTCGTGCCGGATATTGCCTGGCCCTGGTTCGTTGTCATCGGGGGAGGGATCAATATCGCCGTCTCCTGGACAGCCAGTGTCCTGATCGACGGGTTCAAGCCGGACTGGCACCCGTATTCCGTGCCCGGACAAATCCGGGCGTTCCGGGAAAAAGGCCTGCCTGAGACACAGGACGGCTGGTCGCTCGTCCCGGGCCGTATCGATCCTCCCGTCTGGGGCCTTCTGATCTTTTTCGCCGCAACCATCATCTTCCTGGTCTTCGCAGCGCGGCTTGGCGGAACCTGATCCGCTTGCGATTTGCATTCGAATGCAATACGTCTTTCCTGCAAGCCTAAAGGGAGACGGTTCATGGCGATCTGGCTGAAACAGGGAATTGACCCCGACATCAAGCAGAAGACGGACAGCGCTGTTCGCAAGACCGTCGAAGACATTCTCGATGCCATCAGTGCCCGCGGTGACGCCGCTGTGCGCGAGCTCTCCGGCAAGTTTGACAACTGGAGCCCCCCCTCGTTCCGGCTTAGCCGCGAGGAGATCGATGCCTGCTATAAGGAGCTTGAACCGCAGGCGATCAAAGACATCCAGTTTGCGCAGGCTCAGGTCAGGAACTTTGCCGAGATCCAACGCAGCGCTCTCAAGGATGTCGAAGTCGAAACGCTGCCCGGTGTAACGCTCGGGCACAAGAATATCCCGGTCAACTCCGTGGGCTGTTATGTGCCGGGCGGAAAGTACCCGCTGATCGCTTCGGCCCATATGAGCATCGTCACCGCGCGGGTCGCCGGCGTGCCCCGGATCGTCGCAACCGCGCCGCCGTTCAACGGCCGGCCGCATCCGGCGATCGTTGTCGCGATGGACCTTGCTGGCGCCCACGAGATCTACACGATCGGCGGCGTCCAGGCGATCGGAGCCATGGCTATCGGTACAGAGACGATCGCACCGGTCGATATGATTGTCGGTCCGGGAAACGCCTTCGTCGCCGAAGCCAAGCGCCAGTTGTTCGGCCGGGTGGGAATCGATCTCTTTGCCGGGCCTACGGAAACGCTGATCATCGCGGACGAGACGGTCGACGAGGATTTTTGTGCTGCCGACCTTCTTGGCCAGGCAGAACACGGACCCAATTCGCCGGCGATCCTTCTGACCAACTCCGAACCCCTCGCAAGACGGACGATGGAAGCCGTCGAGCGCCAGCTCAAATGGCTCCCGACTGCAGAAATCGCCGGCAAGGCCTGGAAGGACTACGGACAGGTCATCGTCTGCGACAGCTATGAGGAAATGGTCCAGGTTGCCGACGAGATCGCTTCTGAGCACGTCCAGGTCATGACCCGCGATCCGGACTATTTCCTGCAGAACATGACCAATTACGGCGCCCTGTTCCTCGGGCAGGAGACCAATGTCTCTTACGGCGACAAGGTTATCGGCACCAATCATACCCTACCGACCATGAAAGCTGCCCGCTATACAGGTGGGCTGTGGGTGGGTAAGTTCCTCAAGACGTGCACCTACCAGCGCGTGACGCGCGAAGCTTCTGTCTTTGTTGGAGAATATTGCTCGCGGCTTTGCGCTTTGGAAGGGTTTGCCGGTCATAAGGAACAGGCAGATATCCGAGTGAGGCGCTATGGCCAGCGGCCGACAGAAAGACAACCCGCCTGATGAGGCGCCCGACAGCCTGCCGCTGATCCGCGGAAGGCGCGCGACCTCTTATGATGTCGCGCGTCTTGCCGGCGTCTCGCAATCGGCTGTGTCGCGCTGCTTCAAGCCGGGTGCCAGCGTCTCGGGCAAGATGCGCGAACGGGTGCTGAAGGCCGCAGAAGAGCTTGAATACCAACCGAACGCCATCGCCCGCGGGCTGATCACGCAGCGCTCCAACCTCGTCGCTGTCCTGGTCTCTGGCCGGCTCAATCTCTATTACCCGGAGGTGCTGTTCCGGCTGACGGACGAGCTTTCGAAAGTCGGCCTGCGGGTGCTCTTGTTCACGGTCGATAGCGAAGACGACGCCGAGGGCGTGATCGAGCAGGCCTGGCAGTTTCAGGTGGACGGGCTGATCTCGGCCTCGCACCTTTCCAGAGCCCAGTATGACCTGCTCCAGAAACGCTCGATCCCGGTCGTTTTCTTCAATCGCTATTTTACAGACCGCTCTACCAACGTTGTCTATTGTGATCCAAGGGCGCAGGTGGACGCACTGATCGAACGACTGGTCGACTTCGGTCATCGCCGGTACGGCCTGATCCGCGGTCCCAAGGACAACATGGTCGGCTTCGAGCGCATTCGTCTCGTCACCGAAGCCCTGCAGCGCCATCAGGTTACCGAGATCAGGGAAGTCCAGGGCGATTTTACTTATGACAGCGGCGGCGCAGCGCTCCAGGAACTTTGTGCGGATCCGGCAGCACGGCCAACGGCGATCATTTGTGCCAATGACATGATGGCTCTCGGGTGCATGGACGAAGCGCGTTCAGTCCTTGAACTGAACATCCCCGATGACCTTTCCATCGCCGGGTTCGATGGCATCGGTATGTCCCAGTTTGCAAGCTACGAACTGACCACGATCCGCCAGCCGATCGGGCGGATGTGCCAGGCCGCCGTCGCCATGGTCGCGGCGCGCGCTGAGCTGCCCGACCAGTCGAACGAGAGACGGGTTTTTGAAGGCGCGATTCTCGAAGGGCGTTCTATTGCGAAGGCCCCCTGACCGCGTTATGCATCCGAATGCAAAACGGAGGCGGTATGGCCCGGTCATCGACGAAAATCCTCACGACGCATGTGGGGAGCCTGCCTCGCTCCAAAGCTGTCACTGACCTGGTCTTCGCCGAGGAGCGCGGCGAGCCCGTTGACGCCAGGCTCGCGAACGAAACCCTGACCGCCGCCGTTCGCGCAGCCGTCAAGCGCCAGGCGGATGCCGGGATCGACATCGTCTCGGACGGGGAGATGAGCAAGATCTCCTATGCGACCTATATCAAGGACAGGATCACCGGGTTTGAAGGCGACAGCCCTCGCCGGGCGCCGAAGGACCTTGAAGCATTCCCGACCTTCCTCGAGCGCCAGGCAAAAGGGGGCGGGACGCCCTCTTATCGGCGCCCGAAATGCGTCGGGGAGATCCGTGTAAAGAGCATGCAGCCGCTTGAAGAGGATCTGACAAGGTTCCGGCTTGCACTTGCGTCAGTGCCTGACCGCACGAGCTTCATGAACGCTGCCAGTCCGGGCGTAATCGCGCTTTTCCAGCCCAACGAGTTTTATCCGGATGATGACACCTATCTCGAAGCGCTAGCAGAAGCGATGCGGCCGGAATACGAAGCCATCGTTGCCGCTGGCCATGTGCTGCAACTCGACAGCCCCGATCTCGGTCTCGGTCGGCACATGATGTTCAAGGACAGGCCGGAGACAGAGTATCTCGCCCGCATCTCCCGCCATGTCGAGGTCCTGAACCATGCGCTCCGGAACATTCCCGCAGACGCCGCGCGTATGCATATCTGCTGGGGCAATTACGAGGGCCCTCACCATTGTGATGCGCCTCTCGATATCGTGCTGCCGGTCGCGTTGAAGGCCAAGCCAGCTGGCCTGCTCTTCGAGAACGCCAATCCGCGTCACGCGCATGAGTGGACCGTCATGCAGACGGCTGCCGATCAGGGACTTCTCAAGGACAAGATCCTTATCCCCGGCGTCATCGATTCGACGACCAACTTCATCGAGCACCCGATGCTCGTCGCCGAGCGCATCGAGAAGTTCGCGCGCATCGCGGGTCCCGAGAATGTCATAGCGGGAACCGATTGCGGGTTCTCGACATTTGCGGGATTTGGCGCGGTTGATGAAGAGATTGTGTATGCAAAGCTTGCTGCACTGGCCGAAGGCGCCGCAATAGCCTCTAGGCGCCTGGGGCTATGACACTCAAGGACCAGCTCAGCACACGTACCCCGCTTCTCGGGACATTCCTGAAGACGCCGTCTTCAATGATTGCCGAAGTCCTGGCCCGGACAGACCTCGATCTTGTCTGTATCGACGCCGAGCACGCCCCATTCGATCGGCGGGACATCGACGCCTGCATCCACGCCTTCAATGCCGCCGGGAAGCCCGTCATCGTTCGAGTGCCGGCAAACGCGCCCGAGCATATCCTCAATGCGCTCGATTGCGGAGCGACCGGAATCCTGGCGCCGCATATCCGCAATAGCGAGGAAGCAAGACGGCTGGCCAGCGATTGCAAGTATGGGGCGGGCCGCGGCTATGCCGGCTCATCCCGGGCGGCCGGGTACGGGGCCCGGACCATGCGCGAGCATATCACGCTCAGTAATGCTGCTACCTGTGTTATTGCCCAGATCGAGGATGCCGAGGCGCTGCCTCATCTTGCTGAGATCTTTTCCGTATCCGGAATAGATGCCTTCTTCATTGGCCGGGCAGACCTTGCCGTATCGTTGGGCGCTGACAGTCCTGATGACCCCCGTGTGATCGACGCCGTCACCCAAATTTGCCGGCAAGGCGCAGCATCTGGCGTCTGCATCGGCATGTTTACAGCCAATCTGAGCGAGATCCCAGGATGGCGCGAGCAGGGCGCGAGCCTATTCCTGCTCGGCTCGGACCACGGGTTCCTGTTATCCGGTGCGCGCGCGCTCAGCGAAAGCGTCAGGCGCCAGTTCTAGCGGCGACGCGCTTCGGCGATCTGACGGCGGACGGCAAGGTCATCCCACACGCAGACATCCTCACGCACCCGTCCGTTCATGACGCGCATGTGTGAGACTCCCAGGAAGAAAATCGGCGCGCCGGTCGGCGGTCCATAACGACCTGAGCCCGCATGGACGCCCGTTGCTGACCAGCGCACGGCAACATCTCGCGCCTCGCCGAGATAGCCGATCTCTGCCACGTGATCGATTGAGAGGGACAGATCCGGAAAGGCGCTCCAGAGAGGCCCGAACCAGGCGCAGATATCGTCAGGTCCATAAAGCGAGGTTGCACCCGGATAGGCGCCGGCAACCCGAAAATCGTAGGCTTTTTCTGCTCCCTTGAGGTCTCTTGATTGCCAGATGGACCGAAGGGCTGAAACGGCCGTTGCTGTAGCAGGCAGATCGGTTCCCGGCGCTTGAGAGCCAGCCGTCACCCGGCGCCGGCTCTCCGCATGAAAGTCGATCAGGCTGAACTTGCCGTCACTGTCTGCAGCGGACTGGCGGGCGGCAATTGCATCCGGATCAAGACCGAGCTGGCTAACAAGGCCGAGATTGTCGCGCACGAGCCACTCACGGAAGATCCGGTTATCCTTGCACAGGCAGTCTGCAATTGTTTGTACACGGACGCGCTTGCCTGTCGCCGGACCGAATTCCCCAGGCCCGGTTTGGGTCATCTTCGATGTAATGAGGTGGGAAGAATAGAAGGTTCCCGGCTCATCCTCCGACCAGATGACATTGTCAGCATCAAGGCGCCGGTCATTGAAGACCGCCAGGGTGGCCCTCGTATTGTCTGCGACCGTCTGGGCGCCGACAATGTCCCCGCCTAACGTATGGATCAGGCAATCGGGGGTGTACCATTCAAGACAGAGATCGATGTCGCGGTCGTGCCAGATCCGGTCGGTGATCCGGATGATATAGTGCGGAAAGTCGACGAACTCTTCCGCGAAACCCGGTAGCGCCATGCGCCGCCCCGGAGCCGGGTTCATCATGTCCTTTATGTCCGTCGTCGCAACGTGGGTGATGGGTAGCGCCATGTTCGTCAGGTTCCTACTGAGCGGTCCAGCCGCCGTCTACAATGAGGCTCTGGCCTGTAATCATCCGGCCGCCCGGTCCGGCGAGAAAGACAACTGCGCGTGCAACGTCCTCCACGTCAGCCAGCTTTCCGAGCGGGATCATGCGTTTGACGAAGGCCGCAAAATCCGGGTCTGCCAGCATCGGTTTCGTCAGTTCTGTCTCGACGAATGTGGGGGCAACCGAATTGACCTTGATGCCGCGCGGGGCAAGTTCTATCGCCATCGCCTTTGTGAGCCCCTCAAGCGCATGTTTGGTCATGCAATAGACGGTCCGGCGGGCAGATCCAACATGCCCCATCTGCGACGTGATGTTGATCACCCGTCCGTCCTCGTTCATCCGGCGAACCACGGCTCGGGAAATCCGGTAGGTCGCCCGGATGTTGAGATCGATCATCGAATCAAGAACCGCGTCGTCCACATCTTCCATGAGCCTCGGAACGTTGGTTCCGAGATTGTTGACGAGGATGTCGAGTGGGGGAAGGGCGTCCAGCTTTTCAAGGAAGCTGTCTGAAGTGGCATCCGCGCCGAGGAGTATTGTGCGCTTCGACATCTCCTGCGCGAGGGCGTTCAGCGCCTCGGATGGCCGCGCCGCAGCAATGACCGAACCACCTGCGGCATCCAGCCGGCGGGCAATTGCCCTGCCGATGCCCCGGCTCGCGCCCGTGACAAGGCATGTCCTGCCATCGAGTTCGTTTCCTGTCGTCACAGTCAGGCTGCGACCCTGTTGTCTGTGCGCACACAGACGAGTTCAGCGCGGGCTTGTCCGACATTGCGCAGCGCACGGGCTGAATTGGCGGGGAAGGTTATCGTATCGCCCGGGCCAATCCTGGCGCTCTCGCTGGCTATGCTCACTTCCACGTTTCCGGATTGGACAAACCAGACATCGGCGCCGGTAAATTCATGCGATGGAACAACGCCAGATGGCTCGATAACGAACTTGGAAACTGTGAACCCATGGTGCCAGTTCATGCGTCCGCTGCCGATGAGGACCGTATCCGTGACACCAGGAAGACCGTCCATCGCGCCGTTTGGTCCAGGGGCTCCTGCGCGTGCAACACAAGCTTCGAGTTCGGCCGGTGTAAAGCGGCTCAGGGCCGCAACCTGGTCGCGTGACGTTGGCGGCATGGGCGCCTTTCCCGGAGGAATAGTTTCGCCGGCGGCAAGGTCGACCAACGAGCCATCGTCCAAAAGGACGAGGCCATATTCTTTTGCCATTTCAAAAACCTTGGGAGCCCAGAGCACCCGGCCTGGATCGTCGCCGCCGAGCACAGCCCAGAGAAATCCCGTATCGGTTCCGATGTTGGTAAAACCCCGGAATACGCCGGTCGGAATAGAGATCAGGTCGCCGGGCCCTATCTCGACGCTCGCGTCCTCGCCGTGCTCTCCGAGATCGAACCGCCAGCGGCCGGTGTGAACAAAGAAGACTTCTGCGGTCTCATGGCTGTGCTGGGAGTTGGTGCAGGCTGGGGGCTGGCGTGCGCCGCCGATGTTGAACCCGTGCGGCTCGCTGATGTGGACATGCTGGGCCGGGTTCTCCGATACGCCGGGACCTATGATCGTGAAGTTTTCCTTCTTGTCCGAGCCAGGTGTGCGCGTGTCGATAAAGGCATTGAAGCAGGGCCTGAGGTCCGCATAACGCACGATCCGGGCCGACGCGATCTGCGGACGGGTCGTTTCATTGGTTACCATGCTGTTTCTCTCCCTTGCCCTTTCGGGACGGTTATCTGTTGAAGGCGGCTGCGCGGACATTCGTTGACGGTTCCGCCGGGTTCGACAGCAGGCGGAGCAATGCGGCGTTGACGTGATCTGGCTGTTCCAGCGTCGAAATGTGGCCACAGGGGCTGAGGACGCAGAGTTCGGACGCTGGTATGGCCGCTGCCATTTCCTGCTGCCGCAAAGGCGGACACATTGCGTCCTCGTCGCCCGCAATAACCAGCACGGGGCAGGAAATCGACGGCAGCAAATCGAATTGCGACGGCCGCGTCATCAGCGCTACCGACTGGCGAATGAATGATTCGGGACCAAGGCGCTGACCCATCGATGCGATGAGCTCGGTCAGGTGTTCCGAGTTATGCCCCGCTGCAAAATATCTTGGTGCGAGCTCCTGGCGCAGGACATGTGTCAGACCGCCTTCGACGACCTGGCGCAGCTGTGACTTGCGGGAAGGGCCGGCCGCATCGGCCCGGGCAGTGCCATTCAGGAGGGCCATATGCGTTACCCGCTTGGGGAACTGGCGCCAGATTTCCAGCGCCACGATAGCTCCCATGGAGAGACCCACAAGCGCTACGCTTCCGGACACGCCTCGCATCGCTTCCCGGGCCATCCGTTCAATCGAGGCGCTGTCGCCAAAGTCGCCCGTCTGACAGCGAAACCCGGCATTCTTGAGCGCCAGCGCTTGGGGTGCGAACAAGCGCTCATCGCACATGAACCCGGGCAGGAAGAGGACATCCTCGATGGCCATCGACGGGGTTCTCGCGAATTGCTGGCAACGATGCGAAGACCATTGTGCATTCGAATGCAAAAATCAATCCGCTTGTTGCCGCGAAGCCTGCGAGCGTTCAGCTGTTGATGCGGCGCAGGCTCTTCAGGCGCGCGAAAACATCCAGGCCTTGCTGCGCGAGATAATAGGGCAGGTCGATAAACACCCAGTTCTCGGCAAGCTTGTCGCCATCACGTCGGTAGACATCGACGATCCGCATCTCCGACGGCTTTCTAGCCTCCGGAAGCCCGAGAAAGCCCCCGGAATTTCGATTGGAAAGATTTGCCCAGCCAAAGAAGCCGCAATAATTGCCTTCGGCGATCCGGGCCACGTGACCATGGTAGACCTTGTCTGTCAGGCCGAGCCGGAACGGATACTGGTGCTGCTCCTGGTAGCGGGGGATCGTATAGCTCGCACCGATCCCGCAGGGCCCGTACCAGATCATGTCTTGATGCCAGGTGCGAGCGAGCAATTCTGGCGGGCAGCGATAGTCGTCGAGATGGTTGATTGCACTGAGGTCCGCGATCATCTCGTTCACGAGGTCGAGCGTCCGTCGTGCCTCGGTTTCATCGACCTCTGATCGGATGATGCCGTCATGTGTCCGAGGGCCTGGATAGACGAAGTAGGTGCCGGTCATTGGCGGAAGGGGGTAGACACCCGCCTGTTGCATGAGCCCGATAAGGTCACAGAAGAGCGCGCTTTCTCGAATCCCGCCGTCCACGACATGGTGGAACTCGGCATAGCGAAGAAACGCCATCCTGCCGGTTGCAGGAATGCCCAACCAGTCGGCGTCGAACAGCCCCATGAAATGGCCCATGCTGCAGGTCCAGGTCCCGCTACGTCCTTCGACATTGTTCTCGCCGGCAAAGAAGATGTCTTCGCGACGCTGCAGCCCAGTCAGGGCGCTGCGCAGGGGTATCCAGAATTGCTCGACGACCTCGCCAGAGCCGTGAAGTTCGCCCAACGGATACATTCCCCGCCATTTATAGTCGGAGCCGAGAATGGTTTTGGCCAGATGCGCGAGCCCGTCCGTTGCACAAGCGTCAAACTGCCGGACGAAGTCACTGACGATCTGTCGTGCGAGGTGGGGCTGTGTCATTCAACTGGGCGTCCTGTCGGTCAGCACCCTGCGTATCAAAGATGAATTCGAATGCAAGCTTTCAGCGGCGCGCTGCTTCGGCTTTGGACGGCTCAACAAAAATGAATGATCGTGCCATGTCGGGCCTGCCGTGTGCTCAGAGGCGATCCGCCTCTGCTGACCTTAGGCTCAACGCAGCAAAACAGATTACCGTTGATACCGAGAGCGCGTCGCCAGTAGGTCTGCAATTCGCTCGCATGTCTTGTCGGCAGCCGCTCTCAGCGGGTCGTCAATATGAACATACCGCTGCGTGACGCCGCGGGACGCGTGGCCCAGCATCGCCCGGATGGTCAGTTCTGAGTATCCCAAGTCTCCTGCGACGCTGGCAAACGTGTGCCGAAGTACGTGCATGGTCACATCATTCCAGCCGAGTTCTGCCGTGATGCGGCCGAGAACCCGTGGCACGCCGACAAAATGGCCTTCGCCGATCGCTCCTTCAAACACGTAGGCGCTTTCGGTTGTCGAACGCATGTTCCCGATAGTCGCAAGCGCGGCCGATCCGATCACGCGGACCTGCGCGCCGGTCTTGGTCTGGGGAAAGCGAATGACGCGGGAGTCGTGATCCACCCATTTGTGCTCGAGGCTCAGTACCTCGAGACGGCGAAACCCCGTGAGCAGCGCAAACCGGATTGCCTCAAGCGCAACCGGGTGCTCGACCCCTTCGGCGGCTCGAAGCGCTTTGCCGAATGCTATGATCTCTTCTGAACTCAGGCGGCGTTGCTTCTTGTTGTCGGCGTGACGCCGAACGCCGCGTGCGGGGTTGCGCTCAACCATATCGAACCGGATCGCATGTTCAAAAATCGAGTGGATGGTGCCAACAGCGCGAGCACCGACACCCGGGCCTCCGGTGGTATGCCCGCCGCGTCCTTCGCGGCCCTTGGCGGTTTTGCCGGCGATGATATCGGCCTGAAGTTTTTCGATGTCTCCGCGGCGCAGACCTTCGATCTTCCGCGTCCCCAAGAGGGGAAGGATGTGCGTTTTGATCCGGCTCTCATCCATGTCCAAGGTTGACGGTTTGATCGGCCGGCGCATGCGTCCGAGGATCCTGCCAGCGCGCGCTTCGGTCAGATACCAGTCGCAGAGGTCGGCAACCGTCAGTCCCTCTCGCTTTGACTGCTTTTCCTGGAGTGGGTCGTCGCCCTTATATACCTCCACCATCTTTTCCATCGCCCAACGGCGCGCGTCTTCGACCGAAAAGGCGCCGTAACGCCCCAGCACCATTCGCCGGCTGCGGTTCTCCGAGTTTCGATACTGGAGGACGAACGTCTTTGTTCCAGACCGCGTCACTTTGACCCCGAAGCCTTTGAGTTCGTCGCACCACAGGAAGGTGTCCTTGGTTGGGTCTGCCTTTGTGGTCTCCACAATTCGTTTGGTGAGCTTCGTCATCGCCGTTGTGTTCTTTCCTCGTTTTTTTTGCTTACTTTCACAGAGCGTGCCGGCGAGTAAGCAAAAAGTAAGCAGCAGAACGAGAAACGCCGTGATGCGCAAAGAGAGGTTGTGAAGTGCGATTCAAAATAAAACGTATTAAAAACAGATAGTTGTGACAGGTTGGGACAGTTGAAGATTTAGGATGAAATTCCTATGATGTCGCCCGGAGCCGATTGCCAAGGTTGGGGTCGAGAGTTCGAATCTCTTCGCCCGCTCCAGAAGGTAAATAGACTTTCCACCCAAAATCGACCTTGACCAACTGGTCGCCCAAGGCGCCGGTGGAAGCGCGACTGACCCTCAGGGTGAGGCAAAGTCACGGCAGACCGGGGTCCAAAAAACCGGTTGTTCCCGGCTTGCGGCAACTTCGCCGGATTGACACGATGACCTATTGGCCCGGCCGAATTCGGAGGAATTGAAAAATGCATCTTGAACGCCGAGTTCTGATCACCGGTGGGGCGGGCTTCATCGGTTCATTCCTGTGTGAGCGGATGCTGGAAGCGGGCGCCAACGTTATCTGCGCTGACAATTTCTTCACCGGCACCCGGTCCAACGTCGCGCACCTGCTCAGCCACCCCCGTTTCGAGCTGATGCGTCACGACGTCTGCTTTCCCTTGTACGTAGAGGTCGACGAGATCTTCAACCTGGCCTGTCCGGCGAGCCCCGTTCACTACCAGTACGATCCTGTGCAGACGACCAAGACCAGTGTTCACGGCGCCATCAACATGCTCGGGCTGGCCAAGCGGGTGAAGGCGAAGATACTTCAGGCCTCGACATCTGAAGTTTATGGCGATCCGGCCGTACATCCACAGCCAGAAGAGTACTGGGGCAACGTCAATCCGATCGGCCCCCGCTCATGCTATGATGAGGGCAAGCGCTGCGCCGAAACGCTGTTCTTTGACTATCACCGCCAGCACAAGCTGCGCATCAAGGTGGCCCGTATCTTCAATACATATGGTCCTCGGATGCATCCGAATGACGGCCGTGTGGTTTCGAACTTCATTGTCCAGGCGCTCAAGGGCGAAGACATCACGCTCTATGGCGACGGTCAGCAAACCCGCAGCTTCTGCTATGTCGACGACCTTGTCCGCGGCTTGATGAGCCTCATGGACTCGCCGGACGACGTAACCGGACCGATCAATATCGGTAACCCGGGTGAGTTCACGATCCGCCAACTGGCTGAAGAAGTGATCGCCCTGACGGGGTCCCAATCGAAACTCGTGTTCTTGCCTCTGCCGCAGGACGACCCGAAGCAACGCCAGCCAAACATCGACAAAGCCCGGGAAATCCTCAGCTGGGAACCGACGGTTCCGCTCCGGGACGGGCTGTCTCGGACGATCTCATACTTTGATGCTCTTCTGTCCGGAAAACAAATGGCACCCAAATAGCCGAAAGTCTAAATGCATCAACCCGAAGTCGATGACGCGGCGTCATATACATTTTTTAGTTGACGGTGAGAGTTGGCGGGATCAGACACAACGAAGGCCGGGCACCCACCCGACCGGCTTGAGCTCCGGATGATCCGTGATGTCCATTGATCGTTTTGACTGGGATACGCTGCGCGTTTTCCGCGTGGTCTCAGAAATGTCCAGCATGAGCGCCGCTGCCGCCCGGCTGGGCGAGTCGCCCCCCACCATCAGCCGCAAGATCGACGATCTGGAAGCGAAACTCGGAACCGTTCTTTTCACGCGGACCACGCGCGGCGTTGAACTGACGACCGTCGGCAAACAGGTCCTCCGGCAAGTGGAGGTCATGGCCTCTGCGGCTGAGGCGTTGCGGCGCGAAGCGGCGCAGACCGGCGAAGTCGTCTCGGGCGCGATTACGCTATGCACCGGCGACGGTTTGGGGCCTTATTGGGTCGCGCCGCGGCTGTTCGAGTTTCACTGCGCCAACCCGCAGATCCAGGTAAAACTGATCGTCCGCGACGAGACGCCGGACATGCATTCGGGTGAGGCGGATATCGCAATTACCTTTGCTGAGCCGCGCGATTCCGATGTGATCGCACACAAGCTCGGGGTTCAGCACTATGTCGGCTTTGCCTCGCAGAAGTACATCGACGAGTTCGGCAAGCCTGAAAGCCTGTTCGAGTACTACAAGCACCGTTGCATCCTGCACCAGTCGTATGTGAACCAGGTTGAAAACTGGGCGCCGCGTATGGCGGAGCTCAGAAAAATGGTCGACTTCGCCCTCATCACGAACTCAGGAACGGCAATCGTCGAATCCTGTGCCACCGGCGGCGGTGTCGGCATTCTGCCCTCCTACATGGCCAAGCTGGATTCCCGTTTGGTGCCACTTGATTTGCCGGAAATCGCGCCGATCCGGTTCTGGATTAGCTACACGGAACGGGCACGCCGCCTTCCGCAGGGAAAATTGTTGATCAACTGGATCCGCCAGCAGTTCGAAAAGCCCGAGGCGATCTGGTTCTCCGACGAATTCGTCCACCCTCGCGACTATAACGAAAAGGTCAGCGAGCTTCGGCCCACGAACAGGCACCGTTCCGCCCCGACCTGACGTGAAGGCTTGCCGTAACGGGCTGGCTACATAAGGTGTCCGCAAAGACGGCGCGCGACCGTCCTTGCCAGGGGGATAGACCATCGACTCGCACGACAGACGCCCAGCCACCATTATTGATGTGGCACGAGAGGCCGGCGTTTCGTTCAAGACCGTCAGCCGGGTGCTGAACGGCGAGCCGAATGTGCGCGAGCCCACCCGGCACCGCGTCATGGAAGCGGTCAAGACGCTTGGCTACCGGGCGAACCCCTATGCCCGAAACCTGCGCGCAGCCCAGAGCCGCCTCATCGCTGTCTTCTTTTCCAACCCGTCCCGCAACTATACCAGCGAGATCCAGATCGGCGTACTGCAGCGCTGCAATGCTGAGGGCTTCAACGCCATCTTCGAGGAAGCGACCGGCGGCCCAGAGTCGCTCGTCCTGTTGCGCGGCGAGCCGGATCTTGCCGGGGTCATTCTCGTGCCGCCGCTGACAGAAGACACAGCCCTCATCCGCCGGCTTGCGAATGCGGGCATTCCCTTCGTCCGCCTCGCCCCTGCCGAACGGGACGGGGAGGCGGGCCATGTCAGCATGGACGACCAGCGTGCAGCGCATGAGATGACCGAGTACCTGATCGGGCTGGGCCATCGCCGGATCGGGTTTATTGCGGGTCCAGGCGAACACCCGCAGGCCCGTCTGCGCGAGGCCGGCTATATCGCTGCACTCGCCGCGCACGGCTTGAGGCCGGAGCCAGGTTTCGTGGTGGGCGGCACGTTTCATTTCGATTCTGGCCTTCGCGCCGCCGAGGAGCTCCTATCATTAAGCGCGCCGCCCACGGCGATCTTTGCGAGCAATGATGACATGGCGGCCGCCGTGCTTGCTGTCGCCTACCGCCGGGGACTGCGCGTACCCGATGACCTCTCGGTGGCGGGCTTCGACGATACCCCGCTGGCTTCGGTCGTCGCGCCGTCGCTGACCACCATTTACCAGCCAATCCGCGAGATGGCCGCCCATGCGGCCAACCTCCTGTTTGCTCGCGCCGACGCCCTGCCGGAAGGCGGGGTGCTGCCGCACCGGATGGCTGTGCGGGAATCGACCGCGCCGCCGAGGCACTGAGGCGCGGCCAGACGGGCCATTTCCGGCCAAGCGGGAATGGTGTAATCGCCCCCGCGATGAACACGATCAAGCCGCTCGACCATATTGCCATCACCAAACCCTATGTTCCCGGCGGGAAACTGCACGGGGCGACAGGGCCTGTGGCCATGCTGGCCTCGAACGAGAACCCGTTCGGGGCGAGCCCGCTCGCGGTTGCGGCCATCGAGGCGGCGGCGAAGGGCGGCCTGCAGGTCTACCCTGATCCTGACTATGGCGCCCTGCGCGAGGCCATCGCCAAAGCCAAGGGGATTGCGGATGCCTCCCGCGTTGTCACCTCGGCCGGATCGGACGAGATCATCCACCTTTTGACCCAATGCTACGCCGGGCCCGGCGACGAGATCCTGTTCACCGAGCACGCTTTTTCGATGTACGAAGTCTCCGCACGGGCGCATGGCGCCGCGGCTATCAAGGCGCCGGAAACCGACATGACGGCCGGGGTCAACGCAATCCTCGGCGCCGTCTCGCCGAAGACCAAAATCCTGTTCCTTGCCAATCCGAACAATCCGACCGGCACGATGCTTTCGCTGGAAGCGCTTAAGTCCCTGCAGGACGCGCTGCCGCCACATGTCCTTTTCGTGGTGGATGGTGCGTATTCGGAGTATCTCGGCCCCGATTACGAGGCCGCGCTGCGTGATCTGGTCGACCGCCGCGACACGACGGTCATGATGCGGACCTTCTCCAAGATATACGGCCTCGCTGCGCTCCGGCTGGGCTGGGCCTACATGCCGAAGGCGATCGCCGACACCTTCCAGCGCATCCGGGGTCCGTTCAACGTCAACACTCTGGCGGCCGAGGCCGGGATCGCAAGCGTCGGCGACGAGGCTTTCCTGAAGCTGTCGCGTGACCACAACACCGCGTGGCGCGCCCGCCTGACGGAGGGGCTGAATGCCATAGGGCTGACAACGCCGCCCTCGCACGCGAACTTCGTGGTGTCCGAATTCGGCTCGGCAGAACGGGCGTCCGCCGCATTCCAGTATCTCAAGGATCAGTCGATCCTCGTCCGGGCAATTGCAGGCTACGGTCTGCCGACCAAGTTGCGCATCACGGTGGGCAGCGCCGAGGACAACCAGCGTGTGCTGGACGCCCTCAAGACCTTCACCGCGACACGCTGATATTGTCGATCAGCCGCGTGCGCCCGAGCCAAGCGGCGCCGAGCAGGCGGGCCTCGGTACCTTTTGCCAGCGGCGAATCGGGCAGCGCGATCAGCGTTTCGGGATCAACGACCGTAATATAATCCACGCTCCGGAAGCCGGCGGTCATCACGTGCGCGTGCGCCTCACCCAGTACTTCGGCGGGATGCGCGCCGAGTGACAGGCGGACGGAGGCCCTGTGCAGCGCCGCGAACAGCGCGCCTGCGGTGCGGCGTTCGTCCGCAGACAGATAAAGATTGCGAGACGACTGGGCGAGGCCGTCGGCATCGCGCCGGGTTTCGCCGCCGATAATTCGAATCGGAAAGCCAAGATCGTGCGTCATGCGCCGGATGATCTGGAGCTGCTGGAAGTCTTTCTCGCCGAACACCGCGACGTCCGGCTGTGCATGAAGGAACAGGCGGGCCACTACGGTGGCCACGCCGTAGAAAAAGTGCGGACGGTAAACTCCGTCGAGCAGGTCCGACATGCCGTTTACCCGAACGTCCGTGACCGAACCATCGGGATACATTTCTGCAACAGTCGGCAAATAAACGACATCGCAGCCCACCGAGGAAAGGAGTGCAAGATCCTGTTCCTCGCGCCGCGGATAGGTGTCGAAATCCTCTCCGGGCGCAAACTGGGTCGGGTTAACAAATATGCTCGCCACGACCCGGCTTGCGTTTTCTTTTGCCTTTTCAATGAGGGAGAGGTGACCCGTGTGGAGGGCCCCCATGGTGGGTACGAATCCCACTGTCTCACCTGCGGCTTTCCAGGCACGCACCTGTTGCTGCAACGCCACACGGGAGCGCACGACGGCCACCGGCTTTTCTTTCATGGAATTCACTTTGATCCGGCCCCGCATCGGTATGAAGTAAACGGGTTGTTAACCCATAGGCCGGAATTTCCAACCCATGACACACCGCATCGTTAACACCGTTCGTTCGCTGGCTCTTTTCGGGGCTGTCACCCTTGGTCTGCGGCAGGCCCGCATTGCCGTCAGGGAGCCGCAGGCAAGGTGTAGCGGCGCGGAGCCCGAGGATCTGCTCGACGCCTGGATGTTTGATCGTCCTGTCAGCGGAATGTCCTCCGAAGCCTACATGCTCGATCATGAGTATGGCCGCGTGTCCGGCGCGCTTGCAGGCCTCCGGGCGATCCTCTCGAGCCTCAACAAGATGCCGCTGGCTGCAGAGGCTTACACGCCCCCGCTCGCCGCGACCGCTTCGGTGTCATTCGACCCGGTTCTCTTCGACGAAGTGGCTGCTCCTGTTCCGCTGCTCACGAACGTTGTGGCATTTGATGACGACGACCTCTTCATTGAAAGCAGCCTAACACTTCAGAAACCCTCCGCGTCTATTGAATCACTTCCACGCGTTGCGTGATTTGTTGGTTTCACCGGGCTGAGGCTCGGAAGATTGTGGAGTAGCGTTCATGCCCGCCGACGGGGTGTCTTACTTGAGCCGGACGGATCTGGCGGACACAACGCAGGCGGCCGCTGAGGCACGCGTCATCGTCATCGGCAATGAGAAGGGCGGGGCAGGCAAGTCGACTGTCTCGATCCATCTCAGCGTAGCCCTTCTGGCAGTCGGAAAACGGGTCGGTGTGATCGACCTCGACGTCCGCCAGCGCTCGCTGACCCGCTACCTCGAGAACCGCACCCGCTGGATGCAGAATACCGGCGCCAAGCTCACGATGCCGGAAATCCTGCGCGTCGAAGCCAGCCAGGAGCGCGATCTCGACAAGGCCGAAGCCGAAGAGAGCCAGCGCTTCCTGACCTCGCTGAGCCGCCTCAAACGCGAGTGCGATTTCATCATCATCGATGCGCCGGGCGGCGACACCTTCCTGTCCCGCCTTGCGCACATGTACGCCGACACGTTGATTACGCCGTTGAACGACAGCTTCGTGGACTTCGACCTGCTTGGCGACGTCAACCCGCAAACGCTCGAAGTGCTGCGCCCGAGCTTCTATTCCGAGATGGTCTGGAACTGCCGCAAGAAGAAGGCCCAGACGTCGCGCCGTCCCATCGACTGGGTCGTGATGCGCAACCGGATGTCGCCGCTGGCCGCCCGCAACAAGGAACGCGTTGGCGGGGCGCTTGAGAACCTCTCGAAGCGGATCGGCTTCCGTCTGGCGCCGGGCCTGTCCGAGCGCGTGATCTACCGCGAACTCTTCCCGGCGGGCTTGACGCTGCTCGACCTCAGCGAAACCGCCTCGAACGTCGCCTTCACGATGAGCCACAAGGCGGCCCGCCAGGAGCTGCGCGACCTCGTGATCGTGCTCCAGCTGCCCGAGCTGGCGGGCATCGAAATCACCTTCTGAACGCCTCCTCAGGTCCATGACGCAATGCCTGCGGTCCCTGCGGAAGGTCTTGTCATGTGCAGGTTGTCTACCTAAGCCATCCCCCGCACGTCAGGATTGATCCGGAACACCGGACACCGGCGGCAAGGGAGGAATGCATGACGAACGTCAAAGCCAATGGAACCGTCGAAGACCGTTTCGCGCCGGTAAAGGCCGCGTTCGAGTCAAACTTCGACGGGGTGCAGGAAAACGGCGCTGCCTTCTGCATGACAGTCGACGGAAAGCCGGTGGTCGATATCTGGGCCGGCTTTGCCGACGAGGCGCAAGCCAAGCCCTGGCAGAAAGACACCATCGTCAACGTCTACTCGACGACCAAGACGATGACCGCGCTCACCGCGCTGTTGCTCGCCGACAAGGGCGCGCTCGATTTCACCGCGCCGGTGGCGAAGTACTGGCCTGAGTTTGCCGCAAATGGGAAAGCCGGCGTGACGGTTGCCCACCTGATGAGCCACTCTGCCGGCCTCTCCGGCTGGAAGGTGCCTCTGGTGCGCGAAGACCTCTATGACTGGGATAAGGCGACCAGTCTCCTCGCGGCGCAGGCGCCCTATTGGGAGCCGGGCTCAGCGCCCGGCTATCACGCCATGACGCAGGGCTATCTCGTCGGCGAAGTCATCCGCCGCGTCACCGGCCAGACAGTCGGCAACGTGTTCCGCAAGGAAATCGCGGAGCCGCTGGGCGCTGATTTCCATATCGGTCTTCCGTCCACGGAGGATCACCGCGTGGCTGACTTGACCCCGCCGCCTCCCGGCGCAGGTATAGGGCAGGGCACGCCCGACGAACTCGTCGCCAACATGTCAAACAATCCCCCGATCAATCCGCTCGATACGCGCTCGCGTGCCTGGCGCGGCGCAGAGATTCCGGCGGCCGGCGGCACGGGCAATGCCCGCTCGGTGGCGATGGTCCAGTCCCTGATGTCAAACGGCGGCTGGGGCAACGGCAAGCAGATCCTGTCGGAAGCGGGTGTGCGCAAAGCGCTCGAACTCCAGATCGAGGGCACGGACAAGATCCTCGGCATCCCGGTCCGCTATGGTATGGGCTTCGGCCTCGGCGGCGGCTCCGTGCCATTCCCCAATCCGAACACGGTCTATTGGGGTGGTTATGGCGGCTCGCTTGTCGTCAGCGACATGGATGCCCGTGCCACCTATGCCTACGTCATGAACAAGATGGCCGCCACGACCACCGGCGACATGCGCGCCTTCATGATCCTGATGGCCGCCTGGGGCGTGATGGGCGGGTGATCTCCGGCGCTTGGCTTATCGGGCCCCGCGCCCTATAGGCCCGGCGCATGGCGACTTTTCCGTTTGAAATTACCGCAACCGCGGGCGCGGCCCGCACCGGACGCCTGCGCACGCCGCGCGGCGATATCCGAACGCCGGCCTTCATGCCGGTCGGCACGGCTGGCACCGTCAAGGCGCTCTACATGGACCAGGTCGCGTCCACCGGCGCCGACATCATCCTTGGCAATACCTACCACCTTATGCTGCGCCCCGGCGCCGAGCGCGTGAAGACGCTTGGCGGCCTCCACGCCTTCGCCAAATGGTCCGGCCCGATGCTGACCGACAGCGGCGGCTTCCAGGTCTGGTCGCTGGCACAGCTGCGCAAGATGGATGCCGATGGCGTCACGTTCCAGAGCCATATCGATGGCTCCACGCACCGCCTCACACCCGCCCGTTCGATCGAGATACAGGCCGACCTGCTCGGCGCCGACATCTCCATGCAGCTCGACGAGTGCACAAACTTTCCCTGTACCGAACAGGAAGCCGCCCGCAGTCTCGAGCTTTCGCTGCGCTGGGGTGAGCGCAGCCTCGACGCCTTTGGCCAGCGCGATGGGCAAACCCTGTTCGGCATCGTGCAGGGCTCGAATTTCCCGGCCTTGCGTGAACGCTCCGCCAAGGGCGTCGTTGCGCAAGGCTTCGGCGGCATCGCGCTCGGCGGCCTCGCGGTCGGCGAAGGCCACCAGCAGATGTGCGACACCATCGATTTCACCGTGCCGCATCTTCCGGCCCACCTGCCGCGCTATGTCATGGGCGTCGGCAAGCCGATCGATCTTGTCGAGAGCGTCGCGCGCGGCATCGACATGTTCGACTGCGTGCTGCCTACGCGCTCCGGCCGGCACGGCCAGGCGTGGACCTGGGCTGGCCCGATCAACGTCACCAACGCCAAGTTCGCCGAGGATCTCTCGCCGCTTGATGAAGCCGTCGACTGCCCGGCCAGCCGCGAGTTCTCCCGCGCCTACCTGCACCACTTGTTCAAGGCCGGGGAATATCTCGGGCCGATGGTTCTCTCCTGGCACAACACGGCATTCTTCCAGGCTCTGATGCAGGAAATCCGGGCCGCGATTGCCGAAGGGCGGTTCGACGCGCTGCGCGCGGAATTGTCGGCCCGGTGGGCCTCGACGAGGTCGGCTCCGAAGGCGGCCTAACCCGGCGGCGGCTCTGCCGGCGCATCCTGCTTGTAAATGATCTCTTCGGTCTCGCCGAGATGCAGGGTCAGGAAATCCGGTTTGGCAGGGGCAGGGCAGCCTTTTGCGAGTCCGTAGCCTTTGAGATAGGTGCGCCGCTGCGCGCCGATCTTGTAGGCGCGGTTGTATTTCTTCTCGTGGCTCTCCGCGCCGGTGGCCTTGCGGATCAATCCGCGGAACGGGATCCAGCCGGTCACACCCGATTCGACCGCGCCGAGCGCGGCCTCGGCCGCTTCATCGCCCAGCACTTCGGTTTTCAGCCGCTCGTCGGGTTTCGGCGCGTCCCAGTCCGGGCCGAGTACGCCGTCCAGCTCCGCGATCATCCTGTCCAGTTCCTCACAGGTCAGGTCTTCGGGCAGGTGGTAGGGGCTTTCCATAGCCGCCAGCAGGGGCGGGATTTCCCGGCGTTTGAGGTTCAGGTCTTCCAGCGGCGAAAGGGCGGCGTCGGAGAAGCCGTCACGGGTCTGTGCCGTGGCGCTGCTGGCGGCGTTGCCCACATTCTGCGACAGGTTGCCCTCGCTGGAACCAGACCTGCTGGCGCAGCCCGTAATGACGAGGAGGCACAATGTGGCTGCGAGAAATCGCTTCATGGTGCGAGGGAACGACAAAAAACCCGGATCATCAAGCCGCACCCTGCAGGTAGCGGTTGACCGGCCCCATCGCGCAGCCTAAATGGCCGCTTCGTTTGAAACGGCCCCAGAGTCGTGCCCATAGCTCAGTCGGTAGAGCAACTGACTTTTAATCAGTAGGTCGCAGGTTCGAATCCTGCTGGGCACACCATTCTTCCCCTCCGACTTTGTCAATTATCGCGCCAACACGCAGCGCCGCGCCTTCAGGCGCGAACCGGCGACGCCTCTGCCATCGCGCGGCACACCGCTTCGGCAACCTTGATGCCATCCACGCCCGCCGATAAAATTCCGCCCGCATAGCCCGCGCCTTCGCCGGCCGGGAACAGGCCGCGCACGTTCAGGCTCTGGAAGTCGGCGCCGCGCGTGATGCGGATCGGGGCGGACGTTCGGGTTTCCACTCCGGTCAACAGTGCATCCGCATCATCGTATCGCGGTATCTTGCGGCCAAACACCGGCAGCGCTTCGCGCATGGCCTCGATCACATAATCCGGCATCAGAGGGGCAAGATCGGTCGGGCGCACGCCCGGGCGATAGCTTGGAATCACCGGCCCCAGATCGGTCGAAGCACGTGCCGCCAGGAAGTCGCCTACTCTCTGGCCCGGCGCAAAATAGTCCCGCCCGCCAGCCGCAAAGGCCCGCGCCTCGAGATCGCGCTGCAACTCAATCCCGGCAAGCGGGTGATCGCTCGGATAGTCGGCCGGCGAAATGCCGACGACAAAGCCGGCATTCGCATTGCGTTCATTGCGCGAATACTGGCTCATTCCGTTCGTCACGAGGCGGCCCGGTTCGGAAGCCGCGGCAACCACGGTGCCGCCCGGGCACATGCAGAAGCTGTAGACCGTCCGGCCATTGCTGCAGTGATGGGACAGGGAATAGGCCGCTGCGCCGAGATCGGGATGACCGGCGCAGGGGCCGAACATCGCCATATCGATCCAGGACTGCGGATGCTCGATCCGGAAGCCGATTGAAAACGGTTTCGCTTCGATATGGACACCGCGATTGTAGAGCGCTTCGAACGTGTCGCGAGACGAGTGGCCGATGGCGAGCACGACATGATCGGCCTCCAGGAACCCGCCATCATGCAGATGCACGCCGCGCATCCTTAAGCCGCCATTCGAATCGCGGTCCAGCTCGACATCGGCAACCCGCTGCTGGAAGCGATACTCGCCGCCTAGCGCCTCGATCTTCGCCCGCAGGCTTTCGACCATCGTCACCAGCCGGAACGTGCCGATATGCGGGTGCGCTTCCGTCAGGATTTCCGGCGGCGCCCCTGCTGCGACGAATTCGGTCAAAACCTTGCGGCCAAGAAAGCGCGGGTCCTTGATCTGGCTGTAGAGCTTGCCGTCCGAGAAGGTGCCCGCGCCGCCCTCGCCATACTGAACGTTGGATTCGGGATTCAGTTCGCTGCGCCGCCAGAGGCCCCAGGTATCCTTCGTGCGCTCGCGTACCACCTTGCCGCGATCTAGAATGATCGGCCGCAGGCCCATCTCCGCCAGGATCAGTCCGGCAAACAGGCCGCATGGGCCGGCGCCGATGACTACCGGGCGAAGCCGGCCAGGCCGGGGCGCCGGGGCTTTGGGCCGATAGGACGTGTCGGGCGTTGGAACGATCTTGGGGTCCCCCGCATGCCGGCGGAGCACAGCGGCTTGGTCGCGAACCTCGACGTCCAAGATGTAAACCTTCAGGATCGCGGTCTTGCGGCGCGCATCATGGGCCCGCTTCCAGACGGTCCAGCCGATGAGATCGCCGGTTTCGATGCCCAGACGGCTAAGAATCGCCGCCGGCAGCTCTTCCGGGGCGTGATCAATGGGCAGTTTCAATTCGGAGATACGCAGCATCGCCGCCCCTTTAGCACTTCAAATCGGGCTGTGCACCCGCAGGCGGCGGCACTTGCGGTATCCCGGACACACCTTTTCACATATGCGCGTGATTTCACGGCGCCCGCTTTACGTGTGCTATGTGAAGCCCTACGTCCTCCGTCAGAAACACATGCGCCGCCCGGCCATCGTCGTTACATGAGGCCGCGCCGCGACCTTGGAAAAGTCATCTTTCCGGGCAACAGGGGCCAATGGGCCAATCGCGAATGCCAGGATTTCCAGACGGTGAAGCAAAGTCGGGCTCCCCCGTGGAGGCCGATCCCGAAGACTCGTCGTTTGCCGGCGAAAAAGACAACGCCGCCGCCCGCGGCATCGACGCGCTGCACGGATCCGCGTCACACGTGCTTAAGCAGATTGCGGAACTGGCCGACGAAACCGAGATTTCGATCGGTGCCATCCTCGATGCGCTGGAAGAGCGTGCCTTCGGCATGCTGTTGCTGCTGTTCGCCATTCCGGCGCTGATCCCGTTCCTCGTCGGCGTCAGCTCGGCGTTCGCGCTGCCGATAGCGCTTCTCTGCTTCCAGATGATCGCCGGTCACCGCCGCCCCTGGCTGCCCAAACGGTTCCGGACGCAGACGATCAGCATCTCGTCCTACCGCAAGATGACCAAGGTCCTGCTGCCCTGGTTGCGCCGGGTCGAGGCGCTGACCAAGCCGCGCCTGAAACTCTTCGCCGGCCGGTTTGCCGAGCCGGTGCTTGCCATCTTCATTCTCGTGTTCGCCTCCATCATCGCGATACCGGGTCCGGGCACGAACGGTGTACCGGGCGTGGCGGTCGGTCTGATCGCCCTTGCGATGATCGAACGCGACGGCGTCCTCGCCATCATCGGCGCGGTTCTTGGCAGCGTCTACAGCTTCTTTTTCTATGTGTTCGGCTACAAGGTCATCGAACTGGCGATCGAGCAGTCGATGCGTCTTTTCGGGGGCGCTTGACGCAAGGCGAGTCCGGCCTGCGCTCTTGATCCAGCCGCTCTAAGGCGTCATGCCTTTTTACGAACCTGCCCGGTAGCGGCAGGCACGTCGTGCCGGGGAGGCCTCCATGAAGCAGCTTTTCGCAGCCCTTGCGCTTGCCATCGCAAATCTCGGCGCCGCTCCGGCGCTGGCGCAAACCGAAAAGCCGAACTTCGTCGTCATCCTGATCGACGATGCTGCCTTCATGGACCTCGGCATTTATGGCGGCGAAGCGCGCACGCCCAATATCGATGCGCTGGCCGCCGATGGCGCGATGTTCACCCGCTATTACACCTCGCCGCTCTGTTCGCCCTCGCGCGCCATGCTGCTCACTGGCATGGACAATCACCAGACCGGTGTTTCGACCATTCCCGAAGTTCTGCCCAAGGAGCATGAGGGCCAGCCCGGCTACACGATGCGTCTCGAGCCCGGCGTCGCGACCATTGCCGAACGTCTGAAGCCGCTCGGCTATCGCACGCTGATGACTGGCAAGTGGCACCTCGGCAGCGGCGACGGTGACCTGCCGGTCTCACACGGCTTCGACCGGTCCTTCGCGCTCGATGCTTCGGGCGCCGATAACTGGGAAGACAAGTCCTACATGCCCTACTACGCCGATGCGCCATGGTATGAGGATGGCAAGGCGGCCAAGCTGCCGGAAGACTTCTATTCCTCGGAGTTCATCGTCGACCAGATGATTTCTTACCTCCGCGAAGAACAGACCGAGGCGCCCTTCCTCGCCTATCTCGCCTTCATGGCCGTCCACATTCCCGTCCAGGCCCCGCCCGAGTTCACGGCGAACTATGCGGGCATCTATGATGCTGGCTGGGAAGCGCTGCGCCAGGCCCGCTGGGAACGTGCACAGGCCCGCGGCTACATCCCGGAAGGCGCTGCCCTTGCCAGCATGCCGGAAACATTCCGTCCGTGGTCGTCCTTGTCCGCCGAAGAGCAGCGCCTCTACGCTGCGCGCATGGAAGTCAACGCCGGCATGCTCGAAGCGATGGACCACCATATCGGCCGCCTCGTTGATCATCTCAAGGAAACCGGCGACTTCGGGAACACCGTCTTCGTGATTACCTCAGACAACGGCCCTGAACCCTCGCGCGGCGATACCGATCCGCGCCTCAAGTTCTGGATGGGCCTCAATGGCTACCATCTCGATCTCGAAGGCATGGGCGAGAAGGGCAGCTGGGCTTTCATCGGACCGGAATGGGCGATGGCCGCCGCCTCGCCGCATGACAAGTTCAAGTTCCTCGGCTCGGAAGGCGGCATCCGCGTGCCTTTCATCATGTCTGGCGCCGGCGTGGCGCAGGGCGCTCGCGTCGAGGCCCGCGCCCACGTGTCGGACATTACCCCGACGCTGCTGGCGCTGGCGGGCGCGCCGACAGAACTCGAAGGCGCCAAACCGATGAGCGGCCGCAGCCTAGTGCCGCTGCTGACCGGCGCCGCCACGTCTGTCTACGCCCCGGGCGAAGCCATCGTCATCGAGGTCTCCGGCAATGCGGCCGTGGTGAAGGGCGACTACAAGCTCACCCGGAACCAGAAGCCGCACGGCGATGCACGCTGGCGGCTCTACGACCTCTCGAAGGACCCGGGCGAGACGACCGATCTCAGCGCTGAGTTCCCCGAAATCTTCAATGACCTCACCGCCGAATACGCGGCCTACAGCCAGCGCGTCGGCGTGCTGGAAGTGCCGGAAGGCTACAATTCGATCGACGAAGTGACGCGCCATACGCTCGCCCGGCAGAGCGAACGCTACCGGCCTTTCCTCATCGGCGGCGGCACGGCACTTTTCGTGCTGATCGCGGGCGGCGTCTGGTTGTGGCGGCGGCGCAAGCCGAAAGGCACTTGAGCGCGCCGGCTTATTATGGCACTCATTATGCCATAATTGGTACCGAGCGGAGCTTCCCGGCGCACATGTCCCTGACTGGATTGATCCCGTGTCCCTGAAATCCCTCCTCGTCTCGCGCGTCGCCGGCATGATCACCAGCGAGAAGCGACTGATCCGGAACCGAGCCATGCAGGAAGCCAAACGCGTCGCCGCCTCAGCGCCCCACACCGTGGATTACTTTCACGATGTGACCGACCCCTATTCGCACCTTTGCGCGCAGGTGCTCGGCCGCTTCGCGGCGCGCTATCAGGTCAGCTTGCAACTGCACCTCACGGCTCCGCCGCCCGATTGGGCCGCGCCGGAGCGTGAGCGCCTTGAATCCTATTCGCGAGAAGACGCCGCCCGCCTTGCCCGCCGCGCTGGTCTTAGTTTCGATGATCCCGGCAAACCTGTCTCGCCCGAGCAGGCCGCCCGCGCAAACGCGCTGTTCGCGGCGGCCATCGATGACGGCTCCTTCGCCGGCAAGGCCGCCGCCATCGGGGAAGCCGCCTGGAAGGGCAGCCTGCCGGATGCGCCCGTGGACCAGCCCGGTCTCGCCGCGCGGCTCGCTGCCGGCGCCGCGCGCCGCGAAGAACTCGGCCACTATCTCGGCGGCACATTCCACTATGCCGGTGAATGGTATTGGGGCGTCGACCGGCTCCACTATCTCGAGGCCCGCCTGACCGGCCTTGCAGCCCGCAAGCCGGATGCGGGCGAAGGCCTGATCTTTGCGCCGCCGCAAGCGCCCGCCGCCCGCAGCACGCCGAAAGGCGCGCCAGTTGAGCTGCACTACTATCTCTCCTTCAGAAGTCCGTACACGTACATCGCGGCCGCCCGGGCGAAGGCGCTTGCCGATGCCCACGGCGCCGAGCTCAAGCTGCGCTATGTGCTGCCCATGGTCATGCGCGGGCTGCCGGTTCCGATGTCCAAGCGCCGCTACATCACGCTCGACGCAGCCCGCGAGGCCCGGCGTCTCGGTGTTCCGTTCGGCAAAATCGTCGATCCCGTCGGCAAGCCGGTCGAGCGTGGATATTCAATCCTGCCTTGGGCGCGCGAGCAGGGGCGGGGCTTCGAATTTTGCCAGGCTTTCCTCGCCGGTGTCTGGTCCCAGGGCATCGACGCCGGCTCCGATGCGGGCCTGAAGCAGATTGTCGAAAATGCCGGGCTCGATTGGTCAGCAGCCCGTCAACAGCTCGGGTCCGAGATCTGGCGCGCCGAAGCCGAAGCCAACCGCGCCGAAATGATGGCCCTTGGTGTCTGGGGCGTGCCCAGCTTCCGCGTCGGCAAAGTCATCACCTGGGGTCAGGACCGTCTCTGGCTCATCGAAGAAGAACTGATCAAGTCTGCCGGATAGTCCGGACAAGGAGGAATGAAGATGCAAGTCGTCAACGAAGTTTTCCCGACGGATCCCTCGCGCTTTCAGGCGATGCTGGAAAAAGGCCCGGACGGTCCGATCTTCATGGTCAACCTGCTGAAGTTCAAGGACAAGGCCGAGTATGAGGATGGCCGCAATCCGGAAATGAGCGGGCGCGAAGCCTACATGATCTATGGCCGCGCCGTGACCGAACTCCTCCCCAAATTCGGCGGCCGCGGCATCTTCGCCGGCGATGTCACTTTCCTTGCCCTCGGCCAGGTCGAAGAGCTGTGGGACGAAGTCGCCATCGCAATGTACCCTGACCGCGCCTCCATGGTGCGCATGTCGCTCTCGGAAGAGTGGCGCGAAATCGCCGTTCACCGTTCCGCCGGTCTCAAGGGCCAGCTCAACATCGAAACGGTCCTGCCTGCCACCGGCACCTCATCCGCCTTTCTCGAGATGATGCAGAAAGCGGGAGGCTAAGGCCCGATGCGCATCCTTCGCTGGGTCCTTGCCGGTATCGTCGTGGCCGCGCTCGTTGCCTTTACGGGCGCAACCGTCTTCCGTACACAGATTGCTGAGCATCTGTTCGCGCGAGCTGTGAAGGAAAACATCGGTCGTCCCCTTGCTGCGGGTGAGGCTGACGGCATTCACGTCTTCATCTGCGGCTCAGGCACGCCGATGCCGGACCCGATGCGCAGCGGTCCCTGCATCGCAATCATCGCAGGCACCGAACACCTGGTCTTCGACGCCGGCACAGGCGGTATCCGCACGCTGACGCGCATGCGCTATCCCGTCGGAGAGCTGGACGCTGCCTTCCTGACCCACCTCCACTCCGACCACATGGACGGCCTCGGCGAGCTTCTGATGCAGGCCTGGATCAATGGCGGGCGCGATGCGCCGCTCCCCGTATACGGCCCGGTTGGCGTTGATGAAGTCGTCGGCGGCTTCAACGCGGCCTATCGCATCGACAGCACCTACCGCGCCGCCCATCACGGTCCGGAAATCGCGAATCCTGCTGGCACGGGCGGCGCCCCCGTGCCGATCGCCTTGCCCGCAGGTCCCGGCGGACAGGCTGTCGTTTATGATGAAGGCGGCGTTGTCGTCACCGCCTACAAGGTGGATCACGCGCCCGTCGAGCCCGCCTTTGGTTACCGGATCGACTATAAGGGCCGGTCCGTCTCGATCAGCGGCGACACGATCTACTCGCCCAATCTCGTCGCCGTCTCCGAGGGCGTGGACCTCCTGATCCACGAGGCCCTGAACGCCGAAATGGTCGTCGCAATGCAAGCGGCTGCAACAGAAGCGGGCCGCGACGGCATCGCCAAGATCTTCGGCGATATCCTGGACTATCACGCCACCCCGGCAGACGCCGCGCGCTCCGCCCAGGAAGCCGGGGCAGGGCGCCTCGTCTTTTACCATACAATTCCGCCCTTGCCTTCGCGCGCGCTCAATGCCTTGTTCATGAAGGATGCAAAGTCCCTCTTCGACGGTCCCATGGATGTCGCGGAAGACGGCTTCCTCTATTTCCTTCCGGCAGAGTCCGAGGGGATCGAATTGAAGAAGGTGTTGTAATGACTGACGCGAAGATCGTGCCGATGGTTCCAGGGATGAGGCCGGAGCCTTCCGATGGCCGCCGCCAGCGCAGCGAGCGCAGCCGCACGCAGATCATCGACGCGATGTTCAGTCTGATCCGTGAAGGCGACATGAGCCCGAGCGCGGCCCGCGTGGCTGAGCGCGCGGAAGTCGGCCTGCGGACGGTCTTCCGCCACTTCGAAGACATGGACAGCCTCTTCGTCGAGATGGCTGAGCGCATCTCGTCCGAGATCATGCCGAAAGTCCTCGCCCCGTTCGAGGCGAAGGATTGGCGCGGCCGGTTCATGGAGCATGTAGAACGCCGCATCGAGATCTACGAATACATCATGCCCGTGCGCGTCTCGGCCAACGTGCGCCGCTTCCAGTCGCGGTTCCTGATGGAAGAGTACCGCCGCAACCTGCTGATCGAACGCGCAAGCCTGTCGGCGCTGCTTCCGGACGAGATTTCGTCTGACCCGATCCTCTTCGCCGCAATCGATACAACCGTCAGCTTCCAGACCTGGCGCCGCCTGCGTCAGGACTCCGGCCTGTCGCCGGAGGAAGCCTCCGCCGTCTTCCGCCTGATGCTGGAGCGTATCGTCGGTCCATGATCCGGGGTCTGATGCCGGCTGCAGCCCTATTGCTTGCTGCCTGCAACGCGGAGGCACCCGAAGCTCCGCAGGCGGAGGTTCCGGGCGCTGTCTGCGGTCTGGAGGAAGGCCAGATCGGCGCCTTCATCGATATCCCCGCCGGCAAGTTCCGCATGGGCGCCGATCCGGTATACCCCGAAGAAACTTCGGAAATGACCCTGCACATGCAGGGTTTCCGCATCCTGGCGCATGAAGTCACCAATGCCGAGTTCGCGCGTTTCGCCGAGGTAACCGGCTATGTCACGGATGCAGAGCGCAGCGCGGCCACCGGCGGCCCGGCTGCGGGCTCTGCCGTCTTCCTGATGCCCGCTGACCGTCCCGGCCCGGCAGACACGTGGAAGCTGGTCGCCGGCGCCACCTGGCGCGCGCCTGAAGGTCCCGGCTCCGATCTCGAAGGCCGGGCGCTGCATCCCGTCGTGCATGTCTCGCTCGCAGACGCGCGTGCCTACGCCGCGTGGGCCGGCGGGCGCCTGCCGTCCGAGGAAGAGTGGGAGTATGCCGCCGCCATCGGTCTTCCGGACCCGGACAATTCAGCCTCCGGCGCCTATTCGGCCGCCGGACAGCCCGTCGCCAACACATGGCAGGGCTTCTTCCCGCTTGCGGATTCGGCGGCAGACGGCTTCTCCGGCCGCGCACCCGCTGGGTGCTTCCCGCCGAGCCGTATCGGCCTTTACGACATTATCGGCAATGTCTGGGAGTGGACCGAATCGCCCTTCGACGAGGTGTCCAACACGATCAAGGGCGGGTCCTATCTGTGTGCGGACAATTTCTGCCGCCGCTACCGGCCCGCCGCGCGCCATCCGCAGGAGCGCGATTTCTCCTCCAGCCATATCGGCTTCCGGATCATCGAGGACGCGGGAACGGCCGGTTCAGGCCCTGCGAAGTGACAGCGCCAGCAGGATCGCCAGTACCGGAACGCTGCCCAGCGTAACCCAGACTTCCGGCGGATGGTGCCCGCCCGTCAGATGCGCGCCCTTCGGCCCCCACATGTTCCAGGTGTGCACCGCCCGCTCGATCACCAGCAGGGCCAGCGCCAGCGGCACGAGTGACCTGTAGCGCAGCGATATCGCCAGCAACATCAGTCCCCAGACGAGCTGCGTCGTGCCCGCCCAGGCAAACAGGCTGATGATCGTGGCGCCGCCCTGCGACAGGTCCAGCCCGGCAATCACGACCGCACCGCCATCCGGGAGGCCGATATGGATCAGCGCCGGAATGATCGTTGCCGCGGCCAGCACGGTCAGTGCCCAGGCCGCCAGCTTCATGCCGCGATAGGCCTCATTCGTGCTGGGCGGCAGCAGGGTCATTAGTTCGGCCACCAGAGATACTCATCGCCGGGCTCGGCCTTCTCCGCCCCCGTCTTGTCGATGGCGACCGGAATGTCCGTGGTCGACGCATAGAGCGGCGCGCGGGCGTTCTTGTGATGTTTGTCCAGCAGGGCCTGCAACTCGGCCAGCTTGTCCGGCCGCGCTTCGGCGAGATTTTCTTCCTCGGTCGGGTCCGTGCTCAGGTCGAACAGCCAGGTCTTCTGCTGCTTGCCGTCCACTTGCAGCTTCCAGTCGCCGGCCCGCACGACCCTGTAATAGCCGCTCTGCCAGAACAAGGCGTCGTCCTGCCGCTCGAAGCCGCCTGTGCCGTCGGCCAGCGGCAGGAGATTGCGCCCGTCAATCTCGACGCCTGCCGGCAGCGCCGCGCCGGCCGCCGCAGCCATGGTCGGCATCACGTCGATATGTGCGACCGGCTCGTCGATCTTGCTGCCGGCCGGAATGCGCGCAGGCCAGCTGACGAACATCGGTACACGGATGCCGCCTTCGAACAGGGTCAGCTTCCAGCCCCGGAACGGGTCATTGATGCCCGGCAGGCCGATATAACCCGGCCCGCCATTGTCGCTCGAAAACACGATCAGCGTGTTGTCCGCGAGCCCTTCGGCTTCCAGCTTCTCGACAATCCGTCCGACGCTGCGGTCCAGCGAACGCAGCATGGCCGCATAGACGCGAAGGTGATGCGGCTCGAGATCGCCAACCGCCTCATAATCTTCCCTGGTTGCCTGCAGCGGCGTGTGCACGCCCCAGTGGGCAAGGTAGAGGAAAAAGGGCCGGTTCTTGTTCGCCTCGATCACTTTCAGGGATTCGTCCGTCCAGTAATCGGCGAGATAGCCGCCCGGAGCAAAGACGGGGCTGCGATTGTAGGACGTCGCAAAATCGCCGCGGGCCCAGAGGAACTTGTCGATCGGATCGAAGTCAAGCTTTGCATTGACCGTATCCGGATCATCTGCCGGGGCATGCAGCAGCCCTTCCATCAGCAGGCTTTCGTCAAAACCCTGCCCATTCGGGTGAAACTCACCGGCATTTCCAAGATGCCATTTGCCGATGTGCACGGTGTGATAGCCGCGCTCCTTCAGCAATTCCGCAATCGTCACTTCTTCGCCTGGCAGGCCTTGAGACTGGAAGTCGGGTGCCGCATCGGCAACCTTCTTGTCAAAGACAACGTCCGGAAGGCCGTTGTCGCGGTCATTGGCAAACATGGAGACGATGCGGCCCATGCCGTTCGGCGTCGGCGTGAATTCGAAGCCCGTCCGCGTTGGATAGCGTCCCGTCAGCAGCATGGCACGCGAGGGCGCGCAGGTGCCGGTGCCGGAATAGGCAGTCGAGAAAATGGCGCCGCGTGCGGCCAGCGCGTCGATGTTGGGCGTGGGCACGCGCCCGCCCGCGAGGCCGCCGCCGAAAGTCGACAGGTCATTGATGCCGAGGTCGTCGACGAGAATGAACACGATGTTCGGCGCGCGCTCAGCGGGCGCCTCGGTCGCCGTCTCGGGCCCTGTCTGCCAGGCCACCGGTGTATAAGGCGCAACCTCAGGCCGCTCTGCCCGCGTGGCGAGAAACAGGATGATTTCCTTGCGGTTGACAAAGGCGAGCGCGCCGCCGCCGAGAATGATCGCAAGGATGATCAGCAATATCCGCTTCATGGCCTGTTCCCCGTCCTTTTTTATCCCTGCCGCATGAAAGCGATGATCGCTTCCGAGAAGGCGGCCGGCTGGTCTTCCTGAAGGAAGTGTCCGCCATTCTTGATGGTCACGCAATCGGCGCCGGGAATGCGCGCCTTGAAGATCGCGTCGCCGCCCTTGGTCACCGGGTCTGCGTCGCTGAAGGCAATCAGCGTGCGGCCCTTGAAGCCTTCCAGCACGGCCCAGGCGCGGTCATTCGCAAGCCGCTCGTCCTTGTGCTGCGGCAGCAGCGGAACAAGCGCCGGAAATTTCCGCGCGCCGGCGATGAAGCTGTCATCCGGAAACGGCGCAACATAGCCGTCGAGAATCCGCGGATCCGTCACGCCCGAGAGCAGCCCGAACACGTCGCGCACCGAGAAGGAGGGCGACTCGCTCGCATACTTCACCCAGTAGAGAAACGCGCCCGGCCCGCCGGACTGGAACTGCTCGCGCACCATGGCGGCGTCCGGCACCGGCACCATCGGATACATCTGTCCGAGGAAAGCCGACATCTCGTCGGAGATCATTGCCGTGCTCGGCAGGCCCGTATTGGCAACCACGATGCGCTTGAAACGGCCGATCTGGTCAGCCGCAACGCGCAGGCCGATCAGTCCGCCCCAGTCCTGGCAGACAAGCGTCAGGCCGGTGACGTCCAGCTTCGACAGCCAGTCGTTCAGCCAGCTGACATGGCCGGAATAGGAGTAGTCTTCCATCGCTGC
>Ga0315900_10000774_pt1 | contig 53104 bp, 64 predicted proteins | sample LakEriMetagenome_FD_203521 | JGI IMG/M metagenome (GOLD analysis project Ga0315900, IMG submission 203521) | Freshwater fungal communities from buoy surface, Lake Erie, Ohio, United States - Buoy 12 MA114 | ecosystem: Environmental > Aquatic > Freshwater > Lake > Lake biofilm | place: USA: Lake... | reverse complement strand
TGGCAGCCGACTGAACCTTGCTGAACGACATGACTGTCTCCTTGTGAGAGGATAGAACGTGGCTCACCGTTGGAGCCAACACCCTCACGCTTATCTCAAACGTAAACCCTTGTAAACACGGCACTTACGGGGGTCATCGGCTACTTACCACGGCGACTCGCGCCCCCCTGCGCGGCCACCCCCCGGCAAGCCCCCTCGGCGGCTTCCGCATCGTTGGGGGAAAGCCCCCATTTGTCTGAGATTTCGCTGCCAGTTTCCCGACAACAAAAGTCAACCCTGCCTGCCCCACTCCGTCCCATAAACAGGGCGTCCCCGTTTCCGGATCCCCTTTACTCCCCCTCTCTCTCTTCTCTCTGACAACTCTGACAAGAGAAAAGAAGAAAGAAGGGGGGTATAAAAAGCATATAGGGAGAAAAGGTTGTGGCGAAAACCTGTCAGTCCCTCCCGGATCAGTCCACTTCGTCGTCTTTGTCCATCTTCAGCGAAAGACCCCCGATCCCGCGCGTACCTTCGCCACCTTTCCTGATCTTGCACAGATCCCAGCTGCTTTCGCTCGTCAGGCGCCTGACAAGTTGGTTGTCCGCGACGTGCATCTTCACGTTATTGACCCTGCACCAGTCCTTCCACTCGCGCCTCACGAGCTCGTTGGCCACGAACCCCTGCTTGTTCCGGACGAACCGCGCCTCAAGGAAGTAGTCGAACGGGTTGTTCGTCAGGTGGTAGTCGCGCACGACCCGCACACCGCTTCCAGTGGGGGGAAACTTGTCGCCGTCCTCCGCGGCCTCCAGCTTCATGGCGCCCCGGAGCGCCCACGCCGCGATCCCGGCCAACTCGCCCTTCAGCACGTCCATCAGGTCGTGCTGCTCCTTGCCCTCGAAGCTCCGCTCGAACGGCAGCACCAGCATCTTCGTGCTCAGCCCGCGCCCCTTGTTCGGCAACTGAGGGATCTCGTTCGCTTGGACCCACGGCGCCGCATTCACGACCACGTTCCTGACTTGCCGCCGGTACTTCGCGTTGATGCTGATCGGGTCGCGGCCCAGCACGTTCTTCAGGACCCGCACCGCGACCTCGCCCTCGCGCCCATCGAGCTCGCTCACCTCGCTCACGCACAGCACCCTCGAGAACTCAAGCCCGTCGAGCCCGAAACTCCCCGCCAGCTCGTCAAGACTGGTGCCCACGAATCCGGTTCCGCCCAAGAGCCACCGCATCACCGTCCCGATCGTGCCCTTGCCAGCGCGCACCTTCCCGTGGAACAGCATCCACTTCGCGTACCTCCGGTGGCTCATCAGCGAGTACCCCATCCACCGCTGCAGCAGCTCCTTCCACGCGGCGTCCCCGCCGCTCCATTCCTCGAGGCACCGCATCCACCGCGGGCACTCGGCGTCCGAATCCAAGTCCACGTCCATGACGCACGGATCAAACCACTCCGGTCCCCGGGGGACGCACACCATCGCCCCCACGCGCGCGCTGGCCTTCACGTCCACCACGACGTCCCGAAACGCAATGCAGCAGTGGGGGTCCTCCACCTGTCCCCGCGCGCCCGCGTCCAGCCACTGGGGCACCTCCGTCGCAGCCACGCGGCACAAGGCCTGAAGAGCCCTCACGACCCCGTTCACCTTGTGCTCGTTCGTCTGATACCTCTCCACGACGAGCCCGTTCGGGTCGTCGCTCACGTGCAAGTCCTCGGTCCAGCGCCACACCGCGTCCTCCAGCCACTGCACGTCCCTCTGCACCCACCTGCCGCCGTACCACTCGAACAGCCGGCCCTGCACCTCCTTGAGCCCCATCCCGTCCTCGAAGCACACCTTGAGCATCGCCCGGGCCACCTTCATCGGCTCCGTTGTGCGCAAAGGGTTTTGTTGTGTACCGAGCGTCATCTGATTATCCTTACTGGCGCCACGCGCCGGAGAACTTCATGTACAAGTCAACGAACTACAGCTTCGCAAGCGCAGACCCGTTCCTAGAGGAACTCATCGACAAGCGAAAGGCAGCCGACCAAGCTCCAGCTTCCTTTATGTACACGTCGAAGCCGGACGAACCAAAGGAACAGACGCAACCGCCCGGATCCGCAGGGACCACGTCCCCGCCTTCCGGACGGGCAAAGCCCTACGCTCCTGCTCCTGTCGCTGCTTCTTCGTCTAGTTTCGATCTTCGTCGTGTCGCCGCGCGCGAGGCGCATCAAGCCGAACTCGCCGGCTTCATGCAGCGCGAATCCCAAGGGTATCAAGTCAACCCGCTGAGCCGTCGCCGCGCTGACGAAAGGCTCAGGAACACCTTGGCCGGTATCGACGCCGAAACTCGCACGGCCGAAAGGAACGAGCAGGCCCGCGAGCAGGTCTACGAACGGTTCGCCGATACCAGGGCGCGTCGGGAATCCCGGATGGCCAGGGCCCAAGCCAACACAGCCGGGGCCCTGGCAACCGGTCCATCCCGTGCAGCGCCCCCTCAGTCTACACGAACCAACCCACTTGTCAAGCCCCGCGAGCCCAGGACGGACGGAGACTACATCGGTGTACCCCCAGGCTTCAACCTCACATACAGCCAGCTCAATCTTGTCGGCGAAGACACTCTCTACGGCGAAACGCCCGAAGGCCGCAAGTTCTACCTGAACCCCGGCGAATCCCCTGTCTACGTCGACGGCCAGGCTGCCACGCCTAGCGCCCCTCCCCGTCCCCGGGAACCTGCCGCACCCTTCGTCTACCAGGACCCGCGGCGCTTCACGAACGAAACGCCCGAAGGCCGGCTTCGCGACGCAGGTGTTCTCACCCCCACTGGCGAACTCAACCTCGAGGCCACCGACTACGGCCGGCAGATGCGCCTCGCCGAGGAGAAGAAGCGCACCGACGCGCTCTACGAGCAGATGCTCGCGGACGACGTCGCGCGCAACCCCACGAACGATCCCGGCCTCTGGGACTCGTCGCGCCGCGATCCGGCCGACCCGATCGGCTCCGCGCGCCGCTCGCTCCGCCAGACCCCGCAGCGCCAGCTCATGGACCTCGCGAACTTCGTGCCTCCGCTACGCTACGGATCCCGATGACCAGACCAGGCTACAAGAAGCGTCCGCGCGACAAGGCCTTCTCCTTCTCGGTGGGCGGCGGCCTGCGCTGGGTGCACGAGTCCCGCTTCTGCTCCGAGCTCGGGATGAATCCTCTCTCGTTCCGGCGCTTCTGCCGCAGCATCCACGTGCCGCTCCTCCAGATCGGCGACGACTGGCTCGTCAACATCCACATGTTCCGCATCGGCCTGTGGGCCGCGACGCGCTTCGGGCAGAAGGACTTCCTCGCGCCCGGCTCTGCCTCGCTCCTCGGCGGCCGCCGCGGAAAGCACCTCACGAACAAGCTGTCCCTCGAGTACATCCAGCAGAATCTTCCGATGCTTGTCGAGGAGATCAACAAGGTGCGCATCATGGACGGCGTCGAGCTCGAGGCCCGCACCGCCGAAGAACTCAAGGACGCCGGCCGCCGCATGCTCGGCCTCCTGAACCCCCACTGCCACGAGGAACCCTGACATGGCCAAGTTCGTCGTCATCGCCCGAGAGATGTTCACGGATCTTGTCCGCGGAATCCGCAAGGGTTCCGGCTTTGGACCGGACGTCGAACGCATGATGGGCAGCTACCAGAAGAACCGAGGCAAGATCGCGGACTACTACCGGAAGCAGACGGGCAAGGCCGTGCCGGAGGGAAAGGTCGTGATCCCCGCGAACCTGCACAAGGCGTTGAAGCAGGAATCGTTCGTCAAGAAGGCCTCGCAGAAGACAGCCAAGTACGAATCCGACGAAGAGAAGTTTCTGGGTCGACTGGGTAAACCGCGGTCTGAACCTCGTGAAACAGGCTATACCCGGCAGACTTCAAAGCGAGGCAAGATCACTTCCCGGGAAGCCGGCATCTGGCAGAGGCCCGATGGATCGTTCGGCGCAACCCTCGGGGGCCCTAGGCGTTCGCTAGGAACCAGGGAGATGGACGACATGGACCTGGCCTATCAGAGAAAGCTGGATCGAGAGGCTGCGGCTCGGGGAAGGAAGTTGAATCGAACCAGGCACGTCACCCGCCGAACGCTTGAGGAAGACGAGTTCTAAGGAGTCCTGACATGCCGTTCAAGAGCAAGGCCCAGGCCCGCTACATGTTCGCGACGATGCCCGAGACCGCCCGCAAGTGGGCCAAGAAGACGCCGTCCATCAAGGCCCTCCCCAAGAAGGCGCCGAAGAAGCGGAGCCGCTGATGGCGAAGAAGCGCTTCGACTTCAAGGCCGAGCACCGCGATCCCAGTGGGGGTCTCAACGCGGCGGGCCGCTCCGCCTACAACCGAGCCACGGGCTCGAACCTCAAGGCGCCGCAGCCGGAGGGCGGACCTAGGCGCGACAGCTTCTGCGCCCGGATGCAGGGCATGAAGAAGAAGCTCACGTCCAAGAAGACCGCGTCCGATCCGAACTCCCGCATCAACAAGAGCCTCCGGGCATGGAAGTGCTGAATGAGCCTCGCGAACCGTCGATCTGAATCGCTTGAGATGATGCCGCCTCCAGGCCTGCTGAAGAAGCCAGGCAAGCCGTCGAAGCAGCGCCCCAAGAAGTGCCCGGGCTGCGGCGAAGAGCTTGACGAGGAGGGCGAGTGCGAGGAGTGCGGTTCTGAGGAGAAGGAAGCCGGCATCAAAATCAAGATTGAGGTGCTCCTTCCCGACTCGCTGCGCAAGAGTTGACGGTATGATCGAACTGTCACCTATGGGCCGCAGAGGCCCGGAAAGCGAGTCAGAGATGAAGAAGGAAGGCAAGAAGCCCGCGTTCCTGTACGGCAAGCCCGCAACTCCCGCAAAGTCGATGCCGAAGGGCAAGGCCAAGGGGAAGGGCAAGGGCTGCAAGTAATGGGCCGGGGAAGGCGCCCGCGGACTGCAAGCCGGTCGAGGCTCACAAGGGCTACGGTCGTTGCGTCCGCGGGCCCTTCTGTTTGGACTCCGTTGCGGATTCAGTCCGATCTTCTTGCGTGGTACGACGCTACGCATGCTTCGACGGTGGTTCCTCCGGTTGGAGGACTTCCCTCTGTTGAGTCTTGGCGTGACAAGACTCCGTTGCTCAATCATCTTGAGCAGACTGTCAGCGCCAATCAACCTCAGTACAACGCGACCGCGATGAACGGGATGCCGGGGATCGTGTTCGACGGATCGAACGACGCGCTTCGGTCGAATCCCGCCAACTATCCGGGTTGGCCGCAGAACCCCAACGGCGAACCAATGCCGTTCGCGGTGTTCTACATCTGCAAGCCACCTCCGTTCGCTGGATTCCCGACAAGCAACGTGAGACCGTGGAGCGGGTTCCATCGAAGCATTGGCGGTACGAATCAGACCTACACTTTCGACTACTGGGTGTACGGCGGTAATCCGAACCCGGTAGGGATCATCGGGGTCGTGGGTGGATTGTTGGGTGGAGGGTTGGACACATTCGGAGCGGACTACACCGTCTACTCGGGCGCTGGAACGCCGAAGCATCCAAGCGGCCTGTGGCTCAACGGAACTGTCTTCAACGGGACTACGACGCTCCTACGGAGGACGTATGGCTCCACCGTTGGTTCGTCCGTCGGTTCAGCGACCGCGGGCCAACTCCATGGCCTGTGCCTAGGTGCAGACGGAAACGGCGGAACGCCGTCTCTTCATTCGGCGACCACCTTCGGCGAGTTCATCGTCGTTCGGAACGCGAACGCCGCCACGCAGTCTGTGTGGGAGAGGATCGAGGGATACCTCGCATGGAAGTGGGGAGTGCAGGGCGGTCTCCCCGTAGGCCACCCGTACAAGACAGAGCCTCCGAGGTGACTCATGGGACGTAGTCGTCGCTCTCGTATCTCACCGAACAATCGCTTGCTCCGAATCCTCACGTCCGCCTCGCGCCGCGGCCAGGGCGGACCACCGGCCAACCTCTACTTTCTCGACTACTCCCTCTCTGACAACAGCATGTACATTCCATTCTTCTTCTGAGGTCTGACCATGGCGAACAACGTGACAGTCAGGGACGGCAACGGCTTGACGGAGATTCTCCGCACCGTCGAGAGCGGTGGAGTTCACACGCCCGTCCACCGCATCGACGGCTACGACCCGTTCGACGACATGGTGAAGATGAAGAGCGTCCAGAAGAAGTGGCGCGACTCCTTCACCCAGCCCCTATCGAACCAATGGGATGTCGTGACCGCGGACGGAACCACGGCCACTGTGTCCAGCGGTCTGCTGACCATCGCCTCGGGAACGACGGCGGGCGGCTACGCGGAGCTGCTGTCGAAGGAGACCTTCACGATCCCGTGCCGCGTGATGGCGGGAATCAACACGGGCGCGACCCGTCAGGCGAACACGCACCACTATGTCGAGCTGGTGTCGGTCGATCCCGTGACCGGGCTTCCAAACGAGCTTCACCGCGTGGGGTGGGACTTCGGTGGTGCCGTCTCGACCACGCTGACGCTGGCCTCTTACGAAGTCCAGAACGGAGGCATCGCGCCGCTTGTCAGCGCGGCCTCGACCATCCAGACGACCAACGGCCTCGCCGTCCTTGAGATTGAGCCGTTCAGCGACGAGGCGTACTTCCACTCGCGGCAGATCGACAACGCCACGGTCGGTCGCTCGAACTCCTATGTCCGGCATCAGCAGATTCCCGATCCGAACGCGCTCTACAAGATTCGCGTCCGTTCGATGAACTTCTCGACATGGCGGTCGATCACGGGAGCCGTCTCTGGAACGGGCGGCGTGATCCGCGTGACCTGTACTGGACACGGTGGATCTACCAACGAGAAGTTCTGGGTGGAGTCTCTGAATGGGGTCACCAACAGCGGTGCAGTCGTCCGCGGCGTGTTCACCGTGACCGTGGTGGACGCGAACACCCTTGAGCTCCAAGGCACCACCTTCGGCGGCACCTATGTCACCGGAACAGGCCGCGCTGCCCGTGGTCAGGCTCCTGCGGCCATCAGCTACCAGATGCAGTTCATCAACTGCCAGGACTACGCGGAGCTGACCGCGGAAATCACGGCGGGACGCGGCTCGACCGCGGCGGGACAGGCATCGAGCGTCCTGCTTGCGGGCGCGACCGCGGCCTCGACCCCCATCGGTCAAGTCCAGATCGCAGCTTCGCAAACGGTCGGACTCGTTGCGGGAACGGCCGCCGTCGGCGATGTCGGTGTCCAGTACCGGGCCAACGCCACGGGGGCCGCGACCCTCACGAACGTGTTGTGCCCTGCGACCCCTGCGGCCCAGCAGCTCAAGTCGGGCGCGGGCCGCTTGCTCAGCATCGCCCTCACCAACACGAATGCGGCGGCGCGCTTCATCAAGATCTTCAACGCCCTCTCCGCCTCCGTCACTCCGGGCACGACCTCCGCGCTGGCCGAGATCGCCATTCCTCCGGGCCGGACAGTGCAATGGAGCCTTGAAGGCGGGGCAGGATTCTCGACGGGCATCACCATCATGGTCACGGGCGCCCAAGGACTGACCAACAACTCCGCTGTCACGGCCGGCGACGTCACCGGCATCGCCCTTCACGCCTGATTACCCATGTCGATCGCGCCGAGCCATCTCACGATCTCGAAGACCGGTCTCTCCCGCCTGGCCGACGAGATCCTGCGCGGCGCCGGTGTCTCCGACCTGCGGCTCAATCCCGAGGTTCTGCTTCCGCGCAGCGGCGACCTCGAGCAGGCCGTCATTTCGCGCAAGGAAGTGCTTGAAGGCAAAGCGGTTCAAGCCCTGCTTCGCTCGCCCAAGACCCGGCCCGAAGGAAACATCTCGCAAATGTTTCATCCGCTGCGCGGGCAGATGCAGCAGAAAGGCAGCCTCAACGCGCTCAACCATCCCGAGCTCGTGGACGAGACGATCTCTCTCCTGACCTCTGAACCGATCAAGCCGCACTTCGGATACGAGCGCACCGTCTCGAAGAAGGGTCCTTTCCCTTTCGTTCTTGGCGGATTCGATCCGTCCCTCGACTACAACAGTTCGTTCCTTCGCCCCGTGATCGCCGACGACCCGGAGGCCACCAAGCAGCTCTACGATGCCGTGCGCAAGAGGATCGCAGGCGTCTCGACCGGCAAGTACGGCTACACCGTGGACGAACTGCGGGGGGTCGTCGAAGAGCTGAAGCCCGTGCGCGACAGCCTGCGCTACGAGCTCATGGTCGGAGGCCTCTCTCCGCGCGCGGCCGATCCCGTCACGATCAACCGAGCCGTCCGCGCCGCCGTCATGCTGAACTCGGTGGCCACGATTCCCGGCAGCTCCGACCTGTCGGCGGTGGGCCTGCACCGCCGCAGCCCGGGTGGCCGCATCTACGACGGGACGAAGAAGGGCGCACGGGGAGTTCCCGCGGCAGCTCTCGACCTGATGGCGGGCAACATGATCCTTGCGGCCGTGGAAGGACGCAAGATGCCGATCGCCCAGCGCGCGATCGCCACCTACGTCTTCCAGAACATGCTGGGACCGAGCGCGGGATTCCGGACGGGACGCGACGCGGCACGCCAACCAGGCATGCCCAACCTCCCCGTCATGCCCCTGACCGAGGCTCAGGCCGCGGCCATGGCGAAGAACATACGCGAGCTCGAGCTCTTCGAGAGCAACCCCACGGTGCGCAAGGCCGTGGCGGCGCTTTCGGACGAAGATCTGCTTGACCGCACCGAGCAGGCCCTCGAGAAGCGCTTCGGATCCGACAAGATGATCGAAATGCGCAACGAGATGTCGGAAATCGCCCGCGACCGAGGACGCCCGTGGACGGACAAGAGCCGCGCCATGCACATGATGCAGAAGGCCCGGGCCGAGCTCGCCGAAGACGACTTCCTGAAGCTGGGCGAGGAGGTGGCGCAGGTCCCTGCGAAGCCCCCGCGGACGCCTCCAGCCGCCACGCGCGAGGTGCGAGGCCAGCGCGGCGGCGGGTTCAACACGAACATGCTCACGAAGAAGGTGCGCGATACCGCCTCCGAGCTCGGGCTGCGCGTCCGCAACCCCGTGATGGTGGCCGCGATCGCAGGGATGCTGATCATGGGCCTGACGATGGCGCGCGACCAGAGGGAGGCCGCTTGAGCCGCAAGGACCCGCCGCAGGAACCCGAGATCGAGAACGGCGAGGACGTGATCCGAGCCATGTTCTCCGTGGACGGCGTGGCCAACGCCATAAAGGCCTCCAACTTCGACATCGAGGAGGAGGTCAGGATGTACATCGACATCGCGCGCAACTCGCTCGACGACAACACGAGGCTTTCCGCCCTTCAAAGGTTGAACAGGCGTGTACGGGAAGTCGCCGATGTGAATGGACTCATCGTCACCGGTTCTGCTAAGATGGTCAGCCATGACGAACAAGGCAACATTCTCGAACAGACCCGTTCCGAATCAAGACTCCTCTCCCAGGTCCGAGGGCTCAAGTCTCTCGGCACCGGAAGCCTCGCAAGCCGAGTCCTTCCCCCGACCGGGCTCGCTGGATCTGCTGGAGGCCCGCCTCCCCGAGCTGCGGAATGAGGACTTCGCGTCCTGGGGCGCCTACGTCTACGAGGACCTGGGCGTGATCGACCTCGACCGCGCCGTCGGAGGCGCCTCTTCCTTCGGGGCCGCGATCCGCGCCGAACTCGTGCACGAGAACCGCTTCAAGCCGAAGTGGGTGCGCATCGCCTCGAGGCTGCACCGCATGAGCCCCGCCACCGAGAACCCCGCCGAGATGATGGCCGGCCTCTGCATTCTGGCCGCCGCCCACCTCCTCGTGACCAGTGGGGGTTGATGGACCCGAAGCGCATCGCTACCCGCGCCGAAGGAAACGACCTGCACCCGCTGCCGGCCGACTACGACACGCTGACCGCCGACGGCCAGCGCCAGGCCCGCGTCAACGCCTGCTGCCTCTGGTCGCTGCCCACGAAAGATCCCGAGGAGCGCGGCGACAACCTTGTCTCGTCCCTCTGGTTCTTCGATCGCTACTACCTGATGCCGGATCAGGACGCGGACTTCAATCCGCTGTTCTACGACGACACTCCGCTTGAGACGCCCGACTTTCACTGGGTGCTCGCGCGCCAGTGGGCCGCGTATCGCCTCACGGCGAGCGTTGCGCCGCGCGGCTCGGCCAAGAGCTACCTCAACTGCAAGGACATGCTGCTCCGCCTGCTGACGCGGCCGGCCTACTCCTTCGTCTACGCCACGTCGAGCCACCCGAACACGCGCGAGGTCGGCGAGCGGCTCAAGCGGCAGTTCATCCACAACTCCCGCATCATCGACGACTTCTCGTCCGAGTTCGACGGCGACCGCATCGTGCCGCGGCGCGGCGAGGGCTCCTTCAGCACGGAGCACATGGTCCTCGCCAACAGCTCGTGGATCCGGTTCCTGAGCGCGTCGTCGAAGCAGCGCGGCGGACGTCCGCGCCGATACCGGCTCGACGACCCCGAGTACGATCCCAAGGCCACCACGGCGATGTCGGTGCTCCGCTCCTACATGGACGAGCTCCTCTTCAAGATCGTGATCCCGATGGTCACGCGCCCGGACACCGGCGTCGACTGGGTCGGCACCTTCGTGTCGAAGCGCCACTACCTGTGGCATGCCATGCAGCTCGAGGAGACCCCCGAGGGCCTGCGCGCGAAGGACCCGCGCTTCAACCGCTGGGCGCGCCTGGTGATCCCCGCCGCGCTCGAGGAGAATGGACGCATCGTGTCCTGCTGGCCGGACATGTGGCCCGCCACCAAGAGCGACCGCCTGCTCCTCGCCGTGGACAACTCGCGGTTCGCCGAGTCCATGTCGCTCGAGGAGATCCGCGAGACGATCGGCGAATCAAACTTCGCCTCCGAATACATGGCCTCCCCGGGCGACGGCCACGGCGCCTTCTTCGGCACCCTTGACGAGCACCGCCACGGCTGGACGCTCGAGGAAATCGACGACAAAATCGACCAGCCGCTCCAGACCAAGGCCAACATCTGCTGGAACGAGCTGCGTGAAGGCGAGACGCACCGGATCAAGATGCCGCTGCCTGACTTCCTTACGAAGTACGCCCGCCTCTTTATGACGGCGGACACCTCGCACACGGCCACCACCGACTCTGACTTCAAAGTGGCCTGCCTCATGGCGGTGACTCCCCAGAACGACCTCTTCGTCCTTGACCTCTGGGCCCAGCAGACCAAGGAGACCGTCCAGGTGAAAGCGGTCTTTGAGATGGCCGACCGATGGCGCTGCCCCACGGTCCACCCCGAGTCGATCCGCGAGGGCGTCTCCCTCTACAACTCCCTGAACTCGATCGTGTCCACGCGCGCGCGCGACATGGCGGGCACCGAGCACCTGCCCAAGATCGTCAAGCTGAACCCAGGCATGGCCGAGAAGACGGACAAGATCGCCGCCCTTGGCTTCCGTTTCGAGCACGGCAAGATCAAGCTGCCCCTGTGGCGGCGCGAGATGCTCCCGTGGCGCCACCTCTTCGACCAGATCGAGTCCTTCAACCCCGAGGCGCCCGACGGGGGACTCGAGAAGGACGACTGCATCGATGCAGTCGCCATGTCCCAGTTCGTCCTGCGCGGCCGCCTATCCAAGACGCCCGGCGCGCCATCCGACAAGACCCTGTTCGAGCGCCTGCGGGACGGCAACTTCTACGAAAACGGGGTCCACATCGGCGAAGGACTCGACCTCAACCAGCTGACCGCCGAACAGATCAACGAGATTCTCGATGCACGAACCCCGACCGTCCAGCGATCCCCCGGCTCCAAGATCTGAAACCCGCATCCCGATCGGGCTGTTCGAGGCCATGGCCCGCTGGTACTTTGGCGGAACCGACGTCAAGGAACCCCCACTGGGCGGCGCGGTGGGCGCGACCGTTACCGTCTCTGATGCTTGGCTAGGGATCCTCTGCCTGGCCTACTACGGCAACGGGCCGCGGCATGCGTCCGTCGGCTCCAGTGGGGGTTTCCACGAGGGAGCCCTGCCCGCGCAGGAAGCGGTCAAGCAGTATGCTCCGACGAAGGAACGAATCCGCATGATCCCGGGAGGGTACGCGGCAAGAAAGGCAACCAATGGCAACCGATCCGATCAAGCTCACGAAGGACCCGATGGCGCTGGCCCGGATCATCGACGCCCACGTGGAGCGGGAGACGAACCGGCTGTCGTACCGGCGGGCGACATGGCTGGTGGCCCTGTACTACCTGCAGGGGGCGAGGCAGTTCGACGTGTTCGACCCGGAGAGTGGGACGGTGCGGTACTCGTACCTGGACGAGCAGGATCGCCTGGAGTTCCAGTCGGCGGAGCTGCTGAAGGCGGTAGACCAGATCTCGGGGCGCCTGAGCAGCCTTGACTTCAGGCCGCTCGTGCAGCGAGTCGGCTCCTCGCTGAGCTCGATCCGGCAGCGATCGATCGCACAGATCATGCTGGATCAGGTGGTCTCGGAGCACCAGCTCCAGCGCGTGGTGCCGCAGTTCAACCACCTCTTCACCCTCCTCGGCTCCTGCGGGATCACCGGGCACATGGTGAATCACCCGACGGTCGGCCTCACCGCGGACCTCGAGGTCGTGCACCCGATGGAGCTGTTCCCGTTTCCGAGCCTCGTGCACGACTACACCAAGCAGCGCGGCCTCCTGCGCCAGCGCATGGTCTCCATGGAGTACCTCAAGGAGAAGTTCGGCTCGAAGGTGACGCGCAACAAGGACCGCATCGAGTACTACACGATCAAGCCGGGCGAGTCCTACGAGCAGCAGACCGCGAACGAGTACACGCTCGGTTCCCAGGTCACCTACTCGGACGATCGCATGGCGCTCTACGACTCGGACAAGGAGGCGCAGCAGGTCGTGAGGGTGCGCGAGCTTTGGCTGAAGGGCCCGCGCGACACGGTCGAACGCTACATCGTGACGAGCGGCGAATGCACCCTGCACGACGAGTCGTTCGATGGGCGCGAGGTCTACTGCCCGATCGGCTTCGCGCGTTTCATGGAGAACGGCTCCTTCCACGGCGCCGGCGTGTTCGACCTTCTCTTCTCGCTGTGCCGCGAGGCCGAGCGCCTGCAGAAGTCCCTGTTCCAGAACATCCGCGACATCGACAAGTACGGCGTCCTCGTGCTGCCGCACGGCTCCTTCAACTCGAACACAATGCTGCGAGACGTTGGCCAAGGACTGCGCGTCTTCCCGTGGGAGCCCGATCCGATCAGCGAAGGCTTCAGGCCGTTCAACATCACGCCGTTCACGAGCGGCGACGTCCCCGGCAAAGTCAGTTCGTTCGCCGTACAGCAGATCGACCGTCTCAATCCGATCCGCGATCTCCTTGCTGAGAAGGGGCGGGTTGATTCGGCCACAGGCCTGCAGTTCCTCGACGAGCAGGTGAACCGCGCGATGAACACCCCCACTGCAGGGGTGCAGCAGGCGTGGGGCGACGCCTACCGGTCGGTGCTTTCGGGCGCCGTGCGCGAGGTCGTCTTCAGCCCTCGCACCTTCACGGTGGACCAGCTGACGCTCGACCTTGCGGGCGTCGTGGTGGATCCCGAGACGATGGCGGTCTCGTTCGAGACGAACCCGCTGCCGTCCCTGTCTCAGCTCTCCTTCAAGATCAGGGACATCAACCCGCGGTCCAAGGTCGCGCGCAAGCAGGAGGCGCTCCAGCTCCAGCAGCAGTTCCAGATCGACCCCGATACCTTCATGCTCTTCGCCTTGAAGGAGGGTCTCGACTTCGCGATGTGGTCGGACGAGCATCAGAGCGCCTACGAGTCCGTGGTGCGCAACTGCCTCCTCCTCTACGGCGACGGCAAGAGCCCGGGTCAGCTGATCCTGACTCCGCAGACCGTCAAGCCCGAGTTCCAGATCCGCGTCCTCAACTCGTTCATGGCCAGCCCGATCATGGCGCTCGCGGAGGCATCCGTGCAGAACGCCTTCATCGAGTACCACAAGACGCTGGTGGGCTTCATGGGATTGGTACTTCCGAACGCCCTTCCCAATCCTGACGATATGGCTATGCTGTCGAAACTGGACCAGCAGATGGCCCAGATGGGGTCCATGCAGGGCGGGGCACCTGCCCCTCAACCCGCCATGCCCCTCATGTAAGAGACCAAGATGGACCCAAACACAAAGATCACGCTCGAAGACGGAACGACCACCACGCTCGGAGAACTTCTTGCGGCGCGCAAGGAGCTCGACGATCAGAAGGCCTACGCCGAGGAGCTGCGCGAAGAGCTCGACAACGTCGGGCTTCTGTTCCGCAGCGACATCGAGCCCGAGGCGCGACGCGAGGCCGTGCGCCGGACTCTTCGGACGCAGGGCTACGACGACGCGCAGATCGAAGCCTACATCCAGGCGACCAGCGCAGGGGCCGAGAAACCACCCGTGTACGAGGACGATTCGCCCGGAGGCACCGGCTCCGAGGACGAGATCGAGGAGATCGAACTGCCGGGACTCGAAGACGAACAGCCCAGTGGGGGAACCCAAGAGGACGACATGACCCAGCAACTTCAGGAACAGCTCGAGGCCCAGCGGGCCGAACTTCACCGCATGCGTGTGCGCGAACTGCGCGACAATCTGAATCGCGCGCTCGAGAACACGATGAAAAAGAACCCGGAAGTGCAGAGACTTCTGGAAGCCGCCAAGTCCCTCCGCGGAGACGAGGGGGTCCGGCAGGCCGAGACGACGCTGCGTGGGCAGCTGGAGCGCCAGGCGCTCGAGCGCATGCAGAGCCGACGGAGCCAGGCCGGCACCTTCGAGGATGCGTGGATGGAGGAGGAGGTGGGCAAGGCCGTGGAGCCTGTCGTGGGAACCTTCCGTTCGGTAATCGGCGATCTCGACCGTCTCGGTCGGACGTCGGAAACAGCAGACGGACTGGACGCGCAGGAGATCCTCAAGTCGAAGCCCGTGCCCGAGCCCGAGTGGAAGCCCGGAACCGACTTCAGCGCCCTCGAGGCGCAGGTCAAGGAGTTCGCGGCCGACACGATCGCGCGGGCAGCCGCATCGTCACCGTCTGAATCCGCAATCTGAAGCGCCCAAAGGGCGTAGGAACGAAACATGCCATTCGCAACAACGGGCTCGATCTTCGATCGTCAGTCCAATCGCATTCAGGAAGTTCTCAACAAGAGCCTCAAGGTCTTCCTTGCAGGTCTCGATCCGGTGTGGCGCGACAAGGCCGTCACCAGCTTCGGCGTCGGCAACTCCGGCGACCTCGGCCGCGACCTCAAGATCACGAAGCTCTTCATGGGCAGCCTCACGGGCGTGATCGAGGCGGGCCAGGGCTTCGGCGACAAGGACCTGTACGGCGATCTCACGAACGCCCTTGGTCCGTCGATGCACGTTCAGTCGGCCAACCAGGCCTACCCGAGCCCGCTCGAGGGTCCGAACGCCACGGCGTACCGACTCGCGATCCCGATGCGCTCGATGGTCACCAACCTGATGATCACCCTCGGCGAGAAGCAGGCCGACGCCACCCCGGCGCTCATCAACCAGGTCGTGGCCCCGAAGCTCACGGCATTCGCCCGCAACATGGCGCTCACGCTGTGCAACTACTGGTACCTCTCGCAGAACGAGTCGTACAAGCTCTGCACGGCGACCAACTTCTCGGCTTCGACCGCGGTGGGCAACGCCTTCCGATTCACGTTCGAGCCATCGAACTTCGCCATTCACCGCTTCGCGCGCGGCCAGCGCATCGACTTCCTCTGGAACTCGAGCTACGACTCCGGCAACCAGACCGGCGTCCGGGCGAACGACTCGAACGACCAGTCGACGGCCACCACGTCGGGAACCCTCGCCCTCGGCGACGGCACCCGCGCGACCCGTCTTCAGGTTCTTGTCGAGAGCGTCGATCCGCTGACCAACAAGGTCACCTGCATCGCAGGCGGCGCGCCGGCGACCCCGGGCACCGGCGTCAACCCGACCTCGTGGCAGAAGCACACGGGCGCAGCTGGCTCCGTCACCACGAGCACCGTGACCACGATGAGCACGATGAACGGATTCGTGGACGTCGTCTACGCCAACAGCCACCTTGTGGACGGCGCAGGTTCGCTCACCTACACCGGCATCGCGGGCATCAACAGCTGGCTCAAGAACGGCGCCGAGACGGGTGGCACCCGTCCGACGGCTCTGCTCGGAGCGGAGTCGGATTCGACCGACTTCATCGACGTGGCGGAGCGTCCGGAGTTCAAGAGCTTCAAGTACGCGGTCAACGGCGTCCTGACCGAGTACAACATGAAGCGCTACCTCCAGCGCGTCCACAGCGCCTTCGAGCCGCTCGGCAACACGATCGACACCCTGATCGCGTCCGAGGGCGTGTGGAGCGCCTACGAGGCCCAGAAGATCGGCCAGTACCGCATCGACCGCACCAACCGCCCGGCGGCGATCCAGAACGAAGGCCAGACCGAGGGCTTCAGCTTCACGTTCGAGGGCAAGACCTACAAGGGCCACACCTCGCGCTTCGTCGAGGCGGGCACCCTGTACGGCATCAAGCTCGGCGGATCGAACTGGAAGAAGTACGTGCCCCCGAGCCCGAAGGGCGTCTCCAAGATGAGCGAGGCCGATGCGTTCATCCCGTTCGAGTTCGTCGCGGGCGCCATCACCGGCACCAGCACGAACCAGCTGCCGATCTTCCAGACGGCGTCTGGCGGCGGAGCCAACCTCGTCACGCAGGCATCGCAGATGCCCGGCCGCATCCGCATGCAGCTCGTCCCCGACCAGCCGAACGGCATGAAGCTGACCGGCCTGACCGAGGATCGCCTCTACATGTGATCCCCGGCTGACGGAACGGTTACACTGGGGCCGCCTCGTGAATGGGGCGGCCCCTATTCTTTGGAGACCTGCATGGCGATGAGCGACGACGAGATCACGGCAGCACTCATGCTCGGCACCGAGATGAGCCCCGAGCGGTTCGAGCTCGTGCCCGACGGTCCTTGGATCAAAGCGGTGAGGGAGCGCACCTCCCAGAAGGACCTGTTCGTCTACTTCCACCGCAAGTCGAAGATGTTCGGGCTGGCCTGCTGGTCCGTGAAGCCGCGCACCTGGGGGCAGGGGATCGCCGTGTGTGTCGAGATCTGCATCTTCTCGAAGAAGCCCGAGGAGAACCCCGCCGACCTGCCCGACATGGAGTGGATCGAGAGCCGGTGCCGCCCGGGCCACGTCGTGGTCGAGGAGGAGCGGCGCGCGCGGCTCGACCGGATCAGCGAGAAGCAACTGCGGCTCCTCGAGCGCAAGACCATCATGGACGACATGGCCTCGGTCCTCCGCAAGAAGGGCTTGAACGAGGCCGCGGACAATCTGAGTCTTGAAGACGTTCCCGACAACGACTCCGACGTCGAGGAGATGCGTGAACTCCTGAACTGGGCGGCACAGAACAAGATCATCTCCACAGGCTGAACCATGCACTCATCCGGCTCCATCCTCAAGACGTACTGCGAGAAGGTCCGCCACTACCTGGACGATCCCGACCTCGATGCCAAGTACGACGACAACTACCTCGTGCGCTTCTTCCTCGCGAGCGCCATGAACGACGTGCTTTCTCGCGTCTCCATGATGAGCGACAACCAGATCGTCCAGATCCTCACGCTCGCGGTGAAGACGGGAACCCAGCACTACAGGCTGCCCCCCACTGTGCGGCAGATCATGCGCGTCGGGCTGATGAACGCCTCGACGGGGTACTGGACCGAGGACTTCCATCCGCGCAACCGCTTCAACACCTACGGGAACGGCTGGGCGCTCGAGGGCAACCTGATCTCGTTCGAGCCTCCGCCGACCGCCGACCGCGACATGACCGTGGCCTACATCCCGAGCGGCGACGTCGAGGCCCACTACGAGAACGGGAACCACGGGGTCCTCCACGCGAACGGCACGTTCACGATGCCGGCGAACGTGACGCTTGGATCGGTCGACAAGCGCGAGAACGCCTACGTTGGCTGCTACCTGCGCATCTTCGGATCGGGGGTGACCGATGAGCTGGTCGTATCCCAACACGCGGCGGCCACGCGCGTCCTCACGCTTCGCACAGCGGCCACGAACGCCGCCGGCTCGTATCCGTATGAGGTGGTTCCGTTCCTCCTAGAACCGATGATCGACGCGATCTCGCTGAGCGCCGCGATGCGCGCGGGCACCGGCCGCAAGATCACGGGAGCCCAGATGCAGCTTCTGACCCTTTCCTACAAGTCCGCGATCAAGACGGCGCACGATCTGATCGGCAACATGAACTCGCGATCAGGCAAGCGCTTTACCGGCGCCACGGTCGACAACAAGAACCTCTTCACCTTCTGATGCCCGACGAGCTGTTCAACCAGGCCAACCGCGACTTCGAGATCAGCCCCGGCTTCTCGAAGCCGCTGTCGAGCCGCCTCGATCAGGGGTTCCAGCGCTTCACGGTCGTGCCTGGGCTGCGCTTCACCGATGCAGGCCCTACGACGGCTCCTGGCGCTCTGCCCGAGCAGACGGGTCCTTCGCCCCTCATCAACGGCCCGGGAGGCAGTGGGGGTCAACTAGGCGATTCGGCTCCTTCGATCTTCAACTTGATTGCCAACCTTGGTTCGCCCGACGCGCCCACGGCGCACCCGGACTCGGTGCCTCCGATCGGGCCCGAGGAGCGCATTCGCTACTCTTGCGTCTCAGGCAAGTGCCTGCAGGACCCGAACGGCGTCTACCTCGGGATCGACGAATGCCTTGCGTCCGGCTGCGGTTCGGGAAGTGGCGGAGGCGGCGGCGGTGGTGGTGGCGGCAACGGGTGCGATTGTGGCTGCGGGCTGTCCCACACCGCATTCAAAGCCTCGATCACAGGGGCTTTCGGACCCATTTTGAGCGGCGGGCGCAACTACTGGGCCTACTCTTGGGTAGAGATTGGGGGGCTTCGTTCAAGCATTTTGAACGGCATGTCGATCAACGAGTACGAACTCAGCTACAACAACGACGGCGGCAACATTCCCCCTGGTCCTGCACTTTTGACAAGGTTGAAGATTCCAACGGGAGCCGTCGTCGACATGATGCTCGACCTCACTTGCGTACCTTGGTTTAGTGAACCCAATCCTCTTCAGGTGACCTGCGTATGAGCAACGGAGTGGTCTCGACCGGATGCTGCTGCAATTCCGAATCTTGCGCCAGCCAATGCTGCGATTGGTGGAGTTGCAGTCCTACGGGCCCGATCAACGTTTCCTTGAGCGCAAGCGCGATCACGAACAAGAAGATTCTTCCGGGCACTCAGACCCTGCTGATTGAAGAGATCCATTGGACGGTCACGGCGACCTTGACTCGTTCAGGCAGCACTTGCGTTGTTGCAGAGGCCGGAATAGCCCCATTCAACGCCTTGTACCGGTACTCGGCCCAGACCTGCAACTTTTCCTATCAGAAGAAGATCTACCTCCGCGACGTCGGACAAAGCTACACGTGTTGGCAGCTTCCGTGGGCGCCTCTCCAATGCGGAAGCCGGACTGAAATAGGGGACTGCGTGACTTATGGCAGTCCCAACTCTGAATTCAGCGCGACGTATGCGGGCCTGATGAGCCTTTGCGTCAATGGAAATCCGCCTTGCGGATTCTACTGGACCTGTCCGCAACCGGGCGGCTGCACTTCTACTTCCGTACCTGGCGCTCAGTGCGTTCCTTGCGGAATAAATAGCTCTTTGGGCAATCTAGGCACTTGTCAGGATTTCTTCGATGCAAACGGCTACTGGCCGGAGCCAAGTCCTCGAACCGGGCCCAATCCGTGTTTGTCCTGGAATTGCGGCACCGCTGCAGACAGCAACGATGCTTGTTCAGGAGCGGGTTGCGAAGGCATTGAATGCCCCCAGAGTCCAGACCAAATTGACTTCAGACTTTTGGAAACCCGAGAATTCACCTACAACGGACAACTTACGGCGGGGGGTTCGAGTTGCGGACCAGGAGAGTGTCCGCCAGACTTTGGTTCCTGCCCCAACTCCATCCCTGGACCTCCGCCTTTTCTCGTGGGCTCACCGAGCATTTTCGTTCGCCCGGGAGATGTGATCACGATTGTGTGCGTGGGAACCCAGTGCAAGGCCGATGCCCAATGTGTCAAACCCGTGCTGATCTTCAGTCCAGACACAACGGACAAGTTCTTCGATTCAATCTACGATCGAACCATGGACCCTTGTTGTCCGTGGCCTTGTGGGGAGCCGGAAAATTGCGTTGTCGAACTTCAAACGCCGTTCTGCATCAGGCCGTTCGCGATCTTCGGCAAGAGCAACTGCCTTAATTCAAGTACATTCGACAGCCCGATCAACGGCTGCTCGATGCACCCTTCACCTCTGTACGGTTTTGGGGCTGACGGCATTGACATGGCGGGCGTAGGCTGTTCCCCTTGTCAGCCTTTGGAGCAAGTGCTGGAGTTTCCCCCCTACTGCAACGGGGGCTCCAACGACCCAAACAACCAAGGCGACTCTCCGTACTTTTGCGCTGTCGAAAATGCCGGGGATCCTTATTGCCCGCAGGGATCTATTTGCAGCTGTACCCCCAACAGCGCTGTCTTTTGCCCGCCTAGCTGTTCTTCCTCCGGGGTGGCCCCGTACACTGTGCGCAGATGCTATTGGCCGGGCTGGTGCGAAGTCGAAGAAAGGACCACGTCATGGGGATGGAGCATGTGAGAAATTGCTATTGGCGTCAGGAGGAGATGTGCCGTCACCCCCGCATCGGCAACTCTCCCGCGCCAGAAGAACGGTGCAATCAATGCGCCCATTTCAAGGCGCCTATGTACGTTCCTGTCAGCGTTCCGGCTGTCGGGAACTCTCCACCTTCTTTGGTGAATCGAGCCGTTTCCTGGGTTCGAGCCGAATCAAGCCTCGTCACGCACCAGCCCCTCACGAACGAAGAGTACCTTCTTCGTCTTGAGGTATGCAACGCATGCCCGCATCTGCGCAGGGCCGACGAACCCGAGAAGCTGGGTTGGTGCACCAAGTGCGGGTGTCCGGAATGGAACCGTTCCGAGCTCACGGTGAAGGCGCGAATGCCTGCCTCGACATGTCCACTTTCCAAGTGGACGCCCGACTCAGAAAAGGCTCCTTTGACCGATACTCTGAGGGGAGCCATCAATGCCTGACATCAAGAACGACTGGTCCTATCCCGTGATCGACACCACGCTTGACAAGCGTGTCGAGCGTCCTGGCGTCCAGCGCGGCCTCTCCTCCGAGATGACCGGAGTCGATGGACGCAGCGAAGGAGGCCTTCGTCCGTTCGCAGGCTTCAAGAAGGTCTACGATTTCGACCAGCTCCCTAGCTATCCGGGCTACACCTCGAAGTCGGTGGTGACTGAATTTTTTCCTGTCGACTTTCGCATCGGGTCCGAGCAGTACGGTTACGGCTTCGTGTACCGCGCCAAGGTCACGGCCGCGGTCCAGACCGCAGACATCTTCATCGACTACTGGAACTCCGTCACGCAAACGTGGACCAAGTGCTTCTTGCTTGCAGCAGCCGTGCCGATCAAGGAAACGGCGCAGATGTCGGTGCAGGTCGTAGGGCGCTTCGTCTACGTGTTCATCGAAGGCCGCAGTCCGATCCTCTTCTACGTCGAGGCCACTCGCACGAAAGAGTACGATGCCGAAGCCGACACCTTCATCTCCGCGGTCAACAACACCACGAACTACGGGACCACAAACGAGCTTCAGACGGCCAGCGCCACCAACCTGCGCAACATCTTGATGCGATTCGACACAAGTTCTGAAGCAGGCTTTGCGGTCGAAAGCGCCAAGCTCGAGCTGATCGTCTCCGGCAATACCAACTCTTCTCCGGTCCCCCTCACCATCAACGCCGTCACGGATCCGTCCTTTACCGGCACGCCGTGGCAGGAGTCGACCGCGACCTGGGACCTGCGTAAGACCGCCGTCAACTGGAACACCGCCGGCGGCGACTGGGACACCTTGCATACCTCGAACGTCCAGATCAGTGGGGGTTTCGTCGGCAAGATCACGTTTGAAGACAGCAACTTCAAGACGATTGTCACGAAAAGCCTTGGAAGTTTGTATCAATCAGGTGTTTCCAAGGTCGATGTGATCCTCCGCTCGTCGACGGTAACCACAGGCCTTGTGACCGTTTCGGGCCGCGGCCAACAGAGTCCGTTCGTTCGCCCGAAGCTGACGATCACCTTCGTCTCCAAGACCTTCCTCAAGGCCAATGTCGTGACTTCGACAGGGCCCGGGCTTCAGCCGGCCCTCGAGAGCCCGGAGCGCGGCATCGCGCCGGGTTCGTTCACGACGGCCGACGCAAAGCGCCCAGCCACCGCGCAGATCATCCTTCTTTCAGACAACCCGTATTCGGGCGACGTGCTCTTTCCCGATCAGGTCTCGGGCCTGTGCTCGGGCGACGCCTTCCCTGCGCCGGGCGCCGTGACGCAGCCTGGAACCTCGTACACGCACACCCCCACTGGTTCGGCCTGCACCGATGTAACGGGCGTGGTCACGCAGCTCCTGAGTCCGGCGAACAAGCAGACGGGCGTGAGCGTCACGCCGCGTCTCGACTGGACCACGTACTACACGAGCGGCGCCGCGGTCGACGCGAACGTGAAGTGGCTCGTCTACATGGTCGAGGAGGGCAAAGGCGCCCTGAACAACCATCAGCTGGTCACGATGCCCCCCGGCCTGAGCGTGACGTACTTCGAGCCTGCGAGCCTGTTCCCGCAGGGCCGGTTGGCCTACGGCAAGAAGTACCTGTGGAAGGTCGCGGCGCTCCGCACGGACTGCACCGGGTTCTACGAAGAGAGCCCGGTGGGGTCGTTCACGACGGAGAACAGGTTCCAGGCGCGCAAGTTCGAGCCGGGCGACTACAGCTTTGGGTACGTGCTCGTGGACTCGAGCACGGGACGCAGGAGCGCGTTCAGCGAGGTCGGGCAGGTTCGCAGCGAGGACTTCATCGTCGTCCGGACGCAGAACGGCAACAACATCAGCGTGAAACAGGATCAGTACATCGGCATCGAGGTCGTCTACGACTCGTCCAAGTACGACACGATGTACGTGTACAGGAGCGTGAAGATTCAGGACGCGGGCGGGACGATGATGGCAGGCATTCCGCTTCTCGATGCGGTGATCACGCTCAAGGACTACTGGACTTGCCGGAACGGAACGACTCGTCCGTTCGATCCGGCGAGCACGAGCAACAGGCATGCGATGTACTTCTACGAGCTCGAGGACAAGCAGCTCGTCTACCAGCAGGCCTACGTGGACCGCAGCGTCTTCGACGAGAAGATGCCGTTCGCAGGCGCGGCTGGGCTTCTGCAGAACACGCTTATCGTCTCGAAGATCGTGGCTCCGCCAGCGAGCACCCCGGATCAGCAGTCGACGCAGGACGTCGTGCGCGGACTCGGGGAAATGCGCTGGAGCTCCACGATGGAGATGAGTCCTGAGCTGTTTCCACCATTCAACCGCTACAACCCGACGATCCCGAGCAACGAGGTAGTGACGTTTGCGAAGGCAGGTTCCAACCTGCTGGGCTTGTCTACCGATCGCATCTACCACGTGAGGAAGAGCGGGCCCTACTTGCGGGTGACCGAGATGCATCAGGGCTATGGCGTCGTGAACCACAGGGCCGTGGACTCGGTGGGAAGCGCGGCCTACTTCGTGACGACGCACGGGCTCAACAGCGTTGACATGCAGGGGCAGCTCGACGAGATCAGGAACCTGAACCAGGTGATCGTGCGCGAGTGGGCTGCCGACCTCGCCTCGGTGCAGGTCGCCCACGACCCGTACATGAACGCGCTCTTCGTGTTCAACCCCGTGCAGCAGGAGGCCTACGTCCTGTGGTTCGCGTCAGGTCGCACCACGAAGGTGGTAGACATGCCTTTCACGGACTGCCAGCAGGGGCCGTGGCCGATCGGGTTCCTGAACGGGTCGGGGTTCAAGAACGACCTGACGCGCCGCGCCCTCTTCCTCTTGAACAATCCGGATTCGCGTCTTTCAGGAATCGGCTCGAGCGCCACATTCGCGCCGGCCGTCTACGTCACGGACGAAGATCGGAACCGGACGATCTCGGGCGCCACGGCGAGCTGGAACGGCGCGCGCCGCCTGACGCTGCTCGACTTCGCGGGCGACTCCCGCTTCGTGGCGTCCGCCAACTGGGACACGGGCAACTCCCTGATCCCGATCAGCACGGGTACGGGAACGGTGGCGGTCACGGACGGCTGGAAGGGGGCCTACGCCTACCTTGTGCACAGCACCCATAACAAGGCGCACATCGGCAAGAAGTTCCAGGTGGCCTACAACTCGACGACGCAGGTGGTTCCCATCTCGACGACGGGCGCGAACGCATGGCTCACCGGCGTGAAGTCGGGCGACGTCTTTGTCGTGAGCCCGGTCGTGTTCGAGTGGGGCGGCTGGCCGGTCGGGCTGGTGGACGCGCAGGGGATGCAGTTCTCGAACGCCGACTTCTTCCGCATGAAGGTGGTCAGCTCGATCGGGGCCGCGTTCAGCGACGTCTCGGGACCCCCACTGACCGACTCGGTCACGGCCAACCACCGGCTGAACCGGTTCCGCGGGCTGGTCTGGCGCGGCACGACGGAGACGCAGTACGCGGTCGCCGACACGGTGGACACGGACGGAGAGCAGTATCCTTCGGTGCAGGACCTCGAGGGCGTGGTGTACGCGGCCTTCGGTTCCGATGCTACAGAGGGGCGGTACGGCGTGAAGGGCACCTCGCTGACGCCCGGAATCCGTATCCTGTGTCCCGATCTCGACTTCAGGCTGCTCGGCTGCATCGTCAAGGGAACGATCACCAACGTCGAGCGCACCACGAACCCGCGAGGCAGCTGATGAACCGACCGCAAGTTTTCCCAGCACCCGGAAACCAAGACCCTGTGAGCTCTTTCTCCCAGTGGGGGAATCCGTTCTCGCAGGCTCGAAGTCGCGGCTCGCGGCCCGTCCCGATGAACAACGGGGGTACTTCAAGAGGCCCGCAGAAGTTCGAGTCGCCCAGGAACCCTGTGAGCTCTGCGGTGCCGTATGGCCATCCGATGGTCGATCAGGTCAATCGGAACTTGCGGCGCGCCGGACCAAACAGCCCGTTCCTTGACGTCGATCAGGCGCTCGCAGGGGCGGTCGGTTTCGACATGTCGCGGCAGCAGGGGGCGGCGGACTACCAGTTTGAACGTATGAATCAAGCGACCGAGGGCTTCATGGACGCCACGCAGAACGCGGCGGCCACGATGCAGGGTCTTGGGCAGGGTCAGCGGAGCGCGCTTCAAGGGATCGCCGGCGGGCTCGAGCAGCAGGGACAGAAGGATTTCGACGCCTTCGCCAAGTTCCGCGATCAGCAGCTCGGGAACGTGAACCAGAGGCTCGACCAGATGGGCAGCCAGATGGAGGCCGCAGTCCAGAAATCGATGGACGTGGAACGGCAGTTCCGCGACACGAGTGCGCAGGACGCCGCCAACGCAGGGTTTGGGATCGGGCGGAGCGCAGCCGCGCGCAATCAGGAAATCGAGATGATGGGCGACCTGAGCCCGGGCGAGAAGGCGGCGCTCAAGCAGCAGAACTGGATGGACACGCAGACGCAGACCTCGCAGATCGTTTCGGGCATCTTCTCGAACATGAACCAGCAGATGGCGCAGCTCGGGCAAATGACTGCTTCGATGAAGCAGGCGCAGGCGAGCATGACGGCACAGGGCGCGCAGATCGCCGGTCAGGTGGGAACGGCGTTCGGGTCGCAGACCCTTGAGGCCCAGAAGATGGGCCAGCAGATGCGCGAGCTGGGCTCCAACCTGCGGGTCATGGGCGAACAGGCGTATGCGTCCCTTGCCAGTCAGGCGGCGATGCTGCTTGCATCGGGCCAGCGAGAGCGGTACGACATGTACATGGGCAACCCCTACCAGCCGATCAGCGTGTTCGCGGGGCTGACGGGGTTCCTCAACGCGGCGACGACTCCGGGCCTCGAGAACATCAACCTCCCTGACTTCCGAGATTTCACATGAGCAGAATCCCGAGCAACGCAGAGCAGTTCATGGGCGGTATGCAGATGGGGGCGCAGAACCTCCAGGGCGCCCGCGAGAACTGGGCCATCAAGCAGCAGGATCTCCGTGCGCGCCAAGGGCTTGCCCTCGAGGCCCAGAAGATGGCGCAGCAGGGCCAGCAGTTCCGCATGGGCCTTCAGGCCGAAGCCGAGAACTACCGCAAGCTCAACGAGAGCCGCGAGCGACAGCAGCAGGCCGAGCTGTCTCAGCAGGGTGCGCAGTTCGACAAGCGCATGGCGTTCGACAAGCAGCAGGCGGATATCGACAACGCCATCAGGATCAAGATGGCGCAGATTCAGAACGAACGCGAGATGAACGAGAAGGCGATCCAGGCGCTTGCCAAGAACGATCCGCGCATCGCCGAGTTCCGAGCGAAACGTCGCGAACTGGCCGGCGAATCCGACAAGCTGCAGGCCCTCGCCGCCTCGACGCAGGCCGCGCTGAACATGCTGACCAGCGAAAAAGGCATCCACAACACGAAGTACAACGACATCTCCGCGCGTCTCAAGGCCCTCAAGGAGAGCCTCGACTTGCGTCGCGGCCAAGCAGACAAGGCGATGCTCGCCGGCTTCACGCATGCGCTCACCAAGGCCACGACCGAAGGAAGCTTCTTCCAGGAAGCAGGCAGAGTAGGAGCGGTACTGGAGGCCTCACAAATTAGACAAGCCGATTTGGGTGCCAACAGGTTTCCAAGCACGGTAGACGCCACGATCTTGATGGCGTTTGACTCGGCGTTGAAGTTTTTCGGGTCCACGGGCAATCCGACGCTTGCGCAGGCGCAGGCCGCCGAGTTTATGAAGGACCCCAAGGTCATGGCCGTATCGGTCGTGAGCAACGCGATCGATCTGAACCGCGACGCCTTCGGCCTCGAGCCAGGAGAAGCTAAGAACGCCGCGGCCGTCGCTTCCGACATCGCGACCAAGGCCGCGCTTCTCGCCGAGTTCGGTCCTGCGATGGGCGACACGGCTCCTGCCTTGAGAGGGGAGATCGCGAAGGGCATCGGCAAGCTGCGTCAGCTGGGCATGGACGACACGCAGATCAGCGCCATCTTCGATGGGCTTGAGAAGATCGGCCAGAACCGCACCGAGCTGCTCGGCCAGTTCACGGAGACTTCTGACAAGAATCAGTTCGACATGATCGACAAGACCCTTTCCGGGTTGTCGGCGGTCGGCGATCAGGTGCAGGGCGTGATGATCGACGAGAAGCTGATGAAGCCAGTGGGGGGCACCGTGCACGACCTGTCGCGCTTCGACATGCAAGGAGCGTTGGAGAACGCCCGCAAGTCGATCCAGTACGCGAACGATCCCCAGTACGACGGCTTCATGGACGACATCGACAGGATGCGCCAGATGGGCATGATGACCCCCGAGCAGGAAGCGGAGGTCCGCAGGATCCTGACCGAGGTTCCGCCGGAACTCGAGACGCTCGATCCGCGCGTGTATCAGCAGCGCGCCAAGAAGATCGAAGAAGAGCAGGCAGGAATCACCCGCCGGCTGGAGGCTGGAGCCGAAGACGAACGGGACGCTCTCGAGTCCGTGATCGCGGAACAGCGGTATCTCGGGGGCACGGACACGGCGTCTCGTCTTGAGGAACTCGCCCGCATGACAGGAGTCAACCGATGAACCAAGACCAACTTGACGGCCTGCAGAAGACGGTGTTTGAGTTCTTCAAGGTCGAAAGAGCGGTGAAAGACCTTACGGATAAGGCGGAACGCCTGACGGGCGATGCTGGTAACAAAACTCGAGCGGCGCTCGAGAAGGCGCAAGCGCAGTTGGCCGCTTTGGAGCCGCGGGCAAACGAGGCCAAGGCGCAGTTGAAAGCGGCGAAAGAGGCCGGTCTTATCGTGCTTCAAGAAGGCAAGCTGGTGCCTGCGGCGAATGCGGTTGCGGCTCCTTCGATTGCTCCTGAAGTGAAGACGAGCGTTCGAGGCACCGAGACGCTTGCGAAGAAGGGCGAAGTTTCCGCGGAGGAACTCGCAGAAAGCTCGGCTCGTGCGCAGGCTGCAGCGAAGCTCAAGCAAGAGGCCGAGTATGCGGCAATCGCGGAATCGAATCGCAAGGAAGAGGCGCGGCGCAAGGCGGAGCTTGAGAAGCTCGCGGCCATGCCTGAGCCTGCGCCGGCTCCAGCGTCCGCACCACGCGACCCGCTTTCGCAGGCCACCGCGAAGGCGGGAGCCGCCCCGCTTCCCGAGCCCAAGGGAAAGACTTCTGGAATCGCAGGCGGCTTTGTCCGTCCGGCTGAAGTGCCGGTCAGTGGGGGTGTTCCGTCGGGAAGGACTCCTCCCGACGTGACGCGCATCGAGGAAGCCGTCGGGAAGGTTGCGAAGGATCAGAACGACTACCTGAAGTTGCGAGGGGAGCTTCTCGCCAAGTTCGGAGTCGATCGGGTCGATCAGATTCCGCAGACCCCTGAAGCCGAGAAGGTGATCGCGGACTTCGTGAAGAAGGAGCAGCCGAGGGGCGCGCGCGGCCGCTTCGGAACCGCGCCAAAGGCTTCTGTTCTCGGGGGCGATGCGCCTGAAGGAGGAGGGTCGTTTACGCCGGTTCCTGCCGGGCGATCGGGGTTCATCGAGGCGGGGGCGACCGATGAGCAGATGGCGGCGCGCCGGGCGTTGCAGGGCGTCAACTTCAAGAAGGAAGCCGCCAAGCTTTCGCGCGAAGCAGCCGACGACCTGATCTACAAGCATCTGGGCGGCGGGCCCGCACTGACCTTTGCCCGCGCCCAACAGCCGGCGGTTCGGGCTCATATGGTCGAGGTGGCTCTGCTTCGCGATCGTCTCGGGCCGGACATCGGCGAGGCCGTGGGGCTCGGGGACTGGGCAAAGCGGGTCGACGACCAGGCCAACATTATGATGGGCAGGGGCCGCGCTGCGGCCACAGGCAAGGGCGCGGTGAACCCGCAGACTTTCGAGAATCTGCGCGGGCAGGCCATGAGCGTCGGCGGAACCGTGAAGGACCGTCTGCTCAACATTCGGTTGAACAAGGGCGATCGCGCGATTCAAGAGTCGATCGAGACCGCGGCCGAACCCAAGCGGGGCACGTTGGCCGAGACGGGAGAGGCCCTTGGCCGAACCCCGACGCCCACTCCGACCCCGACCGCTTCCGCGCCCGCGTCGTCTCCCGTGGGAGGAGGCCGTCTTCCGACTGGCGGTTCGTTCACTCCCTTGGGCGCTGCGCCCGCGGCGGTGGCTACCGCGGCTCCGGCTTCGGCTCCCGCACCGGGCGCAGCTGCGTCGGTGGCGCCGTTCAAGCTGGATCGGAACTGGCGCGCGCAGCCCATCAGCGCGAGGCAGAAGTCGGTTTTGATCAAGAACGGGATCGACGAAGCGAAGCTGCCGACGACGTTCGGAGAAGCTTCCGACCTGATGGACGAGATGGGGACGAAGACCGGCAAGTTCGAGCCCATCACCGAAGCTCAGAAGAAAGCGCTCCTCGAGGCGGGCATGCCCGAGGCCGACCTGCCCAAGTCCAAGTTCGCCGCGTCCCAGGATCTCGGCGAGATCAAGAAGGCGGCGGGCGGCGCGGTGCCCGCGGGTGGCTCGTTCACGCCCGTGACCGACGGATCGGCTCCGGCCGCCAAGGACGCATGGCGCGCGAACCCGGTCAGCAAGGCGCAGGCCAGCTCGCTCAAGAAGGGCGTGAAGGCAGGCCTCATCACGCAGGAGCAGGCGGATGCGATCACGAATCAGGGGGACGCGAGCGACGCCATCAAGCTCTTGAAGGCCGGCAAGCGCGTCCCGAAGACGATCAGCACGGGCGCCAAGGCCGCGGCAACGGCCGCCACCACTGCAGCGGGCGCTGCGACGGGCGCTGCGGCTTCGGCTGCGGCTCCGGCTGCTGCGTCGGCTGCGGGGGCGGCACCGACCAGCTTGGTCGGCATGCTTGGGCCCACCAAGGGCGCGACGGCACCGGCTGCTGCGGCCGGAGGCGATGCCGTAGGGCCGGTTGGTTCTAAACCGGCGTGGTTGGGGCGGTTCCTTGGGCCGCTCGCCGCGATCTACAGCGCGTACACGGTTCTTGATCTGTTGAAGCAGGGAACGCTGGATGCCGCGGACGAGCGGCGCCTGAAGATGCTGCAGGCCTTGGGCGCGGTCGGCGGCGGTGCGCAGCAGGACCAGATGGTGAACGACCAGATGAGGCAGATGCGCTACATGACGGACATGGCTGCGATCCAGAACCAGCAGGGGATCATGCAGTCGAGGAACCAGTCGATCTCGGATCAGGCGCTTTCGTCGCTCCTGCGTGGGCACGAGGCCAGCCTGCGGTCCCTTGCTGTGCCGAGCCAGCCAGGCGTCGGAGAGTTGATGGCGAGGATGTGATGGTGAAGCTCGAGAACGTCAAGGAGCTGAGCCACAGGGTCGTGGAGCAGCACAACAGGAAGGGTTTCGCGCTCGTGAAGCTGACCGAAGATCCATGGCCCGCAGGACACGTGCTCGTGAACGTCACGAGCCGGCCGCTTGTCGTCCGAGGCGAGGCCCTCAAGGCCAAGGCGGACCTGCGCAAGTGGCTTTGGGACGAGCGGGGCAGCGCCGCAGTGCGCCGCAAGTCTCGAACCTGGCTTTGGTCTCGGGTCGTGGAGGGAAAGAGTCTGGTCGGGTTCGCCGCGGCGGTGCGGCGCGACGTGGCCGATCGGATGGTCCTGCGCAATCCCGAGTACCAGTGGATCGAGGTGGCTCAATGAGCGTCGGATCAGCATTCAAGAGTCTTGGTTCGCTCGTGAGCGGACCCGCCAAGGCGGGCAGGGCCGTCGGGCTTGACTTCTCGAGCCCAGGCATGGCGTTCGGAGTGGGAGTGCCTACGGCGCTGGTGGGCTTGGAGCTGGGCGGCCAGCTGGGGAGCTCGGTCAAGGAGGAGTTCACCGGGTTCAGCAAGGACCTCAAGCTCGAGCTCCAGAGGCAGAGGCTTGAGGCGGCACGGGCGATGCGCGCGCGGCGCCTGCAGCGGGCCATGTCGGAGAATCTGATCCGGCTGGCGACGGCGAACCCGCAGCTGTACAATCAGCTGATGGTGGGGCGCGCCATCCCGAACGGCGCCGTCGTGATCGGCGGTGGGCGCACCGACTTCCTTGAGAGCGTGGCGTACCAAATGGCCACGGGCGGCTTTGGAACCCCCACTGGATCCCCTGATAATCAAGGGGTGTTGGAAGCACTTATTGAAGCCCGATGAGGTGAACCATGGCTGGACAACTCCCGCTCGAAACCCGCTACTACCCGAACGACTTTCACGTCACGACGATTCTCGTGACCCCCGGCACGACGGCGCAGTTCATCCCGATCCAGCACTTCGACCGGATCAGCGTGATCGACTCGATCGTGATGTACTTCCAGGACGCGCCGACCGCGAACGAGGACCTGCGCTTCGTCAAGGTCACGAGCGATGCGGTCCCCACCGACGCGGGCATCGCGGCACAAACCAACATCACCGTGGCCAAGCAGCTGGCGTCCGGCGGCACCTTCCCGGCGCGCTGGATTTCCGGCACGACCGCAGGCTTCACGATCCAGACCGCGAACAACCTGATGGAGGCCGGCTCGACGCTGTGGCTGGTGAGCGCGAGTGCCCTCGCGGGCATCGACGGCTTCCACATCCAGGTGCGCTGGCGCAGCCAGTATTGATCGAGCATCTTTTCCCCTTGGAGGAGGCCGCTCCACCCGGGCGGCTTTCTCTTTTGGATACTCTCTGACGCATGAGCCAGATGCCGATGAACCTCCGGTACGAGTCGCTTGCGTCCTACGACAAGCCGATGGTGCTGCTGACGCAGGCGCTGGACGGGGAGATGACCGCGCGCGGCGCCATGCAGACGCTGGTGGACGCGGACGGGCTGAGCCCTTCGGAGCGGGATTCGCTGGTCGATCGGCTCAAGGACCGCATCGGCCGCAACGCCGTCACGGACACGGCGGTGGACATCCTGACGAATCCGTTCGTGCTGTTGATGGCCGTCACGAGTCCAGTGGGGGGAAGCATGCTCGCCCGCTCGGGCAAGGCCGTGTTCGACATGGGCGCGCGGTTCCACCCGTTCGTGAAGGAGCAGGGCGGGCTGCATGCGGCGCTCGGGTTGCTGGCTCCGCAGCAGATGTTCAGGGGGACGGCGCTGACGCCGGCCACGCAGGCTTTCGCCAAGGGCGTGGACCAGCTGGAGAAGCAGCTGCTCGAGAGGGTCGGCGAGCCGCTGCGCGAGGTGCTTGAGAAGCACGGCCTTGACTCTCTCAACCACGACAAGGTGGCTGACCCCTCCAAGAAGGCGCTGGCGAAGCGCCGGAACCTGGCGCTGTGGGCCTCGCTCGAGGGGTTCGACAAGGCGCGCACCGAGCTGATCCCCACCTACAAGAAGGGCAAGATGGGGTTCATCAAGCGGCAGGTGCCCGCGTACCTGGCGACGGACATGGATGCGGAGATCGGGAGGCTGGGGCTCACGCGGCTCCGTGATTCGTACCGCGCCGCGGCGGCGGAGCGCCGCATGGCGATGTTCGGGGACGCTGCGGCGAGCGCGAAGGCGGGCAAGTTCTTGGCCGACGAGGACAAGCTGGTGCGGATGGTGCAGGGCGTGAGGATGGGCATGCAGGGGAAGGGCGCGATGAGCGGCACCGGCGCGGAGGTCGCCGCGATCATGCTGGGGCCGGACGTGGCGCAGCGGATCGCGAAGGGCCAGCTCGACGTGAACGACGCGAAGGAGTTCCTCAAGCAGATCATCGAGAACCAGCCAGCCGACTACATGCCGCGCAACCTCATCGACGTGAAGGGTGGCGGCGCCATGATGGACATCGTCGAGCAGCGGCGCAGCCGTGCGCTCGTGGCCACGGGTTCGTCGCTGAGCCGGTCGAGCGTGGCCGGCACCTGGGACCCGGACGACCTGCGCGAGCTCTACGGCATGTTCGGCCCGACGGCCGACGGCTCGAAGCTGCTGTCCAAGGCGGTGAACCGGGTGCAGCGCATGACGGCGCGCGGCGAGTCGGCGCGGGTCTACCGGATCAACGCGCAGGAGTCGCTGGCCCGCTACTTCAGGGACACGGGCGTGACGCATGCGCTCTACGTGCAGACGCTGGACGAGCTGCCGCGCGTGAACGAGGCGGTCGGTTCGTCGCTGAAGATGGCGAGCGAGGCCAAGGTGAAGGAGCTCGCGGCGGCGCGGCTCAAGAGCCCGCTGGTGTCGGCGAAGAAGTCGCTGGCCGAGGTCTTCTTCGACCAGCACTACCTGCTCGAGGACCGCTTCGCGAAGGAGGCGCTCGAGACGATCCTGCGGCAGGCAGTGGGGGTGCAGAAGGTGGAGCACACCGCGTCGCACATGGCGCTGATCAAGGGCAAGCAGGCGCTCGGCGCGGTGCTGGACTCGGGTGTCGGCGAGGCGCTGAAGGGCGCGGGCCAGTGGGGGCAGGGAGTGCATTCGCGGCTGAAGGGGATGGTGGACGCGGAGCTGAGCTTCGGCGAGGCGAAGGGGGTGACGGGGACGCTCGCGAAGTACCTGTACGTCACGCACCTCGGCCTCAACCTGAGCAGCGTGGCGATGAACCTCATGCAGCCCCTGCTGTACACGAGCGTCTACGGTGGGCTCGGCAACGTGATGAAGGCGTATGGCGCCGCGTTCAAGGAGATGGGCGGGTACGTGGCCGATCGCGTGGGGACGCACGGGTTCAGGGCGCTCGGCGACCTCGAGCACGAGGCGCTCATCAACAAGCACTTCAAGTTCTCGAACGTGGACGGGGAGAACCTGATCCAGATCGGAAGGGACACGTTCTCGACGCTCGACACGATCAGCCACAAGAGCGAGGCGCTGAGCGGCGTGGCGCGGCGCGAGAGCTACTTCTTCGATTACCCGATGAAGTTGTTCGAGAAGGCCGAGTGGCTGAATCGAAGCGTCGCGGCGCACTCGGTGGAGAACCTGTACCGGAGCACGGGCGTGACCACGAAGCCGGGCACGGGCGGGTACTACCGCATGCTCAACGACGTCGACGAGATGGTGAGCGCGACGCAGTTCGGCGGCTCGACCGTGAACACGCCGATGATGTTTCAGGGGGTGGGGCCGTTCGGCCGCGCGTTCAACAACCCGCTGATGCGGCAGTTCCTCACGTTCCCGCTGCGGTCGGCGACGGCGCTGACGAAGGACTCGAGGATGCTGGGCGACCGCGGCTGGGGTGGCATGGGCATCGACTTCATTCGGGGCATGGGCATCAGCGCCATGTTCTACGAGTTCGGGAAGAATGCGTTCGGCGTCGACCTGAGCCCCTCGCTCTACGGCGCCAGCCTCGGGCAGGTGGCCGGCGGCAGCCGGTTCTTCCAGACGGGGAACGAGTGGATCCCGATCCCCCCGATCGTGGACATCCCGATCAACATGGTGCGCGGCGCCCTGGACCCTGGGCAGCGCGCGCTCCTGCAGGACAACCTCCCGCGGCTGCTGCCTGGCGGCGTGGCCACGGCGCGCCTGATGAACATGATGGGCGACATGCCGAACTCACCGCTCCTGGGGCTGCCCGGCTCGCTGCAGAAGACGTACATCGACCCGAAGCAGCAGACCGAGGACGGTCGCGTGGCCGTCTTCAAGGGCGACGGAACCCTGATCGACTACCAGTCGAAGGGGCAGATCTTCGCGCGCGCGCTCGGCGTCGACCTCGGCACCTTCAAGGAGTCGAGCGACTTCGACGGCATGCTGTTGAAGAACCGTGACCAGATTGTGCAGTACCGGAGGCGGGCGATCGCCGCGCTCCTGGCCAACGACATTCCGAAGATGCAGGGGATCCAGTCGGAGTTCGAGCGCCGCTTCAAGATGAAGCTGACGGTCAGCAAGGACCAGCTGGACGAGGCCATGCAGAACCGGCTGGTGTCGAGGAGCGAGAGGATCCTGGACCGGATGCCCCCGGACCTTCGGCCGCAGTACCTCGAGATGTCCCGGCAGCGGTCGCCGCAGATGGGCCTGGAGGAAGAGGCGCTGGCGGGCGCGGACACGGCGCGGCAGCGGATGCAGGCGCGGCGCGTGGAGGCGTTGCCCCTGTCGCAGGAGCAGCAGCAGGCAGCCGCCGCGGCCCAGCCGTTCGAGCCGTTCGGGGGCTACTAGAGCGCGATCAGGACCCGGCTGTAGCTGTGGTCTTGGTTGAACTGGGCGAGGCCCGTGGCGAGACGGGGGTAGAGCCGGAACAGGATGCGGTGGTCGGGGAAGACCGGGGTCAGCCGTTCGGCCAGGTCGGCGATCGCCTCGCGCTTGATGTCGATCCCCAGCCGGTTCAACGAGGAACGGACGGAGAAGCTGCCGGGCAGGAGTTCTTGCCCGGTCGAGGGCGGAAGGCCCTCCAGCGTGGCGACCAGCCACAGGCGGCCCTGCGGGCTCAGCGTGACCCGCAGATCAGTGGGGGTTCCAGAGGCGAGGCTCGGCCACGGGCGGGCTACGCGGGGCTGTGCAAGCGCCTGGGTGACGTCGATGCGCACCGAGACGGGCGGCACCATGAAGCGGGCCTGGCGGTACAGGTTTAGGTTGTAGGGCAGGATCCGGGCACGGATCCGGGTTTCCTCAAAGAGAGGCAGGGGCTCAGTAGGCTGATCCATCGCGATGCTTACCGTGAGACAACGGGGCATAGACCGAAAGGAGGTTGGTCCGGATGCACCCCTGCCTCCCCTCATGGAGGAAAGGAAGAGGGGGTGGAACTTGTGGGTCCCACCCCCTCGCTCAGTGGGGGTTTCGTCAGCCTGTCACTGGGACAGGAGCTTGGTCAGGAACTCGGTCTTGTAGATCCGGTTGGCGCTGTTGCCCTTGCCCTTGCGGTACTGGCAGCGCACGGTCGCGACGACCTGCGTGTCGGAGCCGAGGAGCTCGGTGACCTTCTCGATCGCCGCGGCCACGTCGAGACCATCAGCCGTTCCGACCTTGCTTCCAAGCAGGGTCGAGAGGTGACCGCAGAAGCGGTTGCGCTCGATCGTGAGGCCGGTGCGGCGGCCGTCCGACGTGACCTTGTCGGCGTCGTCCGGGAACGTGAAGGGCGCTCCGCCCCACACGAGCGGCGAGTCCGGGTTGGTCTCGTCGTTGAGGAGCTGGTACCGGAAGCGGAACTCCACCGCGGGCAACTCCAGCTGCTGGCCTTGACCGTCCGTGAAGCGGTACGACGCCTTCTCATTGATCTCGAGGGCGAGGATGTAGCAGTCGTGCTCGCCCTCCGCCGGCCACTCTCCGAGACCACCCACGCCCGTGTCGGGGTTGGCGTCGCCGAAGGCCTTCTTCTGAGCTGCGAACAGTGCGGACATCTTCTGATTTGCCATGACTTACTCTCCGTGAAATGAGCCAGCGTTACGCGCTGGCATTGTTGGTGTAGTGACGGACGAACTCATCCCAGCCGTTCTCTTCCGGGAGCTCGAACTCTCCCGCCATCTTGACGCGGTGCTTCGTGATGCCCGAGAGGGTCTCGGAGTCTACCGCGAAGAGATGCTTCTTGCGCTTTTCGGTGATCACCTTCGGCTTCAAGGTGACGGTCTTGCCATCCTTGACAATCGGTGGCTGCACGACCTCGCGCTGCTCCGTGATCCACTCGGACGAGATCGCGGCGACGAGCTCGAACAGCGGGTACAGGCGCTTGTAGAACCCGTCCGTGATCGTGAGCTCGGGCTTGAACACGTAGCGGTCGTCGCCGAGCGGAACCTTGGCGTTCACGACATGGCAGATGATGTAGACGCCGTAGCCGCAGCGGCGCAGCATGAGGCACGTGTCGATCACCATGTCGTAGAGCTGGTCCCACGCGCGCCGGCCGTCCATGTCTCGCCAGTCGCCCTTGTCGTTCGAGCGCGTGATCCAGTCCTTGAGCAGGGGGATCCACGTGCCAAGCGAATCGAAGATGACGGTGGCGGGACGTGGCTCGTTGTTCTTGGCGAGGGCGACGAGGATGTCGAGCTTCGCCTTGACCGCCTCCCACGTGAGGACGAGGGGGCGGCCGTCGACGTCGATCGCCTGGCCCTGCGGGTTGATGCCCGGCCAGATGATGGCGCGGGGATTGCCGAGGGTCGAGGTCGAGTCCATGTTGCACACCCAGGCATCGGGGTGCGAGTGGGCGAACTGCGACTTGCCTTCTCCCGGCAGACCGCAGAGGAGCCCGAAGAGCTTGTCGGGCGGATGGACCATCCGCACACCTTGGAACCCCAAGGTCGGGTACCGCTGCTGCGGCAACTTTCCTGCATGCATCGTGACGGACATCTGATCTCCTTACTCGCTGAAGCCGGGCATGGGAACGTTGGCGAACATGCCGCCCGGCGGGGCCATGTTCGTGAAACCCGGGAAGAGGGTCTGACCCGGAACGTCGATCGGAGGAGCGGACGTGTCCGGGCCAGGCCCGAGGTCGATCATCGCGGGCTCAGGGCGCGGGACGACCGGTGCTAGACCCACGAAGAGCGTCTGCTTCTTCGGGGTGATGCCGAGGACGTCGAGCCAACGGAGCGCGCGGGTCCGGTTGAGGGTGAACCCCCACTGGTCGCGGAACTCCGAGCAGACCTCTTGCATCGACGAGCACTTTGCACAGAGCGGAAGCAGCTTGGGGCCGATGACGAGGCGGATGTACTCCTCCTCGAACATCAGACTTGGGGCGCGGGTTCGAGACTTTCCACGAGACCGTCGAACTCGTGCGGTTCCGGAATCGCCGGAAGATCGCCGGCGTCGCGATGCGCCACGAGGAACTGCCTGCTGTTCACCAGCGCCGGCCACTCCTTCGGCTCCGTCAGGTAGAAGGGACTGTACTGCGCCAGCTTGGCGCCCATTCGGATCGAGTCGATGTTCTTCAGGAAGTTGCATGGGTTTGCCTCAAGGGTTGCCAAGTTGTAGATCATGGCAACACGGGAAAGATAGTCGTTGCGCCAGTCCCTGTCAAGCATGACCGACGCATGCGTGTAGGAAATGTTGATGGGGGGATCGTTGACGAAGTCGGGCGCCCGGTCGATGTACTCGGCCTCGCCCTTGTACCATCGGAGACACCGACTTGTAAAGTTGTGAAGCGAGGGTTCGCCGGTGTACGCTTTCTCCGGCTTCTTGCCCGTGCGCTCGTGCAGTTCGGCGAGGCACTCGTCGACGGTGCCGCAGAACGGCTCGGCGTAGGGCTGGTTCGCCGTCCACTGGATCACGTGTGTGCCCTGGTCGCGCAGGTTGACAGGGGTGCGGATGATGCGGCCGGCCACGCCAGTGCGCTTGCCTTCGGATTCCCAGTGGAAGTCGCGGTCGGACTGCCCGAACTGGATCGAGGGCTTGAGCACGGCGACGTGCATCATGCCGCCGATGCGCACGTTCTTGGGCAGGGTCGGGTACCTCTTGTGCAGGAGCCCGCGCTGCAGGAACCACTCGAGCGCGTGAAGGTAGTGCTGCGTCTGGAACTCGTGCTTGACCGTGGCCAGCCGGATCAGTGGGGGCGAGGCGGTCGTCTTCGCGTCCACGATCCACAGGGTGTTGGTGTCGCGGTTGAGGAGGAGCAGGTCGAACTGCGCGACCTGACGGGTCTTGGGCGTGCGCTCGTCCACCCACGTGAAGCGGAGCTCGGCGCCCAGCTTCTCGTAGCCCAAGAGCCACTTGGCCGCGGACCCGCCGTCGAGGCAGGGCAGGTTCTCGAACGCGGCGAACCATGCGGCCGCCGTCGCCTGGTCGATCTGCTCGTTCTGCACCGCCTCGGCGCGGGTGGCCTCGGTGAACGAGAGGTCGCGGCACAGGGTGTTGAGTTCCTCGAGACGGGACGCGCACTGCGCACGGAACATCTTCCATCGGTCGTCGCGGTCGTAGAGCGCGAAGAGCGTGTGGAAGTATGAGCCCCGCGAGAGGGCCTCCGAGTACATGAGCGCGGGCGTGAGCCCGAGCCGGCGGCGGAGGTAGTAGCCGAACGGGTCGGACAGGGCGGACGAGTAGTCGGACGAACGGATGGACGGGATGCGGGCGACGAGGCCCTCCGTCTCGAGGTAGAGGCGGGCCGACCTTCCGTGGTCAACCGGCATCGGTGTGGGATTCTCCATGAAACTTGTCCTTGATCTTGACGATCCTGTTGTAGATGGACTGGGGCGAACGCAGCCCCAGCACGGATGCGATCCGCGACATGGTGTATCCATCGAGCCTGAGCCTGACGATGATCCATTCCTCCTCGCTCAGGTCGGGCAGCTGGAACGAGGAGGGCGGCGGCGACGGGGCCACCACTTCACAAAGTGTATCAGATGTAACGTGCAGTTTCAAGCGGGGACCAGTGGGGGTGAAACGGAATCCGTTCGAGGTCCAGTAGCGGTAGTGCACGGCGCCGGGCAGGAAGCGCTTGAGGAACGTGACGACGGTCGATCGCTCGGGGTCGTAGACCGAGGTGAGCAGGCGGTCGGCCTGGATGTAGGCTTCGGACAGCAGCTCGTCGCGCTCCCACTTGGGGAACCGCTGCGCTCGGTGCGCCTCTCCCACCCACAGCGTGAGGAACCCTACGTGGTCCCGGGGATCACGGCTGCGGTTGAGCACATCCGCCTCATTCCTCTTCGACGAAGCTAGGGGGCACGAGGTACCAGCCCTCGTTGAGGCGGACGCGGTTGTCGGACAGGATCCACTCGCCGTCGACGCGGACGTACACGCGCCCGCGGACGTCAGGACCCAGCCGTACCGGCGCCGCCTCCGGGACCAGCACCGCCCTTGCCGCGCAGCCACTCAGAGATGCGACGACCACCGCGACGCAGAAGACGACGGTCCACAGGAGAATCCACGGCACGAGCCGGTCTCTCAGCGAGACCTTGAAGGAAACGGAGGAGCGCCGTGAAGAGTCCGGTGAAGAACTCGAGCATGTCACTTGACCACGCCCGCCTGCTCGGACGTCACGTCGTTGTCGCGCGCGAACAAGCCGACGAGTCCGGCCATGACCGCGGAGAACGCGACCTCGAAGTTGGGGACGGTGTTCGGGTCGCCGTCGAACTGAGCCTGCACGAGCGAGGCGATGGCGATGATGATGGCCGCGGCGCCCGCGGCGGTGGTCTTCCAACTCTTGATCTTCATTGGGTTTCTCCTTGGTTCTTCTCGAGGCGCTCGACGCGCCGTTCGATTTGCGAGATGCGTTCCGCCGACACGGCGAGGATGCCCTTGATCTCGGCGATCTCGATCCTGATGCCCGAGGCGATCTGGCCGAGCTTCCAGCCGACGCCGAGAATCGTGGAGCAAATGGTGATCAGGGCCACGATGGCGCCGAGGATTGTAGCGGTCTGCGATGGGTCCATGGCGTCATCCGAGGAAGGTGCCCATTAGGAAGTAGTTGACCCGGTAGCTGGCGCCGTTGGTTCCCGGGTGGTTGAACGTGATGTTGGCGGGGGAGGCGCCGGGCGCGACCACGATCTCTTCGGCACCAAGCGTCTGGAAGTCGTGGCCCATCCCGATCAGGACTTGGCCGCCCGTGGCGTACTGGGCCGCCGATTCGGAGAGGGCGCCCGTGCCGCCGTTCGAGATCGAGAAGTCGTCCGGCAGGGCGTAGCCGAGGCCGGTGCCGGTGGTCGCGCGCCCGAACGAGGTCGGGTTCGTGGCCGAGCCGACGGCCATCAGGCCGTTCGACGTCGAGAAGTTCGAGGCGTAGGGTGGGAGCGCGTTCCACAGTCCGTTCGCGCGGGAGTTGAACGAGGAGACGAGGCTCGCCGCGGCAAGGATGTCGTCGGGCAGGCGGGCGAAGTCGGGGTTCAACCGGTTGCTCGTCGTGAAGCCGCGCGTCTGCGGGGCCAGGCCGAAGGGCATGATGAACGGAGCCGCGTAGCTGGTCAGGGTGCCGAACGTCAGGGTCGACGGAGCGTTGGCCGAGTTCGAGGACGAGACGATGAAGAGCGGCCAGATGTGGATGCGGTCGTAGGCATTGGGCACCTCGACCGGGTAGCACGAGTCGTTGTCCCGCCATAGCCACGGCTGGAACCGGTTGGCCGCGAACGTCGAGAGGAACGTGGCGGCCACGTTGGTTCCGGCGGAGCCCGCGCCCACCACCGCCGTCGACTGCTCGTGGTACAGGACGAAGGGCTGGGAAGCGAGGGTGGCTCCGGCCGCGAAGCCGAAGTGCGCAGGCTCAACTGCTCGGAACGTTTGGAGAGGGCGGTTCGGCATGGGTGATCGCTCCGTTGATCAGCAGTCTTGCGACTTCCTCCCCCACTGATCGGCGCTGGTCGGGGGTTGCTGCGGGAAGGTAGAGGATTTGGATGCGGCGTTCAAGGCAGATTCGGTGAAGGGCGTCGACCACCAGCCATGGATCCACGTCGAGTCGAGGCTTGGCCATCCTGACCAGGTGGCCGACGGTCCCTTCGAGAATGAGTATCGGATGGGTGCATTCCGATCTCAGCCGGTCGCAGGCCTTGACGAATCGCTCGCGACCAGTGGGGGTCAGCAGGTTCGCGAAGAGCTCGGGCAGGTCCTTCTTGCGCTCGATCAAGACCTTGGACTCAAAGCCTTCTAGGGCGTAGTCGCCGGTTGGTAAGCGTTTCTTGGTGACCGTAAGTGAAATGGTGCAGGACCGGCGATCGCAAGGGATGTGGGCGTCGTCGAGCATGACCATGTTGGCCGGGAAGAGGAGGGGGGTCTTTTCCCGGTCGTCCTGGAGGATGGTCCAGCTGCGCTTCAAGCGAGGGCGGCCTTGGTCTGGCGGTCGATCCGGGTGAGGATCTCGCGGACACGGGGTTCGGCGAGACGGAAGGCGGCCGAGATCTCGGGGATGGTGAGGACCCGGGAGGCGCGAACGATCTGCTTCTCGATCCGGCCGTTCGGCTTGACGTGCGGGTTGGTGGGCAGGGTGTGCCGGCGCGCGAGGTCGAACACGCGCTTGCGGGACAGGCCTACGTGCTCGGCTACCTCGGCTGCGTTGTGCCCGCGGCGAAGCAGTGCGATGACCTTGCGGTGGTTGTCAGGGATCTTAGGCATGGGTCAGGTGTAGATGGTGCGCTCATAGCGTATCGGGATGGTTCGGGAGTGAAGTGCGCACAGTCTAGCCCAGTAGCCCTCCGTTGTCACGTAGGTGAAGGCGTCACGGAAGAGGACGTCGAGGCGCTCGACGGCGGGGTCGTCGCGGCAGTCGAAGTAGATCGCGTCGTACACGTTGAGGAACATGAGGATGTCGGGCGCCGCCGCATTGATCGAGGGAAGGGTGCGATCCAGCCGGTGCTGGATGCGGAGCAGCACGTTGCCCGCCGTGCACTGGACAGGCATGTTCACGATCTCGGAGATGTCGTAGGCGTCGCCGCCCATGAAGCGCCGGGACTGGCCGATGAACGGGAGCTCGAGGTAGCCGCGCTCCCGGGTCGACCGGATCAGCTCCTGCTGCCACGCCCACAGTCCGGGCCGCACGAGGGGGCGAGTCTTCACGATGTTCTCGCACAGTGAAAGCGGGATCACTACTCCGGTCTGCTTGAACACCTGGGTCTGCAGGGTCTGGGCCCCGGCGCGGAAGAGGTCCCCGAAGTTGGCGCCCTTCGACGCCTGGCGGTACACCTTCTTGAAGTCGGGGTCGTCCTTGATGGCGGGGCCGAAGACCTGGGTCGCGCGCGCCGTGTGCAGGTCGAGCGGCGGGTCGGCGCAGAAGGCGGAGCAGAGGGCGTCGTCGCCGGACAGGAGGCCGGCCACCACCATCTCGATCTGCGACAGGTCGTAGCCGACGATGTGCCCGCGCGGCCAGCGGCTGGCGTAGCACTCCTTGATCTCGTCGGGATCGGTCTGGTGCCGGAAGTTCTTGCAGGTGATGCGCCCCTGCAGGGTGCCGCCCTCGGCGCCGGACCCGTCCTTCGAGGCAGTGGGGGTGACGAACCACGTGGGATAGGAGACCCCCACTGGAGAGTTGGGTCGGCGCACGAGGCGGGAGGAGCGGTCGTCCGGGTCGGTGCGGCGGTGGCGGAGGAGCGGGCAGGTGTACGAGGAGATGAGCTTCTGCACGGACGAGTGGCGCCCGAGGATTTGGAGTGGGGCGGCGAGGGTCTCGGGCAGCGGGAACGAGAGGAAGAGCTGGCGGTTCACGTCGTTGACGGCGATCTCGCGCTTCTTGTCGGTGAGCTGGAACAGGTGGTGCGACCGGATGGACGGGTCGTGGTGCTCCTCGACGTGGAGGCAGGCCTTCTCCATGAGGGATTTCTTGGAGGCGGTGGAGCCCGGGCCCTCGAGCACGAGGCCGTGGACCAGGCCCTGGGTGGACAGGTCGGAGAGCTCGGCGGAGAGGCGGCGCTCCAGTTCCTCGAGCCGCGGCACGGACATGGGGACGCCGGCCTCGGACATGCGGATCACGGTCCAGATGGTGTCGGAGTAGTGGGCGATGCACTCGGGCGAGAGCTTGGCCGTGCCGGGGTAGTCGGCGCGGATGCGGCGCGCCAGCTCGGCGCATGCGAGGAGGGTGTTGTGGGTGTCGGCCGCGTTGTAGCGGTGAAGCTCGGGCGATCGCGCGTCCTTGTAGCGCCGGCTGCGGTCGAGCTGCTCCTTGGGGTAGGCGTGGGTGCCGAGCACGGGACCGAGCGCCTTGAGCGACCGCTCGGGGCGCAGCTCGGAGTGCAGGTAGTTGAGGACCGAGAGGTCGATCAGCGTCTGCGAATGAAGGTGGAATCGGAAGTCGGGCTGGGAGCGGAGGTAGAGCAGGTCGAACTGCAGGTTCATTCCCAGGATGACCTGAGCATGCGAGAGCCATCGGGCCAGGTGGGATCGGGCGGACGCCTTACCCATTTCAAAAATGAACGTTGGGCCGGGCTCAAGGGTATGAAGAGGACCGTCGGCTCGGGCAACGGTAACAGCGACGGTGGCGATGAGGTCACCACGTAGTACCCCATCGGAATCCGTGGAGCGGGCGGGGTGGAAGACGGTCTGCTCGGGCAAGAGCCGCCCAGTGGGGGTGAATCGTGTGATGCCATAGGTCTCGATGTCAAGGGAGATGGTGCGGGGATCGGGCCGGCTGGATGTCGGGTTCGGTCGGGGACGGGGCGTGGCCGCGGATGGTGGAGATGAGGAGGTCGACATGGTCCTCGACGTTGTGGATCAGGGAGTTGTTGAGCAGGATGGCGCCGGGGTGCAGCGTCGTGAAGACGGGGACCGAGCGGCCGAGGACGGTGTGGTGCCGGCCGTTCTGCGCGATCGCGTCGGCGTGGCGCAGCTTGAGGCCGAGGTGCAGGCGGTGGAACTGGACGGTGGCCGGCGCACCCAGGAGCAGGACGTAGTGGGCGGGATGGGGGGTATCGAGGATGGCACGAAGGTCGGATGAGTGGTGGGGGAAGCAGGATTTGTAGTGCTTGGATTTGGCGTCGGGCTCGCGGCCGCAACGCACGAGGTTGGTCAGGTAGATAGTACACAAGTTGGAAAGTTCGGCAAGCATCACGTCACGAAGGAGGCGGCCGGCCGCGCCCCTGAAGGGGGCGTTCGAGCGGTGCTCGTGGTAGCCGGGCGATGCGCCGACCACGACGAGGGCCGGCAGCCCGGGGTCCCCGATCCCTTCGGTGGGGATCCCCGGATTGCACGACGCCTCCTGCCACCTGTCGCACGACCTGCACTCGGGATGCGACGGGAACAGCGGTAGGATCACGCGCCACCCCCTTTAGCGGGTTCGCTGTCAAGTTTGTCATCTCCGTAATATCTACGAAGTGCTTCATAAAGTTTACGAGTTTCTGTTGCATCAACTGTTCCGACAAATCCAACACCATCTGACACGCCAATTTCTCCATCACTCCAGAGTGAGATGTAGTGGTTTTGCCACAACTCAAAAAGCTCAAGATCACTCACGCGCCACCCCCTTCCTTGTCTCCCATCCATGCCGTCGTTGCCGCGAGGAACGCGCGCTTGTCGGCGTCGTTCATGCTGATGCGCGCCTCAGAAGTCATGGCGTCCATGTAATCGCCAACCTCGACGACATCGACGAGGTTGAGCCGCCATTTTCGAATCAAGCCGTGCGCCTCGTCGCGCTGCTGGCGCATGGCGGCGAGTTCGGCGCGAAGGCTTTCGATCTCGTCGGCGGCCTCGCACTTGGGGCATTGGCAACCGTAATCCTTTGTCGCCCCACCTCGCAGTCGATCGACGATGTCACTTTCCATTGCCGTCCCCCTTCCGCATCGCGGCGATGGCGTTCATCGCAATCTGCGATTCCGTAGACGGGTGTCCACGATAGTCCTGATGCGCGATCTCCTTCAGCGCCAGTACCGCCTCGTCGCGCTGCTTGCGCATCGCGGCAAGTTCGCGCTCAAGTTTGCGCGCAAAGGCCGCATCGACAACGCGCTCCTCCTCGACGCAATCTTGACCCGTCAGATTCACGCTTGCGACCTGCGTGATCCAGTCATTCGCATCCGTCCTCGGCGTGTCACTTTCCATCGGCTTCCCCCTTCCGCATCGCGGCGAGCGTTGCGTCCGCGTATGCCACACTCCACGCAGCCGAAGATGATGGAGTGTCCGTGTCGCTGTCATAGTTGGTGTTTGAAAGCAGCCCCGTCAGCGCCGCGCACACCAGCCGCTCCCGCAGTTCGCGGTCGCGGTCGGCGGGCGGGTTTGCTTGGAGGCGAATACGCAGGTCATAGTTCACGCCAAGCAGTTTCGCTGCGTGCGCTTCCAGTTCCGCCACGCGCTGCTTCAGCCCGTCCCGCTCCGCGACGAGCGCGTTCAGCGTGGCGCGGTGTTCATAAGTACCTCTCACATGGGCAAGCACCTGAAACAGCGCGTCGATGTCGATGTCTTTGGTGGGGTCAGTCTCAGGGTTCATTGTCGATTCCTTCTGCGGACTTGCCGCGCGTGGGGTGGTTGGTGCAGGCGGAGAGGGACTCCACGTTGTCCCAGTCGGCGTTCGATCTGTAGAAGCCAATGTAGGAGACGTCGCGCGGGAGGTCGTGGCGGACGAGCAGTTCCTCGAGGTCGCGGTTGAAGGCGACGAGCTTCTCGTGGTGCGTGTCGTCCTGAAACGGGGGGAAGGGGAGGCGGACGAGCTGGACGTTGTGTGTCCAGCGTTTGGGGTCGAAGGTCTTGAGCTTCATGCATTCTCCCTTCGCGCCTTGATGTCGGCGAAGGTCTGGGCGGTGAGGGTGATCACGTCGTCCATCGCATGGAGATAGTCGTCGATCATCTCGGGCGACACGAGGGCCGGCCTGCCTCGGGCGAGGCAGATCATGGCGCCGACGGCGGCGGCACGGTGAGCCGCAAGTTCGTTGTCGGTGAGGGCGGCGTGGGCAGCCTTGACGGACTCGTCGATCTGGAGAAGGAGTCGCTGGCCCTCGATGTGCGCTTGGCTTGGGGTGGTCATGGGGTGGTGTCCAGTGTGTTGGAGGCGGTGAGGAGGGTGATGGCGAGGTGGCCGGGTCCGTTGCCCTCGGGGTCGGCGAGGGCGACGAGTTCGTAGGTCTTGCCAGTCTTGTCGTCGTGTAAATGGTAGCCGATGTACGGGCGGTCGTACGGGTCCTCGCCGTCGACGAGGATGGCGATGACGCGGCAGCCGACGAGCGGAGAGAGGTGGTTGCGGTAGTAGTGGGTGGTGTCGACGGGCTTTGGCATGTGTGGTTCCAGTGGGGGCGGAGGAGAGGGGCGGTCGCATCGCCCCCTCGGTGCGGTCACTTGCGGTTCAGGTCCTCGAGGCGGAAGAGGAGTTCCTTCAGGCGGTTGGCCTCGCGGGTCAGTCGTTCGATCTCCCCGTTGTCATTGGATGATGACAGGACAAGGCGGATGGAAGCATGTCCCTCCGTGATGGCGTCGATGTAGCGGGGCAGGTCCTTTGAAGAGATGATGAGGGCGACGTGGTCGTGTTGGAGTTTCATGGTGGTTCAGGTGCCGGGGGTGGTGGGGGTGAAGGTGGCGGAGGAGTTGCGGGGGCGGAGCTCGATGCGCTTGAGCACGGCGGCGGCGAGTGCGTCGAGGCTCTCCTCGTCGAGCTGGTCGAGGAGCCGGATGAACTTGTCGACGAAGACCTCCTCGACCTTGTCGTCGAAGTCTCCCGACTGGTACTCGGCCTTGATGCCGTCGCGGATCTCCTCGTTGATGTTGCTGTTGAGTTCGGTCACGAGGGAGCGGATGAACTGGGTGTCGTTCGTCAGTTCCTCGCCGATCGACTCGGTGCGGTTGTCGATCATGCGGTTGACCATGCGCTCGAACCAGTAGGTGTCCTCGAGTTCCTTGGCCCGCTCCTTGAAGAGGTCGTCGATCTGGTGCTCGGTCAGGATCTTGTCGGCGATGGCGGACTCGACGCGGCGGTCGATGAGGTGCTCGATGCGGTCGAGCAGGTTGGACTCCTCGTGGGTGGGTGTGACGCAGTCCGGGGTGAGCAGGTCGCAGAAGCGCGCCGTGGTCAGGCCGGGGACGGGGGGCGGGGCGGGGTGCTCGCGGCGGATCGTGTTGATCAGGCCGCGCAGGGAGCAGGCGAGCGCCTCGGAGGAGGCGATGGATTCGGAGATGTGGTCTTGCATGGTTGGTGTCTCAGGTTGAACAGAGTGTGAGGAAGAGGACGATGACGAGTAAGAAGTAGAGGGTGGCTGGGTTTAAGAACCGCCCCAGGGACGGTTCACGCTTTGGCATCGGGATTCCTTTCTTCGTTGAGCATGCGCTGCTCCTTGGCGAGCGCGTCGTGGTCGGGCGGTTGAGGGGAACGGAAGATCTTCCCTTCCTCCTGGTTGGTCTCGGAGAGGTGATCGCGGAGCCACTGCTCCGCATCGAAGAAGTCGATGCAGTAGTGGAGGACCATGCGGCAGAGTTCGGCGGGCAGGTGGTCGATGAGGTCGTCGCCCATGTCGGTGACGACGCCGTCGATTCCGCAGTGTCGATCGTGGTCGAACCACCCCTCGAGGACCACGGACGAGGAGCGGTCTTCGGACTTGTTCCAACGGCAGAGGAGGAAGATGGTGTTGGACTCGACCTCGACGTCGATGACCTCGACGGTGGCGGGCGGGTGGCGGGTCAAGAAGTGGCTCCGATGGTGAGGGGCACGGGTCGGTCGGGAAGAAGGCGTCCGTGGGGCAGGTAGTTGACGGCGGTGTCCTTGGACCAACAGCGGCGGCACGACTCGGTGAGGCAGGTCGTGTGTTTCACGGACTTGGGGCAGGACATGACGGAGAACGGGTGCTCGGCGGCGGACATCGTGCCGGCGGAGAGCCCGAGCCCGAAGGGCGGGGCGTCGCCGAAGTGGATGGCCGACGGACGGACGCTGACATGCGGCAGCTCGTTGAGCTTCTGCAGGGCGGGCAACCAGTGGGGGAAGATCCAACCGCGGGTCGGGAACCAGAAGTTGGTGTCGGGTGCGGCGGTGCAGATGCGGGTCCACATGCGGATGGCGTCGATGGTGTGGAAGTCGCCGCTGTCGTGGACACGGAAGTAGATGGGGCGCTCCTCCTGAAGGAAGGTGGTGAGTGCCCACTCGCAGGCATAGGGCGACTCCTTCAGGAAGGAGAGGCGGGCGGCCTGTGCGTTGCGGACGTTGGAGAAGCGGTAGCGGTTCTGCTGCGCGTAGCACGAGTTGCAGATGGAGCCCGGCGCGCGGGACTCCATCGGGCACGAGCCGTCCTTGCCGGCAGGCAGGGACCACGACCAGCAATCCATCGTGCTGGTCCACGTGAGCAGGGGGTAGGAGGCGCCGCGGTGGAGGAATCGGGGGGAGTTCACTTGGTCCTCTTCTTCTTGGAACGGGGCCTGGGGAATGTGACGACGCCGTCGATGGTGCGGAGTTGCTTGTTGCTGATCTGCCATTGGTAGAAGTCGCCGTCATTGTCGGACCATGTGACGGTGTGCTTTCTAGGCAGGACCTGGGCGATGTAGTCGAAGAGGATGCCCTCGTCGCCTCGCTTGTTGTCGTACATCAGGTCGATGATGGAGCCGGTGCTGACCTGAAGGGAGACCTCGAAACCGAACTCCTCGAGGACGGCGGGCAGGTCGTCGGCCTCGAGGTGCTTCTTCAGTTCCAGCATGTTGACCCCTGAGAACCACGATTCCTCCCTGCCGTCCTTGCCATAGCGGCCGCCGCCCATGTTGCGGGGATTGAGGAAGGTGGAGGTACGCAGGTGTCGGCAGATCGTGGGGAAGAGGGAGCGGGGGATCTCGATCTTGGTGTCGATGATGTTGACTCGCATGGGTTGTCTCGGTGGGTGTGAATGGGAAAGAGGCCCGCCGGTCGCATCGGCGGGTCGTTGTGGGGGCGGCGTGGGATCAGGTGTAGAGGGAGCCTTGGAAGTTGAAGCGCTCCTCGTTCTCCTCGTCGATCGCACGGCAGGTGCCGTCGATGATGGAGGAGAGGCGGGCGGTGCGGCGCTGCGACTCGGCGGGCGAGTCGGTGTGCTTCTCGACCTCGGTGAAGGCGTTGAAGAGGGACCACACCGTGTCGCCCTTGAGGGCGTTGTGTCCGCCGGGTCCGTCGGGACGGGTGAACTCGTGCCAGACACGGGGCAGGAGCCGTCCGTTGGTGGCGCCCTTGACGAGGGCGGTCATGCACAGGTCGGCTGCGTTCTTGCGCACCTCGACTGGGTCGGTGCCGAGGAAGAGGTTCTTCCATCGGGAGATCTGCTGCTCGGTCGAGTCGAAGTAGCCGGGGAGCTCGGCGACCTTGTCGATGCAGATGCGGGGGAAGTCTCGGAGGATGAAGGCCGTGTGCTTGCGGCTGAACTTGACCACGGCGTCCGACGAGCGGAAGGCGAGGTTGTCGCAGACGAAGACGCGGGTTCCGAGCACGGCCTGTGCTGAGAACTTCATGCGGTGCGAGTTGCGGAGACCGAGGACGTGGGTGTAGTCGCCGTCGGCCGAGGTGCGGTCGAGGGTGATGACTCCGAAGTAGTCCTCGCCGCCCTTGCCCATGAGCCCGTGCTCCTGACTGGTCACGGCGTAGCCGTGGTAGGAGAGGGCCTCGAGCACGGTGTCGAGGAACAGGCGGTGCGGGATGGGGAAGTGCGATGCGGTCGGACGGGGGGTCGCCACGTTGGTGACGTCGGCGAGGCTGGCGGAGTAGCCGCCGGCGTGAAGTATGAGAGATGTCATTGGTCGCTGTCTCCGAAGGGATCTCCTGGTAACCACACCCGCTGCCCCTTCATGCAGCCGGATATGGCGAGGGCCTCGACAAGGGCGCACGGGCCGGAGTCGAGGATCTCGAAGTCGAAGTTGTCGCCCTTGTCCTCGAGGACAGAGACGAGGTAGAACCGGTCGGGCGTCATGTCCGTGTCGGATAGGAGGCGGACACGGCGCGGTGAGAGGATGACGAAGTCGTTGATGTTGAGTTTGGGTTGGGACACGAGTCTCCTATGTTACACAGAGTTGGAAGATTGTAAAGGGGTGACGGTCAGGACTGGGGGTCGCAACGCTTGGCGCTCCAGTTGGAGAGGGATTCGGTGTCGATGAACTCGTCGTGGTGGATGATGCCGTGCTCCATGGCGTACTGGATGGCGTCGCTCGGGGTCGCCGCCTTGACGCGGAAGGTGCGGGTCCAATGCTCGAGGGCGATGCACGAGACCTTCCACTCGACCGGCGTGGCGGCCGGCTCGGGATTGGTGGTTGGCTCGGTGATGTCGTCGAGCCAGCAGTTGGAGCCGAGCGTGGGATAGGCGAGACGAAGCATGGATTGGACATAGCGGTTGATGCTGTCCGCCATGGGTTCGGGTGCGTCGGGAGGCAGTTCGATGTCGATGCGGATGTGTGCTTGCTTCATGGCTTGTAGTTCCTTTGCTCGGTCTGGCGGGCGGCCTCGATGTAGGCCGGACTGAAGTGTTCTGGGAAGGCGAGGACGACGGCGCACCACGAGCAGTCCTGCTCGAACCACTGGTCCTTGGTGAAGGAGTACTCGCGGAGGTGCTGGGGCATGCGGGCGTAGACCTCGGGCAAGAGGCGGTATCCGCCGTGGCTTGCGGTCTGCACGAAGTAGATGCCAGGAGCGACGGTCTGCGAGGATTCGATGTGACCCCACGGGCAGGCCATTGCGGGTTTGTAGCGGGCCGGGTTCATGCGGGGTACGACTCCTCGGCGCTGCGGATCTGGTCGATGACCAGTTCGCACGGGTCTTCCATGTCCCGCATGTTGAGGCTGTACCACAGTTCGGCGACCGCCTCGCGGCAGGTGCCGACGATGTAGTGGGGCTCGCCTTCGTGGGTTGATTGATAAGTGCATCTGAGACGGAAGAGATGCAGCGGGGGAGGGGGGACGTCGGCTCGGTCGAGCATGGCGGTCTTGAGCTTGGGCTTGGGCATGGGTTTCCCTTAGTCGGGGGTGACGGCGTCGAAGCACGATGGGCAGATTCGGGAGACGAGCATCTCGCGGTGTTCAGGTGCGAGGTTTGGGAAGGCGACTTGGATGAGCGCGCCGTTGCGGCGCTTCTCCATCCCCGAGAAGAATGCGGCCTCGTCCATGTCGAACGAGTGGTTCTTGTTGCAGTCCACGCACTTGACGGTGACGCGGACGCGGTCGATGTCGGTCGGGTGAGGCTCAAAGATGACGAAGTCGGAGCGCATTGTGTTGTCCAGTGGGTGAATGAGAAACCCCCCCGCACCAAACGACTCGGTGCGAGGGGGGAGACATGGGCGGTGAGTCAAGCGGTGGGGGTGGCGGTGGGCAGGGGGCGGTTAGGACGCGGGGTCAGCGAGTCGCGGAAGGAGACGGCGAGATCTTCGGACGAGGTCTTGCACGGCGTCAGGTCGATGAACTCCGACACGTCGGGGTTCGGCGGGATATCGCGGATCTGCTCATCGATGATGCTGGTGAGGAGAAGACCGAGAAGGTTGCGGTCGCTGAGATGGTTGGTGCCCACCAGGTAGATGCCGAGCAACGCCAACCCGTTGATCACGCGCCACAGGAAGAGGTGAACCTCCTCGTTGGTGAGACACGTCGCATCCTTTGGGAGTTCGACGCCGAGTTCGGCGAGTTGCTTGCGGTTGGTGGACCTCGGAGCCTTCTCCGCGTCGTAGATGATGGCGGCGACGATCCGCTCCGCCGGCCGTCCCTTGGCCTTCTCCTCCGCGACGAGCTCGTCGATCATGGCCGTGCGCTTGGAGCGCTTCTTCTCGATGACCTTGGCGGCGAGGCCAAGGTCGATGTTGAGCGGAGGAGCGCCGGGGTTCCAGACGACCGCGGCGAGCAGGTCTTCCGGCTTGATCTTGCACTTGATGTTCTTCTTGACTGCGACCATTGCTGTGTCTCGGCACGGGATTGGTTTGGGATTGCCGCGCACCGTGCTTCGCGGCAATCGTGAAAGGAAAACCCCCACTGCCCGTGGGTCGGGCAGCAGGGGCGAGGTGGAGGAAACCCTCGCCTCCCCCGTCAAGGGGAGGGAGGGCGGGGGGAAGATGCGGTCAGCGGATCTGCGAGCCCTCCTTGGTGTCGGCGGGGACGCCGTCGAAGGCGTCGAGGGCGGCGTCGATCTCCTCGTGGAGTGGGGTGGGCGTGGGCACGGAGGTGTGCAGCGGGGTGTCGGAGATGCCGCTGTTGAAGGTCATAGACCGCACCTCGATGTCGCGCTGTTCGCGCTCGGCGAGGGAGGCGGAGATGCGCACCGCCGTGTAGTAGTCGGGCGAGGTGGCGAGGATATTGAGGGGGGAGGGGCGCGGCGCGTTGTAGGTGCCGTACTTGAGGCACCACTCGATTTCCTCACGGATGGAGTCGCGGTTGACGGGGGTGGTGGTGTAGCAGATGGCGTACATGGCATGTCTCCTGATTGCCCTTGAGGGGCGGATTGCGGGTTGCCGAACCAACGCGGCTCGGCACAGAAAAACAAAAAAAGGGCAAGGCAGCGCGTGGCTGCCCTGCCCTTCGAGGGGACGGAAGCGCTTAGCGCTTCAGGACTGCGGTGCGAGCGGCGGGAGCCGCCTTGGCGGCAACTCCGCTGTGCCTCACCAGTTGCACGAGGAAGCCCTTCGGGGCTCTCCAGATCGAGAAGATCCCGTGCATCTTCTCGTTGGGGGTCGCCGCGGCGTCCACCATGAAGGTGGCGCCGTCTTCGACCACCCCCAACTTGTCCACGACCTTGGCGGGCATGTTGCCCGAGGCGGGGAGAGTCTCGGCCTCTCCCACGGTGTCGAGGCATCCGACCCTAGCCCAGACATCGCCCGTCTCGAAGTCGATGCGGAGGTTCGCTCCGCTGACGACGCCCTTGGCGTCGGTGACCAGTTCGAGCGGGTCGATGCGCTCGACCTGTGCCCCAAACAACTCCTTCTTGGCAGCCGACTGAACCTTGCTGAACGACATGACTGTCTCCTTGTGAGAGGATAGAACGTGGCTCACCGTTGGAGCCAACACCCTCACGCTTATCTCAAACGTAAACCCTTGTAAACACGGCACTTATGGGGGTCATCGGCTACTTACCACGGCGACTCGCGCCCCCCTGCGCGGCCACCCCCCGGCAAGCCCCCTCGGCGGCTTCTGCATCGTTGGGGGAAAGCCCCCATTTGTCTGAGATTTCGCT
>Ga0315900_10000773_pt1 | contig 53119 bp, 49 predicted proteins | sample LakEriMetagenome_FD_203521 | JGI IMG/M metagenome (GOLD analysis project Ga0315900, IMG submission 203521) | Freshwater fungal communities from buoy surface, Lake Erie, Ohio, United States - Buoy 12 MA114 | ecosystem: Environmental > Aquatic > Freshwater > Lake > Lake biofilm | place: USA: Lake... | reverse complement strand
AACCAACGACTCACGACAACCGTACTTGTTATCAAATTTAGATTTAGTTACTGAATCGTTTACGTTGATAGCTGGTAACAATAAAGTACCATTTTTCATACGCTCATACAAACGATGAACACCAGTTGTTGTTTCTTCTGACAATCCTTTGATTCCTGCAGCTAACTCAGGATAAACATCAAACACTAAGTTTGTTAAATCTCCACCGTCATCTAAAATCATATTTAAAGGCTTGCGATCTTCACCAAACCATAAAGTTTGCTCAATACACCAGTCAAACTCTTCTGCTGTCATACCTTTCCAAGCATATACTTGAATACCAGCTGCTGCAATAGCAGCCGCTGCATGGTCTTGAGTTGAGAAAATGTTACAAGACGACCAAGTAACCTCTGCTCCTAGTTCAACTAAAGTTTCGATTAAAACCGCCGTTTGAATAGTCATATGTAAACAACCTGCGATACGAGCACCAGCTAAAGGTTTAGATTTACCATATTCAGCACGAAGAGCCATTAATCCTGGCATTTCCTCTTCTGCTAATTTAATTTCTTTACGACCCCATTCTGCTAATGAGATGTCTTTTACTTTGTACGCTAAGTACTTTCCTGTTGCTACTGCTGACATGTTTATTTGTTATTTTATTTGTTTATTTTTCGTAATTATGCAAAGATAAGATATAAGTTTGTAACACTCAAACTATTGAAAGGTTTATTAATTAAGATTTGATACGGGTTTTTAACATAAAAGAGGGTCTTTTTTTCGGATTATTGGATTTGAAAGCCTTCGCCGTGCATGAAAATCTAAGTGTAAAACGGGAAATTGAAACAAAAGGTAAGGATTTTCTATCAAAATATCTATTAGGCGATGACTGTATAATAGCTTACGACGACAAAGGAAAACCTTATTTATCCGAAGATTCAAGACACATCTCTATTTCTCATTCTCATGATAAATTGGCAATAATTGTCAACGAACATGAATCGACTGGTATTGATATTGAGTTAATTAGAAATAAGGTACTGAAGATTAAACATAAATTTTTAACAAACGAGGAGCTTGTAGAAGCTGATAATGATATTGAGAAACTATTGATTTATTGGGCTGCCAAAGAAACCTTATATAAAATTTATGGCTTAAAAGAAGTAGATTTTATTGAACATTTGTTTGTAAAACCATTTACAAAACATAATTTAGGAACAATTATAGGACAGACTAAATTACCAAACTACACTGAATCATTTGTTTTGAATTATCAAATTTTAGAAGATTATATTTTGGTATATGCTTTAAATAAAATAACACATTGCTAAAGAAAACAACACATACTCAACTCATTATTTTAATTGATCCAGATAAATACAATCCAGAACTAATTAAAATGGCAAATAAAAGTAACGTGTCTTACATTTTTGTAGGAGGTAGCGTTTTAAAGAAAAACACTTTCGAGAAAACGATTAAATCTATCAAATCCATTACTGAAATACCAGTTGTTATTTTTCCTGGAGATGAAACGCAGGTATCCAAAAAAGCTGATGGTATTTTAATGTTATCTCTTTTGTCTGGCAGAAATGCTGAATATTTAATTGGTAAACATGTGAAGGCGGCTTCAAAAATTAAAGCATCAAAATTAACGGTTATTCCAACAGGTTATATTTTAATTGATGGCGCCAATACGTCTACGACTCAAAAAATAACTAAAACTAAACCCTTAACTAGCAAAAAGGAAATTATAGAAACCGCTATTGCTGGTGAATTATTAGGAAAGAAATTAATTTATTTAGAAGCTGGAAGTGGGGCAAAAAAAACACTAGCCTCTTCCATTATTAAAGAAGTTAAAAAAAACATTAGCATTCCTTTAATTGTAGGTGGTGGAATTGACTCTGTATTAAAAACAAAAAACATATTACAATCCAATCCTGATTATTTAGTGATTGGCAATGCCCTTGAAAAACGTCCTGAATTATTAATAGATATAAATAAATTATTCTAGTATGAAGTTGGTAGTTATTACCCAATCGCAAAAAAGCGACAACGAAATTCTAGCCATCATTCAAATGTTTGAAGCTGGATTAGAGACTTTGCATGTCCGTAAAAATAGATTTTCGACAAAAGAGTTGGATGATTATATCAAAGAAATACCTGCTCACTTTCATAACCGTATTATTATTCATTCTCATCATAAATTAGCCCTTAAATATGATTTAAAGGGATTTCATTTTACTTCCACTCACATTAAGCATAATTACAAATTATGGTGGAACACAAAAATGATTTATTTAAGAAAACCACATTTGGTAAAATCTATTTCACATAAAAGAATTGCAGAGTTATACGAGCAACAAAAAGTGAAAACAGATTATTGCTTTTTAGGCACCATGTTTCATAATATTTCTGGCGAATTATATAGTGGATTTTATCCAGAAACAATTAAAGCTGCGATAGACAAATCAGGTCGTAAAATAATTGCGAGAGGTGGCGTAAACGAAAAAAGTGTTGAACTCGCTCATCAATTAGGATTTTACGGCATTGCTCTTTACGGACATTTATGGAAAAGCACAGCTCCTTTTGAAAAATACATTGAATTTCTTCGTTTTTGTAAAGAAAAAAATATTCCGATCGAATAATGGCATTTTGGGATTGGATAGCTTTATTAACGGGAATTGCAGGTGTTTTACTAACTATCTTTCAAAGTATTTGGTGCTGGCCAATGGCACTGATATCCGTAGTTATTTCCGGCACAGCCTTTTACAATCAACGTTTATTTGGAGATTTCGGTTTACAAATTTTTTATTTCATTAGCGGAATATATGGTTGGCTGTATTGGAATAAAAAGAAGGGTAAAGTATTTACAGTAACCAAAATGCCCTCAATATATTATGCTCCAGTCATATTATCAATCATCATACAAACCATCGTTTATTATTACCTTTTACATTATTTTAAGTCCGATCAAATTTTATTTGATGCCATATTGACTTCCTGCAGTTTTACGTGTACATTTATGATGGCGAAAAAATGGGTAGAGAATTGGATACTGTGGGTAATAATTGATGCAGCTTACATTTTTTTATATCTCATTAAAGATTTACCTACTTATGCCCTACTCTATGGATTTTTTAGTTTAATGGCCCTTTATGGATTTTACTCATGGAAAAAGCAATTGATAATAAAATAAAAAGAATAGTTTTAATTGGCCCAGAAAGCACTGGCAAAACTATTTTATGCGAACAATTAGCAAAGCATTATAACACAGTGTTTGTTCCAGAGTATGCTCGAACCTATTTCGAAGAGCATGATATTGACAATTACAACACTGATGATTTAGAAATTATCGCAAAAAAACAATTAGAATTAGAAAAAGAGTATTTACCAAAAGCAAACCGCTTTTTATTTTGTGACACTTCCTTAATTACCATTAAAATATGGTCAACTCATAAATTTAATAAGGTTCCTAATTTTATTACAAAGTCAATAAAAGACAATGATTATGATTTAACTTTAATTACTAATAATGATGTACCGTGGGTTGCCGATCCTCAAAGAAGAAATGAAGATTTAAGAGAGCATTTATTCAAATGGAATAAACATGAACTTCAAAAATTAGATGTTGATTATAAAATTATCAAAGGAATTGGAGAAGAGCGTTTAAAAAACACGATTCAATTAATTGAAGAGGCTTTTAAAGCTTAAGCAATAAATTCCAACACACAATTAAAAAAAGCATCTGGCTGTTCAGCATGAACCCAATGCCCGCTATTAGCAATTGTTTTTAACTGATAATCAAAAAAACGGTTAGCGATATCTTGCTCATCTGCATCGGAAATATAATTTGATTTCTCGCCTCTTATAAACAATGTCTCTGTATCACTTTTAAAATCAGGAACTCTCACTCCAATATTATTATATTCTGCAGTTATGACTTTTAAATTAAAACGCCAAGCCATTTGCTTAGTTTCATCTTCTTTCCAATAAATGTTTTTTAATAAAAACTGCTTGGTCCCAAAATCAGAAATATACTGTCCTAAAATATTTTCTGCTTCTTTGCGAGTATTTATTTCTGTAAAATCTACAGCATTTAATGCTTTTAAAACAGAATCGTGATGAGGCTCATAGGCTCTTGGGGCAATGTCGGCTACTATTATTTTCCGTACTACTTTTGGATACATCTGTTCAAAGAACATTACAGTTTTTCCTCCCATACTATGTCCTAAAAGAATCACATTTTCTAGTTGATGCGTTTCAATAAATTCTTTTAAATCCATTGCCATCACTTGGTAATCCCATGCATTATCATGATGTGATAATCCATGATTACGCTGGTCGACCGTAAAAACTCTAAATCCATTTTCTCCAAATCGTTTGGCTAGTGTGTTCCAATTATCACTTTGACCAAATAAGCCATGTAAAATAATTAAAGGTTGCCCAGTTCCAAATTCTCTATATGCTAGTTTCATAAAATTAGTTTTTCGTTGTTGGATATTTGTTGTTGGATATTTCCAGGAACAAATAACTAAAATCAAACAACTTTTATTTAGTCTTCTATTTTTAAAATTAATTTACGCAACATATTCATAGCTGTATTTGCTGTCATTTGAATATTGCGTAGTCTGTTGTGTCCAAATACAAATTGCTTAGGTACTATTCTATCTCCATAAGCTACGGCTATCCAAGTTGTACCTACTGGTTTTTCATCGGTTCCGCCACCTGGGCCAGCAATGCCTGAAACTGCAATAGCAACATCTGCCTTAAAAGTGTTTAAAGTTTCTTTAGCCATCGCCATCACACAATCTTTACTAACGGCTCCATGTTTTTCAAAAATAGCATTATCAACTTTCAATAAATTGTGTTTAAACTCATTATGATATGGAACAATACATCCATTGTAATAATTAGAACTCCCAGCCACACTAGTAATTAAATGAGAAATATATCCACCCGTACAACTTTCTGCTAATCCTAATTTCAATCCTTTTTCCAACAATAACTGCCCTAATATGTCTTCAATTTTAGGTTGAGCTTTGCCATATTCTTCGTAACCATAAATATATTTTTCTATCAAAGGGTTCACCTTTTCTATTTGAGATTCTATTTTATGATGTAGCTCTAATTCATCAAAACCTTTACTACTTAAACGTAATCTCACCATTCCAGGCGAAGGTAGATAAGCTAATCCAATTTCTTTTTCAGTTAAACCATCTTCCCAATCACTAATTAAATCAGCTAAATCACTTTCTCCAATTCCTTGCGTTAAAATAGTTTTATGAAAAATAAAAGGCAATTTAAATCTTCGCTTTATTTCAGGAATTACATTATCTGTAACCATAGCCTGCATTTCATAAGGTACACCTGGCATCGACACAAAAATGGTATTATTCTTTTCCATCCACATACCTGGAGCTGTTCCATTTATATTTCGAATCACCAAACAGCCCTTTGGAACTTCGGCTTGCTTTCTATTAATTTCAGAAACTTCCTTATTTCGCTTCGAAAAAAATCCTGTAACATCTTTTAACACATTTTCATCTGTCACTAATTCAGTTTCAAAGTACTCGCAAAAGGTAGATTTTGTAATATCATCCTTTGTTGGACCAAGTCCGCCAGTTATTAAAACAATATCTGCTCGTTTGCTAGCATCTGCAAAAGCCTTTAAAATAGCCTGCTTTTCATCTGCTACCGAACTCATGTGAACAACACTTACGCCAATTAAATTAAGTTCCTGAGCAATCCAAACAGCATTAGTGTTCGTGATTTGGCCGATTAATATTTCGTTACCTATTGTTAAAAGTTCTGCGTTCATAGTATATTTGGCAATATATTTGTAAAACTAAGCGTAAATTTAAAATTATGAAAATAAAGACTCTATTATTAACAACTATTATATCAAGTAGTTTAGCATCAAAAGCTCAAACCTGGGGAAATATATTAAATACAGCTAAAGATGCTGCAACGACAAACTCCACTACTATTATTGATGCCGCTAAAACAAATACTGCTGTAGGAAATGTCATAACTCAAACTCAAGCTATTCTGGGAGGAACTAATACCGCTTCAGCACCAAGCTTAACCAATGACGAAGTCATTAAAGGATTAAAAGAAGCGTTAACCGTTGGAACTAATAATTCATCAGGAATGGTTGCGAAGGCAGATGGATATTTAAAAAATCCAAAAGTGTTTATTCCTTGGCCCGAAGAAGCTAAAGACATGAAAGCTAAGTTGATTAAAATGGGTATGCAGAAAAAAGTAACAGAGTTTGAAACATCTTTAAATAGAGCGGCTGAAGAAGCTGCTAAAAAAGCGGCACCAGTTTTTGTAGATGCAATTACAAACATGACCGTTGGTGATGGATTTGCCATTTTAAATGGCAATGATACGGCGGCTACACATTATTTAAGAGAAAAAACGTATGCTCCTTTAAAAGAAAAATTTATGCCAACTATTAAAGAAGCAGTAACAAAAGCAAAAGTGGCTAGTTATTGGAAGCCTTTAGCAACTGCCTACAACAAGTTACCAGGTGTAAAAAAACAAAACCCAAATTTAGATGACTATGTTTGCACAAAAGCAATTAATGGCTTAATGACCTTAATCTCAGAAGAGGAATCCAAAATTAGAAAAGACCCTATGGCTCGTGTTACTGATATTTTGAAAAAAGTATTTGGTTTTAAAAAATAGAATCGACCAGCGCAATTAGGATTCAAAATAAGAGTCATTTGTTTTAAAACAAATGGCTTTTTTTATTGTATTAATTGCATCTTTATAAAAAAATAAAAGCATGACTTTAAAAGAACGATACGAAGGCGTTATTAATTATTTTAAAACTAATGTTCCAATTGCAGAAACAGAATTGCAATACAGTAATCCATTTGAATTAATTGTTGCAGTTATACTCTCAGCACAATGCACTGATAAACGAATTAATCAAGTAACGCCAAAGTTATTTAAAGATTATCCAACTGCCGAAGCCTTAGCTTCTGCTAGTTCTGATACCATTTTTAATTATATCAGAAGCGTTAGTTATCCTAATAATAAAGCCAAGCATTTAGTAAATATGGCTAATATGCTATTAACAGACTTTAATGGAGTGATTCCTAGTGATATTGACCAATTAGTAAAACTACCTGGAGTTGGCAGAAAAACAGCTAATGTAGTTGCTTCTGTTATTTATGATAAACCTGCTATGGCAGTTGATACTCATGTATTTAGAGTTTCTAATAGATTAGGTTTAACAAAAGCTAAAACGCCATTACAAAGTGAACAACAATTAATTAAATATATTCCTGAACAATATGTAGCAACAGCACATCATTGGCTAATACTGCATGGCAGATACACTTGTTTAGCAAGAACACCTAAATGCGGAGAATGTAAATTGACTGAATGGTGTCACTATTTTAAAACAAAAACCGTAAACAAAAACTATCCTCATTCGTTATCTCATAATAAATCAAACTATATCAAACTCGACATAACAAAAGATACCATGGCAAAAACCACTTCAATCAAAAAAACGGTAAAGGCTGAAAAGCCTTCAACAACAAAAAAAGTTGTCGTAAAAAAGGTAGCAACTAAAAAAGTGGCTGTAAAAAAAGCAACGCCAACTAAGGCAACAAAAGTTGCTCCCTCAAAAACAGCTAAAAAAGAACCTAAATTTATAGCTCATTCAACCTCTTTAAGAGTTGGAGATAAAGCGCCTACATTTTCTGCCAAAAATCAATATGGCGAAACTGTTTCGTTAAAAGATTTTAAAGGCAAAAATATCGTTCTTTATTTTTACCCAAAAGATAACACTCCTGGTTGCACGATGGAAGCATGCAGTTTAAGAGACGAACATCAATTTTTAAGCAAAAAGAATTTTGTGGTTTTAGGAGTGAGTGCAGATGATGAAAAAATGCACAAAAAATTTGCTACAAAGTACGATTTACCTTTCTCACTATTAGCCGATACTGATATGGCAATTATAAAGGCTTATGATATTTGGGGAACTAAACAATTTATGGGAAAAATTTACGATGGTATTATCAGAACTACCATTATCATTAATGAAAAAGGTGTTATATCTCATGTTATTAAAGATGTCAACACAAAAGAACACGGAAAGCAAATATTAGGACTTTAATCAAAACAAAAAAGGATTTACAAATTGTAAATCCTTTTTTGTTTTTGTTATTTCTTAACAAAGATTCCCATCTTTTCTAAATCCTCTAAATAAATTCGCTTGCCTTTATAAAGTACAGTTACAAAAGCGTCTTTTTGTCCAGCTCTAATTACTTTTAAGTTATGTTCAAAAGCTTTTGCTAAAGTATTGAAATCGCCACCAATGGTAATTCTCGTTATACCATCATCTAATAATAAATTCTCAACTTTACCTAGTCCATTTAAGTGGCTGTATGTATAATTCTTAGGATATTTATACGCAGCAATCTGTACTCTAAACTGAAGCCCTTCTGAAGTAATATCTCCATATAACGCACTATAATACTTTATTTTTTCTTGTATACTACTATTTGGGTTTAATACTGTTGTTTTTACTACTGTTTCAGTTTTAACAGGTTCTTTTATTGGCTCAACTAATGTTACAGTTGCAACAGCAGTATCTTTTTTAATTTCAGTGGCAGAAACTGGCTCTGATAAATCAAAATTAACATCAAATATTTTTTCATCATAACCTTCTAAATTATTAGTATTAATATCTAATATTTTGTAAGCATATGATTTGTATTTGTAAGTTAATTTAAAAGTACCACCAGCTGGCAATGATACCAAATAATTGCCTGTAGAAGTATTACTTACAAACTCTCCAAATTTTTTATTGTTTTGATCAACTATCTCAACCAAAATAGAAGATGCTATTGGTGTACCTTTTTCTGTTATTTTACCTTTAATTAAATAAATGGAAGGTTTTTTTCCAACATAACCAGGGTAAACCGTATAAATGTCTTTTAAACCATGTCCACCTGCTTTACCAGATGCATAATAACCTCTATCACCATTGGCAGATAAAACATAATAAATATCATCATCAGTTGTATTAATAGGGTAACCTAAATTAACTGGCTTACTAAATGTTGAATCTTTCCAATTTAAACGAGATTGAAAAATATCGTATCCACCCATACTATTTTTTCCTTTAGAACTATAAAATAAAGTGACGCCGTCAGGATGAATAAACGGAGCGTCGTCATCCAAAGCTGTGTTAATACTATCACCTAAATTAACCACATTTCCCCAGGTACTATCAGGCAATAAAGTCGCTCTATAAATATCCTTACCACCAAAACCGCCGCCTCTTTCGCTACTAAAATATAATTGTTTGCCATCAGCTGTCATAGAGCAGCTTCCTTCCCAAGAATACGAATTTACTTGACCATTTAACTTTTGAGGAACTGTCCATTCGCCATTTAACGAATTACTCATGTAAATATCACCATGATCATCGCCACTATCGCGATAAACAAATAAATAAAAACCATCTGCACTTAAAGCAATAGCTCCATCATGAGAATTTGTGTTTACCGAATTAACTGGCGAGGGCTTTGTCCACTGTCCATCAATTTGTACAGATTGAAAAACATCTTCAAAATAAGTTCCAAATGGATCGGGCTCTCTGAATTCATTTTGCAAACCACCTTTACTTTCAATACCTCTGTAGGTGTATAACATAATGGATTCATCTGCCGATATTACTGGAACATACTCATCATTTGTAGTATTGATTCCATTTTCAAAATTATTAATTTTTGCACCAGTTGGTCTAGAATAAAAATCTTTACCATTAATACAGTATTGTTTTAATTGATCTCCCTTTTTCTTAGATTCTGGTGCTATTTTTTTCTTGGATAGATATTTATCAACTAAAACAATGGCTTCATCAAACTTATAATTAAAGTGGTTGGCTCGGGATAAATCATATTCAATATCCTCCACTTTTTTATTTTTTTCATAAACTTCGTTTAATAATTTCAGCGCTATTTCATGCTTATCGCTTCTATACAAAGCGCATTTACCATAACAATATTTTAGAAACTCTTCTTTAGGATGTTGATTATATAAATTTTCAAAAAAGGGTAAAGCCATAGCAAAATTTCCATCATCCATCATCATCACAGCACTTTGCATGGAATCTCTCTCTGTTTTTCTCCATTTTTTTGTATTAGTAGTTTGTGAAAACAAATTCACAGTTAAAAAACAGAACAATACAAGAAGTAAATAAATTTTTGATAACATATAAAACGTGTAAGTGTGAAACTCTAAAATACCATAAAATACGGATTGGTAATCAACATTTTTATAACAAAAAAATTAATCTAAAATATCAAGGCTACCTAATCCTTCCCTTAACACCACCAATTCGTCTTGAGAACAATCAATTACAGTTGAAGCATACAAATTACAGAATCCTCCATCAATAACCATATCCACTTTCTTCTCGTATTCGCGATGAATTACTTCTGGGTCCGTAAAATAATCCATTATGTCGTCGTTTGTATTATGTAAACTAGTTGTTATAATTGGATTACCTAATTCGGTAATAATTGTATTACAAATGGTATTGTCAGGCACACGAATACCAACTGTTTTTTTGTTTTGTTTTAAAAGTTTAGGCACATTGTTGTTAGCCTCTAAAATAAAAGTATATGGTCCAGGTAAAGCCTTTTTCATAATTCGAAATAATGAATTAGAAATAGGTCGAGCATAATTTGATAAATGACTTAAATCGCTACAAACAAATGAAAAGTTAGCTTTTTCGGGTTTAATATTTTTTAAGCGACATACTTTTTCGATTGCCTTTGGTCGTGTAATATCACAACCTATTGAATAAACCGTATCGGTTGGGTAAATTATAACACCGTCGTTTTTCAAACAATCAACAATTAGTTGAATGTCTTTTGGATGTGGATTATCGTAATTAAGTCGTAGTAGCATATTTACAAGTTACGAAATTATTTCGTAATTACCTCTATTAAAGGCTTTCCTGTTGTTCCATTTGGAAAAGACAGATGTAACATCGTTGCTATTGTTGGAGCAATATCCACCACATTTACCTTTTTTACTGAAAATCCTTTGGAGATATTAGCGCCATAAAATAATAAAGGCACATGCGTATCATAACTATACGATGCTCCATGTGTGGTACCTTTGTTGTGGTATTCCATCCAAGCTGGATTATAAGAAAAAGCTACATTACCACTTCTAACATGATTATATCCTTTTTGAATTAAATACTTAAACGAATCATCGGTGTAGTTTTCATATTTTAAAACTTCTGATGGATAAGCCTCAGCCACGCCTTTAACAGACAACATGAAATTTGCCAACGTATGCTCCACTGCAAACTTGTTTAATTTCATCGAAGCCATTTTACTTTCATTTAAAAATATTTGCTGATTAGATAATGAAGCCACTAAACTATCGCCATATTGATTTTGGCAAAAAGCTTTAACGGTTTTTGTTAATTCTTCTTCATCCATATAACCTCCTGGGATTTTCAAATCCATTAAATGAGCAGGCACATCACAAGCCCCATGATCGGCCGTTAAAAAAATCACATAATTATCTTTACCTAAAGATGTATTAAGCGCATTGATTAATTCTTCTAAATCTTTATCTAAGCGCAAGTACACATCTTCCACCTCAACACTGCGCGGACCATAAGAATGCCCCACATAATCCGTTGAAGAAAAACTAATACATAGCATATCGGTTTGTTTACCTTTCCCTAATTGTTCTGATTTTAAGCAAGCTAATGCTAAGTCCTTAGTAATTGTGTTTCCGTATGGTGTTGCTTTAATGATTTCGTAATTATTCTTATCTAATTGTGCTTTATATTGATAGGGAAAAATAGCAGTATCTTTTTTATTCGGCGCCGCTTCGTAATTATTTTTATCTGCTATACTTTCAGTATAGCCTGCAATCGGATACATCGTATTCCAACCTTGAGATAAATATTTATTTGCTAATTGTAAATTATTAAATTCATTCACCCAAACCGGTAATTCATTCATATAATGAGAACTAGAAATGAATTTACCATTACTACCATCAAACCAAAAAGCACCATTAGCGCTATGACCTGCTGGTAAAATAGAACTTCTATCTTTTAAAGAAATAGCAAAAACTTTAGCTTGCTGATTAGTATTTAATTTTAATTCATCTCCAATGGTGGTTACTAATAAATTTTTTGGCGACATTAAGCCGGCTTTACTTTCTGTGCCAACCGACTTTACTTTACTATCCTCAGTGCAATACGTCATTTTATTTTCATCCTTCACAAACCAATCATTTGCAATAATACCATGCGTTGCAGGGCTTGTTCCAGTATAAATAGAAGCATGTCCAGGGCCAGTATATGTTGGCACATAATTATATTGTGCATTGCGATAAAAATAACCTTCGTTGATGAGTTTCTTAAATCCACCATTACCAAATTTGTTCCAATAACGATAAATATAATCTTGACGCATTTGATCAACCACAACACCAACCACTAGTTTTGGTTGTTTAAGTTCTGTAGTTGCTACTGGCTTAGTTTGTGCAATGACTGAATTTGTTATAACTAAAATTCCTACTATTATTTTTTTCATATTGTTTTATTTATAGAACGCAGATAACGCTGATGATTATGATTAATTATGATATTTTTACAGTATAAATAAAGCTGATTGATCTGATATAATGATGACTCTAATTGTTATGAAAATATTATCAATTTAAAAAATCCGCGCCAATCTTTTTAATCCGCGTCATCTGCGTTCTATTATTTTAATTCTTATCTAAAGTTTGAAATACAGAATTATTGCTCACAAATTCCGGAACAATATCTTTCATTTTTGCAACAATACGTGTATTATCCTGAGTATTAAATAATGAAATTAATTCATTTATAAACTGAGTAACCTCAGCAAATTCGTATTCGCGCACTTTACCAACTAATATTTGCTGATGATGGGTACGCAAAGTGTTTTCAGAGCTCGCTAATAATTCTTCAAATAATTTCTCCCCTGGACGAAGACCTGTGTAAATAATTTTAATATCTCTATCTTCTTTTAATCCAGATAACTTAATCATCTTACGAGCTAAATCAACAATCTTAACGGATTGCCCCATATCAAATACAAATATCTCTCCTCCTTTTCCCATACATCCAGCCTCTAATACTAACTGACAAGCCTCTGGAATTGTCATAAAGAAACGAGTAATATCAGGATGTGTAATCGTAATTGGTCCGCCTTCCTCTATTTGTTTTTTAAAACGAGGGATGACAGAACCATTAGAACCTAATACATTTCCAAAACGAGTAGTGATGAATTTTGTATTTGAAATTTTCCCTAAACTCTGTGTATAAATTTCGGCAATACGTTTTGAGGCACCCATTACATTAGTTGGATTTACTGCTTTGTCAGTAGAAATCATAACAAATTTCGCCACTTTAAACTCTGCGGCTAAATCAGCTACTGTTTTGGTTCCAAGTATATTCGTTAAAATTGATTCTGAAGGATTATTTTCCATCATGGGCACGTGCTTGTATGCCGCCGCATGAAATACAACTTGTGGCTTAAAGGTATTAAACACATTATGCATTCGCTCTTTATTACGAACGTCTCCAATAACAACTTCATGTTTTTTTAAATTAGACTTTTCATTAAACTCTAATTCTAATTCATGCAATGGACTCTCTGCTTGATCTAATAAAACCAATAAAGCAGGATTAAATTTAGCGCACTGTCTTGCTAACTCCGAGCCTATAGAACCAGCTGCTCCAGTAATTAAAATGGTTTTATTATTTAGTTGTTCGTTAATTAAACTATTATCTAATTTAATAGGATCACGTTCTAATAATTCTTCAATATTAATACTCTTAATTTGATTAAAACTTAATTCGCCATTAATCCATTTTGCCACAGGAGGAACATTTAATACTCTCACGCCTAGTTGCAAACACTCATCAATAATTTTATTTTTCTTTTCAGGAGACAAATTTTGAATACTAATGATAACAGATTCAACTTCATTTTCTTTTATAAGCTCTGCTAATTTTGAGGTTGAATAAATAAAAGCCCCTTCTAAACTTCTACCTTTTTTCTTTTCATCATCATCTAAAAAACCTACCACTTTATAACGTACGGCTGCATCTCTGTCTAATGTGCGTTTTGTGATAATACCACTCTCCCCTGCTCCATAAATAATGACTTGTGTTTTTTGTTTCTCAGGATTTTTGTTCTCAAAATAAATAGCTTTGATAGCCAAGCGAGAACTAATCATTATAAAAATAGTGACTAGGGCATCAATAATAATCACAGAATGAGGAATAATGTAGTACCCTAATAATATTTGACGTGTAAAAATATTGATAGCATATAAAACAAAACTGCTCAGTAAAATAATCGCAAAGATTCTTGTCGCATCTTTAGCTCCCGTGTATCTTACAACACCTTTGTATGTTTTAGACATAACAAAGGCTATTAAGCGAACTGATAAAACTAAAACATAATCGTAAGGCAAATTCTTTAAATCTTCGGGAGGAATAGATTTAAAATTAAAACGTAGGAAAAAAGCAAGTGTTAACGAAAATGCACAGATTAGTAGGTCGATTACTAAAATTGACCAGCGAGGTAAATTATACTTCCAAAAATATTCGAGTATTTTGTGCATCCACGTAAAAGTACGTTTTTAGGAGGAATGGTCAAAATAGAAACATTAATAATTAATAACTCAAATAAGGTAAAATCAACCTCAACTTATCTTCAGAAAAAATATCTAAATCTCTAAAACTTTGTTCTGTGAATTTCCCATGTTTTAATCTAAAATTAACCACTGCTTGCGCCGTTTGAAAATTGAAATAAGGATGTTTACGCAATGAATTAAAATCAATGGCATTAATAGGAATTTTAGAAATTGAATTAGGATCGAGTTTAATTTGTGAAGAGAGAAGCACAAAAGTACTATCGGTCATACCATACACTTCTTTTAACTGATTGACTGAATGAAATCCTCCTAACATAGCTCTGTATTTCATAATCCGTTTGGTAAAACCTGGTCCAATGCCTTTTAAATAAACAATGGATAAACTATCGGCCGTGTTAATCTCTACAACAGTTTTTGCATACACTTTCTTTTCATTAACAAGGGCGGTTGGATAAACTGTATCTCGTTTAAATTCACTTTTCGAATTTGGAATTAAAATATAGGACTCCAACTCTTCATAAAGTTGTGGCGGCAAACCATATAACTTTTTCAAATCTTCGGGCTTAAAAAACTTCCCACCTTTACTTCTAAAATTTATTAAAGTCGCACTTAGCTTTTTAGACATTCCTAATTTTTGTGCATCTTCTTCGCTTACTATATTTGGATTAAACACAAAACGTTCGTTTGAAATCTTGATTTCAGAAGAAACCTTATCTTCTTTTTCGTTAAGACTAATTTCATCAATTACATTTTTCGCAGCGGGTGCAATAGTAATAAGCTGAACAGTATTTGTATCGTTTTGAAAAAAAGGCACTAATAATCTCACTCCAAATAATACCGCAATAATAACACAGAGAATAAAAACGCCGTTACGTTCTTGTTTATTGAAATGAAAAAAATTAAATAAAAAAGATCTAATTTTCTGAAACACCATGTTTAGTCCATTTAAACATATAATACACTGGAACACCCAAAGCTATGATTAATAATCCCATCCCGCAATTAAATGTTTTGTAAACTAATAAATCAACACAAATAAGCGTGGTTAACACAATATATAAAGCTGGGATTATAGGATAACCAAATGCTTTATATGGACGTTCGGCATCTGGCATTTTTTTTCGTAATACAAATAAACCTGCAATGGTGATGATATAAAATATTAAAGAAGAAAAGGTACAATAATCTAATAAATCGCCATAAGAACCACTTAAACATAATAATGAAGCCCAAATACCTTGAAAAGTCATAGCTCTAGCAGGAACATTAAATTTATTTAATTTAGCAGTGCTCTTAAAAAACAAACCATCTTTTGCCATCGATTGAAACAAGCGAGATCCCGCTAATATCAATCCATTATTACATCCAAAGGTGGATACCATAATTAAAGCGGCCATTAAGTACTTTGCGATGTCACCAAACACTACAAATAAAGAGGCTGTCCCTACTCTATCCTTTTGTGCAAACATGATACCTTGCTCAGCAACTGTTTGAGCGTTTACACTGCCCTCCAATGGCAACAAACATAAATAGGCCACATTAGCTAACACATAAATCAAAGTCACAATACATACTCCGAAAAACAAACCTAAAGGAATATTACGTTTGGGGTTTTCCACTTCTCCTGCAATAAAGGTCACATTATTCCAAGCATCACTACTAAATAACGACCCAATCATAGCCAAACCTAAAGCCGTGGCTAACGACATCCCCGACAAAGATGTAAATGCACCTGAACTATCAACACCTTTTGCCTCCCAAGCATTTGACATATTATTCGAAAACACATCGCTATGAAAACCGTAATAAATACCTACAATAATTAAGGCAAATAAGGCAATGAGTTTAGCGGAAGTGAAAATACGCTGAATGGCTTTCCCATTTTCAATACCACGTGTATTAATAAAAGTTAAGAGGGCAATAATAAAAATAGCTAGTAATTGTGCGCTGGTAATTTTAAGGCTAACAATTTGAAACAAGACATTTCCTTCTTCAAAAAAAGGAATAAACACTCCTGTAAATTTGGCAAAGGCAACGGCTACGGCAGCGATAACGCCTGTTTGAATAACTAAGAAAACCGTCCAGCCGTATACAAATGCCACTAAATCGCCAAAGGCTTTTTTAATGTACACAAATTGTCCGCCAGCTTGTGGCATCATGCCTGCTAACTCACCATAACTTAAAGCCGCAAATAAAGTAATGACTCCTGATAAAATCCAAACTGCTAATAACCATCCAGCCGAACCAACAACCCTAGCTATATCAGCACTCACAATAAAAATCCCCGAACCTATCATAGATCCAGCTACTAAAAGCGTGGTGTCAAATAAGTTCAGGGATTTTTTCATAATTGTTTTTTTGCGCTTCGACTCCGCTCAGCGTGACAAAAATTTATTCTATTCCTTTTTTTTCTAAATTACTATTTCGTTTACCATATAAGAAATAAACAATAACGCCTAATACTCCCCAAATCAAGAAGAAGTTCCAAGTAGCAGCTCTTACCTGAGTCATTAAGAAAATATTAAAAGCTACGCCCAATGTTCCAACTACATAAACAGCTGGCGTTTTATATGGACGCTCTAACTCAGGTTTTTTGTAACGTAAAATCATAACTGCCACACAAACCATTGCAAAAGCTAATAAAGTTCCCATACTACACATTTCGCTCACTTTATCAATTGGAGTAAAGGCAGCCACTAAAGAAATTAAACCTCCAACTAAAATAGTGCTTTTGTATGGAGTTTTAAAAACTGGGTGCAATACTTTAAAAAATGCAGGCATTAAACCATCTTTAGCCATTCCTAAGAAAATACGTGTTTGCCCTAACATCATTACTAACATCACTGATGTTAAACCAGCCGTAGCAGCAATAGTGATAATAAATACCGCCCAATTAATTCCAATTCCAGAGAAAGCGGATGCTACTGGAGCTGCTTTATCTAACTCTGTATATTTTACCATTCCAGTTAATACTAAAGAAACTAATATGTATAAAACTGTACAGATAATTAAAGATGCTACAATAGCAAAAGGCACATCTTTTTTAGGATTAATGGCTTCACCTGCTTGTGTAGAAACCGCATCAAATCCAATATAGGCAAAGAATACGATTGTTGCTGCTGTTAATACGCCACCAAAACCAAAATTCATTTTTCCGGTGGCATTTCCTAATTCATCTAATGCGGGAACCTCAGCAGGTATGAATGGAGACCAATTATCTATATTGATATAAAAGGCTCCCACAATAATTACAAATAATACAACGGCAATTTTAACAATTACAATAATGTTATTTGTTTTAGCTGCTTCTTTAATACCTTTTACTAATACCGCCGTTACTACCCAAGTAATTAAAAAGGCTGGTAAGTTAAATGCAAAACTTGGTGCCACTAAACCTAATGCTTCTGATTTTTCGGTAGCAGTTGCTAAATCATTACATAACCAAATAGGAAACTCTATTCCAAATAAATGTAATAGTTTCACAAAATAACCACTCCAAGCAACAGCAACGGTGGTTGCACCCATCATATACTCTAAAATTAAATTCCAACCAATAAACCAAGCAAATAATTCACCCACTGTACCATAAGCATAAGCATAAGCCGATCCTTCTACTGGCAAAACCGAAGCAAACTCAGCGTAACATAATGAAGCAAATAAACAGCCTATACCAGCAATCACAAAAGCTAAAGCTAATGCTGGACCAGCGTAATCATGAGCCGCAATACCTGTTAAGGTAAAAATACCACCTCCAATAATAGCTCCAATTCCTAAAGAGGTTAATCCCCATTTTGTTAGAACTCGTTTTAAATCATTTTTCTTCATATCTGCCTCAAAGGCCGACACTGGTTTTACTCTCCAAACTGACATATATCTATCTATTTTTTAGTGATTAATTTATCTTAACTATCCAAATATATATAATTTTATTTAAAAACATATAATAGCTTATCTTTACCTCTTTAAAAATGACAACACTTATTATTATACTCTTTTTAGTAGGCTATTTAGTGATAGCAATGGAGCATAGTTTTAATATAAATAAAGCTGGTACTGCCCTTTTAGTGGGTGTTTTATGCTGGACCGTTTATGCCCTTTATTCTACCGACATGCATTATGTGACGGGTTTAAGTCATCATTTAGCTGAGATTTCAGAAATCCTTTTCTTTTTATTAGGAGCCATGACTATTGTGGAACTTATTGATGCTCACGATGGTTTTGATATTATTACCGAAAAAATTACCACCACCAATAAACGTTATTTATTAATTATTGTATCTCTTATTGCATTTGTATTATCAGCCGTGCTAGATAACTTAACCACGGCCATTGTTATGGCCACTGTGGTTAAAAAACTAATTCCTGAAAAAACGGATCGTTATTACTTTTTAGGATTAGTGATTATTGCTGCCAACGCAGGCGGCTGTTTTAGCCCTATTGGCGATGTAACCACTACTATGTTATGGGTGGCTAATAAATTAACTCCTGGCACTATCATCACGCATTTATTTCTACCAAGCTTAGTGTGTATGATTGTACCTTTATCTTTAAGCATGATAAAAATTAAAGGACAAGTGGCTGCTTTTGAGATAGAGAAAAAAGAAGGTACCATTTCCTCTAAAGAAAAAATACTCATTTTTGCTTTAGGTTTAGCTTGTTTATTATTTGTACCTGTTTTTAAAACCATTACTCATCTACCACCTTATATGGGCATTTTGTTTGGCTTAGGTGTGATGTGGGTAGTCACTGAATTAATACATCAACGCAAAGATGAATTTGAAAAAGGAAAGTTCTCCGTAGTCAATGCTATTACTAAAACCGATGTGCCAAGCGTATTATTTTTTTTAGGAATATTATTAGCCGTTGCCTGCTTACAAGAAATTCATGTATTACAAAACACCGCTACCTTATTAAATAATAGTATTGGCGACTTAAAGATTATTTCTGTGATCATAGGTCTATTATCTGCTATTGTTGACAATGTTCCTTTATTAGCAGCTACCATGGGCATGTACGATTTCCCAACTGACGACCATTTTTGGCAAATGATTGCTTATGCTACCGGAACCGGTGGAAGCGTTTTAATTATTGGAAGTGCAGCCGGTGTGGCTGTGATGGGATTAGAAAATATTAGTTTTAGTTGGTATTTTAAAAACATTTCGTGGCTAGCTTTTGTTGGATATATGGCTGGCTTTTTAATTTATTATATACAAAATTTGATCATTTCATAGTGGAACCTACAGAACCTGAACACATCAACGAACAAGAACCATTAAACGAACCTAACCATGAACCACAACCTCATGGTTTACCAAAACCTGTTTTAATGCAAGACAAAAAAAACTGGGTTCGTAAATCCCTTATTAGCTTGGGTATTTATGCGGTTTTGTTTTTATTTATTTTTAAAACAGAACCTGTTTACATTGCCGCTGTTTTATTAGTGCTATTAATTCATGAATTTGGGCATTTTTTTGCCATGAAGGCCTTTAACTATAGCAATGTTAAACTATTTATTATTCCTTTATTAGGAGCTTATGTTTCTGGTCAAAAATCCACTGTCTCGCAGCGACAAATGAGTATTATTGTTTTAGCGGGTCCAGTTCCGGGTATTATAATTGGTTTTTTATTGGTACTCTTATCTTCCTTCTACCCAAACGAAAAGCTATTAATGTTGGCTCATATTTTTATTGGATTAAACTTTTTTAATTTATTACCTTTTATGCCTTTGGATGGAGGACGATTACTAGAAACCCTTTTTATCAATCACAATCACACGCTTCGTATTATTTTTACCAGCGTTTCAATCCTGTGCCTTATATTAATCTCCATTTTATTGGGTAGTTTTTTCTTTTTAATTATCCCTATCTCTATGATTTTTGATTTAATAATGGAAATCAAAAATCAAAAAATTAGAGAGTATTTAATACAAGAAAAAATAAATTACATCACCAATTATGATGATTTACCAAATGCAGATTATTGGACCATTAGAGACTGTATTTTATTATCATTCAATAAAAGATACGCAGGCATACAAGCAGGTGTGCATCAATACAGTGTTTTAGAAGGCGGCATCATACAACACGTGGTGGCTGTTTTAAAAACTCCTATTATCACTGATTTAAAAATAGTAGGAAAAATAATCACAATGCTTATCTTCTTAATCTTTTTGTTGTCACCTATTATTTATTTTTTTACTAAGCTTCTTCAAGCCTTTATTTTAGCCAATACAGTTCAATGAAACAATTGATTTTAATAGTTATTGTATTTATCCATTTTGAGAGCAGTTCTCAATCGCTCGATTTTTCGATGCTTAGAGCTATTAATAAACATGAACATCCAAATTGGGATAAAAGCATGAAAATTACCTCTCATTCTATTTACCCAATCATGGTAGCCGCACCAGGCTCATTACTGCTTACTGGCTACATTAAAGATGATAAAATCATGATGCGCAACGGCCTTAAAACAGGAGTTTCGATAGGATTAAGCGCCGTTTTAAGTTATGGCTTAAAATATGCGGTGAACCGTCCTCGACCTTTTGTGCAATACCCAAACGATATTATTAAAAGAACAGATGTTGGTCCCTACTCTTTTCCATCGGGGCATACAACCACCGCATTTGCTACTGCTACCGCCTTAACCTTATCTACTAAAAAATGGTATGTGGCTGTTCCCTCTTATGCCTATGCCTGTGCGGTTGGTTATTCGCGGATGCGCTTAGGAGTTCATTTTCCGAGCGATGTTTTAGGTGGAATGGTTTTAGGCATTGGCTCATCGCTGCTGGTTTTTCAAATTGATAAATGGCTACAGAAAAACTGAGCCAAATCATATCTTTTTTTGTTGTTAATTTATGTTTATTTAAGGGGGTAAGCTTTTTTAAATTTGTATTTTTACCTTATGAAGCATTTATTAATTATATCCTTGTTGTTTATTACGGCAACTCTATTTTCTCAAACCAAAGCTACACAAACGGTTACTCCCGAAAAATATATTCAAATATCTGGGGTTGTATTAGACGACAGCTTACAACCTTTACCATTTGTATCTATTATGTTAAAAGGTACTCGCTCAGGAACGGTGAGTGATTACTATGGTTTTTTTACCATTGTTGCTCGACCTGGTGATGAAATGCAATTTTTCTCGATCAATCATAAAAACAAAGCCTACAATTTATCTGACACATTAACGGGCAGACACTACTCTATCATTCAAATTTTAACAAAGGATACCATTCAGTTAGCGCAAGTAAACGTTTTTCCTTGGCCTAGTAAAGAGCAATTTAAGCGTGCTATTTTAAATTTAGATTTAAGTGACACCGATATTGAACGTGCTTACAAAAATATGGATAACGAAGATGTACGCGCTTCTATTAAAGGTGGTACTATGGATGCGGCTGCCAATTACCGTGTGCGTATGCAACAGCAATATACTCGTTTATATCAAGTAGGGCAATACCCTAGCGTAAGTTTACTAAACCCTGTAGCTTGGGCTCAATTTATTGATGCTTGGCGAAAAGGAAAATTGAAGATTAAGTAATATTAAACTCTCTCTTGCAAGTATTATAGGGACTTTTTATGATAAAAAGCCTTGTTTTAAGCAACAATCCCATTTCTTTTTGCAATATTTGTAGGATATGTTCGTTACTTAACCTGTGCTACAAAAACACTTTTATACACTACTTTTTTTATGGATGTCGGTGGTTTGCTTTAGTCAAACGGCTACAATTTCTGGTACCATAAAAGACGAAGAAGGCTCTAGTATTACTGATGTGCAAGTAGCAATTTTAGAAGATGGCTCTATTAACACGAGCACTGATGCAAATGGTAAATATACACTAATGGTTCCTGCTGATAAAGATATTACCTTATCTATTTATAACATTAGCTACAAACAACTCAATCAAAAATTTAATTTAAAGGCGGGAGAAAAAATAAACTTTAGCCCGCAACTTATTTCTAAAAATAATATCACTGAGGTTAATATTGTTTCAGAAAATAGAACAACCGAAATTACCCGTATTGACCCTAAAAATATTTTTTATATTCCCAGCCCTAGTGGCAACATCGAAGATATCATCAAAACACAAATTGGCGTGAGTAGCAATAACGAGCTAAGTAGTGGGTACTCGGTTCGTGGTGGAAATTTTGATGAGAATTTAGTGTATGTAAATGATATTGAAGTGTATCGTCCGTTTTTAGCTCGAAGCGGGCAACAAGAAGGATTAAGCTTTGCTAATCCAGATATGGTGAGTAACATTAATTTTTCGGCAGGAGGTTTTGAAGCGAAATATGGAGATAAAATGTCGTCGGTATTAGATATCACTTATAAAAAGCCTCTAAAATTTGCAGGTACTGTAAGTGGGGGGTTTTTAGGGGGAAGTTTACATTTACAAGGTGTTTCTAAAAACAGAGTACTGGCATGGAGCATTGGCTCACGTTACCGATCAAATGCGTACCTACTTAAAAGCATGGATACCAAAGGGGAGTATCGCCCGCGTTTTTATGATGTACAAACTTTTTTAACGTTTACATTAAACGAAAAATGGAGTATTGAGTTTTTAGGTAACGTTGCTAATAATCAATATTTAGTGATTCCCGCAAACCGAGAAACCACATTTGGTACAGTAAACAACGCTGTGAAACTAAGCATCTATTTTGACGGACAAGAGTTAATGCAATATAATACCATGATGGGAGGTTTATCTACTATCTTTAGACCAAACTCACGTACTAAATTAAAATTAATTACATCCGCTTATAAAGCACAAGAAGAGGAAAAATACACAGTTCAAGGTCAATATTTTATTGACCAATTAGAAGCAGATTTTGGGAAGGATAATTTTGGACAGGTGGCTTTTAATAGAGGTATTGGTACTTTTTTAAATAATGGAAGAAACCGCATTGATGCTACTGTTTTTAATATCGAACACAAAGGCACTCATGTAATTGGAAAAAATAGTGAACTATTGTGGGGAGCAAGATTTCAGCACGAAATCATACAGGATAAATTAAGTGAGTGGAGAACTATAGATTCGGCAGGATATGTGGCGCCTTATAGCCCTACCGAAATTAATTTAATAGATGTTGTAAAATCAAAAATAAATTTAGAAAGTAATCGAGTTCAAGGTTATGGGCAGTATGTATTTAGCAAGCAATTACGCGACTCGTCGTTACTTACTTTAACAGGTGGCGTAAGAGCCAACTATTGGGATTTTAATAAACAAACCATTATTTCGCCAAGGATTACAATTTCCTACAAACCAAATTGGAAACCAGATATAGCCTTTAAAGCATCATGGGGTTATTACTACCAACCTCCTTTTTATAGAGAGATGCGTGGCTTTGACGGTAAATTAAATCCAAATATTAGAGCGCAGCAATCAATTCATTATTTACTATCAGCTGACTATAATTTTAAATTATGGCGTCGTCCATTTAAAGTTATTTTGGCTGGTTACTATAAAGAGTTGAAAGATTTAATTCCTTATGAAATTGACAATACCCGCATTCGTTATTTTGCAACTAACAATTCTATTGGATATACACAAGGTATAGATTTAAGAATTAATGGAGAGTTTATTAAAGGAATAGAATCATGGGCAACCATTGGTTATTTAAAAACCATGGAAAATATTAGTAACGATAGAAAAGTAACCTATTTTAATAGCGATGGAGATACCATTGTAAATGGTTTTACATTTAACAACAAGCCAGTGGATAGTACTGTGGTTTACCCTGGCTACATTCCACGCCCTACAGATCAACGAGTAACGTTTGGATTATTTTTTCAAGACTATATTCCTAAATTACCTTCTTGTAAAATGTATTTGAATATGCAATTTGGAACAGGATTACCTTTTGGTCCACCAGACCATCAGCGATGGAAACAAGTATTTAGAATGCCTCCATACAGAAGAGTAGACATTGGTTTTGCTTATCAAATTATTAAAGAAGAAAAACCATTACCTAAAAAAAGTCCGTTTCATCATTTTAAAGCCATGTTTATTAGTGTAGAAATCTTTAATCTATTACAAGTAGATAATACGGTGTCATACACATGGGTTACGGATGTCACTAGCAGACAATACGCCGTACCAAATTACCTTACTCGCCGAATGTTAAATTTGAAATTGCAGGTGAAGTTTTAATCTACAAAGTTTTTAATACCTCAATCACCTTCGTTAGCATTTCATCTGTAAAATCTAAATGTGTTACAAAACGAATGGTTTGTTTGCCAAAGGCTGCTAATTTAATATCATGAGGTTTTAAAGTTTCTTCAAAACTCACAGCCGTATATTTATCAGTTAAATTAAATATCACAATATTAGTATCTACTGGCATCACACTTTCTACGTATGGCAAAGAACTTAACACCTTACCTAATTCTTTTGCCCTAGTATGATCTTCTTTTAAGCGAGTGATATTATTATCCAAGGCATAAATACCTGCTGCTGCTAAAAAACCCGCTTGGCGCATCCCGCCACCAAATACTTTACGCACACGACGCGCTTTTTTTATAAATGGTTTTGTTCCTAATAATAAGGAGCCAACTGGGGCAGCTAAACCTTTACTCAAACAAATAGAAACAGAATCAAATTGATTTCCTATATCTTGTGCAGTATAATTGTTTTCGACAATAGCATTAAAAATACGAGCACCATCTAAATGCAAAGGCAATTGATGTTTATCACATACTTGTTTAATTTGCTTAATTGTTTCTAAATCATAAAAACTTCCTCCTGCTCTATTTACGGTGTTTTCCAAACACACTAAAGCTGTATGAGTTAACCAATCATAATCCGCATTAATATTATCTTCAATATGTTTTGCTGTGATTCTTCCTCTGTCTCCTTGCAATAATTTTGCTTGAACACCTGAGTTTGAAGAAATCCCTCCTCCTTCGTAATTATAAATATGAGAATTAAGGTCACACAATAATTCATCACCTGGCACTGCATGGCATTTAATAGCTATTTGATTGGTCATGGTGCCACTCGGACAAAACAAGGCAGCTTCTTTACCAAATAGTTTAGCCGCTTTTTCTTCTAATGCTAAAACTGTAGGATCTTCATTAAACACATCATCGCCAACAGGGGCTATCATCATGGCATCCAACATGGCCTTTGAAGGCTTGGTGACTGTATCGCTTCTTAAATCAATTATCATATCTAAATATACAAAGTTTAAACAAAAATAGATTTTTTTTGTTTATAGAATATGAGAACAACATTGATTATTGGTGCATCATCAGGAATAGGAAAAGCTTTAGCAACCAGCTTGACTCAAAAAGGAGAAACAGTTATTTCTATGTCCAGAAATTTACCAGATGCGCCTTTTAGCAGTTATCTTCCACATGATATTGTATCAGACGAAGAATTACCAAAAATAGAAGGTGCTATTGATGGGTTGGTATATTGTCCAGGATCTATCAATTTAAAACCCTTCAGAGCTTTAAAACAACAAGATTTTGAAAATGATTTCAAATTAAATGTACTAGGAGCCATTAAAAGCATTCAAGCCTACACTCAAAATTTACAATTGTCAAAAAATGCCTCCATTGTTTTATTCAGTACGGTGGCAGTTCAAACAGGGATGTCTTTTCATTCATCTGTTTCAATAAGTAAAGGAGCTATTGAAGGATTAACTAAAGCATTAGCTGCTGAATTTTCTCCAAAAATAAGAGTGAATTGCGTGGCACCTTCTTTAACAAGCACCGCAATGGCCGATAAATTAATTAATACTCCCGAAAAATTAGATGCTAGTAATAATCGTCATCCTTTAAAACGAATTGGCTCTCCTATTGATATTGCTAATACCGTTGAATTTTTGTTATCTGAAAATGCCTCATGGATAACTGGTCAAACATTACATGTTGATGGTGGTATGTCAACCTTAAAAGTATAACAATGGAAAATCAAACCAAGCAACGTTATTTTTCTTTTGTTGATTTAATGGGCTTAGAGCAACGCTATCGAGCTGCTTTCGTTAATTCCTTATCTGGCTTTAAAAGTTTGGCCTTAATAGGCACAGCCAATTGTAGTAAACAAACTAATTTAGCCATTTTTAATTCTTTGTTTCACATAGGGGCCAATCCTCCATATATTGGTTTTATTTCTCGTCCTGATTCAGTAGACAGACATACCTTATCCAACATTATGGAAACAGGCTACTATACCATTAATCACATCAACGAAGAAATTTATAAGCAAGCTCATCAAACATCTGCTCGATATGCTCGCGAAATCTCTGAATTTGATGCCACGCATTTAACACCTGATTATAAATTAGGATTTAAAGCGCCTTTTGTGAAAGAGAGTCATATTCAGATGGGAGTTCAATTTAAAGAACGAATTAACATAACAACCAATAACACCGTATTAGTAATTGGACAAATAAATCAAGTGTATTTTCCAAACGATTGTTTATGTACTGATGGTTTTTTAGACATTGAAAAAGCCAAAACTATTACCTGCAGTGGATTAGACAGCTATCATAAAACTGAACGCTTAGCGCGATTAACTTATGCTAAAGCAGATAGAGATGTGAGCATAGCAAAACTTGGCTACATTGAGTAAAGAAGTCATAAATATTGTTTGGTTTAAACGTGATTTAAGATTCACTGATCATGAACCACTATTTATGGCTCAACAACAACCTTTACCAGTATTATTAATTTACTGTTTTGAACCCTCGGTCATGAATTACGATGATAGCGATGTGAGGCATTGGCGTTTTGTATTTGAATCGTTGCAGGAAATGAACGAGAAATTAAAAAATATTCAGGCTCAATTGTATATTTTTCATCAAGAAGTTTTATCAGTCTTCCAAGAATTAGCTAATCAGTATGATATTCAAAACATATTCTCTCATCAAGAAATTGGCAACAAACTCACTTACGATAGAGACATTGCAGTACAACACTTTTGCAAACAAAATGATATAACATGGAAAGAATACCAATTACATGGTGTTATCCGAAAATTAAAATCAAGAAACAGTTGGGAAAAATTATGGGAAGATAAAATGATGAGCGTTCCAAAAATCATTAATGAAACTAATTGGAACATATTAAGTTTAGATTCTGAATTCTATAATTCAATCAAAGGAAATCAACTGCCAATAGAAATCACCACACGAAATAAAAACTTTCAACAAGGCGGCGAATATTGGGCTTGGCGCTATATGGATAGCTTTATTAAAGAGCGTTATAAAAATTATAGTAAACATATTTCAAAACCTTTATTGAGTCGAAAAGGTTGTAGTCGTTTATCGCCTTACTTAACCTACGGAAACATTAGTATGCGCATGGTGTATCAATATACCAAACAGTATTATCATACTTCCGAAAATAAAAGAGCACTCACTAATTTTGTTTCTCGTTTACATTGGCATTGTCATTTTATGCAAAAATTTGAAGATGAATGTCGGATGGAATTTGAAAACGTTAATAGAGCGTATGACTCATTAATTAAACCTAAAAACAACCATTACATAAAAGCTTGGCAGGAAGGGAAAACAGGAGTGCCAATTGTTGATGCTTGTATGCGCTGTTTAGTAGCCACTGGCTATATTAATTTTAGAATGCGCGCCATGGTGGTTTCCTTTTTTGTGTTTAACCTTTGGCAAGATTGGAGAGAACTACATTTTTTAGCTCGTCAGTTTTTAGATTATGAGCCAGGTATTCATTATCCACAATTACAAATGCAGTCTGGTGTCACAGGTATTAATACCATTAGAATTTATAATCCCATCAAAAACTCTGAAGATCATGACCCTGAAGGTTTATTCATCAAACAATGGATTCCGGAATTAAAAGACATTCCTGCAAATGTAATTCACGAACCATGGAAACTCTCTATCATCGAACAACAATTATATAACTGCGAAATAGGTAAAGATTATCCCGCACCAATTGTTGATATAGAAGAAACTCGAAAGCACGCCAGTGATATGGTTTGGTCTTATCGAAAAAAAGAAGACGTTAAACAAGAAGGAAAACGTATCTTACAAAAACACGTTAATAATCCTAAATCACATTTAACTAAAAACAAAACATGAATAAATACCTTAAACTAGCACTTTGTATTACCGTTCCTTTAATAATTGGCGGTATTTCTGGATTTGCAACTGCCTCAAGTATAAACGATTGGTATGTTAGCATCAACAAACCATCATTTAATCCTCCCAACTATTTATTTGGTCCTGTTTGGACAACCCTTTACATTTTAATGGGAATATCATTTTTTATGATACTACAATCGCCAGCCATTGAAATTAGAAAAAAAGCAATCACTATTTTTTGCATTCAATTGTTTTTCAATTTTTGTTGGAGTTTCATCTTTTTTAAATTTCAGTTACTTGGACTTGCTTTTATTGAAATTATTATCATGTGGCTTAGTATCATCACAATGATTACAATATTTTACAAAATCAATAAAGCCGCCGCCCTACTTCAAATACCCTATTTATTATGGGTGAGCTTTGCTAGTGTATTAAATGGAAGTATTTGGTTTTTAAATTAAACTTTACAATTTATTTATTGTTTTATTCTTAATGCAAGGCGTAAAAAAACAACACTTACCCTCAAAAATATGTATGACCTGCCAAAGGCCTTTTACATGGCGAAAAAAGTGGGAAAAGAATTGGAACGACGTAAAATACTGCAGCGATAAATGTCGAACGCAAAAAAAGAAATAAAAACACTTCGTTTAATTTTAGGAGATCAGTTAAACCATCAACATTCATGGTTTAGTTCAGTTAATTCGCATACTACGTATGTGATAATGGAATTAAGGCAAGAAACGGATTACGCGAATCATCATATTCAAAAAATAGTTGGATTTTTTGCGGCCATGCAAAACTTTGCTAAAGAACTTACAGAAAAAAATCATCAGGTTATTTATATCTCTTTAAATGATAACTCGAATTTACAATCCTTTGATAAAAATATTCATCAATTAATTACAAAACATCAGTTCACTCATTTCGAATATCAATTACCTGATGAATATAGATTAGATGAGTATTTCAAAATATTTACTCAAACCTTATCCATCGCATATCAAGTCACAGACACAGAACATTTTTTAAGTACTCGGCAAGAATTAGGAGAGTTTTTTAGTGGCAAGAAAACTTACCTCATGGAAAGCTTTTACCGTTACATGCGTAAAAAACATCAGGTATTAATGGAAGGTAAAGATCCGTTAACAGGAAAATGGAATTACGATGAAGACAATCGAAAAAAACTACCTGCCAACCATAAAGCAACTGTTCCTTTGGTTTTTGATAATGATGTTACTAGTATTCTTAAAGAAATTCAACAAACAGATATTAAAACGATAGGAACCATTGACGCCAAAAATTTCATTTGGCCAGTTAACCGAGAACAATCTTTACAACTTTTAGATTTTTTTGTAGAAGAGTGTTTACCTCTATTTGGAACCTACGAAGATGCGATGACTCCTACTGATTGGTCGTTATACCATTCTCGCTTATCCTTCTCTATGAACACCAAACTTATTTCTCCAATAGAAGTCATAAATAGAGCAATTGACGAATGGAAAAAACGTCCCACACAAATTGAATTCAATCAACTGGAAGGATTTGTGAGGCAAATTATTGGATGGAGAGAATACATGCGAGGTATTTATTGGTTAAAAATGCCAGAGTTTGCGACTATGAATTATTTTAATCATCAAGATAAATTACCTAATTGGTATTGGACAGGTGATACTAAAATGAAATGCTTAAGTCACTCTATTAAGCAATCATTAGATTACGCATACGCTCATCACATACAGCGCTTAATGGTGACTGGTAATTTTGCATTATTAGCAGGTGTTCATCCAGATGAAGTAGATAAATGGTATTTAGGAATTTACATAGATGCTATTGATTGGGTTGAAATTACAAATACTCGAGGCATGAGTCAGTTTGCAGATGGCGGAATTATTGGCACTAAACCTTATGTTAGTTCCGCAACTTATATTGATAAGATGAGTCATTATTGCAAGACCTGTCATTACAACAAAGCCATCAAAACAGGTGATAAAGCTTGTCCATTTAATAGTTTGTATTGGAATTTTTATGATAAGCATTCCAATTTACTTAGTAAAAATCCTCGCATTGGCATGATGTATAATGTGTGGAATAGAATGGAACCTAAAGCAAAAGCCGATTTATTGGAACAAGCAGATTATTATTTAAAACATATTAATGAATTGTAATCATGAATACATCCATCGTTTGGTTTAAAACCGATTTAAGACTTCATGACAATGAAACCTTAATTAAAGCCATTGAACAAAGTGACGAAATCATTCCTGTATTTTGCTTTGATGACAATCACTTTAAATTAACCGGATATGGTTTTCAAAAAACAGGAAATTTTAGAACACAATTTTTATTAGAATCTTTAAAAGACTTAGATGATAATTTAAGAAAGCTAGGTTCGGGATTATTGATAATAAGAGGTAAACCAGAATACGAACTCGTTAAACTTGCACAAAAGTATCAAGCCACAAAAGTGTTTGCTAAAAAAGAAGTAGCTTATGAAGAAAAGCAAACCGAAGAACGCGTTGAGAAAGAACTCTGGAAATTAAAATGCGAATTAAAAACTTTTAGCACAAGTACTTTGTACCACGCTCAAGATTTGCCATTCTCTATCAAAGATATTCCTGATGTATTTACCAATTTTAAAAAACGAACCGAGAAGGAATCACAAATTAGAGACATTTTCCCTGCACCTAAAACTATAAAATCACCTGCCATTCCCGAACTTACTTTACCAAGATTAGAACAATTAGGATTAACTCAAATCAAAGTAGATCAAAGATCTGCCTTTCCATTTAAAGGTGGAGAAACAGAAGCTTACAAGAGACTAAATTATTATTTCACTGAAAGTAAATTAATCTCAAATTATAAAGAAACCAGAAACAGATTGATTGGAGCAAACTACTCATCAAAATTTTCGCCATGGTTAGCTAATGGCTGCTTATCTCCCAGAGAAATCTACTACGAGCTCAAAAAATATGAGGAAAAATTTGGAGCCAATGAATCCACCTATTGGTTAGTATTTGAATTATTGTGGAGAGACTATTTTAGGTTTATGATGAAGAAACATCGTCACCAGTTTTTTTTACAAACTGGCATCAAACCAACCGATTCTCCAACAAATCACAATAATCAAGAATTACTCAACCAATGGATAAATGGAAATACAGGAGTTGATTTTATTGATGCGAACATGATAGAATTAAAATTGACCGGCTTTATGAGTAATCGTGGTAGACAAAACGTAGCCAGTTATTTATGCAATGATTTGAAAATAGATTGGCGTTATGGAGCTGCCTATTTTGAGCAACAATTAATAGATTATGATGTATGCAGTAATTGGGGCAATTGGGCATACCTAGCAGGTGTTGGCAACGACCCAAGAGGAAATCGTTATTTTAATATAGCCAAACAAGCAGAGGATTATGATTCAAAAAAACAATATAGGAATTTATGGCTACAAACGATTTAACTTGCTATTATAGTGATTTACCATCACCAATGGCTTACTTGCTTTTACAGGAAGCAGAAGAAAAAAATAATATAAACAAAGCTACATTCTCTGAAAAAGACATCAATAGAATTATTGAAATGGCTTGGGAAGACAGGACTCCTTTTGAAGCCATCGAATTTCAATTTGGCTTAAAAGAAAAAGAAGTCATTGAATTTATGAGAAGAAACTCATTGCCTTCAAGCTTCAAGATGTGGAGAAAGCGAATGAAATCAAGAAAAACAAAACACTTAAAACTAAGAGATAAATTAACTATCCGTTTTAAATGCAATAGACAAAGAGGAACGGGAAATAAAATAAGTAAACGATAATTATTTTCTATCAAGTTTTCTTACATAAAAAATAAATCCATTTTGACGATAAAGTTCTTGGAGAAATGGACAATCTCTTTTCACTACCTCTTCATCATTTATCTTCGCTACAAAACAAGCTGGCTTATTGCCGTACCCATCCATTAGCCAATGTGTTCGAATTAGACCATATGACACTTCAATATTTATGTTTTGGGAGATTAGTTCATCACGTTTTGAATCAATATAAACTTTAAATGATTCGTCATTTTTAAATGAAGCATCCAATTCACCATAAAACAAAGTCGCATAACTTTTCATGCCAATTGTTTCAACATTAAATCCATGTAAAGAACATTGCTTGTAAAATTCAATAGCCGCTCTTTGAGAGTATTGTTCAATCTTTGGAACTACTACCATTATTAAACTTGTGATCGCTATTAAAGACGCTAAAAAAAGTGAGTAAATAAATTTAAGACTTCCTGATTTGATTTTTGATAAACTAAAATAGGTTAAGCCTAAAAATACGACACCAATTAACCACTCGTAACCACTCCAGTGGACATTTGCTTTTAAATTTTCGATAGCAAATTGATCTCCAATGATATTACTAGAAATTAGCCAAGGTTTTATAAATGGAACACAGCCTACAAATAAAAATGCAACTCCTAGCAAAGCGCTAATAACGATAAAGAAACCATGAAACCATTTTTTCCATTGGTATTGACCTGATAATAGTTTTTGAATGCCATAGGTAGCTAAATACGTTAATGGAAAATAGCACAGTGAAGAATAATGAACAATTTTAGTTTGAACAATTGAGAATAGAATTAACACAACCCAAAACAAACTCATCATCCAGCGTTTGGTATGTATTTGATAAGGTGTGTCTTCGTTTGATTTTTTATGTGCAAGTATCAAAAATAAAGAAGATGGAAAACAACCAATTAATAAGACCACAAAATGATAAATAAAAGGGCCTCCGTGATCGCTATCTTCAGTATTAAATAATCTAACTTGATAATCAATAAATTCTTTTATCACCGAACCATGTCCTTTTAAATACATGGTAGCAAACCAACTTAAACCTGTTATTAAGAAAGCTAAAAAAAACGCTGCCATAAACTTAAAAGACGATATTTTTTTCAATCGTCCTAAAACAAAAAACACAGCCACCGTCAAACCTACCAATATTAAAGCCGCTGGACCCTTGGTTAAAAGTGCTATGCCCAAAAAGAAACCTGATATAATGGCCGTTCTATATCCAAACTTACCAAATGGATTGTTAGTATGTTGGATTAAATAATAAACTGAGATGTAAATAAACAAATTAAACCATGGGTCAATGATCCCACTTTTAAAAAATAAGTGAGGTAATAAAGTGGATGCATATACAAAAGCCCAAGTCAAACCGAATTTTTGATCATTTAATTCTTTTCCTGTTTTGTATAATACCAATAAAGTAATAACGCCACATAATGCATTTGGGAAACGTGCTGCAAATTCATTAATTCCAAAAATGTTCATGCTAATGGCCTGCAACCAAATAAACAAAGGTGGTTTTTCCCAAAATGGATGAAAATATAACTGAACATCAGAATAGTTATTAGTTACCAACATTTCGCGAGCACATTCAGCGAAATTAATTTCATCCCAGTCAAATAGTGGCATACTGCCAATAAATGGAATATAAAGCAAAGCTGATGTTATAAAAATAAAAACATAAGCTTTAATATCTGTATTTAATAATTTAAGCACGTTTAGCTTTTCGTTGTGATAAAATTATTGGTAATGTTGTATTTAGGCTTTGCCATTTATTTGTGTGATAAAATACACTATAAAATAACAATGAAAACAAGAATCCAATGATAGATCCAACATAAATATCAATTAACCAATGTTGCGATAGATATACACGACTGTAAGCAGATAAAAGTGCTAAAATAAAAAACAATATTTTTAAGAAGTGACTTCTACTAACAAATAACAAGCAAAAAAATAGAGCAAATGCAGATAAAGCGTGTCCACTAGGGAAGGAATTAAAACCTAAAAGTTCCAAATCTCTAACTTCTTTCAACTCTTCTCTCACGTAATATTGAAAAACAAAATGAGGTCGGTAAATATCAGGAAAAACAATGTGTTTCAAAAAAGAAGATACCAAGGCAGCACCTGCATAAGACAATAAAATATAAACTGACTTTCGTATATTAAAAAACAAAAAAATAATAGCAACCAAAAAAGCAAAAGCACCATCACCTAAATGGGTGATATAAGCAAAAAAAACATCTATATATTGATTACCAACATAAGCATTGATAGCTTTGTGAATTTGAATCTTACCATTTTGCAATAAAAAAAAACCTATATAACATAATAATATCAAATATGTTATGATGTAGGCAAGATTATGTTTTATGAAATGTTTCAAAAATTATTTCTTTATTGCTTGTTTCTTCTCTTTATCTTCCGTTTGAATAGGCGCTGTAACCTTTATCTCTTTCTTAAAAGGTTTATCTTGAGCCACAATGTCACATGATGTTTTGATTGCCATTTTTACAACTTTCATTACACAATCCGAAGGCTGAACATAAATCTGTTTAGTGGTACTATCTGGCATTGTAAACGACATATCAGTGGCAAAACTCTTTGGTCCTTCAAATAAAAATGGATCTTTAAAATAATCTTCTAAATGTATATCTTTTATATGGATTTTTTTCTTTAAAACCATAGTGTACAATTCAAATACAGCATCCGTAATCTTTATTGTAATTAAATTTGTTTTTGGATCGTAACCAATTTTCACATGCCCTAAAACTTGCGACTTATATCCAAATGGCCCAACATCTACTTTAGCATCACAAGTAAAATCGCTACTATCAGGCTTAAAACTAATTTTCGGATTTAAAACTTTCCAATTATAGTGTCCTTTTATAATCCCTAGAACTTCATACTCACTTTTGCCATTTATTTCACCTATAGCAGTAAATACTTTATTTACAGCTCTTTCACTTAAAACAAAGGCAAAATCATTGGGAGTTTGACCTACTAAAACAGAGGAAAAATGTATTAAAAAAAGAATAATAAGTTTCTTAAATTGCATCCTGATAAATGTATAATTTTACTCAGCTTATATTTCGATAAAAATAAAAACTAAAACATAAAAAACACATTCATTTTTCTTTTTTTAACTAACATATTATGACTATAAAAGCTAACAATCCATCCCTTCGTTCTTGGATAACTGTAGAATCAAATTCCGATTTCCCTATTCAAAATTTACCTTTTGGTGTTTATGCAGATGCCAACACTAAACATCATGTGTGTTCAGCAATTGGAACTTATGCTGTTGACCTTTATGAACTAGCTAATCTTGGATTTTTCAAAGACCTAAACATTAACAAAGAAATATTCAATAATGCTTTCTTAAACGACTTTATGGAGTTAGGAAAAGATGTAACTCGTGCGGTAAGAAATCGTTTATCGGATTTATTAGAAAATAACAATAAAGAACTACAAGATAAAAAAGAAGCGTTTAATCAGGTATTTAAACTGCAATCTTCCGTTCAAATGTTGTTGCCAGTAAAAGTAGGTGATTATACAGATTTTTATAGCAGTATTGATCATGCTACTAATATTGGAACCATGATTAGAGATCCTAAAAATGCTTTAATGCCTAACTGGAAATACATTCCTGTTGGTTATCACGGACGCGCTAGTAGCATCACTGTAAGTGGTACGCCATTGCATCGCCCAAAAGGACAAATGAAACCAGCAGATGCTGAAGTGCCTAATTTTGGGCCATGTAAATTATTAGATTTTGAATTAGAAACAGCATATATTATAGGTAAATCAAGCAAACTAGGCGAAAGTATTAGTACTGAACAAGCTGATGACTACATTTTTGGAATGGTATTATTTAATGATTGGAGCGCTCGAGACATTCAAACTTGGGAATATGTTCCATTAGGACCATTTTTATCAAAAAACTTTGCATCAACTATTTCACCTTGGGTTGTGACATTAGATGCTTTGGAGCCATACCGCACAGAAGGTTATATCCAAGAGCCAAAAGTATTTCCTTATTTAGAATATACTGGAAACAAAAACGTAGATATAAAATTGGAAGTCGCAATTCTACCAGAAAATAGTACAGAAACAGTTATTTGTAATTCAAACTACAAATATATGTATTGGACGATGGAACAACAATTAGCGCATCATACAGTTAACGGCTGTAATGTAAATGTAGGTGACATGATGGGAAGTGGAACTATTAGCGGGCCAGAGCCACATGAATACGGAAGTATGATGGAATTAAGTTGGAAAGGAACTAAACCTTTGAAATTAAATGATGGCAGTGAGCGTAAATTTATTAATGATAATGATACGGTTATTTTGAGAGGTTACTGCCAAAACGATAAAGTAAGAATTGGCTTTGGTGAATGTAAAGCTAAACTGTTACCAGCTATTTAAAACACAAAAAAAGCCTTAGCAATACGCTAAGGCTTTTTTGTTGACTTGAAAACTAAAATTAAATTTATTGAATTTGGCAGTTTACACTGTAGGCTCCAAAAAAATCGCTTCCAGATTCAGCATTTTCATTACATCTATCTTCAGCTCTTTTACGAGTATCTTTATAAGTATATTGAGAGTAATCGCTGCTAACAGTTGTTGAATTTCCGGTATACGTCTTAGTGCACTTACATACGTAATCTTTTTTACAAGATGTTATTGATGTTACTACTGCTACTAAAACAGCTGCCATTAAGATTGTTTTTTTCATGTTTTTATATTATAAATTTATAACACAAAGATGGCCTGTTTAAAAACAATTTATATTACATAAATACAGCAGAGTGTTACATCATTCACATATCTTTAATATTTATATCTTTACAATACTTATTTTAATTTGTATGGTAAAAGAAAGGAATCCAAGTAAAGAAACATTAGAAAGATGGCATCAAGATCCTAATAATTGGAAATTTGGCATCTTATACTATAACAAAGAAGATAAACGAATTTTTCCACCTAAACGAAAAGCTCAATTTGGCTGGACAGTTAATTTTGCTAATCCAATTTCAATTTTGGCTATTTTAGCGATTATTATTGTTACATTAATATTAACAAAACTTAAAAAGTGAATATTATCATAATTAATACTAATAATAATCATTTAATAAACTAAAAAACATCTTCAATTTTGGAATCAAAACCTTAAAAAGATTTCACATGCAAAAAATATTAGTTACAACTGATTATTCTTCTAATTCAAAAGCTGGTGTGCGTTTCGCCATTCAATTTGCTTCACAATCACCTGCGGAAATAATTTTTTACCATGTATATGAAGGTGTACCTGATAATAATTGGAATCCAAAAAAGAAAAATGAAAATCCAGATCATGATTTAAGATTAGAGAAACTTCAAAAATTTATAAGTTCAATTTACACTTCTAGTGATTTACCGTTGGTAAAGTTTCGCTGTTTTGTTGAAGTTGGATTCGATACCAATAATATGATTCTAAATTTCGCTCAACAATGCAAAGCGAATTACATTTGTATAAGTACAAGAGGAGGAGGCACGTTAAAAAAATTACTAGGAACTACCACTTCTGCTTTAATTGAAAAATCAACAACGCCGGTTTTAGTCGTTCCTAAAACATACCGTATAAAACCAATAAACGAAATATGGTATTCATCGGATTTAGCGAATTTAAAAAGTGAATTAACTAAAGTGCAAAAATTTGCTTTACCATTTAAATCAAATATTCATGTTTACTACTATGATTTTATGATTGAGGTAGATGAAATCATGAACAAACTAAATAAAATTGCTGCCAAATATACTTCAAAAGGCACTTATTTTCATTTTAAAAAAATGAAAATAGACCTTACAATTTCTGAGCATTTACAAAATGATATGACTAAACACAAACCATCTTTAGTTGTATTATTTACAAAACAAAACCGTAGTTGGATAGACCGATTATTTTATCGCAACAATACTAAAGAAGTAACTTTTGATGCAAAAACGCCATTATTGGTATTGAAGAAAAAATCGAGATAATCTTTCTTAAACAATAAAAAAGAGATTTAGAATTTCTAAATCTCTTTTTTTATTAATGAAATTAATCAATTGTCCCAGCAGCAATCGTATTATTCGTATTCTCGTTAATCAAAATAAAAGAGCCAGAGTTTCTATTATCGGTATAGCTGTCAAAACTAATGGGTTCGGCTGTTTTAATTAACACTTTACAAATATCATTGAGTTTCATCGCACCGTCACTTTCTAGTTGTGTAAATGAATGAATATCAATTTTACTAATCACTTCTTTAACAACTGCTTTAGTTCTAAACGAATTTTGTTGTAACAAAATCTTTTGTCCAGGTATATACGCCGCATTATCCATCCAGCAAATCGTAGCTGTCACTTCTTTTTCTGTTTTAGGCAAATGCTCTGTAGGTACAATTGAATTTCCTCTACTAATATCTACATCGTCTTTTAAATGAAGAACTACCGGCGTATTAGTTTCTGCTATATCGACTTCTTGTTGATTCACTTCTATTTTATCAATCGTCGTTTCAATACCTGACGGTAAAACGGTAACTTTTTGTCCTTTTTTATACGAACCACTTACGACTCTACCCGCAAAGCCACGGTAATCATGCAAGTCATCGGTTTGCGGACGAATGACATATTGCACTTGAAAACGAGAAACATCAGTTTGTTTGGTTTCAGCAATTTCAATGGTTTCTAAAAACTCTAATAAAGGTTTACCTTTATACCAGTTCATTTTATCGGATTTAGTCACCACATTATCGCCAGCTAAAGCACTTGCGGGAATAAAAGAAACATCTTTTAAATTCAATTGTTTAGCGAAGGTTAAATAGTCTGCTTCAATTTGCTTATACTTCTCTTCCGAATAATCCACCAAATCCATTTTATTAATGCACACCAATACATGAGGCATTCCCAAAATAGCAGAGATAATACTATGGCGTTTAGTTTGATCAGTAATACCATTACGAGCATCTACCAATATAATTGCCAAATTAGCATTAGAAGCACCCGTGAACATATTACGTGTATATTGAATATGACCTGGAGTATCAGCAATAATAAACTTGCGTTTATCAGTACTAAAATATTTATAAGCCACATCAATTGTAATGCCTTGCTCACGCTCGGCTCTCAAACCATCAGTCAATAAAGCCAGATCAATATCTGTATTGGTTCCTGTTGTTTTACTCTGACGAGTTAATGTTTCAATAATATCTGTTGAGATAGAATTGCTATCATATAACAAACGTCCAATCAATGTGCTCTTGCCATCATCGACGTTACCTGCTGTAAAAAATCTTAATAAATCCATAATTAAAAATATCCTCCTTTTTTTCTATCTTCCATGGCAGCTTCGCTTACTCTATCATCCATACGAGTAGCTCCACGCTCACTAATTTTTGCTTCTTTTAATTCTTTAATAATATCATCAACGGTGTAAGCTTCGCTTTCTACGGCAGCTGTACAAGTCATATCACCAACTGTTCTATAGCGAACTTTCTTTTTCACAACCACATCTTTTTCTTCAATCGTCACAAATTCGTTCGTGTTCATTAACTGTCCGTTTTCTGTTAAGATACATTCACGTTCGTGCGTAAAATAAATAGAAGGTAATTCAATCTTTTCACGTTTAATATAATTCCAAACGTCTAACTCGGTCCAGTTACTGATAGGAAATACACGCACATTTTCTCCTTTATTGACTTTACCATTATAAATATTCCATAATTCAGGACGTTGCATTTTAGGATCCCATTGGCCGAACTCATCACGAACTGAGAAAATACGTTCCTTTGCTCTCGCTTTTTCTTCATCTCTTCGAGCACCACCAATACAAGCATCAAACTCAAATTCCTCAATCACATCCAACAAGGTATAAGTTTGTAAACCATTACGACTTGGGAATTTTCCTTTACCATCTTGTAACTTTTTTGCCTTTATAGTGTCAGTAACATAGCGTACAATTAACTTTTCATCTAATTGTTTAGCCAAGTTATCACGATACGTAATCGCTTCTTCAAAGTTATGTCCCGTATCCACATGCACTAAAGGGAAAGGAAATTTACCTGGACGAAACGCTTTCAATGCCAAATGCACTAAGCAAATACTATCCTTACCACCGCTAAATAGTAAAGCAGGTCTATCAAATTGTCCAGCAACTTCGCGCAGAATATAAATCGCTTCTGCTTCTAATTCATCTAAATAATCTTTGTTCTTCATAACTTCATTTTTTGTTCTCGACTACGCTCGAACTGACATAATAATTAAATTTATTTTGAATGCAATCCACATTCTTTTTTATCATTTTGTTCCCACCACCAGCGACCAGCTCTAAAATCTTCTCCTTCTTTAATGGCTCTAGTACAAGGCGCACATCCTATACTGACGAATCCTTTATCATGCAATGGATTATATGGAATATTGTGTTTAAAAATATAAGCTTTCACTTCATCTAATGTCCAATTTAAAATCGGATGAAATTTGACGATTTGATTGGCTTCGTCCCACTCTAAGTTTGGCATATCTTGTCGATTATCCGATTGTTCAGCTCTTATGCCGGTTATCCAAATTGAATTTCCTTTTAAAGCACGCTTTAATGGTTCTACTTTTCTGATATAACAGCACTCTTTTCTATTCTCCAAACTCTCGTAAAAACTAATGGGACCTTTTTCAGATACTAATTTTTCTATCGCTTCAGTTTGAGGATATAATACTTTGATAGGTGTTTTATATCTTTCTAATGTGCTATTTAAAACGGAATACGTTTCGTTAAATAAACGACCTGTATCTAAAGTAAAAACCTCAATAGGTAATTTATTGGAAAATATAAAATGAGAAATCACTTGGTCTTCATAGCCTAAGCTAGTGGAGAACACAATCTTTCCCGGAAACTCGTTTGCTAATAGCGCTAGAGCTTCTTCGGGTGATTTATCTTTTATGAGTTCTTGTATATTTTTCATTTTATATATTTGGGCGTGCCCCGCAAAAAAGGCAGCGGGTCGGGCTGTCGCTACAATCTTTTTGTGACTTCGAGTGCCTCAGTCAACAAAAAGGATTTTCGCTTGCATCCCTCACGCAATTATTTCAATGCACTTAATAAATCATTTAATATATCTTCTTTGTTTTCTAATCCAATGGATACACGAATTAAACCAGGAGTGATACCAACTTTTAATCGTTCTTCTTCACTTAACTTACAATGAGTTGAAGATGCTGGGTGCGTCACAATACTTCTAGCATCTCCTAAGTTTGGTGATATTTTAATCATTTGCAGTTTATCTAAAAATTGCTTTGCCGCTTCATAACCACCTTTTAACGTTAAGGTAATAATACCCCCACCAGCTTTCATTTGTTTTTTAGCAATCGCATAATGAGGATGTGAAGGCAAGAATGGATATGATACATTTTCTAATTGTGCATGTCCTTCTAACTTTTGTGCAACGTACAATGCATTCTCACAATGTCTGTCCATACGCAAGGCTAAAGTTTCTAAACTCTTACTTAACACCCAGGCATTAAACGGACTCATTGATGGGCCAGTTAAGCGTCCAAATAAATAAATATCATGTACTAATTCTTTCTTACCTACTACAATTCCGCCAAGCACACGGCCTTGTCCATCCATATATTTAGTAGCAGAATGAATTACTAAATCAGCGCCATACTTAATAGGATTTTGTAGATATGGTGTCGCAAAACAATTATCAACGATTAATAAGATATTATGTTTCTTAGCTACTGCCGCTACTAATTCCAAATCAATTAATTCAATAGCAGGATTCGTAGGTGTTTCTAAATAAATAAATTTCGTTTCAGGCTTAATTAATTTTTCAATTTCATTGGCATTATTGGTGTTGAAATAAGAATAAGAAATATTCCATTTAGGGAAGTACTTTGTAAACACGGCATGAGTCGCGCCAAAAACAGAAGAACAAGAAACTACATGATCTCCTGATTTTAAAATAGACATAAACGTCGTGAAGATAGCGGCCATACCAGTTGCTGTTGCAAAGCCTGCTTCAGCACCTTCTAACAAGCATACTTTATTAATAAACTCACTTGTGTTTGGGTTTACATAACGAGAGTAAATAAAATCATCTGACTCTTCATTAAAAGCCGCACGCATTTCCTCAGCCGTATCAAATACAAAACTAGAGGTTAAAAATAAGGGCGCAGAATGTTCATTGTAATCTGTGCGCTCCAATTGTGCTCTGATAGCTTGTGTTTCAAATTGTTTATCTTTCATTAGTTCTTTTTCTTTAGTGTCACCCTGAACTCGTTTCAGGGTCTCATGAGATGCTGAAACAAGTTCAACAGGACAAATTAATTCAATGTAACCTTATAAGTAATTTTTGCAGTTGGCTCCAATGTTTTAGTAACCGAACAATATTTTTCCATTGATAATTTAACCGCTCTATCTACTTTATCTTTATCCACATTGCCTTTCAAAATAAAATGGACTTCAATGTTTTTGAATAAAGAATAGCCTTCAATTCCAACTGGCTCTCTATCGCCATTCACTTCAATCTCCACTGATTCTAATTCCTGTTTTTGTTTTCTCAAAATTGAAATAATATCAACCGAACTACAGCCTCCCAAAGCCGCTAAAATTAATTGCATGGGACGCATACCTTTTCCATTACCACCAATTTCTTTGGAACCATCCATTAACAAAGAATTCCCTTCATCGTTTCGTGCTTCGATATTAAAATCTTTATCTACTCGTCTTAATTTTACTTGCATAATTTAATATTGTTTTATCAGTAAAGATAACCAATTTTAAAATTCATTGACACCATTTACAGTAGTATATTTCATGGTATATTTTACCCCCGGATTGATATATTTATAGGCACTATGGCTCATTAAAGCCGCCTCGTGAAAACCGCATAAAATCAACTTTAATTTGTTTTTATAAGTATTAATATCGCCGATAGCATAAACCCCTTCAATATTGGTTGAATAATCATCCGTATTTACTTCAATTGCATTCTTATCAATATTTAAACCCCAATTTTCAATTGGCCCTAATTTTGGACTCAATCCAAATAATGGAATTAAATTATCAGCGACAATCACTTTTTCTTCCTTGGTTTTCGAGTCAACAACGGTCACATTTTGTAAAACAGTATCGCCGCTTACTTTCGTTAAATTAGTATTTAGCAACAAATCTATTTTACCTTCGGCTGCCAAAGCCATCACTTTATTCACGCTATCAGGAGCTCCTCTAAAGGATTCGCTGCGGTGAACAAGCGTTACTTTTTTTGCCACATTTGCTAGGAAGATGGTCCAATCTAAAGCACTATCGCCGCCACCTGCAATTACCAAATTTTTGTCTCGATAGGTTTCTGGATCTAACACCATATAACTTACACCTTTTCCATTTTCGAATTGCACTAAATTTTCCACCTCGGGTTTACGAGGTTCAAAGCAACCTAAACCACCTGCAATCACAACGACGGCTGCATTGATTTTAGTTCCCATATTTGTGGTTAACACAAAATCTCTGTCTCCAATTTTTTCAAGCGATTCAATGCGCTCACCTAATGTATAAGATGGATTGAATGGTTCAGCTTGTTTTACTAAATTATCTACTAATTCTTGAGCCAATACACTAGGAAATCCTGGTATATCATAAATTGGCTTCTTAGGATAAATTTCTGATAATTGTCCTCCTACTTGAGGTAAATAATCAATTAAGTGGCAACGCATTTTTAAAAGTCCTGCTTCAAAAATGGCAAATAATGCTACCGGTCCTGCGCCTACAATGGCGATGTCTGTTGTTATCATATTGTTTTTTTTTATTTATTAACCGCAGAGGACACAAAGTCTTTTCGCAGAGTGTGCAGAGGGTTATTATATTTTATTATTTTTATTTTTTCTCTTTTATTCTTTGCGTTTAAAATAGTAATCGTTTTAAACTTAATATAATGACTACAATACCTACGAGTATCATAATACTTTTGGTTGGAATTTTATTTGCTAAATATGCCGCTATAGGTGCAGCAATAACTCCTCCTATGATCAATCCAAGGATAATAGACCAATGCGTTAATCCTATAATCGTCACAAACGTTAATGAACTTGATAAGGCTATAAAAAATTCGGCCAAGTTTACAGAACCAATTGTATATCTTGGATTTTTACCACGTGCAATTAATGTAGAAGATACAATTGGTCCCCAGCCACCGCCGCCAATAGAATCTAAAAAACCCCCAATTAATGCCAATGGAAATATGCGTTTAATTTTTTGACGGATTTTGTCTTTTTTTAAGGCTTTAAAAATAATAATAACACCTAAAATCAATGTGTAACCAGAGACTAATGGTTTAATAATATAATTGTATTGCTCAAACGATGATAAAATATAAGCACCCAAAATGGCCCCAATAACTCCTGGGATTAATAAACTCTTAAACAATTTATTATTTACGTTACCAAATTTCAAATGCATTAATCCTGACACACCACTTGTAAAAACTTCTGAAGCATGAACACTGGCACTAGATGCTGCTGGAGCTACACCAAAAGATAATAAAAATGTTGTTGCCGTTACACCATAAGCCATTCCTAAAGCCCCATCAATCATCTGAGCTGTAAACCCTGCTAAAATATACAAGAAAATAGACGAATCAATTGTTTGTGTTAATTGGTAGGCATAACCACCTAAAATATCTGGCGGTAAAAAATGACTTAACAAATATCCTAAAATCAATAATAAGGGTATTGATAAACTATATGTCCAGATACGTTTTTTACTAATTTTTGTTTCATTAATTTTATGAGGATTAGAAGCTAAATCAGAGGTAAGATGGTTCATTTTTTTTACTTTATCTGTAAAATCACCTTTTAAATAAGTACGAACCTTCATTAAATTATCTAATGATTCGTTAATTTCTTCAGGAAAAGATTCCTCAAATGTTTCTCTAATACGCTTTGCTAAAGTTGGCGATTTGCCATTAGTAGATACCGCAATTTTCACATGCCCTTTTTGAACAATTGACCCTAAATAAAAATCACATTGATCGGGTGTATCTGCCACATTTGCTAAAATAGATTTTCGCTTGGCTTCTTTTTTTATCTCTATACTTTTTTGCTTATCGTTAATTGCTACAATTAAAAATTCAACGCCATTTAAATCGGAATTCTCGAAGCCTCGTTTAACAATCTTCACATTTGAATATGGTTTTAAAAACGCCAAAATTTCATCAGAAAAATCAATAGAAATAACCGTTAAATCAGTATTAGGACTATTATTTAAAACAGCAGTTACTTTTTCAAGACCTACTTTTCCTCCACCAACAATTAAAACACGAAAATTTTCGAGTTTCAAAAAAACGGGGAATAAATTATTTTTCGATTCTAAACTCATATACTAATTGTATGATAGATATTAAATCTTACTATATTATTACTATTTAAACTCAATCCATCTGATGCTTGTTGCCAAAGATGCATGTATTGTAACTGTAAAGAGATTTTTTTATTGATTTCATAATTAATACCTGTATACAACCTATTTTGGTCAAAATAATTATACACTATTGTATTTCCAGCATTAATCATTAGTTCATTTCCAAGAATATAATACAAATTACTTCCTTTTTCTTTTTCCTTGATTAATGGAAACCTTAAATCAAAACGATACCTAAATCTCAAATTAAACTGATATTCATTAACAGCCTCCCTATTTTTAACTAATTCATTAAAACGCTGTTCTACTCTAAATCGATGTGAAAGCTTCACCTTTCCAATTTGATCTAAAATCTTCACTTCTTGCCAAGGTCTCCATTCTCCTCTAGTTTTATCGTTAGTAATAAAAAACCGGAAGTGAGCTAATCCTAAAGTAACATCTACTTTCTCGTTTAGTTTATATGATAATCCCATTCTTATTAAGGCTTGGGAATTATTTTTAACTTCATTTCTAGTACGAAATTGGGCATCAGAATTTAAACTCCATCTCTCATTAAATTTAATCATACTAAAGTATCCCAACCATAACATATTATCTTTAACAACAACTGGGCTGGCGTTTTGAGCAACACTATCATTAATTAGTATCAATGAAAATATAATTATGAAATATTGCTTAAGCATTAATTAGATAAATATTGATAATTAGATAATAAAGATTCAAAATTTGGGTTTTGTTTAACCACTTCTCCAATTACAATAACAGCAGGAGCTTTGATGTTATTATCATTTGCCACATCCACTATCGTTTCAATTGTTCCTAAAGCTATTTTTTGAGTTGGCAAAGAACCATCTTGGATCAATGCAATAGCGGTATTTGATTTCCCTTCCTTAGAGAAAATTTCTGTTATTTCTTTTAACTTACCTAAGCCCATTAATACAACAACGGTAGCATTGGTTTTTGCGGCTAATAAAACATCTTGAGATAGTTGATTATCTTTTGTGGTACCAGTTATAACCCAAAAACTTTCGCTAACACCACGGTGAGTTACTGGAATACCTGCTAATGCAGGCACTGAAATTGAACTTGAAATTCCAGGCACAACAGATGTTTCTATGTTAAACACATTGGCATAATTTAATTCTTCCTGTCCTCTTCCAAACACAAATGAATCGCCGCCCTTTAAACGTACCACATGACCATAAGTATAGGCCATATCTACAATTAACGTATTGATTTGTTCTTGAGTATAAGTATGTTGATGATTACGCTTACCAACATAAATTTTAACAGCATCTTTTGGTGCAAATTGCAATAATTCTTTATTTACTAAGGCATCAAATAAAACAACATTAGCTGTTTTTAACGCGTTAATACCTTTTAAGGTAATTAATTCAATATCTCCAGGGCCTGCGCCTACTAAAGTGATTTTTGGATATATATAATTTGACATATTTTTAATTTTTTATAAGATTATTTTAATTCTAAAACTTGAGATTCTCTAAATGATTTAACTTGATTTAAAAATGATTGAGCTTGAGAAAAATAAGTTTCGGCAAACTCTTTACTAGGTTCATTTTTATTAATTTGAAGTACCAAATCCTTGTAGGCTGAGTTCAATTTAATCAATCCAGTATCAACCAAGTGCTTATCAAAATCAGCAATTAATGTATGATGTGTGTTAACATGAACTTGCTTATCTAACAACAATGCTTTTGCTCCACTAATAAAAGAGGCGTACGTATAATAAATACTATCTCCAAATTGCCCATTATCAAAAGCTTCGGCACTCCATGCTAATTTTTCTTCAGCTTCAAAAAACAAAGTAGCCACTAAATCAATAATAACACCAGCACACTCACCTACTCCAATAGCCGTAGCAAATTTTTCATCCGAACCCCAATCAATGTAATCAGATTCTTTTAAAGTACTATTATCGCCTAATGGTTTTAATAACTGATAGAAATAATCTTTACCTTGCTTATCGTAGTATGAATTAAAGTATTCTCCTTCCACTGCATTTTTTTGAAAATCATTAAAAATAGTTCTCAAAACATCCGGCCCACGTTTACTAGCCACTTTAATTACTTTTTCAGCAACTCTTCCGTTACCATTTCCAACGGTTCCACCACCTAATAACACTTGTAAGGCTGGCACAACATTAGCGCCTACTTTAAATGAACTACCGTGAAAACCAATATGTGCTAAACCATGTTGGCCACATGAATTCATACAACCACTAATTTTAATTTTTATATCATGATTATACACTAAATCAGGAAATTCGGCATAAATTACTTTTTCTAATTCAACAGTAACATTTGTACTATTAGAAATAGCTAAATTACAAGTATCTGTTCCTGGGCAAGCTGTGATATCTCCAACCGAATCAAAACCTGGTGTTGCTAACTCTAACTGTTTTAATTCATTAAATAAAAATGGTAACGAATCTTTAGTCACAAACTTCAATAAAAAACCTTGATTGATTGTAATTCTAAAATCTTGTGATGAAGCATAGGTATCAATCACTTTTGCCAACAACCTAGATTTAGCAGATGATATGTTTCCTAATAAAACTTTCACATAAACACCATAAAATCCTTCTTGTTTTTGTTTAAAGGTATTGGTATCTAACCAAATTTTATATTCTTTTTCATCTACTTGAGGTAACGTTAAAGTATTGTTTACACTTATAGGCAATTCAACATCAACACTCGTTCTATCGATTTCATACACCTTATTTAAAATGGCGTTTTCTTCTTCCTCTACCAATTTTAAAAACTCAGCTACACCAATTTTATTGATTAAATATTTAATACGTGCTTTATGACGACTTACTCGCTCACCATGTCTATCAAATACACGAATAGTTGATTCGACAAAAGGGATTAATTTATTTTCTGGTAAAAACTCATGAGCCGTTTGTGCTAAAAATGGTTGCGCTCCTAAACCACCTCCAATTAAAACTTTAAAACCTCTTTCGCCTAATTCATTTACTTTTGGAATAAATCCAATATCATGAATATAAGTGACAGCTGTATCTTTATCATTATTTGAAAAGGCAATTTTTATCTTACGCCCCAATTCTTGTCCGAATGGCTTACGCAAAAAATAACTGAACAAAGCATAAGCATAAGGCGACACATCAAATGGTTCATTAGTATCTATCCCCGCTTCAGCAGAGGCCGTAACATTACGAACTGTATTACCACAAGCTTCACGTAAGGTAATATCATCTTGTTCTAATTTTGCCCACAATTCAGGAGTTCTATCCAAACTCACATGGTGAATTTGAATATCCTGACGAGTGGTTAAATGCAAATTACCATTAGAATATTCATCGCTAATATCAGCAATACGTAATAATTGTTTAGTAGAAACTTTCCCGAAAGGTAATTTAATACGGATCATTTGAACGCCTTGTTGACGTTGACCATAAACACCACGAGCTAAACGAAGACTACGAAATTTTTCATCGTTAATTTTACCTTCACGAAACTCTCTGATTTTTTTGTCCAAATCAATAATATCTTTCTCAACCAATACTTTACCTGAGTGAGTTACTAATTCTAATTCTGTTCTAAAACTTTGCATAATTTATTATTTAGCGGCGTTATATAATTTATACCATTCTTCGTTAGTCAATTTAATTGAGTATGCACTAGCAGCATTTTTAATACGCTTTTTATCAGGACTTCCAATAATTGGCAATGCGCCTAATTTATATAACCATGCAACAGCCACTTGCTCTACATTTACTGAATGTTTTTTAGCAATGCTGGTTAACACTTTTCTTGCTTTTACAGCTTTGGCATCTTTTCCATTTAAAATACGGCCCCCAGCTAAAGGCGCAAACGCCATTGGCTTGCTATATTGTTCTTTAATAAAATCTAAACGACCATCATCAATGGCTGAACTTTGTAATAAGTTTAACTCAATATGATTCGTCACAATTGGTTGCGATAAATGACTTGCCAATAAACGGTGCTGAAACACATTAAAATTAGAAACACCAATGTTTTTAATTTTACCACTACGTAATAATTTAATTAAAGCAGAGGCTGTTTCTTCAACAGAATATAACGGATCATAATGTTCTAGCAAAAAGATATCGATATAATCTGTTTTCAAACGTTTCAAAGAATCTTCGACGCTTTTTGTTAAGTGCTCTGGACTTAAATCATAGTATTCTCCTTTAGTTGATTTATCTGAAAATTTTCTAATACCCGCTTTCGTAGAAATGATGATATCTTCACGTTTAATAGAACTTGAAGATATTGCTTTACCAAACAACTCTTCAATCTTTCCATTATTATAGTTATTGCTATGATCAAAGGTATTGACGCCTAACTCTAAATTGTAATGAATAATATCTTCAATCTTTTTTTGATTTGCTAATGCTGCGGTATTCCATCTCCAAAATCCGTAAATAGCAGCTGATACTTCTGGTCCTGTTTCACTAATAAATATTTTTTCCATGTTATAATTTGTTTTAATGTTGTTTATAAAATTTCAATTAAAAAAAAGCCCCACCATGCTATACGGAGGGGCAAAATATTTTTTTAACAATATCCTTCCGTTAGCAACATCGGCACATCCAACAACACATCATGTGTTTATTCGTAAAATTTATATTTAAAACTGTGTTTTTCATTTTTGATGTTGCAAATTAATGAAGTTTATTTTTATTGTGCAAGAAAAAAGTGATTTATTTTATATATTTCCTATGGTTATAGTAGGACTTAAAACCCTCTATCTCTTTGTTTTCAATGGTTTTACTTTTTTACTCAACTTTAACTCTCTTAATAAAATATCTGCTAAACTGGTTTTAGACAATATTTTAATACTTGCTTCTCTTACCTCTAAAATGACATTTCTCAATCCACAAACGTCTTCACTGACGCATTCTACGCAGGGTTCATAAAAGTTTAAGCTTACACAGGGCAATAAAGCTATAGGACCTCCCGTCAATCTAATTACAGTGCTTAGCATAATCTCTTCTGGATGTTTTAACAAGTAATAACCTCCTGTAGCTCCCATCTTGCTGCCTACAATGCCATGATGTCTTAATTCCAATAAAATTGCTTCTAAAAACTTACGAGGAATACCTTCCTTTTCAGCAATTTCAGATATCTTCATAGGTTTATTGTCTTTATATTCTTTAGCCAAAGACAATAGCGCTTTAATAGCATATTTCGTTTTTTTCTGTAACATAAGTTAAGTTTTCTAAATTATCTTACAAATATACTACTAATTTAGTAGGAATTAAAAAACAATTTAGTTATGCGGCTAATTCTTTTTTAAATACTGTTTTTCTTGTCTCATCTTTCGCTAAACTTACCTTCTCATCCACTAATGAAATAAATAAGTTGTTTTTCAAAATATAATCACGGTTAGCTATCAAATGAGTTAAATTCACTTTACCAACAACATAATGATAATCCTTACTCGTATATTTTTCTGATATCTCATCAAATACAATTTGTTTTAAATCATCGCTATTATTGTATCTGAAATAAGCCTCAATAACAACGTCATTTGTAAATGTTGGTGCATGTTTTTGTGCATATTTTTTAAACTCATATTTATATCCGTGAGACAAGGCCGAAATATCTGACAATACAGCTGCTCCAGTAGGATAAGAACCTGCTCCTCTTCCTTGTAAGAATTGTTCACCCGAGAATTTACCTTCTACTATAACGCCATTGAATTCATTATCGACATTATATAAATGATTATGCTCTTTAATAAAACGAGGAGCTACAAACACACTTACTTTATCTTCATCTAAACGCTGAATAATTGGTGTTAACTTTATTTTATAGCCTTTTTCAGAAGCATATTGTATATCATTATCATGTAATGTTGTAATTCCAATATTCAATACTTCATCTTGTTTTATAATCAAACCAAATGCATGCAATGCAATAATGACTGCTTTAAATTTTGCATCATAACCTTCCACATCATTAGTCGGATCTGATTCTGCAAAGCCTTTATCCTGAGCTTGCTTTAATGCATCCGCATAAGATAGTTTTTCGGCAATGGTTTTAGTTAAAATGTAATTAGTCGTTCCATTGAAAATTCCAGACACTTTTTCTAATTCCTCATTATCAAAATACTCTTCTAATGAACGAATAATTGGAATACTCCCACAAGCTGATGCTTCATACAATAACGATACATTATTCTCTTGCTGTAAACGATATAACTCTTCTAAATGAGTGGCTAATAATTTCTTATTAGCAGTTACAACATGTTTACCTTTTTTCAATGCTTCGCTCACTATATTAAATGCTTCGTCTGCATCGTCAATTAATTCAACAACCACATCAATTTCAGGGTTATTTAAAATTTCCCATTTATCATATGTAATCAACTCTGTTCCTACTGTACGAGTTTTATTTTTATTTTTTACCGCAATCTTTGCTATATCAGCTTTAAAGCCAGTACTGTTATTTAACACGTGATATAGTCCTTGTCCTACACATCCAAATCCGAATAATCCAATTTTTAATTTCTTGCTCATAATTTCTATTTTTATATAGTTACTGTTTGTGATTTTGTATTTTGTGTTTGATAAAATTGTTTAATATGCTCAGCCAATTGTTTTGTTTCAATCAAAAATCCATCATGCCCATATAAAGAATCAATTTCTTTATAAACAGAATTCTTAATGCCTTTAGCTAATAATTGTTGTTCATTTGGCGGAAACAAAACGTCAGAACTAACAGCGATGACTAAAGTTGGCACCTCAATATCATTTAGGACTGTTTCCACGCTGTAGGCTCTTTCTCGAGCTACATTATGCGAATCCATGGCTTCTGAAAGTCTTACGTATGAATAGGCATTAAAACGCTTTACTAACTTTTCTCCTTGATATCTTTGATAAGACGAAGCAGCGTGATTATTGATATTGTTGTTCCCTGTGTTTTTTTGAGTACTATTATATGTATGATAATTTCTATAACTCAACAAAGCTATACTTCGAGCAGCTTGTAAACCTTTTTCACCTCCACTAGTTGTATTACCAAAATAAGTTCTATCAGCTTTAATGGCTAATCGTTGTGATTCATTGAAAGCAATTCCCCAAGGAGAATGTTGTGCATTAGTT
>Ga0315900_10000771_pt1 | contig 53260 bp, 33 predicted proteins | sample LakEriMetagenome_FD_203521 | JGI IMG/M metagenome (GOLD analysis project Ga0315900, IMG submission 203521) | Freshwater fungal communities from buoy surface, Lake Erie, Ohio, United States - Buoy 12 MA114 | ecosystem: Environmental > Aquatic > Freshwater > Lake > Lake biofilm | place: USA: Lake... | reverse complement strand
TATTTGTGCGGGATCTACTGTCACGTTAGCGGGCACCATAGGAGGATCAGCGACAGTTGGAACATGGAGTGGTGGAAGTGGAACGTATGCACCCAATTCGACCACATTAAATGCAGTATATACACCGAGTGCTGCGGAGGTTTCAGCAGGAACAGTAACACTTACATTAACAACCGATAATCCTGCGGGTCCATGTACAGCAGCAAGCGATCAGATGATAATAACCATTGATTCTCCTGCGGTTGTAAACGCAGGTGGGGATCAAGTAATCTGCAGCAATACACCACTTTCATTAAATGGCACAATTGGAGGTTCAGCGGCCAGTGCTAATTGGACATCAACTGGAACAGGAATATTTAATCCAAACTCTTCTGTTCTTAATGGTTCATATATACCGAGTGTAGCAGATATTACTTCGGGTTTTATCCAAATAACTTTAACTTCTAATGATCCCTTGGGCCCTTGTCCAGCTGCTGTTAGTACTTTTAACCTTTCTATTAATAATGCGCCTACTGTTAACGCAGGAGCAGATTTTGTCTCTTGTTCGAACGTTCCCGTTCAATTAAATGGTATTATTGGAGGTGGAGCTTCATCACTTACATGGACAGGAAATGGGACATTTAACAACGTAAATCTTGCAAATGCTCAATACACGCCAACTGCAGCAGAATTATCTGCAGGAACTGCGACACTTACCCTTACAACGAATGACCCTGCTGGTCCTTGTAATTCAGCAACTGATCAAGTGATTGTGACATTTACACTTCCTGCGACATCGAATGCGGGAGCTGATCAAATAATCTGCCAAGGAACAACCGCAGCCTTAGGTGGATCGTTTGGGGGAGCTGCTACTTCTGCTATTTGGACAACTTCTGGAACAGGAACATTTGCACCAAATGCGAATACATTGACGGCAACATACACACCAAGTAATGCCGATATTACCAATGGATCGGTTGTTTTAACCTTAACAACAAATGATCCTGCAGGACCATGCGGGCCAGTTAATGATCAGATGACGTTAACTATTAATCCTGCACCAACTGCGAATAACTTACCTGTAACGGCTATTTGTTCTGGTCAGACATTAAATGTACAATTACCAAATACACCAACTTTCGCTTACACATGGATTGCCAATGATAATGCAAATACGTCCGGAGAATCTCTAGCCATACAAACAACGTCATTGATCAATGATCAAATAACCAATAATTCAGCGGTTGATCAGCAAGTTGTTTATCAAATTACACCTACGAATACTGTTACGGGGTGTTTGGGTCAAACAATTAATTATTCAATTACTGTAAGACCGGTTTCTACTGTTGCTCAACAGTCAAATCAAACCATCTGTGTTCCAAATAGTACAACTGCCGTAATTTTCTCAGGATCACCAGCCGGAACTACTTTTTCTTGGACTAACAGCCTACCAAGTATCGGTCTAACAACACCTGGAAATGGTAATATCCCTTCATTTGCACCTACTAATTCAGGTAACGTCATTGATACGGCGACAATAACAGTAACCCCTAACTATCAAGGTTGTCCTGGGACACCAATGACTTTTAACTATTATGTTATTCCAACTTTAACAGTAAATCAAATTCCAAACGACACTTTATGCGGTGGTGATTTATACGCCGGAGCTGTATTTACAGGAAATGCGCCGGGTGTAACTTATATTTGGCAAAACAACAATACGTCAATTTCGAGTCCAATTGTTGTACCTGGACTTGGAGCAGGAGATATTGCACCATTTACGACTTCAAATTCAGGTAGTTTGGTACAGGATGCAACAATAACAGTAACTCCTACATTGGCCGGATGCCCGAATGGAACTCCGATGATTTTCCATATTGTAGTTAAGCCTTTACCTAATGTATTTGTGAATCCAAGTTCTCAAAATGTTTGTCATAACAATGCATCACAATTTGTTGATTTTTCTGGAAATTTGGATGGTTTAGCAACGTATAATTGGTTTCATGATAATATTTCAATTGGACTGGGATCGCCTGGTTTTAATGATATTCCGCCATTCACTGCAACTAATACAGGTAACAATTCCCAAACTTCGAACTTTACAGTATGGGCATCCTATGATGGTTGTACAGGTCCAAATACAACATTTACAATAATAGTGGATCCTGTTCCAATTATTACGCCTATTCCAGATCAACAATTATGTGGAAACACTTTAACAAATGCAGTTACATTTACTAGTGTAAACAATGTTGCGGGATCAGTTTATAATTGGACAAATTCTGCTTCTACAATCGGACAACCTTCAATTGGTTCTGGTAACATTCCAAGTTTTACAGTACCTGATTCTATTCAAAATACATTAACAGCGCAATTTGTTGTGACACCTTCTTTTAATGGTTGTAATGGAGTGAATGACACATTCAACATAGTTGTACTGCCAGTTCCTTTAGTTTATCCTTTGGCTAGCCAAGGAGACTGCTCAGGCTCTCCAACTAATCCTGTTACAATTTTAGGAAGTCATGATCCATTTTCAACTTACGTTTGGGATAATGATAATACTGTTATCGGTATTTCAGGACCTGTCACGAGTAACACTGTTCCATCCTTTACATTAGTTGGATTACCAAATCAAACAACTGTTTCTACCTTTACGGTAACACCTAGATTAGTAACAAATGGTCAAACTTGTACGGGTATTCCTCAGCAATTTACGATTACTGCTGTAGATCCAATCCCAGATATTTATCCAACCTTAGATACAGTGTTGTGTAGCGGTGAAACATTTAATCAGCATGTTTTCAGTGGTACAACTACCAATCCAAATGTGACTTATGACTGGCAAAATAACGAGACAGCCTCAGGATTGGCTTCAAATGGAATTAATTCGATTCCAACTCAAATTTTAACGAATACTACATTGGCTGATATCGTGTCCCAAATAATCATTACTCCAACAGATGGTGTTTGTAGTGGGGACGCAGATACTTTTAACATTACTGTAAAACCTCGCCCAGATTTATTCCTTTCTCAGTCTTATGACTCTTTGTGCGCAGGTACCTCCACTGACCTAATTCTATTCTCAAGTTCGCTACCTGGAGCAACATTTTCTTGGTTAGGCACAACAAACGTTGGCTATACTCCAAACAATGGAACTGGAAGTTCAATTGCTTCGGTTATAGGTGTAAATAGCGGAAACACACCATTAACGGATTCTATTTTTGTTTCGAGTTTTAGTATTGATGGATGTGCTGGAGACGTTGACACCTTAACTATTACTGTAAATCCTACGGCAATCGTTTCTACTAGTTTCCCAAATTATGAATTTTGTTCGGGTGAAACAATAAATATACCTTTTAACGGCAGTGTGATAGGAACAACTTATTCTTGGATTAACAACAATACCAATACCGGAATTGGTTTCACAGGGACTGGTGGCGCGCTAGGTGTAACTGTTTCTAATACCTCGTTAGTTGATCAAATTTCTACAATCACGGTGACACCAACGTTTAATGGCTGTCCTGGACAAACATATTCGTTTACCGTTAAAGTCAAACCATTGCCAAATATCTTCCCACTGGTTGCGGATATTGCGCTTTGTGCCAACACGAATACACCTTTAATCGACTTTTTAGGAGATTACGATGACTCAACAAATTTTAATTGGGTGAACAGTAATGTTTCAATTGGTGCAAATGGAAGTTTACCTACCTCGGGAACAGGAGATATTTTGTCCTTCCTTACTGAAAACACAAGTGGTATCACTCAGGTGGATAGTGTAATTGTAACGCCCGAATTAAACGGATGTATTGGTCAGACGGATACATTCTTGATTACAGTTTACCCTGTAACACAAGTAGTAACGAGTAATATTTCTGTCTGTTCAGGTGTTACAATTCCGACTTATGTATTTTCTGGTTCTACACCAGGAGTTATTTACAATTGGACATCAGACAATGTTGGTATTGGAATGAATGGTTCTGGAGTAGATTCAATTCCAATGTTTACAGCAATTACAGGAACGACAGTTCAATTAGCAACTGTTACTATAACTCCTGTATTCAATGGATGCCCAGGACTTGTCAATACTATGCAAATTGAAGTAAGACCAGTTCCGGTAATTATTGCTAACCCCGATTTAACTTTCTGTGATAATGAATTTGCGGATACGGTTTACTTTAGCTCTAATGTTTCATCAACTTATTCATGGACGAACAACAATATTTCAATTGGACTTGGAGCAAATGGAGATGGAAATTTAGACTCCTATGTAGCTTCTAATGAATTTTTAAATGAGCAAATTGACTTAACCGCTGAAATCATTGTAACTCCAACCGCTTTTGGGTGCACAGGACTAAACGACACATTAAATATTACAGTTCATCCATTGCCAATTGTCAATGCGGGAGCAGATACTTCCTTGTGTTTTGGTCAATGTCTTGTTTTAGGCGCGACAGGAACTGCAATAACATATATTTGGGACAATGGTGCTCTTCAAGGCCAACAATATTGTCCTTCCGATACAACGATGTTTCATGTGACAGGAACAGATGTGAATTTCTGTCAGAACACAGACTCTATTTTGGTTAATTATTCGTTAGAACTTCCTCCGGTTGTGAACGCAGGACCAGATGATGCAATTTGTTTCGGCGAGTCATATACGCTCACAGCTTCGGGTGATGCTGATATTTATATTTGGAGTAATAACGTTACTGATGGTCAATCATTTACTCCATCTCAAACGAATACTTATGTTGTAATTGGAACGGATATTCAAAATGGATGTACTGCAAGTGATACCATGGAGTTGGTTGTAAATCCACTTCCAGTAGTAACCATTTCTACACCTGACTCCATTTTATGTGCGGGTGAAACAGCAGTACTTACGGCGAATGGCGCAGTAAATTATCAATGGACCAATGGACCGTCAACTCAAGTGTATTCATTCATTCCAACAGTAACTGCAGAGTACGAATTGGTAGGATATGATATTAACGGTTGTACGGATACTACTGATATTACAGTTGTTGTGAATCCTTTGCCAATTCCACTTTTTTCAACTGACATGAATTTTGGTGGTTGTCTACCGTTTAGCCCTACGTTCACAGATCAAACAGGAGTAAATGGCAACGGTCCCCCGTCAGCTTCAGTGTTATGGGATTTTGGAAATGGTTCAACATCGAATCAATTAGGATCGGTAATGAATATATATGACAATTATGGCTGTTATGATATTACATTAACTGCAACTACAGCGGAGGGTTGTTCAGCTACCATAACTCAACAAGATTATGTTTGTGTGAATGAAATTATAGCTGCATTTACTCCTAGTTCATTTGATCAGCCCATTACCAACCCTATTTTTGAGTTTGACAATAATTCTCAAAATGCCACATCTTACGAATGGAATTTTGGAGATAATACAAGTTCAGACTTCATTAATACATCTCATACATACGGAGACATTGGAGTGTATACAGTTATGTTAGTTGCATCTGCGCAAGATGGCTGTACAGATACCGCTTATCAAGTTATTAAGGTTTCAGATGTGGTTATATTATATGTACCCAATTCATTTACACCTGATGGTGATGGATTAAATGAGGTTTTCATTCCTCAACTTACTGCTGGATATGATAGGGATAAAGGGTATGAGTTTTTAATTTACAACCGTTGGGGTGAAGTAATTTTCAAAAGCACTCAGGTTTTAGAAGGATGGGATGGAACCTACAAAGGAGTACCAGTGCAGATTGGCACTTATACTTGGACCATTCGATTTAAAGATTCAATGTCCAACAAGATTTATGATTACCAAGGACATGTAAATTTAATACGTTAATGATTAAAATCATATTTTTTCTTGTCTTAACCAATGTTGCTTTTTCTCAGATTATACTTCAAGAAAATGATTTTGCGTCTCCAGGAGATACAGTTAGAATGAGTTTAACTGATCAAACATCAGTAGATTATAATGCTACGGATACAGCATTTATTTGGGATTTTTCTAGTCTACAACCAAACAGTCAGTTTTTAAGAGAGTTTTCTGCAATAGGATTTAGCCCGGTACAATTTACTTTTGGTTTGTTAGCGCCTTCGGAATACCAAGCCTCGTATTTTATTCCTGAGACTAATTTTTCTTTGAATCAATTAAATGGTTTTTTACCCGTCACTCTAAGTGATCCAAGATCTTATCAAAAGTCTACCCCTGACTCCATAACAAAAGTTGGTTTTTCAGTTAAAGTTAATGGTGTCGATGTTGCATTTAAATCTGATACTATAGAAACAAAGTATAAGTTCCCGATGGAGTACGAGCAATTTTTCACTACCAAAGGTTATACCTTTATTGATTTAAGTCCGGCAGCAGAATTAAAAGTAAAACAATTAAGGAATGTGACTAGCAATGTTGATGGTTATGGACAGCTAATATTACCTTTTGGATCTTTTGAGGTGTTGCGCGTTAAGCGAGAAATAAATGAAATTGATTCCATTTATCAATCATTTTTTGGTGCACCCTCTTGGTTTGGCGCCCCTCCAATTCAAACAATAGAATACGAATGGATTGGACAGAATAGAAAAGACGTGTTATTGAAAATTGTTGTAAATAATGCAAATGGAATAGAACAAGTACAATCAATTGAATACCAAGATATTTATTTGGGATTAGATGCGAGTATTAATGAGAATAAATTTATTTTTTCTGCCTTTCCAATCCCTACAAATGATTTTATTAATATCAAGTCCACAGTGCCAATCAAAGAGGCAAGTTTATTCGATGCAAAAGGAATGAAATTAGAAGTTATTACTGCACTCAATAAAACAGAATTATCTATTGATTTAAGAGATTATTCGCCTGGATTTTATTTTTTAAATCTTGATGGTTATTCAAGTTCGCAAACAATTCGGGTAACTAAAAACTAATCCGTAAATTTGTTCAAGGCAAATCAGTCTATCGCTGTTTTGAGAAATCAAAAGAGAGGAAAGTCCGGGCAGTGAAGAGCATCGTACTTCTTAACGGGAAGGTCTCATAGGTTAAAGCTTGTGAGAACAGAAAGTGCCACAGAAAGGAAAACTACCTTGACAAGTACGCTTCGTCAGGGAAAAGATGAAAAGGTGGAGTAAGAGCCCACCGCGTTGTTGGTGACAAGAACGGCATGGTAAACCTTACGAACTGAAAGACCAAATATACCGAGGCTTGAGGGTTGCTCGCCCAATCTCGGAGGGTAGGTTGATTGATGCTAATGGTGACATTAGTACTAGAGAAATGATAGACTACTAAGCTGCTTTCAGCAAAGGATACAGAACCCGGCTTATGATTTGCCTTTTTTTAATATGATTAAAGAACACATTTCCAGATTAACAGATTCACTTGATTTAATCAAAGATTCGCACCGAGCTGTTGCTATGAAACAATACATGCGCAATAAATTTGATTTTATTGGTGTCATGAGCGTTCCAAGAAAAGAAATGTTTTTAGCTTGGAAAAAAGAGTTACCAACTAATATGGGGAGAGAGGAAAGATGGGAGCTTATTTATGAGCTTTGGGAAAAGGAAGAGAGAGAATACCATTATGTGGCAATGGATTGGCTTAATTCATGGAAAATGACTGATATTTTTGAAAATGATGCTGAATACTTGAAATTTTTAATTTCAAATAAATCGTGGTGGGATACGGTCGATTTGTTGTCGAGTAATGTTCTGGGAAAATACGGTCAAAAATTCCCAACTAACATGTTGAATGTAATTGAAGAATGGTCAGAAGAAAAAAGCTTTTGGTTGCATCGAGCGACAATCATTTTTCAATTGCGATATAAAAAGAACACAGATTTAAAAATTCTTTCTACTCAAATTAATCGTTTTCAATTGAATAAAGAATTTTTCATTCAAAAGGCAATAGGATGGTCGCTTCGTGAATTTGCCAAAACAGATTCAAAATGGGTCATAAATTTTATTGAAGAAAATGGAATTTCAGGACTCGCAAAAAGAGAAGCGTTAAAACACTTATCGAATTAAAGTGATGTGTCCATGATAAATTTCATCACTTGCTTCATCGCCGAATAAGTCAAATGTAACTTTGTAAAAATAAACCCCATTAACGGCTTTATCACCACTAGACGTATTTCCGTCCCAACCTTCAGTCAAATCGTCAAATTCATAGATTTTATTTCCCCAGCGATTGAAAATTTCACATTTAATTCCTTCGATACATTCGGTATAGATTTTCCAAATATCATTAGTCTGATCTTCATTGGCAGTAAGGACGTTTGGAATGCGAATAATTGCTTCACCTGCAGTCATTACCAAAGCTTCTGTTTGATTGTAAATACAGCCATTGGCATCTACGACATTCAACTCATAAACACCAACGCCTAATTCTAACAGTGGTTCTTGACTTTGTGCAATTGTTCCATTTACTGTATATTCATAAGGACTTGTTCCCCCTAACGTTCCATTAATAACAATTGCACCATTGTTTAATCCACAATTCGGATTAGTTAATCCAACTTGAATAAGTGTTGGGCCTGCAAATATTGGTACTAAAGCCTGTTCTTGATAAGAACAATTGTTTGCATCAAGAACTGAAATGGTGAAGGTTCCTTGAGCCAGACTATCAAATACAAGGGTTTCAGCATAACTACCATTGTTAATTGAATAAGTGTAAGGAGAGATGCCACCGGTTGTAGTTGCAATTGCTATTTCTCCTGTATTTTGATCGCATTGCGTTGCAGTAATGTTGGTGGAAATATCCGTCGGCGGCGTAGTTGTTGAAATAAAAAACGTTGTGTCTCCGGTGCAAATTCCATCGGTAAAAGAAATTAAATAGGTTCCTGCGGCTAAATTGGCTGCGCTATCAATGGACGAATTAACACCTGTTGGCCATGTAAACTGATAGTTTCCATCAGGGATTATATCTAAATCAGCAGCACCATTAGCTAATTCACAAGTTGAATTATAAATTGTAGCAGTAGACGTTAATCCAAGACTTGGAAGAATAGTGATGGTTGTATCAAATGCACACGTGTTGTCTGAAATAGTAATTGAATAGTCTCCAGGGGCAAGAACAGTAGCGCTGTTTGAAGTAGAAACAGGTGGAGTCCAAACGTATGAATAGACAGAACTATTTGGCGTATTATCAACGATTATTGAACCATTTGTTTCTCCACAAGTTGTTTGTTGAATTTGAAAAAAGGTCTCGAATGGAACTGGGTTTTGTAAAAGAATGGTCGTGTCAAACGTGCAATTTAATTGAGTGATTGTTAGTTGATAAGACCCTTGTGGTAAGTTCGTTGCACTATTCGTTGTAGAAACGTTGGGAGACCAAGTATACGTGTAAGAAGCATCGAATGGATCAATGCTTATTGATCCGTTGGATAATAAACAACCAGGTTGAACTACAGTGGCAGATAAATCAAATGGATTTGTAATGACATTTATTGTATAGGTTTCTTGACAATTAGTTGCGTCAGTTACTGTCACGTGATATGTTCCCTCACATAAATTGGTAGCTGTTTGTGTTGTTTGGTTCAAATCGTCATCCCATTCAAAATTATATGGTGGAGTACCAGATGTAACCGTTACCGTACCTTGTCCATTACAATAGCCAATTAATGATCCTGTTAAGCAATTATTTGGATCATTGCATATTGCAAATGTTGGTTGACCAACTCCAGACCAACTTCCGCCATCAGGTACTCTACGAATTGTTTGACCAAAATGTGTTCCACCGTCTGCAGTACTTGCGTAGAATTTTAAATCATCTGGTATGGAATTGTAGCTGAGTAAACTTGTTGTATTTGAGCATCCTGCCAAAGATGAAATACAGGGCTGGCCTGCGAGAGAGGCTGTATTTCCCGGTCCCCAGCGCACAGCGTCAACAGGATTTCCATTGGCATCATAAAAGGCGAACCATCCTCCCGCATTGGGAAACCAAACCCTAGTTCCGCTGCAACATATTCCTGTTTGATTAATTTCTCCCGGTACAATCACTTCTATAACATTGCCCCCATTTTGAACTAGTAAGTTGCTCGGCACAGGAGTGACATTGATTCCTCTCACCATACAAAAACCATTTGGAGGAATGATAGTGCCTGAGGGTAATCTAAATCCACCGGAGCCTTCAGCTGTATAATTACCAAGGTAATAACAAGAAATATCCACGCTATCGCACAAATCAGGATTATATAACTCTATCCATTCACCTCGTCCACCATTTGGACCAGGACCTGATATGGAACCATCATTAACGTTTGGAGAAATCATTAATTCATTGATGAGAATAGGAGGGCCGCTATAAAAACAGGGTTCACATACAGAATTTGGAATAACAGCAACGGATGCAACAAGATCACAACCCACAGGCGCAGTTGGTGGCTCTATACAACAGTTTCCTCCTTGAGAAATTGTATAGGTGCTATTTTGCCAACAGCCGTATTGGGTATTGTGAAAATATAGATTAGAATTTGTTGTATTTTCAAAATAGTAAACAATCTCATCTGGTGTATTTACCCCTCCTGTATTAGTAAGTGTATCGCATTGTCCTGAAGCACCAATCATTGTTCCTCCCCATGGACCGGCACCATTACCATGAACTGGCGTATACCCAACGGGTGGATTTGTTATAATCGAAGTAATTGAAGGTGGAACTCCTGAGATACTTGTTACAAAATTCCCCTGACCGCAATTGTTGTTATTTTGAGTAGAATTGAACCCCGCATAAATTACTTGAACAACATTTCCTGCAAAAGCACCAGTAATGGTTACTTGTACAGGTTCATAAGTGCAAATCGCGATAACTAAATTCGGAATATTCTGATCAACATCAATGGTAACAATACCACCATCATAATTAGAAAAAATGGCAAGATTTCCATTTTGATTACAAATTGTTTGCCCATGCGAATTAAATACTGTAAATAAGCAAATGATTGATAAATAGAACTTTAATATCATATTCATTTTAGTTAGACTTATACTAGTTCCTATTCGTTGCATACATCAATAATGTAACATTGCTTGAATTGCGTCATTTACACGCTGAGCATTGGTAAGCAAGGCAGCCTCAAGTGTACTGTTCAAAGGAATTGCTGGCGTATCAACGGATCCAACGATAGATATAGCTGCATCCAAAAATTCGAAATTATCTCGCTGTAGTCTTCCTGCTAACCCTAGTGCGAAAGAACATTCAACAGATTCCTCCGTAACAATTATAATTTTAGCATGTCTTCGGCAAAGTGTATTCATCGCATCATGATCTAATGGATTTATGCTTCGAAGATCTAATATTTCTATTTGTCCAGTAAAGTTTTTTTCGGCCTCAAGAGACCAATATACACCGCGACCATATGTCACCACTCCTATTGATTTTCCAGATTCAACTTTGCTTTGATCCGCCTTAAGGACTGTTCTTGCCTTTCCAATAGGAATCACATAATCATCACTAGGTTCAATAGACATAGCTCCTTCTGTTCCGGGGATTTTAGACCAATATAATCCCTTATGCTCAAGAATAACAACTGGATTTGGGTCATAGAATGCGGCTTTTATTAATCCTTTTAAATCTGCTCCTGAAGAAGGGTAGACAACTTTAATCCCTCTAATATTTGAAAGTACAGATTCAACACTAGATGAGTGATAGGGACCGCCAGAACCATAAGCTCCTATTGGTACCCGTATTACACAACTTACAGGCCATTTGCCATTAGAAAGGTAATATGATCTGGAAACTTCAGTAAATAATTGGTTTAAACCTGGCCATATGTAATCTGCGAATTGTACTTCTACAAATGGCTTCAAGCCAACAGCAGACATACCAACGGTGGATCCAATGATAAAAGCTTCTTGAATGGGAGTATTGAAGACACGGTTATCACCAAAGGTTTGGGCTAATGTTGCTGCCTCTCGAAATACTCCGCCTAATCTCCCACCAACATCTTGCCCATATATTAATGCCTCTGGGTGCTTTTGCATAATTTCTCTAACAGCAAAAAGAGCTGCATCTACCATTACCGTCTTCTTTTTCCCTTTGGGTTCTCTTTCTCCTTTTTCTTCAGTAATTGGCGTCGGAGCAAAAATAAAATCTGTTATGCTTTCCGGCGATGGATCTGCGGCATTTATGGCGCGTTCATATGCAGAATCAACTAGTTTCTTTATTTCAGCTTCTGTATTAATAAATTCTGCTAACGGCGTTTTTTCTTTCGCTAAAAGTGCTTTAAGTTTAGGAAAAGGGTCGTTTTTTGCCGCTTCTTCTAAATCATCACGGTACCATTCCTTTCGTACGCCAGAGGTATGGTGTCCAAGCAGTGGGACCTTCGCATGCAAAATAAAGGGCCTACGCTCTTTTCTAACGGTTTCAAAAATATAATTGACTGCAAGGTATGATTCTTCAAAATCACTTCCATCAATTGATAAGACTTCAATTCCATTAAATCCTTTGGCGTAATATGAAATATCTTGTGCCCGTGTTTCTTGCGCATTCGCTGAAATATCCCAACCATTGTCTTGTACCAAATAAACTATCGGAAATTGTTTTAGAGCAGCCATTTGAAATGCTTCAGAAACTTCCCCTTCTGTACATGAGGCATCTCCCAGAGAACAAACTACAACCGGTGCATCTTGCCAATCTTCATAGCAATTGAGACCTTGTTTTTCTTTATATTGTAAGCCCATTGCTATCCCCGTTGTTGGAATCGCTTGCATGCCTGTTGCCGATGATTGGTGAATTATTTTAGGTTTATCGGCATCATTGAGTGAAGGGTGAGAATAGTAAGTTCTTCCACCTGAAAATGGATCCTCTTTTTTTGCAAAAACTTGCAACATGAGTTCATAAGGCGTCATGCCGATAGCTAAAAGAATACTATCGTCTCGGTAATACGGCGAGACCCAATCCTGAGGTTTTAATTGCATTCCTACAGCTAATTGAATAGCTTCATGTCCTCGCGATGTGGCATGGACATACTTTGACGTGACATCCTTATTTGTCTCGAACTTTTCGGCCATTGACTTAGCTGTGACCATGAGTTTATAGGCACTTTTAAGTATGGATTTTTCTACTTTTATAAGTTGGTCTTTTTGTTGTGTGGTATGCATGGATTTCAATGGATCCCAAAGATACAAAAGTTGAACTAAATCTGCGAATTTTCTAATTTTGTCAAAAATCAAACGAATGCTCGGTTTAAAAATGGCTACTGACCCAAGATGGGTAAATATTGTTGAACGAAATATTGAAGAAATTCTTGTTGACCACGCTTACTGTGAGCAAAAGGCAGCAAGTAACGCTATTTCAGTAATTGTTCAATATCCACATTACACAGACTTAGTCCATGCCATGACTGCCATTTGTATAGAAGAAATGGAACATTTTGAATTGGTTCACGCCAAACTTTTAGATCGCGGATTATCATTAGGATTTGAGCGTAAGGACCCCTATGTTAATGATCTTAGTGAGTTTTTAAGAAGGAATAAAACGAATAGTACACCTGAAGGGATGTTCGTGAATAAAATGCTTTTTGCCGCAATGATTGAAGCACGTAGCTGTGAGCGCTTTAAAATCTTGTCTGAGGAGTTAAAAGACGAGGACTTGAAATCATTTTACCGAGGATTGATGGAAAGCGAGGCCAGACATTACACTATATTTTTAGGTTTTGCTCGCAGATATGCTCAAGGAATTAACGTTGATAAATGTTGGCACGACTTTTTAGCTTTTGAAGCTTCGCTTATGGAAAAATACGGTAAAAGTGAAACAATGCACGGCTAGTGCATCGTTTCACTGTTGACATCAAAAACTAAAAATGGATCATAACACCCGCCGAAACTAGTTTAGTTGAAGGCGACGTGTTTTTTTCAAATACATTCGACAACCCATAATTAACGTATAAACTCACATCGTCGTAACCGAGAATGGCAACAGCTTGTGCTGTAAACGGTCGAAAATTAAAATCTCCTTTTGTATTTGTTACGTCATTGTTGATTTTAGTCCTCCAACTTGACCCTAAACGTAATCCGCCCACCACTCCAACTGACAAATGCCATGCTTTTTTTGGGTTTTTATTCGAACATAATTCAAGCAAAATTGGCGCTTGAATGTAAGCAGTGCGCAAGGTACTACGTTTGTATTCTCCGGCTGAAGTGCTTGCAAACAACAAGCTGTCATTGTAATTTAAATCGAGGTTATTGTTGTCTAGAGTAAAACGATTCCATTTAAATCCGAGTCCTGTTGTAACTCCAATATAATTCTTGTATACCGGAAAACGCTTTTCGAATGCATTAAATTGAACTTCATAGCTTCTTACATAATCAAATTTTAAAAAAGAAGCATCCATCTCATTTGTAAAATTTCCGTTCGCATTTAACATACCGTTTGTTCCATAACTGAGACCTGCCCAATAAGCTTTAGGCTCAGGTGTTTTTATTTTCTTATGAAATTTTTGGGAATGATCATTCTTTGAATGGTCTTGTTCAATTTCTTGATCAATGATTACCTTTCGTTTCCGATCTTTCTTCTCATTCGATGCTTGATCGGTTTTTTCAATAATTACAATTTTCATGTTACCAAGCTTGATTTTTATAGAATCTTCTTTCTTATCAAACTCATTCTTTTCGATAGTGATGTCAAAATCTTGTTCTTTGAGGGTATCCATGGAAAATTCTAAATTCCGTATTTCTGACATATCACCCAATTTATACAAAGATTTTAGTGATTCTTCAATTAAGGAATCCAGATTTCCCTTCATTCCACCAAATTCGAAAACTAGCGTGTCAGCACCATTTATATGGATAATTCTGTTTTCATTTTTTTGAGCGTTTATATTTAATGTTATAAAAAGGAATGCTGATAAAAGAGTGAAATATTTCATGTTTATTTTTTTAGTTAGGACGATGAGGTATTTATTTTGTTACACTTAATTTCGTTCGTAGGAAAACTTGCCAAAAACCAATTTGGATAGTTTTCTTTTTTCTGCACTTTTTTTAGTTAATTTTATTTGAAAAGGAATACCAGTTCTAGATTGAAATTTTGATGAAATATAGGCAAGACGTTCTTCGTATGAACTACCAATTTTGCCGAATACTAATTCTTCGAATTTATTTCGCATATAATTTTTCCAGGTTAGTGTTTCTATGTGATCTTCTTCTTTTTGGAAGGAGTTAACCTTAGGTTGTGATTCTTGAACTAACGATTCTTTTTCATTTTGTGTAATTTCCAAGCCAATAGAATCTACTATCGAATTCGCAATGGTCATAGATTCGTTCTTGATGTAAAAAGTAGTATCAACTTTACTTGAAGCTGCACTGTAAATTGTTTTTTTGAAAACTTTGTTCGGCGTGTTGTTGCTTAAATTTGATTTTAGTGTCGTTCTATTCGTTTGAATTTCTTTTGTTTTTGCCAGTTGAAGTTCGGATGACGAGGATAATTCAAGCTTTTTGTCATTTTGATTGTAATAAAGCAAAAAGCCTGTTAGAATTGCCGCAGCTGCGTAATACATAAATCGAGGATAAGACTGTTTTTCCTTTTGTTTTAATCCAGATTTATTGGGAAATGAGAGGATTTCTTTTTCAAGCTTTGTTAACTTGTAATAATTAAATGTAGAAGCAAATTGTACATCAGTAGAAACTTTTAAATTAAGAAAATCCATTTCTTTTTCATTAATAATCCCTTCAATACTTGCAAACATTAATAGTTCATTATCGTCTCCTTCTAATTTATTGAAAGCCGTTGGTCTGCATGTTTTAGCCTTTTTAAGACTTTCTTTAAATTCCAAACTAAGTTTATTATGTGGTTGATTGGAGATAACATTGAGTATTGATTTAGATTCAAAAAATAACGTGAATTGATCTAGTTCCTCGTTAGTAAGCAGTCCTTGCTCAAAGCGCCTTAAATAATCTGATATGTTTGAATCGTTGATCATTAGATAAGATTGTCAATGGCGACGAAATAATTTTTTAATTGTTTCCGTGCTCTAAAAATATAAACTTTGACTTGGTGTTCGCTTAATTTTGTGATTTCACCAATTTCCTGATAGGAGTATCCTTCGTAATCGCGCAGCATAATCAAATGCCGCTGAATTTCACTTAATAGTTTAACTGCATAATTTATATGCTCCTTGACATCTGAATTTGGAATAAATAAGATTGGTTCTTGTTGCTGTTTAATGTGATTATTTCGTAATTTTTCTTTTCGATGAAAATCTATGGCGGAATGATGCACAATCATAAATAAATATGATTTTCCTTTTCCCGATTGAACATCTGCTAATTTTAACCAAAGTCGTTCAAAGGCATCTTGAACAAGGTCTTTCGCCGTGTCTTCGTTTTTCACACTCTTTAATGCAAAACCATAAAGCGCATCGGCATATTCATCAACACATTGATTGTATTCTTCAATCTTCACTTCTTTTGGACGTTAAGCCTATTTAAATGTTACACATGTCAGTGCAAAAATTATTAGTTGAATGAATTTAATTCGTTAAAATCATTTTCTTTTTACTTTTTAAATTAAAAATAGGTAATTTTAATCGAAGGAATTAATTGTTAATACATAGCAACTCTTCGTCTTAATGAAATTTAACATTTTATATATTTTTTCCTTACTTCTTATATCCACAGGATATTCTCAAACACTAATTATTAATGAATTTTCAAACGGACCTTCTGGAGCACAAGAGTATATAGAATTTATTGTTGTTGACGATAATGCCTTTTATAATTGCGGTATTACATCACCTCCATGCGTAGATATTAGAGGATGGATAATTGACGATAATAACGGATATCACGGCACAGGTGGAGTTGCAGCAGGTTGTAATCGTTTTTCAAATGATCCTTTTTGGCAATGTATTCCTATAGGGACAGTAATAGTGGTCTACAATAATGTTGAGCCCAACACTAGTTTGCCTCCCGATGACTTATCAATGTCTGATAATAATTGTAAGCTAGTTATACCTATTAGTAATGCACAACTTTTCGAGAATAATGCTACAACTCCAGGGGCGGTTGCGTGTTCTTATCCGGCGACAGGATGGATTGCGGGTGGAAATTGGACTCGAATTGGAATGGCGAATTCAGGAGATTGCGCTCGGTTAGTAAATTTAGCGGGTTGTGAAGTCGCTTCTTTATGTTACGGAGACGTTAATCTGAATACACAGATTTTCTTTGCTTCAGGTGGAGGCGCAACAGCTGGCACGGATAATATCTGGTTTTTCAATGGAGGTAATCCATCAATTCAAGCAAATTGGTCTGAAGGCTGCGCAGATCCCTCTGCTTGTGGATCAAATGACCAAACTCCTGGATCTCCTAATAATGCTCTTAATTCAGCCTACATTGCACAATTCAATAATAATTGTCTACCTATTCAACCATTATCATTAACAGTTACCGGAACAACTTCCCAAAGCTGCACCTGTGATGGCTCGGCAAGCATTTCTGCTTCTGGTTCAATAGGCCCTTATACATACGCTTGGTTTGATGATTTTAATGTTCCGCTTGGACAAACGAATTCAACTGCTACAAACTTATGTTCAGGAAATTATTATTGTGTAGTGACATCGAGTATTGATTGCAAAGACACGATTCCTGTGTTCGTTGGAAGTATTTGTTCTAATTACGGAACTTTTGCAACAGCAACCATGATTGAAAATTGTGTTAACAATCAGTTTTATAATACCACATGGGCAAGTTTACCCGATCAAATAAATCCCAATGGAGTTTTGTTTGATACGTATAATTATGGACCTTACTTTCAAAATACTTCAACACTTATTCTTCGCGGTGGAGAAGTGAAAACATTCAAGAATCCTGGGGCGAATGTATGTGGGGCGAAATTATATTACACCGTTTACACTGTTGGAAATCAACCTGCTAATCCCGTATTTACTGTTTTAGACTTGCCTTTCAAAGAATCATGTAATGTTGGGCCAAATAATTTTCCAACTGGAGGACCTTGTTTTAATGCAACCGATCAAAAATGGGCAAAGGAAAATTACAACATTGATTTAACAGCTTATCCACCAGGAGATTATGTCATTGAGGTTTATTATGCTGTTCCTGGAAGTTTTACGAGTACAACTGCTTGCAATGATACGATTTACGTCAATAACAATGGTAACAACTATAAGGCTTTATTTCAAATAAAACCACAACCATTAATTTCAGGTGGACCAATGAATATATGTCCAGGAAATACCTCAACGCTGACATCTAACTATACAACTGGCAACACCTGGAGCACCTCAAGTACAAATCAATCAATTTCGGTGAATAGTTCAGGAACATACACGCTAACCGTAAATTTGAATAACAATTGTCCGAATTTAAGTGATAATGAAATTGTAACTGTTTACGCAGCACCCACTGTGGAAGCAGGACCAAATCAAACGACCTGTGGAGGTTCAGGTGCTATTACACTTAATGGCGTTATTGGCGGTTCTGCTACGGGACTTTTGTGGTCATCCCCATCAGGTACATTTTCGAGTAATAATTCTGCTTCCACGACTTACACCCCATCAATTACCTCTGGAGTAGTAACAATCATTTTAACAGCAACTGGCCCCTGTCCATCCGTTCAAGATCAATTGATTTTATTAGTGAATGCAACACCAACAGTAAATGCAGGACCTGATCAAACGATTTGTGCAGGATCAACAGTAAATCTCTCAGGTGCTTATGGTGGATCAGCCAATTCAATTTTATGGACGGCACCTTCCGGTTCATTTTCTAATACAACAAATACCAATCCAGTTTACACTCCTTCGATTACTTCTGGAAGTGTTACCTTAACCTTGACCGCATCAGGACCTTGTCCTTCTGTTTCTGATCAAGTTGTTATTTCCGTTAATGCGCCAACCATTCCATCATTTACCCAGATTTCATCGATCTGCTCGGGTGGAACGATTTTATTACCGACAACCTCTTTGAATGGAATTTCGGGAACATGGTTGCCTGCAATTAACAATACCGCCACAACTACTTATACATTTACTCCAACATCTGGACTTTGTGCAACAACAACAACCATGACAGTTGTTGTAAATGAAACGCCTACTGTTGATGCAGGAGTTGATGCTTCAGTTTGCGTTGGAAACATTGTAAATCTTAATGGTTTGATTGGTGGTTCAGCAACGGGTGCAACATGGACGGCGACGTCAGGAACGTTTAGTGATGCATCTAATTTAACTTCAACGTATACTCCTTCGATAACTTCAGGATCGATTTCTCTTACATTATCAACAAATGGTCCTTGCCCATCAGTTAATGATCAAGTAACCATTTCAATCGTGACCTCTGTTTTGCCAATATTTAATGCACAAGGTCCATATTGTTCGGGTGATTCTTTTACCTTACCAAACACTTCAATCAATGGTATTTTGGGAACATGGTCGCCGGCTATTAACAATACAGTAACAACCACTTATTCGTTTACACCAAATTCTGGTCAATGTGCCAATTCAACCAATCTAACAATAACTATAAACCCAATTGTTTCTCCAACTTTTACCCAAATTTCACCGATTTGCTCAGGAGGAACGATCTCATTACCAACAAATTCCTTGAATGGAATTTCAGGTACATGGTCTCCTTCACTGAATAATTTAGCAACAACAACTTACACATTTACACCAACAGCAGGGCAATGCGCAACAACAGCAACAATGACAGTTACGGTCAATTCACCAACAATTCCAACATTTAACCAAGTGGCACCCATTTGTTCAGGAGTAACATTCTCGTTGCCCTCAACTTCATCTAATGGAATAACTGGAGCTTGGTCGCCAGCAATAAATAACTCCTCAACATCAAATTATACGTTTACTCCTTCAGCAGGACAATGCGCGAACAATACAACAATGACAGTAGAGATAAACCCAATCTATTCTGTTAGTGCAACTCAAACCGTTTGTCCAAGTCAAATTCCTTATGTTTGGAATGGGGTAACTTTCAATGCTCCGGGAACGCAAACAGCCACACTTTCCTCTATCAATAATTGTGACTCCGTGGTAGCTATGACATTAAATGTTAGTTCCACAATTACAAGTAATACAAATTTGAGCGTCTGTCAAAGTGATTTACCCTATTCTTGGAATGGACTAACATTCAATACTGCTGGAAGTCAATCCATAAATTTAATTGCTGTAAGTGGTTGCGATTCAGTTGCAACACTAAATTTATCCGTATTCACACCTCAATCTAGTTCAGTTAATCAAACGGTTTGCCAGTCGCAAATTCCTTATCTTTGGAATGGTCTGACATTTAATGGTCCGGAAACACAAACAGCTACATTGCAAGATTTGAATGGGTGCGATTCTCTTGCATCATTAACGCTGCAAGTATCAAATACTTTATCGAGTTCTTCTTCAATTTCAGTATGCCCTTCTGAATTACCCTATTCATGGAATGGTTTAACTTTTAACAGTTTAGGGAGTCAAACAGCCACTCTTCAAAGTATTGGAGGCTGCGACTCATTGGCGACATTAACCCTTAGTCTAAATCCTACGTTCAATGAAACAGAGACTTTCTCAATCTGCTCCAATGAAACTCCTTATTTGTGGAATGGGTTGAGTTTTTCATCATCCGCTAACCAAACAATCTCCTTGAATTCGATAAATGGCTGCGATAGTATTGTGACATTAAATTTAACAGTTCTACCAATATTCTCAACTTCTTTAGATTCTGTTGTTTGTCAAAACGAGTTGCCGCTTGTTTGGAATGGCTTGATATTTAATTCAGAAGGGACACAAACTATTAACCTAACCTCCGACAATGGTTGCGATAGCTCAATAATTATGAACCTTCAAGTATTGACATTGCCTCAGGCATCAATAACCGGTGGAGGCCTTTTTTGTGAAGGAGATATAATTCAACCTGTTGAAGTCGATTTAATCGGATCTTCGCCGTTTAATGTAAGTTATACACTTGATGGAGTTGGATTCAATATTTCATCCAATCAATCTACAGTTTCATTAGGGAATGTTGTTGGAACATATGTTTTAACAGGGATTTCTGATTTAAATTGTCAAGTGTATTCAAATCTTGGTTCGGCCTCAATTGTAATTAATCCAATACCTAATGCACCAGACGTTAGTGATAATTCAACGTATTGTTTGAATTACATACCTGATACTCTATTTGCGCTTGGTAATTCGAACGCTTTGATATTTTGGTATGAAGAACCTTCACTTCAGAATGTTATACAAACGGGTAGTTTTTATTATCCCGAAAATTGGCTCGGTGAAACTGTCTATTACGTTGTTCAAGAAGAGAATGGTTGCGTTAGTGTTCCAATTGAAATCAGCATTACCTTTGAAAATTGCGACATTACCATACCAACAGCCTTTACTCCAGATAATGATTTGGTTAATGATGTATGGGTACTTGATGATATAGATGCGATTTATCCAAAGAATAGAGTTTCTATATACAACCGATGGGGAAATTTAATTTATCAATCTGCACAAGGGTCTTATGAAAGCGATCCTTGGAATGGTAAATACAAGAATGAAGTAATGCCTGTTGGGTCCTATTATTTCATTATAGAATTCAATGACGAGAGTAATGATGGAGTATCAGGTACCGTAACAATAATAAAATAGTAATGACAATTAAAGAAACAATTGGTGCAGTTGAGTCGTTTCACAACGCTTTTGGAATTATAAATAATTATGCTCCTACTGTGAATTTATCCGAAGATGAAATTGAGCTTAGACATCGTTTAATGCAGGAGGAAAATGATGAATATTTGGACGCAGCAAAAAAAGGAGATATCGTAGAAGTTGCTGATGCATTAGGTGATCAATTGTACATATTGTGTGGGACCATCTTAAAACATGGCTTGCAGTACAAAATAGTGGAGGTGTTTCAAGAAATCCAACGATCTAATATGAGTAAGTTGGATGAAAATGGCAAGCCAATTTATCGAGAAGATGGTAAAATAATGAAGTCCTCTTTGTATTTTAAGCCAGATATTATAGCTATTCTCTCAGCTGATTAGTTTTCCACGAGAGCACTTTCATTTCTTTTTAAAAATACTTGATTTTAAAATTAAATGTGATTTAATTTCGTTTTCGAAACATTCACATGAAAGATATTTCAATATACTTCACGCCGATTAAAGAGACAGGAGATTGGAACGATTTTCAATTAGGTTCGGTTGTTGAAAAATATTCAACAGATTTTCCTGAAATTGAAAAAGATGCAATGGCCATAGTATACATCCCTGAATTCCGCGGGAGTAAAATGATGAATATGCATTCTGATAGCTCCAAATTTAGGACTTGTCTTTATGGTTTGAATAAAGGCAGATTATGGGGCAAGAAAATATATGACCTTGGAGATATTCTCCCTGGTAATGAGTTTAAGGATTCGGAATTAGCACTGAAGGAAGTGGTTTTTGAATTAGTCAAAAATAGAATAGTTCCTATTATTATCGGTGGATCTCAAGATTTGACTTACTCGGTGTATCTAGGGTTTGAAAAATTGGAGCAGTTAGTGAATATTTGTACTGTTGATTATTCATTAGACCTAGGTGATCCTGAGAAAGAAATTGAAGAACAAGGTTTCCTAGGAAAAATTTTGTTTAGACGACCCTGTTTTCTGTTCAATCACGCCAATATTGGACTTCAAATTCCTTACGCTAATGAAAGAGAAATTGGATTATTTGAAAAACTCTACTTTGATATTTGTCGATTAGGTGAGTTTAATTCAGATTTTAGAACCGCTGAGCCTCACTTGAGAAATGCAGATATTGTTAACATCGATTTTAATTCGGTTAAGGCTTCCGAAACGAATGACTTACTTGGGTTACCTAATGGATTTTATTCTGAGCAAATTTGCCAAATTGCAAAATATGCTGGGAATTCTGATAAATTAACCTGTTTTTCCGTTTTTAACTATCAAAATTTTAGTTTACTTGGAGATGAGCTCATGGCACAAATCATATGGTATTTCATGGATGGCGTGCAAGCTAGAACAGGAGATTTTCCTGCAGGAAGTAAGAATGATTATACAAAATTTACAGTCGTTTTAGATAATACAGGAACACATGAAATCGTTTTCTTGAAAAGTAACAAATCTGCTCGTTGGTGGATGGAAGTCCCATATCCTCCGAAAGATGGATCGAAATATGAACGACATTATCTAGTGCCATGTGATAAATTGGATTACGAGAACGCCATGAAGAATGAAATGCCTGATCTTTGGTGGAAAACTTATCAAAAACTATCCTAGATATTTTTTTAACAATTATTTTCTATTTCGATAATTATACATATTTTAGCGCACTAAATTCGAAATTGTGCAACAAATTTTGAATGTAGGTTAAATAGTTAAATAAACCGTATGCTATTGAAAAAGAGTCTCTTCTTTGTATTGTTTATTTCGACAATACAAGTTTCATGGGGGCAGCAGGATAAACTCCTGACGCATTTCATGTTCGATAAAATGACCTTGAATCCTGGTAAAACGGGAATCGACATGTTAAATGGTATTTGTGCAACTTCCATGTACAGAAATCAATGGGATAAGGTGAACGGTGCTCCCAATTCAGCAGTTTTAAATGTTGAGGCTAATTTGGATAAATATTTTCCAGGGGGTATTGGGATTTCTTTCTATCATGACGCTATTGGATTTGCAACTCAGAATAATGTTTTATTAAACTACTCCTATCCTATCTCTTTTGGAAGCGCAGGAACGTTGGGTCTTGGTATTGGGGTGGGCTTGATGAATTACGGGATGTCTCCAACCTGGGTTCCTCCAACGACAAACCCCGACAACTATTTGCCGGCAGGGTTTTCTGCAAATAATCTTGATTTAAACTTTGGCGCATATTTTCAAGGTAAAGATTTTTATGCAGGCTTTTCATCAACACATTTGTCAGAATCGTTGTTGAAGCAAAGTGTTACTACCCCTAGTGGTAATATAGTTCAGAATTATCAAACCGCTCGTCACTATTATCTAATGGGAGGTAAGAAGTTTGAAGACGTTGCAAGTGGTACGATCGATGCGCAAATATTGATGAGAACTGATTTGGTTAAATTTTCAGCTGATATTAATGCGCGCTATCTTTATGATCTTGGAGATGGTAAAGAGGTATATGGTGGCTTGACAGTCAGAACTTCGGATGCATTTGCCTTGATGTTAGGGTATACTCCTTTTCCTAATTTCACTTTTGGATATTCTTATGATTTTACTCTTCTTAATAAACTGAGTACAATTTCAAGAGGATCTCATGAAATTGTACTTAAATATTGTATGTTTTTACCAGACCCGCCAACGCAAAGTGCCCGTCACGTTCGTTGGTTATAAATTTTTTAAAAATTAATGTAACCATAAGTAAAGTTCTCTCGTTATACCAAAAATTAGATCCTGTAGCAAGTTAATTTGGTGAATGAGAAAACCAAAAACAATAAAATGAAAAAAGTAATTTATTTAATTTTATTATTGCCATTGATTTACGCTTCCAAATGTACAACTGTGGAAGGTAATTTAGTTGGTGTTAGAGGACGCGGAACGTTTTATCCAGATGTTCTTGGTCCCGGAAAAATGCCATTGGGCATGGTATATGTTCCATCTCAAGGTTACCAGTCAGGTGGTCAAGATGATCAAGACATCATGGGTCTACACACGGCACGCACTAAAACCGTTTCAATTCAGGCCTTGTACATGGATGCAACTGAAATCTCCAATAACGAGTATAGACAGTTTGTCCATTGGGTTAGAGACTCAATTGCTAGAGAAAAGCTTTATCGCAGAAGTTATGATGAAGACGCAGAAAGATGGGTGAGTGTGCCAGATAATTTCTTTAGAGAGCCCTACAGAACGTTAGTTGATATGGGTTCTGATGTTCAGGGTGGAAACACACCTTTCCAAATTTTTAACGATACTACCAATAATGCTGAATTTGATAAAACCGTTATTTCTTTACTGGGAGGAAACACAAAGAAAATTAAGGCCAATCAGGTTGTGAACGGATTAGATGCAAAAAAGGAATTGGCGAAGAACAAAGACTTCTTTGCTTCTATTAAAAACAAGACAGCTCCTATTCAAGATGTAACAATTTCGGATTTGGAATTGAGATCCATTTTTATGCAATATTCTGCTGACAAGAAAACCTTGGGTAAGAAAACAAAAGCAGGTGATTTCGATTTCGACGCTTCTAAGATGAAAGATTTTCCTGTAAACCAAGGCGGAAGAATTGAGAACCGTAAATATTTCACTTTAAATTGGGAAGAGCCAATAGAGTATAGTGATCCAGTTACTTCTGTGCTTTTGTCTGACATGTATTACAGTAGAGAAGAACGTTTTAACAATCGTAGAGAGATTGATACACGATTGTTGTTTTATGATTACTATTGGATTGATTATCAAGAAGCTGCAAGACGAGGCAAAATTTTGACTAAATCTGTTGATGCTCGTGAAACTTACTCATACGAAAAAGTTGTTGGAGGAACTGATGTTAACAATCAAACTCAAGATAATTTTTATTTACGCTCTAAAAGGGAACCTCTAGGTAAAGATTATAAACAAAATGATTTACACAGATCTACATTAGATGCAAGTGGAAATTTAGTTTGGTTAGATACTACGATATATCAAAATAGTCAGTGGAATAATAAAGACGGAGACAGAGATTTATCCTCTGGCACGGCTAATGTAGTTGATAGAAATTCTTACATGGTGAACGATTCTTCGAACTTATATAAAACGTCGTTAAAAAATCCGGGACAAGATTTGGATTTGGGTTATACGAATTCTAAAGGACAGCACAACGCATTAAGGGGCCATACAGATAGGAGTCGTTTCATTATTAAGGAGAGAATTAACGTATATCCAGACACTTTATGTTGGGTTCGCGACTTTACGTATTCATTTCATGATCCAATGACACAGAATTATTTTTGGAATACAGCATATGATAATTATCCAGTTGTAGGTGTGACTTGGTCTCAGGCAAAAGCATTCTCAGTTTGGAGGACACAAATTTACCATACTTGGTTGCACAATAATGACGAAGTTTACGTTAACGATTTCAGGTTACCAACGGAGTCAGAATGGGAAGGTGCAGCAAGAGGAAGTTTGGATTTAGCTTCCTATCCATGGGGTGGTCCTTACATACGAAATGCGGCAGGTTGTTTCATGGCCAACTTTAAGCCAATGCGCGGTCGTTATTTTGAAGATGGAGGTTTCCATACTGTTAAAGTCTATTCATACAACCCCAATGCCTACGGTTTATATTGCATGGCTGGTAATGTTTCTGAGTGGTGCGCATCTACTTTTGACGAGTCAATGTATGAATTTGCACATGATTTGAATTCAAATTACGATTATCAGGCATTAGATGGTGACCATCCTGCGAAAAAGAAAAAGGTTTTGCGCGGAGGTTCATGGAAAGATATTGGATATTATCTACTCAATGGGACAAGAACTTTTGAGTACCAAGATTCCGCTAAGTCTTATATAGGTTTCAGAAATGTCATGACTCACCTTGGTCGCGGTGGTAACGATATAGATCAGGAGAATGGTGAAGAAATTCAATCAGACATTCAATTGAAGTAAGTAAACAAGTTAAACTATATATTAATCTAAATTCTAATTATTAAATTTTAACGTTATGAGTGGTAAAGGTGGTTTTTTTGCGTCTAGAAAGTACAAATTATTTACAAAGTATTTATCAGGTTTTGGAGCGTCAATCGTAATTGTAGGTGCATTATTCAAAATCATGCACTGGCCTGGTTGTGACATCATGTTAATTGTGGGTCTTCTTACTGAAGCAGCAATATTTGCATTCATTGCTTTGGAACCTATGCATGATGAATTGGATTGGACAAGAGTATTTCCTGAATTAGGGGTGCACGAAAATGATGAGGATAATCGATTGTTGCCAATATTAAAGAAAGGCGGAAAAGGTGGTGCTTCTGCTGCCGGAGAAATTGCTGAAAAATTAGATAAAGCAGGAATCGATGACGCGTTATTAGCTAAGTTAAAGGATAGCATGTCAAATTTAGCTGACAATGCACGTTCCCTTGGTGCAGTTTCAACCGTTGCCGGTGCTACAGATGCTTATGTTCAAAATCTTGAAAATGCTTCTGCCGGATTAAATAAATTAACGGAGCAATATGCTCAATCTGCGAATGCAATTGCTGGTATTACTGCTGATGGAGGTGGTAATTTTGGTTCTGAAATGCAAAAATTAGGTCAAAATTTAGCAGCCTTAAACAATGTTTATGAACTTCAGTTGAATTCTTCTCAAGAATATTTGAATAGCTTGGCAAACATGAGTTCTCTGCAAGAAAGCATCAAAAATATCATGACTGATTTAGCATCAACTGCAAAAGATACACAAGCCTACAGAGAAAATATGGCTATGCTATCTCAAAACCTTACTGACTTGAACAACGTGTATGGTAACATGTTGAAAGCAATGAGAGGTTAATCTGTAACTAATTTCAAATTATTAATTAATCTAAAAAATTAGAAATTATGGCAGGTGGTAAGGAAACTCCAAGACAGAAAATGATCGGGATGATGTACTTGGTACTAACGGCACTTTTAGCGTTGAATGTATCAAAGCAAATTCTAGATGCATTCGTAGCAATTGAGGAAAACATCCAACGTTCTGCATTGACGCAGTTGGAAAGAGGAAATGCAGCAAAAGATGAATTGAGAACATCAATGGCTGATGCCTTAGCGCAGAAAACTCCAGAAATGCAACAAAAAGCCGAGAAAATTAAGAGGTTCTTGAGTCTAATAGACCTAATCGATAAGGAGGCAGCTAAAGTAATCAAGGAAATTGATGATACAAAGTTAATGTTGATGCAAAAGGCTGGTGAGGATGTAACTACGGTAGCTGAAAATGATGAGAAAGCTATAGTTTGGAAGTTGTATGATGCCAAAGATCCGTTGCGTCCGGCACGTTTAAACCTAATGGCAATTCAGGCGAAAGACCAATTTGATGTTCCTATGCACGAATTAGTGGGTGCTGATGTAAAGGTTCTTGACGAAAGTAAAAAAGGAATTGTTATTTGGAAATTATACAACGATTTCAGAAAAAAAGTAGTTGAATTGGCTGGATCGTATCAAGAAGGCGAGAAGAAGTATTCTGTTAAAGTTAAAGATATTAATGAGTTCGAGACTAACTTGGAACTTGAAAAGAAAGTTCGCGCAATGATAACTGGCAGTGGCAATGTTGTTAATAAGGAAGATGTAGAGGCTCTTGTTGGTATTTATCAAGAATTAACGAAAAAAGAAATTGCGAAACACCACGAGATTGACGGTGTACATTGGCTAGGTAGAACTTTTGACCACGCTCCGATGGTTGGTGCATTGGCTTCACTATCTTCTCTGCAGTTAGAAGTATTGAGTGCAAGAGCAAAAGCAATTAATTTATTAAAAAGTAAGGTTACCACGGGTCAGTTCTCTTTTAACAAGGTTATTGGTATGGCTTTCCCTTCTTCAGCAGTGTTCAATCCTGGCGATGAGTTCACAATGACTGTTTTCATGGGTGCATTTGACTCGGATAAACAGCCTAAAGTAAAGCCAGACCAAGGAACCTTTGTAGAGGCTAAAGATGGAATGGCTACTATTAAATTAAGAGCTCCGCAACAAGGAGAAATGAAATTAACAGGACAAGTAGGTGTTGCGGACAAAAGTGGAGATGTGAAATGGATGCCTTATGAAACAAAAATTCAAGTAGGTCAAAAGGCGGGATCTATTTCCTTACCAGATTTGAATGTGCTTTTCACAGAATGGGATAATTTCATGGTTCCAGTTGCATCAGGAATTGTGGGTGAGCCAAGTTTATCTGCTTCAGGTGCTTCTATGTCTAGAGCGACGAAAAATGGACAAAAAGGGTTTAATGTTAAAGTAGGAGTTCCAAATAAAACAGTAACTTTCAGTTTATCAGGCAAGGATGCAGCCGGAAAATCTGTGAGTTTCGGTACGTTCACATACAAAACAAAGAAATTCCCTGATGGAAAATGTACGATTTCGTCTATTTCTAAAACAAGTAATACAAGATTACGAGTTAGTCTTGGTCCAGAGTCATTGTTTGGAGATATTTCCTTTAATGTTTTGGGTGGATCTGTGACTGTTGGAAATGACATCTTTAGTTTCAGCGGTGATGTTTTACCATCCAATTTGTTAGCAAAAGCGAAACCTGGACGGGATGTGGTCGTATTAATTGACTATCAGAGAACAGGAGGAACGAAAAGAACCCTGAAAGCTGGTTTAACGGTTAAGCCATAATAAATTTAGTGATATGAGAACTTATATTTTAACTTTTTCAATTGCCTTAGCTTCATTTGGTAAAGTGAAAGCACAAGGTGGTGATCCATCAAGGGGACCCTACAATATCCTACCTAATGGTGTGGTTGATGGTGTTTCGATAAAAGATGAAGTACCTGTGAGAAGTGCGGTGGAGTATGAGTTCGTTAGATCGTCAGACCAAGTATGGACGAAACGTGTATTTTCGCGAATCGACAAAAGAGAGAAATTAAACCATGAAATTTTCTTTCCAAACGATAAGTTCGAGGACGAATACGAAGCTCCCAAAAATATAGGTGACATTGATAATCCTAAATGGAACAAGCATGCAGAAAGATGGTCGTTGTGGACAATAATTGTTCGTCATATAATGCTAGGTGACTTAACAGTCTATAGACCATATGATGAATTATTTCCATTAGTTTCTGATGGTTATAAATTTAAATATCCAATTGTAAAAAATTCAAAAAGTGATTATTTCACTGTTCCTTCCTATCGAAATACAATCCATGACAAGAAGATTGCGGCAAGTGCGCCACCTTCTTTTTATGAATATAACGGTCAATATACTACACCTCTTTTCTTGACAAAAACTAATTTGCCTTATCAGCAGTGGTTAGATTCTCTTAAGAAAGATCCATCTGATGAATATGCTGACATAGATTTGGATAAGGATAAAATTAAAGAACTTTGGGACATGGTTAAGCCAGGTGAGAAAATTCTTAACAAACGAATAGTTAAGTTCTTGTCTAGTGAATGTATTGTGGCCTACAATATTAAAGAAGATTGGTTTTTTGACAAGGAAAGATCTATGTTGGATAGACGAATAATAGCTATAGCGCCAGTGGTTCATGCGGAGACGGATTCGTCTGACGGATCTATAAAACAAGTGTTTTTCTATGTTAATGGTGAAAGATCGGCGATAGATGCTACTGGAATATTGTCTTCTTACAATGGAAACGTAGTTGAAAGAGAATTATTCTGGCTTTACTTTCCGGAATTGAGAAATGTTATGGTTAATTATTACATTTATAATGACCAAAACGACTCTCAGTGGATGTCTTTTGACGATATGTTCTGGAAAAGAAGATTTAATGCACAGATTTATAGAGTTTCTGATAAATTCGATCGTGAAATTGAGGACTACAAATTTGGTGTAGATGCCTTGTACGAAGCAGAACGTATCAAAGAACAGATTAGAGAATGGGAAATAAATGTATGGAATTACTAAATTCTCAATAGAATATTGGAAAGCCTCGTTTTTAACGGGGCTTTTTTGTTTAATTTCGCAATGTGAAGTGGATTGGAAATCGTATAAGCTTTAATGAAACAAAAGAACGTACAACTATTGTAATTGAGCCTCAACGAAATGGATTAGTTAATTCGTTGATGGGAGCATGGTTGGCCATGTGGTACGTTATCGGAGTGGCAACGCTAGTATATTCGATGGATCATATCTATACTGAAAAAGAGCAAGTTATCGTTTGGGTGTTTGCTGTTTTTTGGGTTTATTATGCTGTTCGTGTTACAAGATCCTATTTATGGTTAATGTTTGGAAAGGAATTAATAAAGATTGATGAAGTAGGAATGCATTACAAACGCTCTATCCGTAAATTTGGAAAGTCTACCCTGTATTTATTCGGCAATATTCAAGAATTGCAATTTGATGTTCCAGAGGAAAGTTCTGTCCAACGAGTCTGGGAATCTTCACCTTGGATAAATGGAGGAGAACGATTTACGTTTAGCTATTTTGGTAAAAATGTAAAATTTGGACGAAAATTAGAAGAAAAAGATTGCAAATTACTTTATACCTTAGTAAGCAAAAGAATACAAGAACGAAAAAAGAAATAACATGTACGGCAACATCCAATCATTCCTTTATGAAGAGTTGAAACAAATAGAGCAAAATGGGCTTCTTAAAAAAGAGCGGATCATTACTACTCCCCAAGGGGCAAATGTTAAAGTCAATTCTGGAAATGATGTTGTTATTATGTGCGCGAACAATTACCTAGGTCTTTCTTCTCATCCAGAAGTAATTCAAGCCGCCAAGGATGCTCTTGATACACACGGCTTTGGTATGTCTTCTGTACGATTTATATGTGGGACACAGGATATTCATAAAACCTTAGAACAAAAAATTGCCTCTTTTTATGGTACCGAAGATACCATATTGTACGCTGCAGCGTTTGATGCCAACGGTGGGGTATTTGAACCGTTATTTACAGAACAAGATGCCATAATTTCTGATGAATTAAATCATGCCTCTATTATAGATGGAATTCGATTATGTAAAGCGCAACGATACCGTTATAAGCATTCCGACATGAATGATTTAGAGGAACAATTGAAAAAAGCACAAGATCAACGATTCAGGGTAATTGTAACGGATGGTGTTTTTTCTATGGATGGTGACATTGCCAAAATGGATCAAATTTGTGATCTTGCTGATAAATATGATGCATTAGTAATGACGGATGAATGTCATTCCGCAGGGTTTATCGGAAAAACAGGAAGAGGTGTTCCTGAGTATTGTGGAGTGATGAATAGGGTTGATATTATCACAGGTACCCTAGGGAAAGCTCTTGGTGGTGCTATGGGTGGCTATACAACAGGAAAAAAAGAAATTATTGAGATGTTACGTCAACGATCAAGGCCCTACTTATTTTCAAATTCATTAGCTCCATCGATAGTTGGTGCTTCCATAAAAGTTTTTGATTTATTAAGTTCAACCACTTCGTTGAGGGATAAATTGGAAGAAAATACGCTCTATTTTAAAGAACACATCAAAGCAGCAGGGTTTGATATCAAACCAGGAGATTCACCCATAGTTCCAATTATGCTTTACGATGCAGCGCTATCACAAAAATTTGCTGAGATGTTATTAGAAGAGGGTGTCTATGCCGTAGGGTTTTTCTATCCGGTTGTAGCGAAAGGTCAAGCAAGAATTCGTACGCAAATTTCAGCTGCCCACTCAAAAGCTGACTTGGATAAAGCAATTGCAGCATTTATAAAAGTAGGAAAGGCATTAAACGTAATCAATTGAGTAAAGTACAAATCATACGACCTTATTTATTGATGTTATTGTTTATAACACAATTGTTAATGTCTAATGTTTTTGTTTTTACACATGAAATAATCGAAATTGATGCAAATGTAACTTCAATTTCTTCTGCACATCATATTAATGACTCTATTGAAGAAGTAGATGATTTACTTGATTTATTGGAAGAAAATGAAGAAGAAAAAGATCTCGTTGATAATTTAAAAATTAATTTATCAGAGTCCTCTTTGAAACAAGGATATATTTATAATGCAAATTTAACAAGCGAAACAAGTAACAATTTTTTTAGCCCTCCGGAACATTCGATTTAGAAGACAAAAATAAATAACTAATAAATCGATTATGGAAAGAAATAATAGTTGGCAGCGCGACCTGTCAGCCGGCCTCGTGGTCTTTTTAGTCGCATTACCCTTGTGTTTAGGAATTGGCTTAGCTTCCACCAATATTGAAGGAATCATTGGATTACCATCCTTGTTTTCTGGGCTTATTGCTGGAATTGTGGGTGGAATAGTAGTCGGAGCAGTCAGTGGATCTCGTTTAGGAGTTTCGGGTCCCGCTGCAGGATTAATTACAATTGTCTTAGCGTCAATTTCAACGTTGGGAAGTTTTGAAGCCTTTTTACTAGCTGTTTGCATCAGTGGATTGATCCAAATTATTGCGGGTTTACTTAAGTTTGGTGTAATTGCCAACTACATCCCTAGTGCTGTAATTAAAGGTATGTTAGCTGCAATAGGAATAACTTTGATTCTAAAAGAGTTACCTCATCTAGTTGGTTATGATGCTGACTTTTTTGGCGATGAAGCGTTTGAGCAAACCGATGGGCATAACACATTTAGTGAATTGTTTTATTCATTTAATTCCTTACATCTTGGTGCTACAATTATAGGAATTAGTTCTATTGTAGGAATTTTACTTTTTGAGAAATACTTAAGTAAAAAAGGAGTATTCAAATGGATTCCAGGAGCATTAATATTTGTGGTGATTGGAGCCTTAGTAAATTTATTTTTCTTCAAAGGAGAATCTAATTTGTATATAAATCAAAAGCACTTAGTGCAAATACCTCTTATTAGTGGTCCCACTGAATTTATTGGTCAATTTGCTTTTCCAGATTTATCTTGTTTACAAAATCCGAATGTCTATATTATTGCCTTTACACTGGCTATAGTTGGAAGTCTTGAGACGTTGTTAAGCGTTGAAGCTACAGATAAATTGGATCCAGGAAAAAATACAACTCCTCCAAATAGAGAATTAGTTGCGCAAGGAATCGGGAATCTAGTGAGCGGAATAATTGGAGGTCTTCCTATAACACAAGTTATAGTTAGAAGTTCTGCAAATATAAACGCAGGAGGGAAGTCAAATATTGCAACTATTTTTCATGGGGTTTTATTGCTATTCGCAGTAATGTTTATGGTTAATTTATTGAATACAATTCCTTTGTCAGTGTTAGCTGCAATTCTCATATTAATCGGTTACAAACTTGCTAGTTTTGATGTAATAAAAAAAATGTACAATTCAGGGTGGGACCAATTTATTCCATTTTTTTCAACTATAATGGGTGTGCTTTTTACAGACCTTTTAAAAGGAATAGCCATTGGATTTGCGGTGGCGGTATTTTTCATCTTGAAAAGAAATTATAAAAATAATTTTGATAAAACAAAGCTGAATGATGAGATAGTCATAACTCTATCTGAGGAAATAACTTTTTTGAACAAAGGCGGTATTCAGCAAACATTATTGTCAATACCTGAAAAATCAAAGGTGTTGATAGACGGTTCTCGCTGCAAGAATATTGACCATGATGTTTTAGAGGTTATTGAAGAGTTCAAGCTCCATAAAGCTAAATTAAAACAAATAGAACTTAGGTTAATTAATATATGAATTGTTACTAAATTTAAAAAAAAATGGAAAAATTTTATAATCAGCTTTTAGCGAATAATAAGCAATGGGTTCAGTCAAAGCTCGATAAAGACCCTGAGTATTTTAAAAAATTAGCACGAGGCCAAAAACCACCCGTTTTATGGATAGGTTGTGCAGATAGTCGTGTTCCAGCGAATGAAATCATTGGTGCAGAACCTGGGGACGTTTTTGTACATCGTAATATTGCCAATATGGTAGTGCACTCTGATATGAATATGTTATCTGTGTTAGATTACGCTGTAAATGTTTTGGAAGTAAAACACATCATTGTTTGTGGACATTACGGTTGTGGGGGAGTACAAACAGCAATGACCAATAAGCACGTCGGTTTAATTGATAACTGGATTCGTCATATTAAGGATGTTTACCGTTTTCATCAGGATGAACTCAATAGCATTCATGATGAAAAACTTCGTTTCAATCGTTTTGTTGAATTGAATGTTGTGGAACAGGTATTAGACCTAGCAAAAACCTCAATAGTACAAGGGGCATGGGAGAGAAATCAAGAATTACATGTGCATGGTTGGGTGTATGATGTTGCAGATGGATTAATTAAGGACCTAGACATTACGATTCGCGATAATTCATCACTCAGTGAGGTATATCAATTGGATTTATAAATTTGATAGTAGTGGTCTCGCCAGGAATCGAACCTGGATCTAAAGTTTAGGAAACTTCTATTCTATCCGTTGAACTACGAAACCAGAGAGACAAATTTAGCCAATCTTTTGTTTGTATAGACTATTTATTACATTCCAAGTGTCTTCTGCCGCATTGTTCCAGGAAAATAATGTACCCCTGAGTAGTGACTTTTGACATAATTCCGAGTGTAAGTTTTCGTCTACTAATTTTTTCATGGAACTAGCAGCATCGTTTTCATCGAACGGATTACAAAGCAACGCTGCATCACCTGCAACTTCAGGTAAACAGCTAGTATTTGCAGCAATTATTGGAATGCCGCATTTCATGGCTTCGACTAGTGGTATTCCAAACCCTTCGTAATAGGGCAAGTAGGTGAGTGCATAAGCAGAACCGGTAATTTTTGCAAGTTGTTCTTGGTTTACATAACCAGTAAAATGAACTCTTTCTTTACTATTTGTGGGAACTTGAATTCGGTGTTTTTTCCACAAAGGACTTCCTACAATAACTAGGTCAATCGCATTATTCTCAGTTGCAAATATTGAGAAGGCATTCAAAAGGCGTTGCACGTTTTTACGTGGGTGTAATGAACCTACAAATAGAAAATAGGGCTTACTTTTACTAATTAATGCCCGTGTGTTTTGAATTTCTTGAATAGAGATTGGTTTAAATATTTCATCGGCACTGTTGTAAATTACCTCAATTTTGGAAGGTTCCAGTTCATAATATTTAATGAGTTCTGCTTTTGAAAAGTTAGAAACCGTTATGATTTTATCAGCTTTCCTTGCAAATTTTGGGAAAAATCGATTATAAAAATAGGATACACTTGCCGGTAAATCTTTCGGATACACATGAAAATTAATATCGTGAATCGTTGCAACTTGAGGGACTTCTGTTCTAAGGTTTATAAACCCATCGGGCGACCAAAAAACATCAATGGCATATTTTTTTAATACCTTACCTAATCTTAATTCAAACCAAACATACCACAAAACGGGATGTCTAGCGGGAGGGTCAATTACGATAGGAATAACATTCTTGGCAAAAAGAAATTGTGGATCATATTTTCTGTCAAAAAAGAAATAGAAGGTGTGTTCTGGATGAGTTAAAACAATTCGTTTAGCTAATTCGTAGGTATAACGGCCGAATCCCTCCATTTTTCCATGGATTAAATGTCGAGTATTGATCCCAATATTCACGTTAAAATTGAAGGATGTAATTAGTCTGTTTTTCCCTACCTATAGTAGTTTGAGGCCCGTGGCCACAATATACAATAGTATCTTCTGGAAAGTTGAACATGGTAGAAAAAATACTTTGTTTCAAAATCTCTAAATCTCCACCTGGAAGATCTGTACGACCAAAACTACCTTGAAACAAAACGTCGCCATTAATAACAAATTTATTCTCTTCGTTATAAAATACGACATGACCAGGGCAATGACCTGGAGTATGTTGAACATGTAGTTCAATATCTTCTAGGATAAGATTCATTCCATCGTAAAGATCATGTGTGGGTTGAGGCGAAACTTTGTAGTTTTCAAATCCATAGACATGCGCATAACTTTCCACCATGTTGAGTGTTTTATAATCATCTCTATGCAAATAGAGTGGAACATTATAGCTTGAAACACAAAATTGATTTCCAAGAATATGGTCAATATGGGCATGCGTGTTTAGTACAGCTACAGGTGTCAATGCTTGTTGTTTAATATAGGATTCCAATTCAAATTCTTCCTCTTTGGTATAGCAACCGGGATCTATAATGACAGCGAATTTTGAGTCAGAGGAGAGGATGTAGGTATTTTCTTGAAACGCATTGAATGTAAAAGACGCAATTTTTAACATAACTCAAAAGTAGTGAAAAGAACTAGCGTAATAAATTAACGTGACCTGTAAGTTGATATTTATCGTCTAGAAAATCTTTATAAGTCAATTTCCATGTGTAGGTGCCATCCTGACAGGGTAGACCTCTGTATGTTCCATCCCAATATTCTGATGTCGACCTTAACGTGCAAATTAATTCACCCCATCGATTAAAAATTAGGCACTCCATTTCTTTAATATTTCCTCCGTAAACTTGAAAAACGTCGTTTATTCCATTTGCATCAGGAACAAATGTATTTGGTACATAAACCACTGCATCGTAATTAATATTTACATAGGCGGTTGAACTGCACCCATTAATGTCAACAAAATCAACAAAGTAGGTAATATCTTGATTTGGATTCGCGACGGGATTAGGACAATTGTTACAACTTAAAAACTCAGTTGGATACCATGTAAATGTGCCAGGGGTATTTGTGGTAGCTTCGAGTTGAATTTCATCACCATAAAATGCAAGCACATTTGGTGTAATAAAAATGGAAGGATATGGATATAATTGTACTAAAACAAACGCCGTATCCTTGCAACCGTTTTGATCTGTACCTATAACTTGATAATTAGTTGTTTGGGTTGGACGAACTTCTACTTCATTGCCCGAAGAACCAACAATGGTAATGGAAGGATTCCATTCATAAAAGCTCGCACCGGTGGCCCACAATATTGCGGTTTCTCGAGGACAAATGATTGTGTCATTTCCAGCTTCAATTTCCGCTTCGACAACTTGAACTAGCACAGAGTCATTTGCACTTCCACATGCGTTAGTTACTGTTACATAAAACCAATTATCACTTGGAGGATTTGCAATTACGAGGTTACCTTGTGTCGTATTTAGAAATGGACTGTTTTGCCATGAATAGCTATCTCCACCGGAAATCACCAGTCCAATGGTGCCACCTCGACACATACCTACTGTATCCTCCATTAAAGGAATTGGTGGATTAAAAAAGACATCAATAGTTACTTGGGCCTGATTCTCACAGCCAAATTGATTTACAACATTTGCCGTATAGGTTATTGATTCTTGAGGAGTAGATATGGGAGAGAATGAAGTCGAATTGTTAAGATAGGTCGAGGGTGTCCAGTTAATTGACCCCGTTGAATTTACATTGATTGGAACGGAATTCCCAATACAGATGCTCGTATCAGGAGTTATTGAGATAGAATTTTCATAAACTTCAAGTGTAACAGGAACTGTTACTGAACCACAACTATCTGAAATCGTCACGTTAAATGTAGTGGTTTGTGTGATGGTGGCAACCGGATTGTAAATGGATGGATTGCTCAAGAATTGTGCAGGTGACCAATTATAATTTGCCCCGCCATAGGCTTCAAATTGAAAACTGTCACCAGGACAAATAGGAGAGGACGGAGGTACAACACCTCCTTCAAATGCTCCGATATTTACCGTAATAGTAACAGAATCAGCACTGAAACAGCCATTGGTGTCTAAAACCACCAAGGTGACATCGTATATTCCCGGGGTAGTGTATTGATATATGGGTTCGAATGCATTTGACGTATTACCATCTCCAAAATACCATATGTAAGCGTTTCCATTCGTGCTATTGTTTTGGAAATATACCGATTGTGGAATGCAAATCAAAGGCGCTGGTTGAGCTGCTGCCGCTTGAATTGTGCTTAATTCGAACTTAAAGGTGGCCATGTTACAATTCGAACTGTTGTTTGTTGGTGACCAACTTCCAGGAGTACTTGTAAAACCGTAATCGTTTCCTCCGCAGGCTCCACATACTGCATGATAAATTCTTCCCGATTTGTCAAAACGACTTGTTCCTCCATCCACGTGATTATAACTGCTTGTAGTACCGCCCATAAAAGTTGCATACTTCAAAAAGGAAGCGTCCTGATCCAGAACAGCCAAATAAAAATTACTTCCATTTGTAACAGCTTGATAGGCATCAGGGGTAATAGGAAATCCTGAACTTGTTGAAAAAGTTGCTTGATCGCTTTGATTTAAAATACCACCCCAACCCGCAAGGTAAATGTCATAACAATCGGAAACGAGAAAAGCTGTTGGTGAGATTTCCACATGTCCTGAAGCAGCACCAATCATGGTTGTCCAAGAAACTGTTGATAGATCTGGTGTGTATTTACGTATAAATTGACCGGAGTTTGGTACGCCATAACATCCTGGGCTTATCGACCATGAAGATTCCGTTTGGCCATATACATAAACACTTCCAACGGGATCAATATCCACAAAATAGGTTTGATCGTATTCGTTGAGCCCCATAAATGTACCAGATTGGAACGCACCATTCGTGGTGTTTAATCGCAAGGCATACCCATCACTTAAGCCCCCGTTGTATGATAAATCATTACCGGAATTAATTGGTAGTGAAAGTGAGGTGCTACCTCCTGCGACATATACAGATCCAGAACTACCAACGGAAACACAATTTCCTGTTTCATCACCAGAACCCCCAAAATAAGTTGACCATGACATGGTACTCAGTGTTGGATTTAATTTAAAAATGACAGCATCTTGCGATCCATTTAAACTTGCTTGTGCGGCATTAACGGTTGGAAAATTCGAGGACGCTGTAGTACTTGATATGTATACATTATTATTTTCATCTAATGTTATTTCACCGCGAAATTGATCGCCATAGTTATAGTGTAAAACAGAAGTGTTTAATCCGTCAGTGTTACTTCCACCAATGTAGGTTGAAGAAAGAAGAGATGTGCCATTTGTGTTCAATCGTGCTACGTAAATATCGGCACCATTGAATTCTAACGAGTTTTCTAATTCGTATGGGCCACCATTATGTGTATTGTCGTAGGGAGATCCAGCCATTGGAAAATTTGTAGAAGACGTTGCGCCGTAGATATAAAGCTCTCCATTGGGAGCACAAACAATACTATGTGGAGTTTCATTTCCTGAACCACCTAAATAAGTTGAATACAAAATATTATTCCCATTTGCGGTGTATTTTGTTATTCCCACATCCATTGGAAACGAGCCCGTACCGGAATTGAAACTAACGTCATATGCACCCGTCGACAAGGGATATCCCGAGCTGAAAACTATTCCGCCGCCAAATAAATTTCCATTAATGTCGGGTGTTGCCGTAAACCCCCAATTGTCAGCTGTAGAGCCTGTAAAGGTTGAAAAAGTTAAACTTGGATCAATTATTAATTTCTGGTTTTTATCATAACCATCAGAAAAACTAAAATGAACTACATTTCCTTTAAGCTCAAAGTGACAAGAAACTTTTGTTTTATTACCTTTTTCATCCTCTGTCCAAGCAATAGGAGCTGATTCTTTAATTTCACCAAACCTATGTTTCAGTACTAATGATCCGTCATCAGAAACTCTTACTGACTCAGCACCAGTAAGTACAAATTGTATATGAGAAGGATTTGCAAATGGTAATACCAAAAAGTTATAACTCAGTTGACCATTAATTGACGTATAAAAGAGATCAATATTTGGATAAAATTGTTTGTAGTGAACTTCACTGAAGGAATAAATTTCTGACTTCCATTTTGACTTGTCAGAACCTAAAATGTAGTTTGAATGATGGCTGGAAGGATTTTTCTCAATTTTCCTAGCGTTTTGATTGGCATTTAAAAAAGTTTGGTTTATTGCGTGGTAAGCATTACCTCTTTTTTCTTCGTTATGATCTTTATGCTCAGCGTGATTGTGCGCCACGGCGTCAGTAAGTAAGAAGGTCATTTGGGTTTTTTCCAAATATAATTTTCCTTGATTCAAATCCACAGAATAAAGAATTCGCTCATCCCATTGGCCTCGATTTGGGGTCATCCAAATTGACTGATTAAACGCTATTAGCGGAAAAACAATAAGTAATATGAATACAAAGACTTTCAATTGTGGTAAAAATACAATTATTATACTACGAATAAAACAACAAAAAAGTTGTAAGGTTGCCTTTACTGATCATGAATGTGTAAAAAACGAAGATATTGCCTAAGGTCAAAAATATTTCATAAGGAACAATGAAAAAAATTATTTGTTTTTTCGTAATATTGACCTGCTAAACTATTTAATTATGAATGTTGTCAAAGTATTTATTTTACTTGTCTTTTTTACTTCTTACAGTGTTTCTTTGTTTTCTCAGAACTATTCGCGTGTCAAGGTTTTTGGAACACAAGAAGAACTTTCAAAACTAGGTAATTTGGGTGTTGCCATGGACCATGGCATTCGTAAAGAAGGCTTTTTTTTCATATCTGATTTCTCAAAGGATGAAATAGCCATCATGCAAACTTATGGATATAACTACGAAATTCTAATTTCTGATGTCGAAAAGTATTACATCGATATTCTAAATAATCCAAGTAAAGAATCTGAAAATGCCCTAAAAAATGCTAATTGTTCCGGAACTGGCGGCGGTGGATCATCCACATTTTCTCCTGTAACACCTTCCAATTTCAATTTAGGAACCATGGGTGGTTATTTGAAATACAACGAGATGCTTGCGGAACTCGATGCTATGGTTGCCCAATATCCGAATTTGATCACATCGAAAGCACCGATTTCTACATTTTTAACCGTTGGAAATAGACCGATTTACCACGTGCGAATTTCTGATAACCCAAACACGAACGAAGCCGGTGAACCTAAAGTTTTGTATACTGCTATTCACCATGCTCGAGAGCCAATGAGTTTGATGGAAACCATTTTTTACATGTGGTATTTATTAGAGAATTACGGTACAAATGAAGAAGTAACCTACTTAGTTAATAACACGCAAATGTACTTTGTGCCCTGCATTAATCCGGACGGTTATGTTTATAATGAAACCACCAATCCAAATGGTGGCGGAATGTGGCGTAAAAACCGACGAAACAACGGTAACGGAACATTTGGGGTTGATTTAAATAGAAATTATTCTTACGGATGGGGAACAACAGGAACGAGCTCTACCCCAAGTAATGACACCTATTGTGGTCCGAGTGCTTTTTCAGAACCCGAAACGCAAGCTATACGATGGTTGGTACAGAATAACGATTTTGAAATGGCGTTCAATGCCCACACATACGCCGAGGACATATTATTTCCTATTGGCACAACAACTGCGGAATTTGCTCCACATCATAATTATTTCCAAGACTACACGAACCACATGACCGAATTAAATGGCTATTTTGCTCAAAAATCTTCAGGATTGTATCCTGCCTCAGGTGATTCAGATGATTACATGTACAAAGTGGATGTAGGTGTTAATCAAAAAGACACTGTATTTGCTCATACACCAGAAGTTGGTACTGCATTTTGGCAACCTTCTTCAGAAATAATTGCAACCTGTCAGGAAATGGTTTTTCCGAATCTTGTTTTGGCTCATTTAACAAGAAATTATAGCATTGTAAAGGATGTAGACCCATCCTCAGTAGCTACTATTTCTGGAAATTTTAATCATTCTATTAAAAGGTTAGGTCGTCAAAGTGGTCCTGTTGTAGTTTCAATCGAACCATTGTTGAATATAGTTTCCGTTGGAAATCCAACTACCTATAATTTGAGTAGTCAACAAACATCTACGGGTACTATTTCTTATTCTTTGAGTCCTTCCATTCAATTTGGTGATCAAATCAAGTATATTTTAAAAACGGATAATGGTCTATGGGTTAAAAAAGATACGATTGTTAAGACATTTGGAGCAATAACTGTTCAGGCCTTAGAAGATGCCAATACATTTACCAATTGGACGGGTAGTTGGGGAACTACCGGATCAACTTTTGTTTCTCCCTCAAAGTCATTCTTCGAAAATTCTGCTGGTAATTACCCAAACAATGTGAATAGGACATTTACCTACATTCCGACAATCAACCTAACAAATGCGAATGCTGCAATGATATCATTTTATGCGAAGTGGGCGATTGAAGCCGATTATGATTTTGTTCAATTTCAAGTGTCAACCGACGGTGGAACTACTTGGATTGCTCAATGTGGAAACTACACGGTTCCTGGAACAAGCGCAAACGGCAGCGTTCAGCCAAATGGTCAACCTGTGTATGAAGGAACGCAATCAAGCTGGGTGTTAGAGGAGATTAATTTAAGTGATTATTTAGGCCAACAAATAAAGGTAAGATTTCAGTTAAAATCAGATGGAGGAACTACTGCAGACGGTTATTATTTTGATGATTTTAAAGTGATGTACAATGAAAATTCTTCGGTTCAAACACCTGTAGCAACTTTTAACTTAACGAGTAATAATACATGTGTAGGAAATTCTATTTCATTTACGGATTTATCATCCAATAGTCCTACCAGTTGGTTATGGAATTTTGGTGACAATTCAACATCTGCACAACAAAATCCGCAACATAGTTTTGCAAATCCAGGTAGTTACACGGTAAGTTTAACAGTTTCAAATTCGGCAGGTTCGAATACTACTACACAAACTATTATAGTTAACGCCAATCCTACAGTCACTTTGGTAGCTAGTGATAATGATAATACAGTTTGTGTGGATCAAGGTACTGTAACACTGACATCACAACCGATGGGAGCAATTTTTAGTATGTCACCTCCCGCTGCACTAACACAAGATCAGTTTGATCCAGCACTTGCAGGTATTGGAACTTATCAAATTACAGGTATATACATAGACGCTAATGGTTGCTCTGGAAGTAGTAATCTGAGCTTAACAGTGGTGGATTGTGCTTCAATTGATGAGGGTTCTATTCCGAATGTTAAAATTTTACCCAATCCAAATCAAGGGGTATTTATTGTTGTTGGTGCTCCGGTTCATTCGCAGTTAAAGGTAATGGATTTAAATGGAAAGGTAGTTTTTAGTCAAGTAACAGTATCTTTTAATCAAGACATTAAGCTTCCTGAAATTTCAAATGGCTTTTACTACATGGAAATTGAGCAAGAACTAGGAAGTTTCGAAAGAATTAAGTTTATGGTAAATAGGTAACAACCTACGTGTTTTTGCTGATTGCCATGTAATTATAACTCCTGATTTTTACAAATGACTTAAAGTAAATCGATTTTAAGTCATTTCACTTTCGTAATCTTTACATAAAAGTTATGAAAGCATTTTCTGTATTTATTTTTCTTCTTGGTCATGTGTTTTTGTCAAACGGACAGCAATCGGTAGGAAATTTGGTGTATTTGGATGAGTTTTCTGAACCGTTGTTTTACTGTGAAATAGATTCAGCAAGTTGTGCTGAAGTAGCCAATGGTGCTATTACACTATCGGGAGTTAATGAACACATAACCTCTTTTGTTTGGTCGAATGGATCAACAGATTCAACACTGATGAATCTAGCTGTCGGTGAATATGGATTAACAGTATTTACCGAGTTTGGGACGAGTTACTTTTTAACTTTTATGATTTATGGTCCTAAAGAATTAACGTTATCGATTGATAAAATACCTATGAAGCAACAGTTTTTATTACGCGCAGTTGCATCTGGAGGAACATCACCCTATCATTATCAATGGTCTTCCGGGCAAGACACAGAAAGTATAACGTTAAAGCAAGCCGGGTTATACTCTTGCGAAATTAAGGATGCTAAAGGTTGTCTAGTAACAAATAGTTTATGGCTTTCGCATCAAGAAGATATTGAAAATCATTCTGATTTTTCAATATCTTCAACAGGGTTTTTATTACCTTCAATTGACTTAAAAACGGATATCACATTCAAGCAATTAGTAAAGGTGGATGGGGGCTTAGTGAAATCTAATTTTGTAGATCAAACGTCGATTGAATTATCAAATTTGAGTTCGGGAATGTATGTATTGATTTATCAGAAAAATGACGAGCTTGCAGAAAAACTACTGCTAATTCCCTAAGTAAGTATTTTTTTTACTGTTAAATAGATAATTTTTAAATCATGACCAATAGTAGGTCGTTGGATATAGCGTTGATTTAACGATATTTTCGCAGGCATAATTTCCTCGATGTATGTTTTTGTTGGATTTTCACTATTCGCCAGTAATTCGTTCTCTTTGAAATAAGCGAGTGATGCATAGTCTGTAATCCCTGGTTTGACAGACAAAATGGCTCGTTGTTCTTTTGTGTAGAGTTCTACATATTCCTTAACTTCAGGTCGAGGTCCTACAATACTCATTTCTCCTCTTATCACATTAATAAACTGAGGAAATTCATCTAATTTATATTTCCTGATGAAATAACCAATTCGCGTAATACGCTGATCTCTCATACCGATTGTTAACTTACCTTCTTGGTCGGCATTTGGACGCATAGACCGGAATTTATACAATAAAAAAGCTTGGCCAAATTGACCAATTCGTTCTTGTTTATAGAATACTCCACCTCGCGATTCTAATAAAATAAGTAACGTAATTATAATTCCTAAGGGCAAGAAAATTAACATTACGAAACACGAAAAAATAAGGTCGAATAATCGTTTCATGCTTTTAATTACATTTACACATGGATTTGACAAACGTAAGCAAAAATTTAAACGAAAAAGCTTTTCTCAACGCTACAATTGCTCAAATTCAAAAAGATTTTCATTCCATAGGAGTAGAAATTGAACTCAATTCGTTAAATGGAGCGGAGTTAGCAACTGATTTAACTCACGAATTACAAGACCTTTCGCCTGAACAGTGGATTCAATTAGCATATACTGTCGATATTGGTGAGGACAAATTAAGAAATTGGATGGCCAAAAGTGGCGAATTAGATGAATTGTCTAAACTGGTTATTTACCGTGAAGCCTTTAAGGTTTACATTCGAAATACACGTGCTTCTATTGATTTGTAAATTGTTAATTATCTTTTATAACTCGGTGTTTCGATTCCGTGTACAATTATTATTTTTGTTTTCAAATTCGTATTATGAACTTTATTGTATCGAGCAGTACCTTACTTCGTCATCTTCAAAGTATTTCTGGTGTATTAAATACAAGCAATACACTGCCAATATTAGATAATTTTTTATTTGTTATTCACGATGGACAATTGACAGTGAGTGCTTCAGATTTAGAAACTTCCATGATGACTAAATTGGAAGTTCAATCTGAAGAAAATGGAAAAATTGCCATTCCAGCAAAATTGATTTTGGATGTGCTTAAGAACCTACCGGAACAACCTTGTACCATTCGATCCAACAGAGAAACAAGTCAAATCGAGATTGCTTATGATAACGGCAAATCGAAAATGGTAGGATTTAATGGGGATGAATTTCCAAAATTGCCTGCCATAGAAAATAAAAATGCGATTCGATTCTCAGGTGATATTCTTGTGAAAGGAATCAACAAAACACTATTTGCTACTGGCAATGATGATTTAAGGCCCGTTATGAGTGGAGTTTTTTTTCAATTTTCACCGAGTGACATAACCTTAGTGGCTACAGATGCTCATAAATTGGTGAGGTATAAAAGAACCGATGCCGATGCAAAGGGTAGCGCTGCATTTATTCTTCCTAAAAAGCCGTTAACAATGCTTAAAGGAAATTTAAGGGGTGATGAAGAAGTTTTAATGGAGTATAATGAAGCAAATGCAGTCTTCACTTTTAATGACATTGTACTTGTTTGTCGACTAATTGATGGAAAATACCCGAATTATGAAGCGGTAATTCCTAAAGAAAATCCTAATGTGTTGACAGTTGATCGCCAACAATTTTTGAGTTCCATTAAACGTGTATCCATATTTTCGAATAAAACAACCCATCAAATTAAACTTCGGTTAGTAGGTTCGGAGCTTTCATTGTTCGCTGAGGATATAGATTTTTCAAATGAATCAAATGAGCGATTGACTTGTAATTACGACGGCGACGATATGGAGATCGGCTTTAATTCTCGGTTTCTACTTGAAATGTTGAGTAATCTAGACACACCCGAGGTTAAACTTTCAATGAGTGAGCCGAGTCGCGCGGGCATTTTGACACCTGTTCTGAAAGATAACGAGAGTGAAGATGTGTTGATGCTTGTTATGCCGGTTATGCTCAATCGTTAAGTCTCTAATGGCAATTAACCTACTGAATATCAGAGCGTTTAATTTGGATGAACTAACGGAGCAACTTGCAATACTAGGAGAAAAGCCATTTCGCGCCAAGCAGATATACGAATGGTTATGGAAAAAAGGTGTTCTGTCCATTGATGAGATGACGAATCTCAGTGTATCACTGAGAAGCAAATTAAACGAGAAATTTTATATTGATGCATTGCACGTTTCCGATGAGCAAATAAGTATTGATCGAACCGTTAAATGTGCTTTTGAAATAGAAAAAAACAAAGTTGTTGAGGGGGTACTTATTCCTACATCTAGTAGAATGACGGCATGTATTTCTTCACAAGTGGGGTGTAGTTTGGCCTGTACGTTTTGTGCAACAGGTAGGTTAAAATTACTCAGAAACCTATCTCACGGAGAAATCTTCGATCAAGTTGTTTATCTAAAGAATCAAGCAGAAGCGCGTTACCAAACATCACTCACAAATATCGTATATATGGGAATGGGAGAGCCGCTGTTAAATTACAAAAATGTGCTTAAGAGCATAGATCTCCTTACTTCCAGCGAGGGACTTGGAATATCTCCAAGAAGAATCACCGTTTCTACTGCAGGTATTGCAAAAATGATAAAGAAATTGGGAGATGATCAGGTAAAGTTTAACCTTGCTTTGTCATTGCATGCTGCTAATGACGAAAAAAGGAATAAAATCATGGAAATTAATGAGACAAATTCTCTTGATGAATTGCGCGAGGCGTTGCAATATTTTCATGAAAGAACTGGAACTCGGGTGACTTTTGAATATATTATTTTCAAAGATTTCAATGACAGTATTCGTGATGCAGCGGAACTTGCAGATTTTGCAAAAAGTGTACCCTGTAAGGTTAATATTATTGAATATAATCCAATTGATGGAGGTGATTTTCAACAAGCAGATTCAAGAAAAGTTGAGGTGTTTGCTAAATTTCTTGAGGAACGAAATATGATTGTAAATATCAGAAGAAGCAGAGGGAAAGATATTGACGCAGCTTGTGGCCAATTGGCGAACAAGAACAAAGCAATTGGAATCACAGAGCGAATATTAAAAAATTAACATGATTAAAATAAAGGAGCTTGTTAAAGACTTTGAACTAAGCAGACAACAAGCAAAGGAATTGGGTGATGACATTCGCACACAACGTGCGGTTGATCATGTCTCTTTTGTGTGTGAACCTGGAAAGGTTTTTTCTTTATTAGGACCGAACGGCGCAGGAAAGACAACCACGCTTAGAATGCTATCAACTATTTTTACACCTACTTCTGGAAGTATCGAAATATGTGGAATTGATGCGGTAAAAGAACCTGAACGAGCGCGAAGTAAAATTGGATTTTTAACAGGTTCTACTGGTTTGTATTCACGATTAACACCCCATGAGGTTATTGATTATTTTGGATTACTGTATGAAGTTAATAAAACCGACATCAACTATAGAAAGAAAAAATTAATTGAACTCCTTAACATGGGAGAGTTTATGAACAAGCGAATTGGAAAATTAAGTACTGGTATGAAACAAAAGGTTTCCATTGCACGCACGATGATTCATGACCCTGAAGTTGTGGTTTTTGATGAGCCAACAAGTGGACTAGATGTCATAACTGCAGAGAACATCATAACTCTTATTCGAGATTGTAAAAATCAAGGAAAAACTGTGATTTTCTCGAGCCACATTATGAGTGAAGTTGATTTGCTATGTGATGATTTGGCGATAATACACAAAGGAGTGATCAAATTCCAAGGTAGCATGGAGTCATTTCGAACCAATATGATAGAAAGTAATCTTACGCAAGAGTTTATTCGAATTGTTAATACCTAACCAATGATTTGGACAATATTTAAAAAAGAACTTATTGATACAATAAGGGACAGAAGAACCATGATGACAATGCTTGTTATCCCAATGCTAATGTTTCCAATAATTTTGAGTGTGTTTGTCTCCGTGTCTTCCTATTTTGAGGAATCGGCAGCAAATAAGACAATACGCATTGGACTAACTTCGAATTCAAAGATTTTCACACAACAAATTTCTTCCATTCCAGAGAATATTTTAGGGAATCATGAAATCGTATTTTATACGGATAGCATGTCATTAAGAAAAGGTATAAAAGAGAAACAGGTGGACATAGCTTTCAGTTCATCAATGTCATACGAGCAAGATATTCAAACAAAAAAGCCAGCTATAATTAATGTTTTTTATGATGTGACGGAGGTTGGTATGGATAATCGAGCAAAAGCAATTTCCACCGCATTGGAGAAAAATGCGCAAACGATTCGGTTAACCGAGTTGAACATTAATCCACAAGAAATCACTCCTCTAAAAATGGTTTATGTCAATACAGCTTCTCCCCAACAAATGATTGGAGAATTTGGAGGCGCAATACTTCCTTATCTTTTTATTGCATTCGGTTTCATTGGATGTATGTATCCTGCGATTGATTTATTTACTGGAGAAAAAGAGCGAGGAACTATAGAAACACTATTGACAACACCTGTTAAGCGTTGGAAATTACTTATCGGAAAGATGCTTGTGGTCATCTTGTCTGGATTGATGGCTTCTACTTTTGCGCTCGTTGGTCTTTGGGTTTCTATAGAATTCTTAGATATTGTGAAGGATCAACAAATATTGGCTATAATACACGATATTCTGAATCCGAAGTTCTTATTTAGCATGTTTGGCTTACTTATTCCACTAACGGTTTTCTTTGCTGGAGTTATGGTTCCTATTGCTATTTATGCAAAAACTTTTAAAGAGGCACAAAGTATAATTACTCCGTTGAACATTGTCATGGTACTTCCAGCAATGGTAGGTTTTTTTCCAGGTATTTCATTGGATTTCACCACAGCATCTATTCCCGTTATTAATGTAGTTTTGGCTTCAAAAGAACTGATCGCAGGTACTTTAGATTGGGGCTATTATCTAGTAAGCTTTATTGTAATGTTTATTATTGCATCACTTGCCGTTTTAATATCTTTTCGCCAGTTTGGTAAAGAAGGAAGCGTAATTTCTTAACGTAAAAGATTAACATGACCAACAACGACATTTCGTAAATCATTTTCCCTCTTCTTGTAAATTATTTTCCAGGTGTATACTCCATCCTGAACTTTACGACCTAAGTTTTCGTATGTTCCATCCCATCCAATTTTCACATTATGTGTTTCAAATATTAATTCTCCCCATCTATCGAAAATTAGCATTTCAAAATTGAAAGGATCAAATCCAGAATAAAAAACGGGGAAAAATGTTTGGTTAAAATTATCTCCATCAGGTGTAAATGTATTCGGTACATAAAATATCGTTTCTTCATTGCATGGAATTACATTCCTAGCAGTATCGCGACAATTCCCATCGGATGCAATTAGCGTGATACTATAACCTGTGCAATTTTCATCATACTCATACTCATGTATTGGTTCGAATTGAGTTGATGAGGTTCCATCTCCAAAATACCATTGGAAATTCGTAGCATTTGTGCTTGAATTCAAAAATTGAATGGTTGAGTTCAATGCTGAAACGTTTGTTGGAGAGAATGAAAAATTAGCTTGGACTTGATTCTCTAAATTTTCAAAAACAATAGTATGAGTTGCATCTACAAAATTCCCACAATTATCTATAACTCGATATACCCTATCTATATATTGGGGGCAATTTCCATAAGTTGTTTCACCAATAAAAATAACTGTGGGTAGAGCTGCACAATTATCCGATAAGTTACTTATTACACCTATATCAACAGGAGGAACGGAAGTTCCTGAAATGTACAATGTGTCTTCGACTTCAAATGTTGGATTCTCATTGTCTGTTACTGTTATTACTTGGCTAACTTGGGTGGTATTTCCACAGATATCCGTAATAGTATAAATTCTTGTTACAACTGGACATAAGACATTATTCACCTGATCAGTAGTCCAGGTAACACTTAAAACGCCACAATTATCATTTTCATCGGTTACTACACTTGGGTCAGGAGCAGGAATGTCTTCGGGACACTCAACAAAAACCGGTGCTGGGTTACTAGCAGTTGGCAGTGTGGTATCATCAACGGTGATAGTTTGTGTGACATTGATTGCGTTGCCACAGTTATCTGTTACCGAATACGTTCGTGTGATGACTTCAGGACAGGTGTTTCCATCGCTCACATCCGAAACAAAAGCTACAGTGGGCACACCTCCATTATCTAATTCATCAATGACAACCGTAATATCAGGAGCAGGAACATCTGCTAAACATTGTACATTAAATCCTGCTGGATTTGATGCTGTTGGATTTATTAAATCTGTAATAACTATTAAATGAGAAACGTTAATCGTATTACCACAATCATCAGTAACAGAATAAATACGTGTGATTGTTTCAGGACAATTCCCTCCATCACTAGATTCACTTACAAAAGCAACAACTGGATTTAAGGTACAATTATCAGCTTCATCAATAACAATGGTAGGATCAGGCGCCGGGGCTGGACCTGCAGGAATAGTTGTAGTTGTTGGGTTACTAGCAGTCGGCAGTGTGGTATCATCAACGGTAATAGTTTGAGTAACATTAATTGAGTTTCCACAGTTGTCCGTTACGGAATACGTTCGTGTGATTACTTCTGGGCAGGTGTTACCATCACTTACATCACCTACGTGTTGAACTATCGGTGCTGCCGTGCAGTTATCCGCTTCATCAATGACTACTGCTACATCTGGAAGTGGAACATCGGCTGAACATTGAACTGCAACTGGTGCTGGATTACTAGCTGTTGGAAGTGTGGTATCGTCAACAGTTATTGTTTGAATAACATTGATTGAGTTGCCACAGTTATCCGTTACTGAATACGTTCGTGTGATTACTTCAGGACAAGTGTTGCCATCGCTTACATCGCTTACAAATGCAACCGTTGGAACTCCGCCATTATCTGCTTCATCGATAACAACGGTTGGATCTGGAACAGGCACATCGGCTGAACATTGCACTGTAACTCCTGCTGGATTAGATCCTGTTGGATTGATTAAATCTGTTATAATTATCAAATGAGTAACATTCGTTGTATTACCACAATCATCAGTAACAGAATAAATACGTGTGATTGTTTCAGGACAGTTCCCTCCATCACTGGATTCACTTACAAAAGCTACAACTGGATTTAATGTACAATTATCAGCTTCATCAATAACGATTGTTGGATCTGGTGCCGGAGCTGGTCCCGAAGGAATGGTTGTAGTTATAGGATTACTTGCTGTTGGAAGTGTTGTATCATCAACAGTTATTGTTTGAATAACATTGATTGAGTTGCCACAGTTATCCGTTACTGAATACGTTCGTGTGATTACTTCAGGACAAGTGTTGCCATTACTCACATCGCTTAGGTGTTGTACCAATGGTGCTGCTGTACAGTTATCCGCTTCATCAATGACTACTGCTACATCTGGAAGTGGAACATCGGCTGAACATTGAACTGCAACTGGTGCTGGATTACTTGCTGTTGGAAGTGTTGTATCGTCAACCGTGATGGTTTGGGTGACATTAATTGAGTTGCCACAGTTATCCGTTACTGAATACGTTCGTGTGATTACTTCAGGACAAGTGTTGCCATTACTCACATCACTTAGGTGTTGTACCAATGGTGCTGCTGTACAGTTATCTGCTTCATCAGTCACTACTGCTACATTCGGTAGTGGAACATCTGCTATACATTGAACTGCAACTGGTGCTGGATTACTAGCTGTTGGAAGTGTGGTATCGTCAACAGTTATCGTTTGAGTAACATTGATTGAGTTGCCACAGTTATCCGTTACCGAATACGTTCGTGTGATTACCTCAGGACAGGTATTTCCATCACTTACATCGCTTACAAAGGCTACTGTTGGTGCTGCTGTACAGTTATCCGCTTCATCAGTCACTACTGCTACATTCGGTAGTGGAACATCTGCTATACATTGAACTGCAAGTGGTGCTGGATTACTAGCTGTTGGAAGTGTGGTATCGTCAACAGTTATTGTTTGAGTAACATTGATTGAGTTGCCACAGTTATCCGTTACTGAATACGTTCGTGTGATTACTTCAGGACAAGTGTTGCCATCGCTTACATCGCTTACAAATGCAACCGTTGGAACTCCGCCATTATCTGCTTCATCGATAACAACGGTTGGATCTGGAACAGGCACATCGGCTGAACATTGCACTGTAACTCCTGCTGGATTAGATCCTGTTGGATTGATTAAATCTGTTATAATTATCAAATGAGTAACATTCGTTGTATTACCACAATCATCAGTAACAGAATAAATACGTGTGATTGTTTCAGGACAGTTCCCTCCATCACTGGATTCACTTACAAAAGCTACAACTGGATTTAATGTACAATTATCAGCTTCATCAATAACGATTGTTGGATCTGGTGCCGGAGCTGGTCCCGAAGGAATGGTTGTAGTTATAGGATTACTTGCTGTTGGAAGTGTTGTATCATCAACAGTTATGGTTTGTGTAACATTAATCGAGTTGCCACAGTTATCCGTTACTGAATACGTTCGCGTGATTACTTCGGGACAGGTATTGCCATTACTAACATCACTTAGGTGTTGTACTATTGGTGCTACCGTACAGTTATCCGCTTCATCA
>Ga0315900_10000770_pt1 | contig 53272 bp, 48 predicted proteins | sample LakEriMetagenome_FD_203521 | JGI IMG/M metagenome (GOLD analysis project Ga0315900, IMG submission 203521) | Freshwater fungal communities from buoy surface, Lake Erie, Ohio, United States - Buoy 12 MA114 | ecosystem: Environmental > Aquatic > Freshwater > Lake > Lake biofilm | place: USA: Lake... | reverse complement strand
ATTTGGGGCAGCAAGCTCAAGGCCAGGATCAGGGGGCCCTGCGCCTGCGGGTCGCTGGCGTGGCCCTTGAGGGCCGCGTCGATGGCTTGCGGCCATTGCTGGGCATCCCTGTGCATGCGGCCGATGGTGGTCCAAGCGGTGGCTTGCAGTGCCTTGTTCTCCAGGCTGCGCTTGAGCGCTGTTTCGACGGCTCTGGCCGCCAGGGCCTTGTCGGCCACCCTGGCAAACACGCGGGGAATGGAGATCAGGGCGCCCTGTTTTTCGTCCTCGGGCAAGTCCTCGATCGAGGTGGCCAGAGCCTGGCCGGCTTCCTCGATGCGGTTGAGGGCCAGCAGGATCTGCAGGATGTAGCGGTTCGGCTCCCGGGCATCGGGCAGTTCGCGTTTCCAGGTCTGCGCAGCCTGCAAGGCCGCATCGCCAGAACGGGCCTGCAGCGCCACATCCACCGCGCGCTGAAAGAGCACGGGGTCACGCGTCTTGCGGGCCGCATCCAGGATCAGGGAAAAGCCAGCCCCTGGCGATCCTTGGCGGACGTTGAGTTCCCCCAGGAGCAATTGGTAGAACAGCACGCCGTCCAGCGCCGATTTCACGGGCGGTGTCGCGGGTTTGTCGTTCGCGCCCACGGTCTGCACGCCCAAGGCGAACAGGCAGGAGGTCATGACGGCGGCGCGCAACCAGGATTTCATCCGGCCATGATAATCCAGCGTTCCAGAAGTGCTGTTGCTGCGACCTTTGCCCCCTTGTTTCCATGCCCGAACTGCCCGAAGTCGAAGTCACCCGCCGCAGCTTTGCCGACCGCATTGCCGGCGCCGTCATTGGCGGTTTGCATTTGGGCAAGCCCCTGCGCTGGCCGCTGGGGGTGGATGCCCGCGCGTTGGCGGGTCAGCGCGTGCACGCGGTGCGTCGGCGTGGCAAGTATTTGCTGCTGGACCTCGATGAGGGGCTGCTCTTGCTCCACCTGGGCATGTCGGGCAGCCTGAACTTCGCCCCGCAGCAGCCCATGCCCGGCCCGCACGACCACATGGATCTGGTGACCGACCGCGGCATCCTGCGCCTGCACGACCCGCGCCGTTTCGGGGCCGTGGTCTGGGCGCCCGCCGAAGACGCTCCGCAGGCGCAAAAGCTGCTGGGCCACCTCGGTGTGGAGCCGCTGGCCGGTGCTTTCGATGCCGCCCGCTTCCATGCCGCCTTGCGCCAGCGCTCGGCGCCGATCAAGCAGGTCTTGCTGACCGGCGACATCGTGGTGGGGGTGGGCAACATCTATGCTTCCGAGGCCTTGTTCCTGGCGGGGATCCGCCCCACCACCCGTGCCGGCAAGATTTCGCTGCCGCGCGCCCGGCGGCTGCACCAGGCCATCATCGCCGTGCTCTCGCGCGCCGTCGAGCAAGGCGGCAGCAGCCTGCGTGACTTCGTCAGCGCGGAAGGCAAGACCGGCTATTTCCAGCTCGAGGCCGCGGTCTATGGCCGCGCGGGCCAGCCCTGCCGCGTGTGTGCGACACCGATCCGTTCCATGGTGCAGGGCCAGCGCACCACCTTTTTCTGTCCCACATGCCAGAAGCCCTGAGCCTGCCCGTCGGTTTTGCCCGCCGCATGGTGGACTGGCAGCGCCGCCAGGGCCGCCAGCACCTGCCCTGGCAGCACACCCGCGACCCGTACCGCGTGTGGCTGTCCGAAATCATGCTGCAGCAGACCCAGGTCAGCACCGTGCTCGACTACTACCCGCGTTTTCTGCAACGCTTTCCCGACGTGGCCAGCCTGGCGGCGGCGCCGGGCGATGATGTGCTGGCGCTGTGGAGCGGTTTGGGTTACTACAGCCGTGCGCGCCATCTGCACCGGTGCGCGCAGGAGGTGGTGGCACGTTTTGGCGGTGATTTTCCGCGCACGGCCGAACAGCTCCTGACCTTGCCGGGGATCGGCCGCTCCACGGCGGCGGCCATCGCGGCCTTTTGTTTCGATCAGCGCGCCGCCATTCTGGACGGCAATGTCAAGCGGGTGCTCAGCCGGGTGCTGGGCTATGGCGCCGATCTGGCGATGGCCGCCAGCGAACGCGAACTCTGGGCCCTGGCCGATCGCTTGCTGCCCGAGCAGGCGGCCGACATGCCGGCCTACACCCAGTCGCTCATGGACCTCGGCGCGACCGTCTGCCAGCCGCGCAAGGTGCAGTGCGAGGCTTGTCCGGTCCAGGGGGTGTGTGTGGCCCATCAACAGGGCCAGCCCCTGGCCTACCCGGTCAAGACCCGCAAGCTCAAGCGCAGCAGCGCCACGCTCTGGCTGCTGTGGGCCGTCGGTCCGAAAGGACAGGTCTGGTTGCACAGGCGACCGCCCCGCGGCATCTGGGCGGGCCTGTTCAGCTTGCCCGTGTTCGACGACGAGGCCAGCCTGCTGGCCGCCTGCCCAGCAGCCCGAGCGGTGCAGCACATCGAGCCCTGGAAGCATGTCCTGACCCATCGCGACCTGCACCTGCACCCGGTGCGGCTGCAGCTGGGGCACCGTGCTGCGCCGCTGTGCGATGGACAGTGGGTGGATGCCGGCGATTGGCCGGCACTGGGGCTGCCGGCACCCGTGCGGCTATTGCTTTCAGGTCAGAACGCCTGAGCACTTGGTTGGTGCGCCCGCGTCTGCCCGCTCACAGTGCAGGCAGCGGTGGCAGCCCGTGGCGCTGCCGTGCATGCCGGCAGGCGTCGCTGCCCGCTTCGAATTCGCGGCAAGGAGAGGGGCGCCATTCGTAGATGCCGCAGCTGGCGTGTTCACCGATGCGTCCGTACAGCGCGGCGCAGCGGGGTGGGCTGTGGTCGGTGCCCCGCATCCGGCAAGTGCTGTCGGTGATGGGCGCGGCCAGTCCGGCCGGGACCGAGCCGCCACCTTCTTCGTATTCAAACACCGAAAAATCCACCCTGAAGCAGGCGCAGCAGGCGCCGCAGGTGGTGCATGGGTTCATGCCCGCCTGCTCAGCCGCTCACGCGCCCGAGCAAAAGGAACTCCATCAAGGCCTTTTGCACATGCATGCGGTTCTCGGCCTCGTCCCAGACCACCGATTGCGGGCCATCGATGACTTCGGCAGTCACCTCTTCGCCGCGGTGGGCGGGCAGGCAGTGCATGAACAGTGCGTCCGGTTTGGCCGCCGCCATCATGGCCTCGTCCACGCACCAGTCGGCAAAGGCTTTTTTGCGCGCCTCGTTTTCGGCCTCGTAGCCCATGCTGGTCCACACATCGGTGGTCACCAGGTCGGCGCCGCGGCAAGCCTCCAGCGGGTCCTGGAAGACCTTGTAATGTGCCGAGCCCTTGAGGCCCGCGATGCTGGCGTCGACCCCGTAGCCGCTGGGGGTGCTGACATGCACGGTGAAGCCCAGGAGCTCGGCGGCCTGCAACCAGGTGTTGGCCATGTTGTTGCCGTCGCCCACCCAGGCCACCACCTTGCCCTGGATGGCGCCGCGGTGTTCGATGTAGGTGAAGATGTCGGCCATGATCTGGCAGGGGTGGAACTCGTTGGTCAGGCCGTTGATGACCGGCACACGCGAGTACTGCGCAAAGCGCTCGATCTTGTCCTGCCCGAAGGTGCGGATCATCACCAGGTCGGTCATGCGGCTGATGACGCGCGCGCTGTCTTCGATCGGTTCTGCACGGCCGAGCTGGCTGTCGCCGGTGGTCAGGTGCACCACCGAGCCACCGAGCTGGTACATGCCCGCCTCAAAGCTCACGCGCGTGCGTGTGCTGGCCTTCTCGAAGATCATGGCCAGCGTGCGGTCGGCCAGCGGATGGTATTTTTCGTAGGCCTTGAACTTGCGCTTGATTTCGGCCGCCCGCGCAAACAGGTGCGCGTATTCCTCGGCCGTGCAATCGTTGAACTGCAGGTAGTGACGGATCGTCATGCTTGTTCTGCCAAAAAGGTCTGGATTTGCGGCACCAGAATGGCCAGCACTTCATCGGCTTCGGCCTCGGTCATGATCAAGGGGGGCACCAGACGCACCACGCTGTCGGCGGTGACGCTGATCAAGAGGCCAGCTTCGGCGCAGCGGTTGGTCAGCACGCCACAGGGCATGTTCAGCTCGACGCCCATCATCAGGCCCTGGCCGCGGATTTCCTTCACGCCCGGCAGGCCCCCCAGGGCTTTTTCCAGTCCCGCCCGCAGGTGCGCACCAACCTTGGCCGCGTTCTCGAGCAAGCCGTCTTTTTCCATGATGCGGATGGTTTCGACCCCGGCGCGCATGGCCAAGGGGTTGCCGCCAAAGGTGCCGCCGTGGTTGCCCACCTGGAAGATGTTGGCGGCCTTGGGGCCAGCCACCACCGCCCCGATCGGCACGCCCGAGCCCAGGCCCTTGGCCAGCGGCATCACGTCCGGCACTATGCCGGCCCACTGGTGGGCAAACCATTTGCCGGTGCGGCCCATGCCGCACTGCACTTCGTCGATCATGAGCAGCCAGTCTTTTTCGTCGCACAGGGCGCGCACCTGCTGCAGGTATTCGGTGCGCATCGGGTTGACACCCCCCTCGCCCTGGATGGTTTCAAAGAACACCGCGACCACGCTGGGGTCGTTGGCCGTGGCGGCCTTGAGCGCCTCGATGTCGTTGAGCGGCACGCGGATGAAGCCTTCCACCAGGGGCTCGAAGCCCTTCTGGATCTTGGTGTTGCCGGTGGCGCTCAGCGTGGCGATCGAGCGCCCGTGGAAAGCCTTTTCGTAGACCACGATCTTCGGAAAGGCAATGCCCTTGTCGTGCCCGTACTTGCGCGCCAGCTTGAGTGCGGCCTCGTTGGCCTCGAGCCCTGAATTGCAGAAGAACACATTGGTCATGCCCGAGAGCTCGACCAGTTTGGCCGCCAGCTTTTCCTGGTTCGGCACATGGTAGTAATTGCAGCTGTGAATGATCTTGGCCAGCTGGTCCTGCAGGGCAGGCACCAGTTCGGGGTGGTTGTGGCCCAGGGTGTTCACGGCAATGCCGGCGAGTGCATCGAGGTACGACTTGCCATTGACGTCCCACACGCGGCAGCCCTGACCACGCTCCAGCGCGATCGGCAGGCGCCCATAAGTGTTCATGGTGTGCGGCGAAGCGGCTTCAATGAAGGCGGTCATGCGTGAACTCCGTTGCAAATAAAAATCGGCCCAACGCAAGGGGCCGCTGAAAGCAGATTTTAGGGGCTTTCGTGCAGGCGCCAAGACCGGGGCCAAGCGGCCTGAGCCCCGGCGATTTTCATCAGGGGGCGTGGGGACAAGGGGCGTTGGTGGGCGGTTTCATGTCTTATATAAGATACAATACTTGACAGACCAGAGCACGGCGATCCCGGCTTCTGGAACCGCCCAATCCTTGCCTCTATCCGATGGTTTCCAACGCCGCCAAAGAAGTCTTTATCCAGGGGGTGACCCAGGATGGCAGACCGTTTCGCCCCAGCGACTGGGCCGAACGTCTGGCCGGCGTCATGAGCCAGTTCCGGCCTGGCGGGGCCTCGCCGGGCAGCCACCTGAGCTATTCCCCGTGGTGCGTTCCCACCACCATGGGCAACATCAAATGCGTGGTGGTCAATCGCGAGCTGGAAGAGCACGAGCCGATGGCCTGGAACTTCGTGATGAATTTCGCCAAGGACAATGGCCTGCAGGTCGCCGAGGCCTGCCTGCTGCCCGACCCGCCTAAGTCCAAGTGAGCTGGACTCAAGCGGCCTGCACCGAAGGCACCCATGAAAAAACCGCCCGAAGGCGGTTTTTGTTTCGCTGACAGCGCACCCGTTTCAAACGGCGGCAGGGCAGGAGCCCTGCCGGGCTGTTGATCTTGTGTGCCGGATCAGGCGGCGACGGCCAGGGCCTTGACCTTGGCGCTCAGGCGGCTCTTGTCACGAGCGGCCTTGTTCTTGTGGAAGATGCCTTTGTCGGCGATGGTGTCCACCACGGCCTGCATCTTGCCAAACAGTTCGGCAGCCTTGGTCTTGTCGCCGGCGGCCACGGCCTTCTCGACGTTCTTGACCGCGGTGCGGTATTTGGAACGCAGCGAAGAGTTCGCGGCGTTGAGTTTCACGTCCTGGCGTGCGCGTTTGCGGCCCGAGGCCAGGCGGGGGTTCTTTTTCTTCGGCTTTCCAGATGCCATTTTGAATATCCTTTGGTGTCTGAGGATGATGTCAGCGAACCCAACATTCTAGCAGAAGCCGCTGGAGCCGACCTGCCGGGGGCCGGCGCCGCTACACTGCGGGGTGTGAGCCTGCTTCGATCCGCCTCCGTTGTCTCCCTCTTCACCCTGGCCTCGCGCGTCACCGGGCTGGCGCGGGAACTGCTGATCGCGGCCATGTTCGGCGCCAGCGCGCTCACCGATGCCTTCAACGTCGCCTTCCGCATCCCCAACCTGTTCCGTCGCCTCTTCGCGGAGGGGGCCTTCAGCCAGGCTTTTGTGCCGGTGCTGGCGGCCACGCGGGCCGAACATGGGGATGCGGTCACCAAAACCGCCATCGACAGCGTGGCCACGGTGCTGGCCTGGGTGCTGCTGGCGTTTTCCATGCTCGGGGTGCTGCTGGCGCCGGTGCTGGTCTGGGTGCTGGCCAGCGGCCTGAGCCAAGGCCCTGGCTTGGAGGTGGCCGTCACCATGACCCGCTGGATGTTCCCTTATGTCGGCTTCATGTCCCTGGTGGCCTTGTCGGCGGGCATCCTCAACACCTGGAAACGCTTTGCCGTGCCGGCGGCCACGCCCGTGCTGCTCAATGTCTCGGTGATCCTGGCCGCATGGTTGGGGTCCCCCTGGCTGGCGGGTCGGGGCATCGAGCCCATTTTTGCCTTGCCTGCGGGGGTGATGCTCGGCGGCCTGTTGCAGCTGGGCGTGCAGATACCGGCCTTGCGGCGGCTGGGGCTGCTGCCTCGCCTGGGTCTGTCGGCGCGGGCCCTGCGCGAGGCCTGGGCCAATGAGGCCACCCGCCGCATCCTCACGCTCATGGGGCCGGCCCTGCTGGGGGTGGGGGTGGCGCAGATTTCCTTGCTGATCAACACGCAAATCGCCTCGCATCTGGCGACGGGCAGCGTGAGCTGGCTCAGCTATGCCGATCGCCTGATGGAGTTTCCGACCGCCATGCTGGGTGTGGCGCTGGGGGTGGTGCTGATGCCGCAGCTGGCGGCCGCCCGCGCCTCGGGAGACCACGAGCGCTATGCCGAGATGCTCGACTGGGGGCTGCGGCTGGTGCTGCTGCTGGCCCTGCCTTGTGCGGCGGCATTGCTCCTGTTTGCCGAGCCGCTGGTCGCGGTGCTCTACCACTATGGGGCCTTCACCGACCGCGATGTGCAGCAGACCACCTTGTCGCTGACGGGCTACGGTGTGGGGCTGATGGGGCTGGTCGCCATCAAGGTGCTGGCGCCCGGCTATTACGCCAGCCAGGACATCCGCACGCCGGTGAAGATCGCGGTGGTGGTGCTGGTGATCACCCAGTTGCTCAACTTGGTTTTTGTGCCCTGGCTGCAGCATGCCGGCCTGGCCCTGTCCATCGGTCTGGGGGCCATGGTCAATGCGCTGTGGCTGCTGCTGGGCCTGCTGCGGCGCGGCAGCTACCGCCCACAGCCGGGCTGGTGGCTGTTTGGCCTGCGGGTGGCCTTGGCCACCGCGCTGCTGGCGGCGATGCTGTGGTGGGCGGCCGGGCATGTGGACTGGACCGGCCTGCGCGTCCAGCCCTGGTCGCGCGTGGGGCACATGCTGGCCGTGCTGAGCGCGGCGGCGATCTTGTATTTCGCTTGTCTGTGGGCCACGGGTTTGCGGCTGCGGACCTTTCTGAAGCGCTGAGCATGGCCCTGTCCTTTCACGCCCCCACGCCGCTGGAGTACTTTGCCAGCCTGGTCCAAAGCGACGAGCACTTGCCGCTGCTGGAGGCCGCGGCCAGCCTGGCGCAGGACGAGGAGCCGACGCTGGATGTGGCGCAGGTGCTGGGCGATGTGGACCGGCTGCTCAAGCGGGTGCAGTCGCGGCTGGCGCCGGAGGCCGATGACCTGACCCGGCTGGCGGTGCTGACCCAGGTCTTCTACAAGGAGCTCGGTTTTGGCCTGAACGCCAACGATTACTACGCGCCCGAAAACAGCCACCTGCAAGAGGTGCTGCGCACGCGCCGTGGCATCCCGATTTCTTTGGCTGTGATCTGGCTGGAGCTGGCGCAAGGCCTGGGTCTGGATGCGCAGGGGATTTCTTTCCCCGGCCATTTTTTGGTCAAGGTCGCGCTGGAGGCGGGCTTGGTGGTGATCGATCCGGTCAATGGGCAGTCGCTGGGGCTGGATACGCTGGCCGAGCGCCTGGCGCCTTACCGTGAGGCCTCCGATCGCCTGGCCGGGGCGGACCTCGACGAGGGCGAAACGCCGCTGGGGCTGTACCTGCAAGCCTGTCCGCCGCGCGATCTGCTGGCGCGCATGCTGCGTAACCTCAAGGAAATCTTCCGCAGCCAGGAAGACTGGCCGCGCATGCTGGCCGTGATGGAACGCCTGGTGGTCTTGCTGCCCGAAGACATGCGCGAGCGGCGCGACCGGGGCCTGGTGCATGCCGAGTTGGGACACGCGGGGCCGGCGCTGTCGGATCTGCAGGCCTATCTGGAGGCCGAGCCTCTGGCAGCCGACCACGGGGCCTTGTCGGCCCGCATGAAAGAAATCGCGGCCGGTCTCTGATCAGCCCACCACCACCGGGGCGCCGCTGCCTTGCGGGGCGATCTGGCCAATCGCATAGACCGTCTCCCCCAAAGACCGCAGCGTGGCGGCGCAGGCTGGGGCGTGGTCGGACGAGATCACCACCACCATGCCGATGCCGTTGTTGAAGGTGCGGTTCATCTCGGTGTCGTCGATCCCGGCGGTCTTTTGCAACCAGGCAAAGAGTTCGGTCTGCGGCCAGCTGCCTTTTTGCAGATGGGCCGCCAGGCCCTGGGGCAGCACGCGCGGGATGTTCTCGAGCAGGCCGCCGCCGGTGATGTGGGCCAGCGCCTTGATCGGGTGCTGGGCGAGGGCCGCCAGCACGTTTTTCACATACAGCCGGGTGGGCGCCATGATGGCTTGCCTGAAGGGTTGGCCATCGAGCATGGCGGGTGCATCGGTGCCAGCGCGCTCGATGCACTTGCGCACCAGGCTGAATCCATTGGAGTGCACGCCGCTGGAGGCCAGGCCCAGCACCACATCGCCCACCTGCACGTTCTGGCCGGTCAGGATCTTGCTCTTTTCGACGGCGCCGACCGCAAAGCCGGCCAGGTCGTATTCGCCCGCGGGGTACATGCCGGGCATCTCGGCGGTCTCCCCCCCAATCAGGGCGCAGCCCGAGAGTTCGCAGCCCTTGGCGATGCCGCCCACCACCGCCGCGGCGGTGTCCACATCGAGCTTGCCGCAGGCGAAGTAGTCGAGGAAGAACAGGGGTTCGGCGCCTTGCACCAGCACATCGTTCACGCTCATGGCCACCAGGTCGATGCCCACGGTGTCGTGCATATTCCACTCAAAGGCGAGCTTGAGCTTGGTGCCCACGCCATCGGTGCCGCTGACGAGCACGGGTTCCTGGTAGCGTTTGGGCACTTCAAACAGGGCGCCAAAGCCGCCGATGCCGGCCAGCACGCCTTCGCGCAGGGTCTTCTTGGCCAGGGGTTTGATGCGTTGGACCAGTTCGTCGCCAGCGACGATGTCGACGCCGGCGTCTTTGTAGGAAAGAGGGGTTTGGCTCATGTGGGGGCCCGCCGATGGGACGGGAAATCGAAGGTCAATCGGGCCTTTTAAACGGTAGGCAGACTAAAATCAGTGGCGATTTTAAGGGTTCACCCTGAATCCTTCGCTTCCACCTCACGGGCTCCGTCGTGCACACACCGGTCACCTTCTCCCTCAACCGTCTGCTGTCCTGGCTGGGTCCGGTGCTGTTGGCGGCATGGCTGATCTGGTTGCTCTCACCGGTGTTGGCCCCTTTTGTGGTCGCTGCCGTGCTGGCCTATGTGCTGCACCCCCTGGTCTTGCGGCTCGACCGCGCCGGCCTGCCGCACAGCCTGGCGGTGCTGCTGGTCGAGCTGCTGGCCCTGCTTGCACTGCTGGGTCTATTCCTGTTGCTGGTCCCGGTGCTGGTCAAGGAGTGGCCTTTGCTGCGTCAGCAGCTGCCTTTGCTGCTCGATCGCCTGGGGGCTGTGCTGCAGCCCGGGCTGGCCTCACTGGGCATCGAGTTCTCGCTGGACCTGTCTGTCCTCCAGGCCCAGCTGGCCGCCTGGCTCAGTGACAACCGCCAGGACCTGCTCGAGCCCGTGCTGGCCTCACTCAAGGTGGGCGGCAGTGCGGCACTCGCGGTGGCCGGTTATGCCGTGCTGGTGCCCGTGGCCCTGTTTTTCATGCTGCACGACTGGACCCGGCTGGTGGGTCAACTGCGGGTGCTGGTGCCGCCGCGCTGGCGCAGCGAGGTCGATGGTTTCTTTGCCGAATGCGACAGCGTGCTGGGCGAATACCTGCGTGGGCAGCTGCTGGTCATGCTCGCGCTGGCGGTGTTTTACGCCGCGGGCCTGGCGCTGTTTGGCCTGGATCTGGCGCTGCCGATCGGCGTCTTCACCGGGCTGGCCGTGTTTGTGCCCTACCTTGGCTTTGGCCTGGGGCTGTTGCTGGCCCTGCTGGCCGGCTTGCTGCAGTTTGCGCAGCCCGGTCAGGCGCTGCTCATGGTGGCCGTTGTCTATGGCCTGGGCCAGCTGGTCGAGAGTTTTGTGCTCACCCCGCGCCTGGTGGGCGAACGCATCGGCCTGCACCCGCTGGCGGTGATCCTGGCCCTGATGGCCTTTGGCCAGTTGCTGGGCTTCGTGGGGGTGCTGATCGCCTTGCCCGCCAGCGCGGTGCTGCTGGTCGGGCTGCGCCGCCTGCGCCAGACCTATCTGGACAGCCCCATGTACCGTGAGGGGCCCGCCGAACCGGGCCAGGACCGCAGGCCATGAAGCAGCTGGCGCTGGACATCGGCCTGGCGACACGACCGACGCTCGATTCCTTTTTCAGCGGCCCCAACGCCGATGCCCTCAACCACCTTCGCCTGTGGACGGCCGGTGGCACGCGCGCGCCGGTGCCCACTTACCTGTGGGGCGAGACCGGTTCCGGCAAGACCCACCTCTTGCAGGCCGTTCACCAGGCCCTGGCCGAACAGGGGCTGAGTGCGGGCTGGCTCGACAGCCACAGCTGGCGCCCGCCCGAATTCAGCGAGGACTGGGCGGCAGTCCTGATGGACGATGTGCATCTCTACAGTGCCGAGCAGCAGCACACCGCCTTCAATTGGTTTGTCAATGCCCTCAGCCCGGGCAGCGGCGGCCCGCGCTGGGTGTTGGCCGCTGGCCAGTTGCCGCCGGCCGACCTCCAGCTGCGCGATGACTTGCGCACCCGGCTCGGCTGGGGACACGTCTATGGCCTGAAGGTGCTGGACGAGCCCGAACGCCGCGTCGTGCTGCGCCAGGAGGCCGATGCCCGTGGCCTGTTTCTGAGCGACGAGGTGATGGGCTACATGCTCAGCCGTTTCTCGCGTGACCTTGGCAGCCTCATGCAGCTGCTTGATCACCTGGACCACTATGCCTTGCAGACGCAGCGCGCCCTGACGATTCCTCTGGTGCGCGCCATGCTGGAAAACGAATGAAACTGGCGCTTTTTGACCTCGACCACACCCTGCTGCCCATCGATTCCGACTACAGCTGGGGCGAATTCACCATCGAGCTGGGCTGGACCGATGCCCTGAGCTTCCGGCAGCGCAACGACGCGTTTTACGCCCACTACCAGGCCGGCACCCTGGACATCCACGACTATGTGCGTTTTGCCACCGAGGCCGCCTGCATCCGCGGACCGCAGGAGGCGGGCAGGGCGCACCAGCGCTACATGGACGAAGTCATCCGTCCGCGCATCCTGCCGCCTGCGCTGGACCTGGTGCGAAGCCACCAGCGCGAGGGCGACCGGGTGATGATCGTCACCGCCACCAACGAGTTCGTCACCCGCCCGATCGCCCAGGCCTTTGGCGTGGATGAGCTGATCGCGGTCGAGCTTGAACGCAATGCCCAGGGCTGGATCACCGGCGAGATCAAGGGCACGCCCTCGTTTCGGGAAGGCAAGGTCATCCGCATCGAGCAGTGGCTGGCGGCCCAGGGGCTGTCCTGGAGCGATGTGGACATGACCTTTTACTCCGACTCGATGAATGACCTGCCCCTGCTGGAAAAGGCCCAGCACCCGGTGGCGACCAACCCGGATGCGCGCCTGCGACAATGGGCGACCCAAAGAGGATGGCGCATCCTCGATTTATTTCAAGAATGATCAAGAAACTCATCACCAAGCTGCTGGGCAGGCCCGCCAGCGGAAAAACCGATTTCGGCAAGCGCATCGAGGTGCCAGCCAGTGTGCATGGCATCGATCCCCGGCTGGTGGACGAACGTGCGGTCCATGTGGTGCGCACCCTGCAGAAGGCGGGCCACGAGGCCTACATCGTCGGCGGAGCCGTGCGCGATCTGCTGCTGGGCCTGCGGCCCAAGGACTTCGATGTGGCCACCAATGCCACGCCAGAGCAGGTCAAGGGCCTGTTCCGCAGGGCCTTCATCATCGGGCGGCGTTTTCGCATCGTCCATGTGGTGCACGGCCGCGGACGCGACCATGAGGTCATCGAGGTGTCCACCTTCCGCGCTTACCTGGACAACGCCGCGGCCGAACAGGTCAAGGGCAACGAACGCACCAGCAAGCGCGAGCTCGAAGGCGTCCAGCATGCGGTCGATTCGAGTGGCCGGGTGCTGCGCGACAACGTCTGGGGTCCGCAGGACGAAGACGCCACCCGCCGCGACTTCACCGTCAACGCCATGTACTACGACCCCGAGACGCAGACGGTGGTCGACTACCACGGCGGCATCCAGGATGCCAAAAAGCGCACCCTGCGCATGATCGGTGACCCGGCCACACGCTACCGCGAAGACCCGGTGCGGATCATCCGGGCGGTGCGCTTTGCCGCCAAGCTCAGCGCTTTAGGCTTCAAGCTCGAGGCCAAGACCGCCAAACCCCTGGGCGAGGCCAAGGCCCTGCTGGCCGATGTGCCGCAAAGCCGCCTGTTCGACGAAATGCTCAAGTTGTTGCAGACCGGGCATGCGCTCGCCTCGATCGCACAACTCAAGGCGCTGGGTCTGGCCAAAGGCATTTACCCGCTGCTGGACATCGTGGTCGAGCGTGCGGACACGGCTTTTGTGAAGGCCGCGCTGGCCGACACCGACCGCCGGGTGGGCGAGGGCAAGCCGGTGGCCCCCAGCTTCCTGCTGGCCTGTGTGCTGTGGTCCGATGTGCGTGAGGGCTGGGCCCAGCGCCTGGCCCGGCGCGAGCACCCGTTTCCGGCGCTGCAATCGGCCATCGACGAGGTTTTTGACAGCCGCATCGGCGATGTTTCGGGCCGCGGCAAGCTCGGCGCCGACATGCGCGAGATCTGGATGATGCAGCCGCGCTTTGAAAAACGCGTGGGCAGCACCCCGTTCAGCCTGGCCGAACAGCCGCGTTTCCGTGCCGGCTTCGATTTCTTGCGCCTGCGTGCCGATGTGCAAGAGGTCGACGAGACCCTGGCCGATTGGTGGCAGGAATTCAGCCTGGCCGACGACGCCACCCGGGAAGACCTGGTGCAGCAGGCCAAGGCCGAGCAGCAGGCCAAGCCGCGGGCACCGCGTGTGCGTCGCGTGCCCAAGCCCGGTGTGGAGGCCGAGGCCGGCGCCGAGCGCCCATCGTCCAGCGAGGACGATGGCGATGGGTCCGAAACCTCCTTTGACGCTGAAGCCGCCCCCAGGAAACGCCGACGCCGACGCCGCAAGCCTGCGGGGGGCGGTGCAGCGCCCGCTGCGGAGTGAGCCTTGCGCCGTGATCCGGTCACGGCCTGGGTGGCGCTGGGGGCCAATCTGGGTGACGCGCGGGCCACGGTGCTGCAAGCCTTCGAGGACCTGGCGCAGCTGCCGCAAACCCGGCTGATCGCCCGCTCCCGGCTGTACCGCACGGCACCGCACGAGGCCAGCGGACCGGATTTCATCAATGCGGTGGCCGGCCTCGAGACCTGCTTGAATGCCCCTGCGCTGCTGCAGGCGCTGCAGTCCCTCGAAAACGCAGCGGGCCGGCTGCGCCCTTACCCCAACGCGCCGCGCACCCTCGATCTGGACCTGCTGCTCTATGGCGAGGCCCGCATCGACAGCCCGCGGCTGACCGTGCCCCATCCGCGCATGCGGGAGCGGGCCTTCGTGCTGCAGCCCCTGGCCGAGCTGGCCCCCGGGCGCGTCTCGAGCGCCGACCTTCTGGCCGTGCGGGGCCAGCCCATCGAAGCCCTGCACGACCGCGTCTGAGCACTGCATTCGGGCGGTTAAACTTTCTGCGCTCACCCTTTCTTACCCACCCAGACCGTCCAGGAGTCCTCATGCTGTTTGGCAAACTGTTGCCCAAAGAAGGCAATTTCTTTGAACTCTTCAACCAGCATGCCGAGCGCATCGTGGACGCGGCACGCGCCTTCGCCAATCTGGTGGCCAATTACAACGATGCCCACCTGCGTGAGAAATACAACCGCGATGTGGACAACGCCGAACACGCGGCGGACCGGGTGACCCAGGAAGTCAACCGACTCATCCACACCACCTTCATCACCCCGATCGACCGCGAGCAAATCCATGCGCTGATCAACCTGATGGACGACGTGGCCGACCTGATCCAGGACTCCGCCGAAACCATGGCGCTCTACGACGTGCGCCACATGACCGAGGAAATCAGCCGCCTGACCGATTTGTCGGTGCGCTGCTGCGAGCGGGTGCAGGACACGGTCAAGCTGCTGGCCCGCATCGGTGACCCGGCCGTGGCCGAATCGGCGCTCAAGACCTGCGAAGAGATCGACCGTCTGGAATCGGATGCCGACCGCGTCATGCGCAGCGCCATGAGCAAGCTCTTTCGCGACGAGCCCGATGTCCGTGAAATCATCAAGCTCAAGGCCATCTACGAGCTGCTCGAGACCATCACCGACAAGTGCGAGGACGTGGCCAACCAGATCGAGGGCATCGTCCTCGAAAATTCCTGATCTGCAGCGGAGCCCTGATCCATGGAAACCGTACAGACCGCCCTGTGGGTGGTGATGCTGCTGGTGGTGCTGGCGCTGGCTTTCGACTTCATGAACGGCTTCCACGATGCCGCCAATTCCATTGCCACCGTCGTCTCCACCGGGGTGCTCAAGCCCACCCAGGCGGTCTTGTTTGCCGCCTTTTTCAACTTCATTGCGATCTTTGTCTTCCATCTGAGCGTGGCCGCCACCGTGGGCAAAGGTATCGTCCAGCCGGGAGTGGTGGACACCCACGTCGTGTTCGGTGCGCTGGTGGGCGCCATCACCTGGAACATCATCACCTGGTACTACGGCATCCCCAGCAGTTCCTCGCACGCCTTGATCGGCGGCATCGTGGGTGCTGTCATCGCCAAGGCAGGCACCGGGGCCCTGTTGTCCGCAGGCATCCTCAAGACGGTGGCTTTCATTTTTGTGTCCCCCTTGCTGGGCTTTTTGCTGGGCTCGCTGATGATGGTCCTGGTGGCCCATCTCTTTCGCCGCGCCCGACCCTCGCGGGTGGACAAATGGTTTCGCCGCCTGCAGCTGGTGTCGGCGGGCGCCTACAGCCTGGGCCATGGCGGCAACGATGCCCAGAAGACCATTGGCATCATCTGGTTGCTGCTGATGGCCACCGGCTATGCCTCGGCCGCGGACAAATCCCCGCCTGGCTGGGTGATCGTCAGTTGCTACCTGGCCATTGGCCTGGGCACCCTGTTCGGGGGCTGGCGCATCGTCAAGACCATGGGGCAGAAGATCACGAAACTCAAGCCGGTGGGCGGTTTTTGCGCCGAAACCGGCGGCGCCATGACCTTGTTCATCGCCACGGGCCTGGGCATCCCGGTGTCCACCACCCACACCATCACGGGGGCGATCGTGGGCGTCGGTTCCACCCAGCGGGCCAGCGCCGTGCGCTGGGGCGTGGCCGGCAACATCGTCTGGGCCTGGGTGTTCACCATCCCGGCCAGCGCCTTGGTGGCCGCGCTGGCTTACGGGGTCAGCATGCAGTTGTTCTGATTGAGCCCCGGCTGGACCTGGCCGGGCCCGATCATTGGCTGATCTTCAGGGCTTCCTGAATCTGGTACTCGAAGTAGCGCTGCATGCTGAAGACGATGCTGGACATCAGGATGCCGGTGCCCAGCAGCAAAGACAGCGCCACACCGCCGATGGTCAGCCAGGTGGTTTGGCCCGCCACCGCCTCGGCCGCAGCCGTGGGGTTGTAGCGTGCGTTCCATCGCTCGCGGCTCATCAGGCCGTAGACAATGGCGTTGAGGGCACAGCCGGCGATGTTGAAGCCCAGCAGCGGGATCAGCCACCAGCTCATCAGGTCGTCCTGCCCGAATTGCATCACCCGTTCGATCCCGTACAGCCCCAGGGCGGTGGGCATGGGCAGCAGCCAGCCCCAGAGGTCGCCCAGGCCGCGCAGGTAAAAGCGGTGCAGGCCCAGAGGTCCCCCGAAAAAGGTCAGCCAGGTGGCCAGTGTCTTGTTCTTCATGGCCGCGATTATGGGTCAGCCCACCGCAACGCCCGGGTATCGGGCTATAATCCAAGGCTTTTCAGTGTGTCACTGGCCGGGTGGCCAGTTGCGTGTCTCAAACGCTGAAGGATCGGCCCGCTGCTTTTTCTGCCAGCGGCCAACCACCCAAGGATTCAATCATGGTCGTTATTCGTCTGAACCGCGGCGGCTCCAAAGGCCGTCCCTTCTTCAACATCGTCGTCGCCGACAAGCGCGTGCGCCGCGATGGCCGCTTCATCGAGCGCATCGGTTTTTACAACCCCACCGCGGTCGAAGGCGAGCAGGGCCTGCGCATCGCCCAGGACCGCCTGACCTACTGGAAAAGCGTCGGTGCCCAGGCGTCCCCCACGGTGGAACGCCTGATCAAGCAGGCCGCCAAGGCCGCCTGATCGACCGGTTTCGACCGATGCGCCCCCCGCTCGAGACGGCCGAACTTCCGGCCGACGCCATCGAAGTCGGGCGCATCCTCGATGCCTGGGGCATCAAGGGCTGGTTCAAGGTCCTGCCCCACAGCGCCTCGCCCGAGGCGCTTTTTTCTTCCAAACGCTGGTTTTTGCTGCCCCCCGAGCGCAGCACCAAACCCCAGCGCCCCACGGCCGCCGCCAGCGATGCCACCGACTGGAGCCAGCCCCTGTTGCTGCGGGTGCGCGAGGCCAAAGACCACTCCGACAGCGTCGTGGCCTGCAGCGAGGCCATCACCGACCGCAGCGCCGCCGAGAGCCTCAAGGGCGCGCGCATCTTTGTGCCGCGCTCGAGCTTCCCGACCCCCCAAGAGGGCGAGTACTACTGGGTCGACCTGATCGGCCTGCAGGTGCTCAACCGCGAGGGCGTGGTGCTGGGCACGGTGCGCGACCTGATGGCCACCGGTCCGCAGACCGTGCTGGTCTTGCAGGCTGAGGAAAACGGCCAGGCGGTCGAACGCATGATTCCTTTTGTCTCCGCCTTCGTCGACCAGGTGGACATGGCCGCCAGGCGCATCACCGTCGACTGGCAACCCGATTATTGAAGACCGTTGGGGCCAGGCCGCACACCATGCGCTTTGACGTCATCACCCTGTTTCCCGAGCTGTTTGAGCCCTTCCTCAAGGCGGGTGTGACGCGCCGCGCCTATGAAACGCGGCAGGTCGATGTGCGCCTCTGGAACCCCCGCGATTTTGCCGAGGGCAATTACCGGCGTGTCGATGATCGTCCCTTCGGGGGAGGGCCCGGCATGGTCATGCTGGCCGAACCCCTGGAACAATGCCTGCAGGCCATCCGGGCCGAGCGCGCCGAGGCCGAGCCCGCGCCCTTGGTGCTGTTTTCGCCCCTGGGCCAGACGCTCAAGCACAACGCGGTCCAGGCCTGGGCCGACAGCGCGGGCGCCATTTTGTTGTGCGGCCGCTACGAGGGCGTGGACCAGCGTTTCATCGATCGCCATGTCACGCGGCAGATCAGTCTGGGCGACTTTGTGCTCTCGGGCGGCGAAGTCGCCGCCATGGTCCTGCTCGATGCCGTGGCCCGGCTGCAGCCGGGCGTGCTCCACGACGCGGACAGCCACCAGCTCGACAGCTTCAACCCGGCGCTGGACGGCCTGCTGGACAGCCCACACTACACCCGCCCCGAAGTCTGGCAAGGCGAGACCGTGCCCGAGGCCTTGCTGTCCGGCCACCATGCCCGCATCGAGCGCTGGCGGCGCGATCAGAGCCTTCGGCTCACCGCCAGCCACCGGCCCGAATTGATCGAACAGGCGCGCGCCGCCGGCCGCCTGAGCCAGGCCGACGAGGCCTACCTGCGGTCCTTGCCCCGCCCCCGTCCCTGACGCTGGCGTGTTGCCGTTCGGGCCCGTTCTAGAGGCCTGTCGCCGCCGCTACTGCCTGGCCTAGAAAAAGAACGGTCGTTCGATTATTGTCGGCGACCATGGATACGACAGCGCCCGAACCCCAGCCCTTGCCACTGGCCGCCGCGGACGGCTACCCCTTGCGGGCTACCCATTACCCGGCCCGTGGCCAGCGCCGTGGCCGGTTACTCGTCGCCGGCGCGACCGGCGTTCCGCAGCGCTTTTACAGCCGCTTTGCCCGCTTTGCGGCCGACCAGGGCATCGAGGTCTGGACGCTGGACTACCGTGGCATCGGCCTGTCGCGGCCAGCGAGCCTGCGCGGTTTCCGCATGAACTACCTCGATTGGGCGCGGCTGGACCTTGCCGCGCTGCTGGCGCATGTGGCCGCGCAGGGGGATGGCCCCATTTGGATGGTCGGCCATTCCTATGGCGGCCACGCCTTCGGGCTGCTGCCCGGCCATGCGCAGGTCGAGCGCTTTGCCACCCTGGCCACCGGCGCGGGCTGGCATGGCTGGATGCCGCCGCTGGAGCGTTGGCGGGTCCGCATCATGTGGCATGTGTTGGGCCCGCTGATCGTTCGCGCCAAGGGGTATCTGGCCTGGAGCCTGCTTGGCATGGGCGAGGACCTGCCGCGTGACGTGTTTGTCCAGTGGCGGCACTGGTGCCAATGGCCGCGCTATTTCTTCGACGACCCGGCCATGCCCGATGTCGCCGAGGCCTTTGCCCGGGTGCGCACCCCGATCCTGGCCATCAATGCCAGCGATGACAAATGGGCGCCACCCGCATCGCGCGACGCCTTCATGGCCGGCTACCGCCATGCCCCGCTCCAGTCCCTGACCATCGAGCCCCGCAGCCTGGGCATGTCGTCGATTGGCCACATGGCTTACTTTCGTCCCGAGGCCAGCCGGTTGTGGCAGCAGACGCTGGACTGGTTGCAGACGGGCAAGCTATAATCCTAGGCTTTTCGGTCCTCTACCCGCCGCGGTCCGGCCTGCTGCAACTGGTTTGCAGCCGACAGTCTCTTGCAAAAGTTTTGCAAACGAGCGCCAGGAACGCCCCCAGTGCAGCGGGCATGAACGGGAAATTGTGGAGTTCAATATGAACCTGATCCAGACCCTCGAGCAAGAAGAAATTGCCCGCCTTGGCAAAACCATCCCCGAATTCGCGCCCGGCGACACCGTGATCGTCAACGTGAATGTGGTGGAAGGCAACCGCAAGCGCGTCCAGGCTTACGAAGGCGTGGTGATTGCTAAGCGCAATCGCGGCCTCAACAGCGCGTTCATCGTGCGCAAGATCTCCAGCGGCGAAGGCGTGGAACGCACGTTCCAGACCTACAGCCCCCTGATCGCCAGCATCGAAGTCAAGCGCCGTGGCGATGTGCGCCGTGCCAAGCTGTACTACCTGCGTGACCGCAGCGGCAAGTCGGCCCGCATCAAGGAAAAGCTGCCCCAGCGCAAAGCGGCTGTGGCTGCCGAGTAATTTCGAGACGGCCCCCTACAAAACCGCCCGTGGTGCAAACCCGGGCGGTTTTTGTTTGGGCGCACGCTTGGGTCGCTCAGCACAAAGGCCTGGGAACAGGCTGGCGCCTCATGCTGTCCCGGAGGACAGAAATCGGCGCCATCCCGCTCCCAGGCCTTCGTGCTGAACATGGGCGTTTTGCGCCCATGGGTTGGACGTTGATCAGCCCTTGCGCTTGGGCGCGTGCGGCTTGAAGCCGCCGCCGACCAGCTTGGGTCCGCGTGGGGCGCGGTCAAAGCGGTCGTTGCCGCCGGCCCGGGCCTGGGCGCGCGGGGCGTGCTGCGGCTTGTCGAACTGGCGCGGGGCGCGCTCGTCACGGCGTTCGAAACGATCCGCCTGGGGGCGGTCTGCCGGGAAGCGCTGGTCCTGTCGGGCCAAGCCCCGGTCCGGGCCGCGGCGGGGGTCTTGCTGCCAGCCGCCTGCGGGTCCCTGTTCAAAACGCGGGTCATGGCGGGCTTCAAAGCGGGGCTCCTGGCGGGCTCCGTCCTTGCGCGGGTCAAAGCGGGGTTCGAAACGGCCCTCGCTGCGGGGGGCCCAGCTCTTGGCCTGGCCGCCAAAGCCGCGGTCGCTGCGTCCGCCTTTGCCACCAAAGGACTTGCGTGGGGCTTCAAAGCGCTGCTTGGGCTCCAGGCCCGGGATCACCTCGGCCTTGAAGGGCTGCTTGGTGTAGAACTCGATGTCACCGATCTTGCGGCGGTCGCGGAATTCGGCAAAGGTCACGGCCAGGCCGTCACGCCCGGCGCGGCCGGTGCGGCCAATGCGGTGGGTGTAGTCCTCGGCCTTCATCGGCAGGCCGAAGTTGAAGACGTGGGTGATGGTGGGCACGTCGATGCCACGCGCGGCCACGTCGGTGGCCACCAGGATTTGCACCTGGCCGTTGCGCAGGGCCATCAGGCGGCGGTTGCGCAGGCCCTGGCTCAAGGCACCGTGCAGCGCCACGGCGGCAAAGCCCGCCTGCTGCAGCTCGGTGGCCAGGCCGTCGCATTCGATCTGGGTGCTGGCAAAGACGATGGCCTGATCGATGCTTGCATCGCGCAGCCAGTGGTCCAGCAGCTGGCGCTTGTGCTCGGCGTGGTCGGCCCAGAACAGCACCTGCTTGATGTTGGCGTGCTTTTCCTGCGGGCTGTCGATCTGCACCTTGTGGACGCCGGAGCCGCCGTCGTGCATGACGCGCATGGCCAATTGCTGGATGCGTGGCGCGAAAGTGGCGCTGAACATCATGGTCTGGCGACGCTGGCTGGTGAGCTGGTTGATCTCGGCCAGGTCATCGGAGAAACCCAGGTCCAGCATGCGGTCGGCTTCGTCGACCACCAGGAACTGCACTTCATTGAGTTTGAGCTGCATTGAGCGCTGCAGGTCCAGCAGGCGGCCGGGTGTGGCCACCACCAGGTTGGCGTTTTGCAGCTTGGCGATCTGGATCTGGTAGGGGATGCCGCCGACCACATTGGCCACGCGCAGGCCGCGGCAATGCTTGACCAGCTCGATGGCGTCGTGCGCCACCTGCTGCGCCAGCTCGCGTGTCGGGCACAGCACCAGGGCGCCGGGCACGGCCGCCTTGAAATGGCGCGGGTTGGTCGGGTCCTTGCGGCGGGCGCGCTTGGGCGGCTCTTCGCCACGCGCGATGGCGTCGGCACAGGCTTGCTCGAAATCGGCCTTGGCCTGGGCTTCGGCCGCAGCCTGCTGGGCGATCAGGGTGTGCAGCACGGGCAGCAAAAAGGCCGCTGTCTTGCCGCTGCCGGTCTGGCTGGAGACCATCAGGTCGTTGTAGCCGTGGTTCGCCTCGTCATCGGCGGGCAGGGCCAGCGGGATGGTGCGCGATTGCACGGTGGTGGGCTGGGTGTAGCCCAGATCGGCCACGGCCTTGACCAGCTCGTCGGCCAGGCCCAGTTGCACGAAGCCATTGGGCTCGCTGGATGCGACCGCCTCGGTCGTGTCGATGGAAAGGTCTTGCGCAGGCGAATGCTCGACCTGCAGGTCGTTCAGTTGTTCAGTCATGAATAAACTCACACGGCACTGCGGCATGCAGCCGCAGGCACCGTCAGGTTGAAAAAGACATCAACCTTCAAACGGTACTCGCCGGGGACGCGGAACGCGGGTTCCGGTTTCAGGTGAGTGGCCCGATTGCGGACAGAAGTCCTGGGCCAAGGCATGAGGGGAGATGCAAGAAAAACGCCAACACGGGGATGGCGTGGACGCATTATCGCACAGCCAGAGAATGAATGCCGCAGTGCAGCATGCGCTGGCGCGCCCCCCTTGTCCCGCCGGTGTCGCCTCTGGCTGGGCGCCGGGCCTAAGATCTCCAGCGCCTTCCTGGTGGGAGGAATGGAGCAAAGCGCATGAAAGCGGTCTGGTACACCCAACACGGTCCCGCCCCGGAGGTTCTCCAATGGGGCGATTTGCCCACGCCATCCGCGGGTCCGGGCGAGGTGCGGGTGCGCTTGCTCACCTCCGGGGTCAATCCCTCCGATGTGAAGTCGCGTCGCGCTCGCCCGGTGGCCGATCCGCGCATCGTGCCGCACAGCGACGGTGCAGGGCTGATCGACCAGGTGGGCGAGGGCGTCGATCCGACCCGGCTGGGCCAGCGGGTCTGGACCTGGAACGCCCAATGGCAGCGCCCCATGGGCACGGCCGCCGAATACGTGGTGCTGCCGCAGGCCCAGGCCGTGCGCCTGCCCGAGGGCACCGATTTTGCGGCTGGCGCCTGCTTGGGCATCCCGGCACTGACCGCCGTGCAGGCGGTGGTCTGGGCGGAGCGGCTGGCGGGAGCGCTGCGCGGGCAGCGGGTGTTGGTGGTGGGGGCCGCATCTTCGGTGGGCCACTACATCACCCAGCTGGTGCACCAGGCCGGGGCCGAGGTGCTGGGCACCGTCGGCTCGCCCGAGCGGGCCGCGCATGCGCAGGCGGCTGGACTGCACGCGCCCATCTTCTACAAGACGGAAAACGTGGCCCAGCGTGTCCGGGAGCTCACCCAGGGTCAGGGCGTGGACGTCGTCATTGACATGGATTTTTCGGGCACCGCGGGCTGGGCGCCGGAGGCGCTCAAGTCCCATGGCGCGGTGGTCTGTTACGGCTCCAATGCCCTGCAGCAGACCTTCGAGTACCGCCCCTGGCTGTTCGCTTCTTTGGGTGTGAAATTTTTCCTGGTCTACGACCTCAGCCCGGCCGATCGGCAGGCGGCGCTGGCGCGCCTGACCGGTTTGCTCGAGCGCGGGGCCCTGCAGCACAGCATTGGCCCGCGCTTTGCGCTGGCGCAGACGGTGCAGGCCCATCTGGCGGTCGAGGCAGGGCAGGCCATCGGCCAGGTCGTGATCGACGTCGCGCCCGCCTGACCGGGCCGGAGCTGCCTCAGGCGCTGGGGTGCGCGCCGTTGCGGGCCATGGGTCGGTCGCCCGGGTAGCGGCTGAAGGTGCTGAAGCCGCCGTCGCGCTGCACCAGCAGCACCGCGTAAGCGTCCTTGCGGCCCTTGTATTCAGGCCCATCCATGCCCGGACTGCCGATCGGCATGCCCGGCACCGCCAGGCCCAGGGCTTTGGGCTGCTCCTTGAGCAGGCGCTGGATGTCGCTGGCCGGCACATGCCCCTCGATGACGTAGCCGCCCACGCGAGCGGTGTGGCAGGACCCGAGCTTTTCCGGCATGCCCAGGCGCTTGCGGGCGGCGGTGTTGCCCACATCGTGCACCTGCACCGCAAAGCCATGGGCCTGCAGGTGTTCGACCCAGAGGTGGCAGCAGCCGCAGTTGGGGTCTTTCCAGACCTCGATCAGCGGCTTGTCCCGCGCCGCGTGGGCCAGCCAGGGCAGCGCGGCCATGGCGGAGGCCGCCAGCACCCAGTGGCGGCGGCGGAGCAGGGCAGACGGGGTGTTTGAGCGCATGGTCGAGGGCCTTGGCGAATGCAACTCGGGCATCTTGCCCGTTTCCGCATGACCTCTCACAGCCTGATGAAATGCTCGCGGTAATGGCTCAGTTCGTCGATGGACTCGTGCACATCGGCCAATGCCGTGTGGCGCTGCTGCTTCTTGAACGAGGCATACACCTCGGGCTTCCACCGGCGCGAGAGCTCCTTGAGCGTGCTCACGTCCAGGTTGCGGTAGTGGAAGTAGGCCTCCAGCTTGGGCATGTACTTGACCAGGAAGCGCCGGTCCTGACCGATGGTGTTGCCGCACATCGGCGAAGCGCTTTTGGGCACGTATTGTTTGATGAAGTCCAGCAGTTGCTGTTCGGCCTCGCTCTCGCTGAGGGTCGAGGCCTTGACCTTGTCGATCAGACCGCTCTTGCCGTGGGTGCCCTTGTTCCAGGCGTCCATGCCGCCCAAGAGCGCGTCGCTCTGGTGGATGACCAGCACCGGCCCTTCGATGCGCGGCGTCAGCTGCGGTCCCGTCACGATCACCGCGATTTCGAGCAGGCGTTCCTTTTCGGGGTCGAGCCCGCTCATCTCGCAATCGAGCCAGACCAGGTTCTGGTCCGACTTGGCCAGGGCTTGAGGGGCAAGGGAGGCGTTCGCTTCAGACATGGGGGAGATTGTCGCCGATGGGCCGGCCTGCGCCGTGGCCGCGGTCTCTCTGACCGCGAAGGACATCCCCGCGGGCCGCTGCGCGCGCCGGGTGCGCGCTCCTACAATCCTGGGCATGAACCCGTCTTTGTCACTGACCCTGCTGCTGGCCCTCGGCCTGCTGGCCCATGTGCTGCTCAAGCTCTGGCTGAACGCCCGCCAGGTGCGGCATGTGGCCATGCACCGCAGCGCCGTCCCCCCCGCCTACGCCCACACCATCCCCTTGGCCGACCACCAGAAGGCGGCCGACTACACCCTGGCCAAGGCGCGCCTGGCGCAGTGGGACATCCTGCTCGATGCGGTGGTGCTGCTGGGCTGGACCTTGCTGGGCGGGCTGGATGCGCTCAACCAGTGGCTGCTGGGCTTCATGGCGCCGGGTTTGTGGCAGCAAATGACACTGATCGTGGCCTTCATGCTGATCGGCGGGCTGGTGGGCCTGCCGCTGTCGCTGATGCAGACCTTTGGTGTGGAGCAGCGTTTTGGTTTCAACAAGACGACCCCTGCGCTGTGGGTGAGCGACCTCGTCAAAGGATTGCTGTTGGGTGCCGTGCTGGGCCTGCCTTTGCTGGCGCTGGTGCTGTGGCTGATGGATGCGGGCGGCACGCGCTGGTGGCTGTGGGCCTGGGCTGCCCTGGTGCTGTGGCAGCTCTTTCTCATGGCGATCGCCCCCAATGTGATCATGCCGCTGTTCAACAAATTCACCCCGCTCGAAGACGAATCGCTCAAGGCGCGCGTGCAGGCGCTCATGCAGCGGGCCGGATTCCAGGCCAAAGGCTTTTTCGTGATGGACGGCAGCCGCCGTTCGGCGCACTCCAATGCCTTCTTCACCGGTTTTGGCGCGAGCAAGCGGGTGGTCTTTTTCGACACCCTGTTGCGGCAACTCAGCCCGGCCGAAATGGAGGCCGTGCTGGCCCATGAGCTGGGGCATTTCAAGCACAAGCACATCGTCAAGATGATGGCGGTCAGCTTTGCCACCACGCTGGCGGGCCTTGCGCTGCTGGGCTGGCTGGCCCAGCAGGTCTGGTTCTACACGGGGCTGGGGGTCGTGCCCCACATGGAGGGCAGCAACCATGCGCTGGCGCTGGTGCTGTTCCTGGCGGTGGTGCCGGTGTTCAGTTTCTTTCTGGCGCCGCTGTCCTCCTGGCGCTCGCGCGTGCAGGAATTTGAAGCCGATGCCTATGCGGGCTCGCAAACGCCGCCGGCCGATCTGGCCTCGGCCCTGCTCAAGCTCTACCAGGACAACGCCTCCACGCTCACGCCCGACCCGCTGTTCGTGAAGTTCTACTACTCGCACCCGCCCGCCAGTGAACGGCTGGCGCGCATGCAGGCATGAGCCGCGCACCCGTTCAGGCCACCCCTTCCCAGGTGGTGATGGCGCTGGTGGATTTGCCAGGCTGGCGTCTGCATGGCGAGGGCGAACAGATCGCCATCGAGAAGGCGTGGCGTTTTGACAGCCATGCCCAGGCCATGCTGTTCGTCCACGCGCTGGGCTGGCTGGCCGAAACCATGAACCACCATCCCGAGCTGGTGCTGGGCCATGCACATTGCGTGGTCCGCTGGCGCACCCACGACGTCAAAGGCCTCAGCGCCCTGGACTTCGAAGCCGCCAAGCGCACCGATGCACTGGCCGGGGCCCCGGCATGAGCCAGCGAGGGCGCGCGCCGGGCCCTGCGGCCGCAGAGGCGCTGGCGTCTGCGCTGGTGGTCGGGGCCTTCGGCCGCCACTGCCTGATCGAGACCGAGGACGGCCGCCGCCTGATCGCGCACCCGCGCGGCAAAAAAAGCCAGGCCGTGGTGGGCGACCGCGTGCTTTGGCAGAGCACCGGTGACGAAGCGAGCATCGAGCGGCTGCAGGACAGGCGCAACCTGTTCTATCGGCAGGACGAAATCCGCACCAAATCCTTTGCCGCCAACCTCGATCGGGTGCTGATCCTGATCGCGGCCGAGCCGGAGTTTTCCGAAAGCCAGCTCAGCCGCGCCCTTGTGGCCGCCGAGGCCGAAGGCATCACCCCCGTCATTGCCCTCAACAAGAGCGACTTGGCCGAACCTTTCGCCCGTGCCTGGCAACGGCTCGCGCCCTACCGTGCCATGGGTTACATGGTCTTGCCCATGGCCTTGTCGCCGCGGGGCGATGCGCCGGCAGACGATGGTTTGCCCGACTTGCTGGCGGCCTTGCGTGGCCACCACACCCTGGTGCTGGGCCCCTCGGGCAGTGGCAAAAGCACGCTGATCAACCGGCTGGTGCCCGATGCCCAGGCCGAGACCGGCGAGATCTCGCAGGCGCTCAACTCGGGCAAGCACACCACCACCAGCACCCGCTGGTACTGGGTGGCCGCGCTCGATGGCGCCCAGCAGCGCGGCGCACTGATCGACTCCCCCGGTTTTCAGGAATTCGGCCTGCACCACATCGAGCCCACGCGTCTGGCCGACTGCATGCCGGACCTGCGCCAGTACCTGGGCCAGTGCAAGTTCTACAACTGCACCCATCTGCACGAGCCCGGCTGCGCGGTGCTGGCGCAGGTGGTTCAGGAAGGACCGCAGGAACCGGGCGTCGGCCGCATCACGGAACGCCGCCACCGCATCTATGCCCAGCTGTTCGAGGAGCTGGGCCGGCAGCGCTGGTGATCAACCCAGCAGCTTGGCCATGGTCAGCAGGGCCACCAGCACCAGCCACATGATCACGCTGCGCCAGACCAGACCGACCACCGAGGCCAGGTGCCCCATCTGGGCGGGCTCGCCGGGGGTGCTCGAGCCGGCGTCTGGTGCCGCTGCCGGCTCCTCTTCTTCGGGCTCGCTGGCCTGGAGCCCGGCACCGCCCAGCCGCACATTGATGGCCCCCGCGGTGGCCGCCAGAATCACGCCATCGTTGTCTTGCGGGAACTTCTGCGCGTGGTGGCGCCAGCCGTCCATGGCGTCCTCGAAGCTGCCGACGATGGCAAAGCCCAGGGCCGTGGTGCGGGCGGGCAGCCAGTCCAGGGCCCGCCAGGCCCGCTGGGCCACTTCGGCCAGCACCGCACTCACGCCGGTGTCTGCGCCCTGTTCGCGCTGCCAGCGGCGGTTCACGTATTCGGCCAGGCGGTAGACCACCGCGCCCGCGGGCCCCAGGCCAATCACCGACAACGCCGCATACCAAAAGAGCACGCCAAACACATGGCGGTGCGCGGCGATCACCGAATACTCGATCACATGGCGCAGGATCTCCTGGCGCGGGATGTCGCCGACCTTGACCTGCTGCCATTGGGCCAGCAATTCCCGGGCCTTTTGTTCGTCGCCCTCGTCCAGCGCATCGCGGATGGCCGTGAAGTGGTGGCTGAACTGCCGAAAGCCCAGCGTCACATACAAAAGGGCCACGTTCCACAGCACGGCGGCCAGCCAGCCCAGCCCGAACTGGGCCAGGCCATGCACCAGCAGGGCCAGCAGCGCCGGGGTCAGGGTGGTCATGCCCCAGGTCACCCAGGCCAGGTGCTGCATGCCGGCATCCAGCGTGCGCGTCATCCAGCCTGTCCAGCTTTCAACCGCGCGGTAAACCGGGTTGTCCATGGCCAAGGGGCGGGCCTGCTCGAGCACCAGCGCCAGAAAAATCGCAAAGAAGCTCATGCCTGCTCCTGTCCCGCCGCATCGGCCAGCAGGAATCGGTAGAAATTGCGCAACATGCCTGCGGTCGCCCCCCAGATGAAGCGTTCCACAGGCGCCTGGGCTCCGGGCAGGGTTTCCAGATAGGGCATGGAAAACCATTGGCGCTGCGAGCCCTGCCATTCGAAGGCATGGCGGCGGTGGTTGGACGGGTCCATCAAAAAGGCCAGTGGCACTTCGAACACGGCATCGACCTCGCCCGGGTTGGGGGCCAGGCGCAAGGGCGGCTGCACCAGCGCCACCACTGGCGTCACATGGAAGCCGGTGCCCGTCACATACACCGGCAACTCGCCAATGACCTCGGCGTGCTGCGGCTCCAGCCCCACTTCCTCGTGCGCTTCGCGCAGCGCGGCGGCACGCGCACTGGCGTCGTCGGCATCGACCTTGCCCCCGGGAAAGGCGATTTGCCCGGCGTGCGTCGGCAGGTGCGCGGTGCGTTGGGTCAGCAGCACCGACAGGCCATGGCCGTGCTGCACCAGCGGCACCAGCACGGCGGCGTTGGCCGGCGGGCGGGAAGAGAATTTCGGCTCGCGCACCACTTCAGGCACCCAGACGGGGGGCGCGGCAAAGCGCGAGCGCAAGGCCTGGGCATGCAGGCGCTCGGGGGGCACCGCCGGCAGCGCATGGTCAATGGCGAGCACGGGCACCTGGCGGGGATCAATGGCGGGGGCGGCAGACACAGCCCTGATTTATACCCGGGATTGCCGGGCCGACCGGGGCTCAGGCCCCGGGCTTTTGCGTCTGTGGACAGCGCACCTGCAGCAGCTCGTGCGCGCCCTCTGGCTGCAGACGCAGCGCGCTCAGGCAGCCGCCCCAGACGCAGCCGCTGTCGAGCGCGATCACATCGGCTCGCCCCAGCCAGCCCAGGGTCGACCAGTGGCCAAAGGCCACCACATCGTCTGCCGTTCGTCGGCCCGGCACATCGAACCAGGGCATGAAGCCCGGGGGCGCGGCATCGGCGCCCTCCTTGGTGGCGAATTCCATGGTGCCATCGGCTGTGCAGAAACGCAGCCGAGTCAGGGCATTGACGATGACCCGCAGCCGCGGCAGCCCCTGCAGGCGCTCGTCCCAGCGGGCGGGCTCGTTGCCGTACATCTGCTGCAGAAACGCCCGCCAATCGGGCCCGCGCAGCACGCCTTCGAGTTCGGCGGCGTGGGCCAGGGTGTCGGCCACACGCCACTGGGGCAGCACCCCGGCATGCACCATCAGCACCCCGTGCGCCTGCAGGGCCAGGGCCTGGTGGCGCAGCCAGCCCAGCAGCCCGTCCCGGTCCGGTGCCTCGAGCAAGCCCTGCAGGGTGTCCATGCGCCCGGGGGCCCGCACCCCAGCGGCCACGGCGAGCGCATGCAGGTCGTGGTTGCCCAGCACACAGCGCGCCGCGCCGCCCAGCGCCATCAGGCGGCGCAGCACCGCCACCGAATCCGGCCCCCGGTTGACCAGGTCGCCCAGCAGGTAGAGGGTGTCGCGGCTGGCGGAAAAATCCAGCGTCCGCAGCAGCCGCTCCAGCGCCTCGTCGCAGCCCTGCACATCGCCAATCAGGTAAACAGCCATGGGCGGATTGTCGGGCATGGGCGCAGGGCCCTCGGCCTGCGGCCGTCCTTAGGCACAATGTGCACCATGGATGTTCTCCTCATCGTTTTCCTGACCCTGCTCAACGGGGCTTTTGCCCTGTCCGAAATGGCTTTGGCCTCCAGCCGCAAGGCCCGGCTGGCGGCCATGGAAGAGGGCGGTGACAAGGGGGCGACGGCGGCCCTGCACCTTCTCGAGCAGCCCACCCAATTTCTGTCCACCGTGCAGGTCGGCATCACCTCGATTGGCATGCTCAATGGCATCGTGGGTGAGGCCGCCTTCAGTGGCGCCCTCAGCCAGGTGCTGTTCGGCTGGGGGCTGAGCGAAGCGGCCGCCAGCATCACCGCCACGGCCCTGGTGGTGACCGCCATCACCTTCATCACCATCATCTTCGGTGAGCTGGTGCCCAAGCGCATCGGCCAGATGTACCCCGAGGAGGTGGCCCGCTGGGTGGCGCGCCCGATGGCGGCGCTGGCCCGCATGGCCGGGCCTTTCGTCAGGCTGCTGTCCATGTCCACGCAGGGCGTGCTCAAGCTCATGCGCATCAACAACGCGCGCAGCCAGGAGGTGACCGAAGAAGAGATCACCGCCAGCCTGGCCCAGGGGGTGTCGGCCGGCCTGATCGAGGCGCACGAGCACCAGATGGTGCGCAACGTCTTCCACCTCGATGACCGGCCCCTGACGTCCATGATGACGCCGCACACCGACATCGTCTGGCTCGATGCCAGCCTTACGCCCAAGGGGGCGCTTGCCCGCATCCATGCGTTGCCGCCGCAGGACCAGCATTCCTGGTACCCGGTTTGCCGCGAAGGTCTGGCCCATGTGCAGGGGGTGATCGGCTTGGCCCAGCTGCTGACCTTGCCCGAAGGCGAGGAGCGCCCGATCGAGCACTTTGCCCGGCAGGCCGACTTTGTGCCGGAAACCCAGACCGGCATGGAACTGCTCGAACGCCTGCGCGACCAGAGCAGCCGCATGGTGTTCGTGGTCGACGAGTACGGTGAGGTGCAGGGCTTGCTGACACCCCTGGATGTGCTCCAGGCCATCACCGGCGAGCTCAAGCCCGACACCCAGACCGAGGCCTGGGCCATCCAGCGCGAGGATGGTTCCTGGCTGCTCGATGGCCTGATGCCCGTCTCTGAGCTCAAGGCCCGCCTGGCGCTGGACGAGTTGCCGTCCGAAGACCGGGGCCGTTACAACACCCTGGCCGGCTTGCTGCTGTTTGCCCTCGGCCGCCTGCCCAAGACTGGTGAGAAGGTCCGGCTCGGGCAATGGGAGTTTGAAATCTTGGATCTCGATGGGCGCCGCATCGACAAAGTCCTGGCGCTTGCGGCCGAGGCATGACCGGCGGGATTATCTGCTGGTCGCCAAGAAAATCGTATTTTTATATTGATCTGTGGGATATTTAACATCCCGAGTGATTTTCTGATTTATCCCGGATATAATCACGCTATTGATTTTTAAGGAGTGATGTTCATGTCCCAAGCCCTCAAAGACCTGCTGCAGCAACGCGAAGCCCTGGAAAAGGCGATCGCCGAAGCCCGCCAGAACGAGATTTCCGCCGCCGTGACCCAGGTGCGTGCCATCGTGGCCGAATATGGCCTGACCGTGCAGGACGTGTTCCCGGGCCGTGCCGGCAAGTCCGGTGGCGGCGCCAAATCCGGTGCCGGCAAGGTGGCTGCCAAGTACCGCGACCCCGCCACGGGCCAGACCTGGACCGGCCGTGGCAAGGCCCCCAAATGGATCGAAGGCAAGGACCGGGCTCCGTTCGTGATTGCCTGATCCCCGCTGGCGCTGCCCAACACCCACCCCGCTGCGGCGGGGTTTGTTTTTTGGTGGACAATACCGCCTGACCCGCTTTTGATCCGCCGTGTCCGATATTCATGCCGCCGCAAGACGAACATAATCCTCCAAACTGGTATTTGGCCTACACCAAACCCCGGCAGGAAGAGGTGGCGCGCACCCACCTCGAGCGGCAGGGTTTTGAGTTTTATTTGCCGCTGTACAAGAAATTCAAAAAAACCGAAGAGGGCCCGGTCAGCGTATTGGAGCCCATGTTTCCGAGGTATATCTTTTTCCGCCCCGGAAAACCCGGCCAAAGCATTTCAGCCGTGCGCAGCACCCGGGGCGTGAGCACCATCGTGCGCTTTGGCTTCGAGCCGGCCGTCATTGGCGAAGATCTGCTGGACCGCATCCGCCAGATCGAAGAGGAGCGCAAGCAAGCCAGCCTGCAGGACCTGAGCGAGTTGCGGGCCGGACAGGCGGTGCGCCTCAAGCACACCGCGCTCGAGGGCGTGGACGGCCTCATCCAGAGTGTCTCCAGCAAGCGTGTGGCCGTGCTGCTGGAGATCCTGGGGCGACCCACGGTGGTCCAGCTCGAACACCATCAGGTGGAGCCCAAGGACGCCTGAGGCCCGCAGGCCCCGAGGCCCGTACTGGGCCCTGCACCGCAGAGCCCGCGTCCATGGCTCAATCCTGCCCTTCGGTCAGCGTGTCCAGCTGGAATCGGCCACTCCTGTGCCAGAGCCAGACATCTGTGTAAGTCACCTGGCCCAGGTGCTGTGGGCTGGGGTAGGGGGCCGCGGCACGGACCATTTTTTCAATCTCGGCGATGACCTCGGGCGCGTGCCGGGGCGCGCGCATCCAGTTCAAGGCCTGCACCTGCCCGGCGCGGTCGATGTCCACATTGAGAACGCCCACGGCGTACAGCATGGGCGGCAGTCGGCCCTTGTAGATCCGGTGGCCTTCTCGCTGGTAGAGGTGCTGGGCGGCATCGCGCCGGTAGTCACGGGGGGTTCGCGCCCGGGAGGTGTGCGCGTTCTGCGGTTCGGGCGGGCGTGCCACTTCCGGCACCGGTGTGGGCAGCGAGGGCAGCGCGGCTGGCGCAGGCGGCGCCTGAGGCAGGGGCGGCGGCGAGGGGGGCGCAGGGGTGCTGCAGCCTTGCAAAACTCCCAGCAAGACCACCAGCACCCATGCGGTCCAGGTGTTGGGCCCAGTGCGGGGCCAGGCTTTCCATCCGACAAAGGTCTTCATCGCGTGCATACTCCGCAGGCTGACAATGGGGCCATTGTGGCACCTTCCCCTTCCCCCTTTTGACCGTTTGCGACAGGAACCCTCTTGATCCCACTGCGCACCGCCCTGCAACACCTTGGTCAGGCCCCGGCCGTGCTGGTCACCGTGCTCGATGTCCGAGGCTCGGTGCCGCGCGGCAGCGGCACCCGCATGCTGGTGTTTGCCGACCGCTTCGCCGCCACCATCGGCGGGGGCCATCTCGAGTTCGAGGCCATCGCCCACGCCCGTCGCCTGCTGGCCGGGCAAGCGCATGAGCTGCAGATGCGGCATGTGCTGGGCCCCAGCCTGGGCCAGTGCTGCGGCGGGGCGGTCGAACTCGGTTTCGAACCCGTGGCCGCAGCGGATGTGGTGCGCGTGTCCCGGCTGTTGACGCCGCCCCGGACGCCCTTGGCCTTGTTTGGCGGAGGCCATGTCGGGCGGGCCATCGTCCAGACCCTGGCCCCCTTACCCTTTGTCTTGCGCTGGATCGACAGCCGAGACGAAATTTTTCCGGCCGACGTGCCCGAGGGTGTCGAATGCGAACACTCCAGCCCGGTCCAGGCGGCCGTCGCCGACCTGACCCGCGGCAGCCGTGTGCTGATCATGAGCTTCAGCCATGCTGAAGACCTGGACATCGTCATCGCCTGCCTGCGCCGCCAGCGCGCGCAGGGGGACCTGCCCTTTGTGGGCCTGATCGGCAGCCAGACCAAATGGGCCACCTTCCGCCACCGGCTGGAAGAGCGCGGCTTCAGCCCTGAAGAAATCGGCCACATCACCTGCCCCATCGGCATTCGGGGCATCCCCGGCAAGGAGCCCGAGGTGATTGCGATCGCGGTGGCGGCCCAGTTGCTGCAAACGGCGCCTTGATCCGGCGGGGGGGCAGCCCGGCCTGCTCGCACGCCGCGCTGGAATTGCCGAAGAAAAGTGTATACACTCCAGTGCACTGGTCGCAGCGGCGCCCACACCGCCAACGGTGCAGGTTCGCGACCGACTGACTGCTCACAGAGCCCGCAGTGGTGAGCCGTCCTGGAGCCCCCTTTCATGGAAGCCTATCTGCTTGACTGGGCCAACCTGCTGCTGCGTTGGTTGCACGTCATCACCGCGATCGCCTGGATCGGCTCGTCCTTTTACTTCGTCTTTCTCGACAACAACCTGCAAAAACCCACCTCGCCCGACTTGCTGGAAAAAGGCGTCGATGGGGCCATGTGGGCGGTGCATGGCGGGGGGTTTTACAACCCGCAGAAGTACATGGTCGCGCCCAAGAAGATCCACACCAAATTGCACTGGTTCTATTGGGAGAGCTATTCCACCTGGCTCAGTGGCTTTGCCCTGTTCACGGTGCTCTACCTCTGGAACGCCGGGACCTTCCTGATCGACAAATCGCTGATGGACTGGAGCCCTGTGGCCGCAGGCAGCACGGCCGTGGGCATGCTGGTCGCCTTCTGGCTGGTGTATGACACCATCTGCCGCGTTTTTGGATTCAGGAAAAACGGTGAGCTGATCGTCGCCGGTCTGATGATCGTGGTGGTGGCCTTCTGCTGCTGGATCGCCAACCAGCTCTTTGCCGGCCGCGCCGCCTTCTTGCTGGTGGGGGCCATGATCGCCACCGCCATGAGCGCCAATGTGTTTTTCTGGATCATTCCGGGCCAACGCAAGGTGGTGGCCGCGATGACCAACGGCGAGAAGTACGATGCCGCCGCCCTGGCCATCCACGGCAAGCGCGGCAAGCAGCGCAGCGTGCACAACACCTATTTCACGCTGCCGGTCATCTTCGCGATGCTGAGCAACCACTACAGCTTTCTCTACACGCACGAACACCGCTGGGTGCTGCTGTTCGTCATGATGTTGGGCGGCGCCCTGATCCGCCAGTTCTTTGTGCAGCGGCATGGCTACCACCTGGGACGCGCCCGCAACCCCTGGCCCTTTGCCGCCGTGGGCACCTTGCTGATCCTGGCGGTCATCGTGCTGCTCAAGCCGGCGCCGGTGGCGCCCCCCGTGGCCAGCGCCGCGCCGGTGGACTTCGCAGAGGTCCGGCAGGTGCTTGCCCAGCGCTGCACCATGTGCCACGGTGAAGCCGCGCAGATGAAAGGCATCCGTCTGGACCAGATCGAGAGCGTGCGCACCCACGCCCAAGGCATCTACCAGCAGACCGTGGTCACGCGCCAGATGCCGATGAACAATGCCACCGGCATCACCGAAGAAGAACGGCAGTTGATCGCCCGCTGGTACCAGGCAGGCGCCAAGACCGAGTGAGGGGCGGTTGACCCGAGCGGCTCGGGTCAGGCCCCCTCATGGGTTCAGCGGAATCGACCGCCGCCGCGGTTGCCGCCCCCGCCAAAGCCTCCTCCGCCACCGTGGCGCTTGCCACCTGCGGCCAGGCTGTCGATGCTGGTGCGGGTCGGGTCGGGCTGGCCGCCGGTCTTGACCGGCTTGCGGCGCGGCAGGTCGAGCTTGGCGAACTGCGTGGTCTTGAGCGGGTCGATGTGGCGGGGCAGTTCGTCCCCATCACGTGGGCGGCGCTCGCGGTTGGCATTGGGGTCACGGCGCGGGCCGCCTTGGCCCTGGCCATTGCCCTGACCTTCCGGGCGCGGACCGCGTGCCTGTGGCGGGCGGTCCTGGCGCTGGCCCTGGCCTTCGCCCTGGCGGCGTGAGGGCTGGCCCCCGTGGCGCGAGGGGCGGGGGCCGCGGGCATTCTGGCCTTCGCCACCTTCGCCTTCGGCACGGGCGGGGCGGTCCCCTTGCTTGGCCTTGTTCTCGCGGATGCGGCTCATCATTTCCTGGCGCGCGGCCTTGGCGGCGGCCGCCATGACGTCGCGGCTGGGCGGCTTGCCAGCGCCGCCCCACAGGGTCTGGCGACCCATGGCGATCGGCTCGGCGATCTCGCCGGGCTCGGGGCCAAAGCCTTCGAGCATCTGCACTGGAATCTCCTGCTTGGTGAAGCGCTCGATCTCCATCATGAAGCCTTCCTCGTCCAGGCAGACCAGGTTGACGGCTTCACCGCTGTTGCCCGCGCGGCCGGTGCGGCCGATGCGGTGCACATAGTCTTCAGGGATGTTGGGAATTTCGTAGTTGACGACGTGCGGCAACTCCTCGATGTCGATGCCGCGCGCGGCGATGTCGGTGGCCACCAGGGCGCGGATGTCGCCGCTCTTGAAGCCGGCCAGCGCCTGCGTGCGGGCACTCTGGCTCTTGTTGCCGTGCAAGGCCATGGCCTTGACGCCGTTCTTGGTCAGGTAGTCGGCCACATTGTTGGCGCCGAATTTGGTGCGGGTGAACACCAGCACCTGGCTCCAGTTGTGCTGCTGGATGATGTGCAGCAGCACTTCCTTCTTGCGGCCGCGGCCCACCGGGTGGATCACCTGGGTGATGCGCTGCACGGTGGTGTTGCGCGGCGTGACCTGGATGCTTTGCGGGTTCTTGAGCAGGTTGTTGGCCAGATCGCGGATCTCGTCGCTGAAGGTGGCCGAGAACAGCAGGCTTTGCTTGTCCTGCGGGAGCAGGGCCAGCACCTTTTTCACGTCGTGGATGAAGCCCATGTCCAGCATGCGGTCGGCTTCGTCCAGGATCAGGATTTCCACCGTGGACAGGTCCAGGTGGCCCTGGCCTTGCAGGTCCAGCAGGCGCCCCGGCGTGGCCACCAGGATGTCCACGCCTTTCTTGACCCGGTCGATCTGCGGGTTCATGCCCACGCCGCCGAAGATCACGGCCGAGTTGAGCTGCAGGTATTTGCCGTAGTCGCGCACCGACTCTTCGACCTGGGCGGCCAGCTCGCGGGTGGGGGTGAGCACCAGGCAACGGATGGCCTTGCCGCCAAAGCGGTTCTTGCCGGCGGCACTCTGGCTGAGCTTGTGCAGCACAGGCAGGGTGAAGGCGGCGGTCTTGCCGGTGCCGGTTTGGGCGCCGGCCAGCAGGTCCTGGCCCGCGAGCACCGCGGGAATGGCCTGGGCCTGGATGGGGGTGGGGGTTTCATAGCCCTGCTCACGCACGGCTTGCACGATGGCCGGAGCCAGGTTCAGTTCTTCAAAGTTCATTCAAGGAGCGCCACACAGGCGCAGGAGATCGGCTTTTTCCGTTGTGGATCACAACGGCCAGTCGTGGCCAATCAGTCTCAGGGGAGTGGGCATGGCAACCACGGAAAGGGTTCCGGGTCAGGCCCCAGCAGAACGCTGACGTTGCGGCCACTGGCGGCGGCAACAGGCGCATTGTCGCACGAAACGGCCGGCGACCTGCGGGGCCTGCCGTTTCAGGCGGCCAGCCGGGAGGCCGAGGGCGTGGCCGCCCGCACAAAGGCGGCATGGATGTCCTTGCGCACAGCGGCCGTCGTGCTGGCCAATTCCTGCTCGATCAGGCCCAGGGCCTCGGGCGCCAGGCCGAGCTCCTGCTCGGTGTGCAGCCAATGCAGCAACAGGGCCCACACCCGCCCAGGGCTGCCGGCCTGCCGCACCAGGGTCAGCACCAGTCCGTCGAGAAAGCGGGTGGGCACCTCGTGCAAGGTCGCCGACAGCGCGGCCCGGAAGTGGCCGTAGGCCCCCGCATGTCGGTTGAAGCTGCGCACCAGCGCGGTCAGGGGGTTGTGCCCAGCTTCGGGGGCGGCCAGCCAGCCCCCGAGATCGCCGTGCCGGGGCGGCGCCTGGCGCACCGGTGCAGGCGCCGATGGCGTTGTCGGCCTTGAAGGAGCTGCGCTGGCCGCTGCCGAGGGCAGGGGGCGCGGGCTGGCCAGCGCTTGCACGGCCGGCCGCACCCGCGGCCGCTGCACCGGCGGGGCGCTCGGCGCAAGCGCCGCTGCAGGGCTGGCCGCGGTCGCCGCCAGCCGCGAGCTGTCGATCCAGGGCAGCTGACCGGTCTGCAGCAGCGCTCGCCTTTCTTCTTCCTGCGGCAGGCGCTGCGCCTGCTGGCTGGTCTGCAGCCGGCACAGGTCGCCTTGCGCGTCCCACAGCACCGGCACCGGCGGCAGCGTTTGCCGCGGCGCGTCATGGGGGTCCTGGCGCTGCCAGTGCAGGGTGGCTTGCAGTTCGGGGCGCCCCGTCAGGTCCGCCTGGATGCTCAGCGGGCGCACCTGCGCCCACAGGTGCAGCGTGTCGCCATCGGCACTCAGGCCGGGGCTGCCGTGCATCTGCAGGGTCTGCGCCCCGCCGATCTCCAGCCCGGCTTGCAAGGGGAACAGGCCGCGCATGCGTTCGGTCAGGCGGGCCAGCGCTTCGGGCGCATGCTGGCCATGCCCCAGCGTCTCGCAGGCGCCGCCGCTGGCCAGGGCCAGTTCGCGCCAGAGGCTGTCGCCGGCGTCCTGGCCGATGGCCAGGACATGCAGGGGGTGCGCGCTCGCCAGCAGCTCGCGCAGCGGCTCCTCGATGGCCCAGATCGGGCTGCTGGTCACCAGCAGGATGCAGGCTTGCGTGACCGTTTCCTCGTCCTCGTCGGGGATGGCGATGGCCGCCCGCAGCGCGGCGGCGGGCGCAGGCGGGCCCAGATCGGTGTCGATGTGTCGCGCCAGGGTGCGCGCCCTGCGCAGGTAGGCTTCGGTGCAGTCCTGCAGCCGGGGCAGGTCATGCAGCACACGGTCGCCAAAATGGCTGGAGGACAGCTGGTCCCCCGGCTGCAGTTGCCCGATCCAGCGGTCCAGCGCCTGCCGCAGCTGGGCCAGCCGGTCCGGGGGCAGGGTGCTGGAACGGTCGACCAGCAACTTCACGCGCAGGCGCTGCGGCGCGGACGGATCGCTGGGCCAGCGCGGACTGGCGCTGGCGAGCACGGTGCAAAGGCCCGCCTCGCGCAGGTCGGGGCTGGCCACCGCGAACCCGATCTCGCGCAGACCGTGCACGGTCAGCACCAGGTCCTTGTCGAGTGCCGTGTGTCGCCGCAAGCCCAGGGTCATGCCATTGGCATGGCGCACGCGCTGCAGCTCGTGGGTGGGGCTGCCCACGGTGCCGCGCGCCACCGGGTCGTGGACCTCGATGCTGAACTTCATGGGGTGGGGCGCGCGCGGCGCCAGGCAGGCGGGCAAGGGCACCCGCAGGCTGCCGCCTTGCAGGCTCAGCAACTGGCCGACCCGCCACTCGATGCTGATCTGCTCGCCGGTGTTCAGGATGCCCAGCATGGCGTGGCAGCGTTGGCGGCTGACGCGCTGCAACTGCGTGACGTACTGGGCTGTCTCGCCGCGGCCGACCGTCAGGTCCAGCAGGGTCTGTTCTGCGCCGAGCGGAAAGGCGAAGCGGACCGCCATGGGCGCGCCGCTGACGTTGCGCCAGACCTGGCGCACCGTCATGCGCCACATCAGCCCCAGCAGCTCGCCATGCACGTTCACCGAGAGCAGCTGGGCCTCGCGGCCATCGGGGCTGCTCAGGCCCACGGGTTCAGACAGCTTGTTCATGGCGTTGACTCCATTCATTCATGACCGCCTGCACAAACAGGTGCAGTTCGTCGGGGGGGAGACCGGCTTCGCTCGGGTCGATTTGCAGCTCGACGCCCGGGGCGACCCAGACGTGGCTTCGCACCTGCACGCTGCCCGGCTGGCGGGGCCGCACGGGCGCCGGTGGGGAGGCCCCGCCCAGCACCTCACGGATGCGCTCGAGCGAGAGCCCCGAGGCGCTCAGCTGGCGGATGCGCAGCAATTGCTCGAGGTGGTCTCGCCCGTAGCGGGCCGCACGGGTTTCACCCTGCGGGCGGTCCACCAGGCCGAGCTGCACGTAATAGCGCACGGTGCGCTTGGGGCAGTCGGCCAGCGTGCACAGCTGGTCGAGGGTGAAGACGGCGTCCATCTCCAAATAATAACAGTAAAACTGTTGATATCAACTGTCATTAAACGCGGGGTGGCCATGCCCATAAAAAACCCCCGCCAGCGCGGGTCTGGCGGGGGTGGTCAGGAGGGGGGAGGAGAGGGGCGTGTCAGCCCGTCCAGCGGGTGTGGAACTGACCCGGCCGATCGATCCGCTGGTAGGTGTGGGCGCCAAAGTAATCGCGCTGGGCCTGCAGCAGATTGGCCGGCAGCCGGGCCGAGCGGTAAGCGTCGTAATACGACAGTGCGCTCATGAAGGCCGGTGCCGCCACCCCTTGCAGGGCCGCGCGTGCCACCACCTCGCGCAGGGCCTGCTGGGCGGGCGCCAGGGTGCGGGCGAAGTGCGGGTCCACCAGCAGGTTCGCGATCCCGGCGTCGGCCTCAAAGGCGCGCCGGATGTCTTCGAGCAGGTGCGCCCGGATGATGCAGCCCGCGCGCCAGACCCGCGCGATGCGCTCGTACGACAGGCCCCAGGCATGGGTTTGTTCGGCGGCGCGCAGCAGGGCAAAGCCCTGGGCATAGGCGCAAATTTTGGCCGCCAGCAGGGCCTGCTGGATCTGGGGCAGCCAGCTGGCGGCATCCCCCGTGACCTGCGCCTGCGGGCCGATCAGCACCGAGGCGGCGGCCACGCGCTCGGCCTGGAGGGCACTGACGGTGCGGGCAAAGACCGCATCGGCGATGGTGGGGGCGCTGACGCCCAGGTCCAGGGCGACCTGGCTGGTCCATTTGCCGGTGCCTTTTTGTTCGGCGGTGTCGAGGATCCGGTCCACCAGCGCATCGCCGGTCTCGGGGTCCTGCGTGGCCAGGATGTCGGCGGTGATGCCGATCAGGTAACTGCCCAGCTCGCCCTGGTTCCATTCCCGGAAGACGGCGCTGCATTGCGCCGGCGAGAGGCCCAGCAGCTGCTTCATCAGCCACCAGGCCTCGCAGATCATCTGCATGTCGGCGTATTCGATGCCGTTGTGCACCATCTTGACAAAGTGGCCCGCGCCGCCGCTGCCCATCCAGTCGCAGCAGGGCTGGCCGTCTTCGGCCCGGGCGGCAATCGCTTGCAGCATCGGCGCCACCAGCGGCCAGGCTTCGGGCGAGCCGCCGGGCATCAGGGCCGGGCCGCGCAAAGCACCTTCCTCGCCGCCGCTGACGCCCGCGCCCACGTACAGGATGCCACTGCCTTGCAGGGCAGCGATGCGCCGGGCGGTGTCGGTGTAGAGGGTGTTGCCGCCGTCGATCAGCACGTCGCCGGGCGAGAGCAGGGGGCGCAGTTCGCTGAGCACCGCATCCACCGCCGGGCCGGCCGGCACCATGAGCAGGATGCGGCGCGGCAGCGCCAGGCTGCGCACCAGCGAGGCCAGGCTGTCGGCGCAGCGCGCTTGCAGGCCCTGGGTGCGTTGCGCAAACCGTTGGCGCTTGCTGGCGTCCAGATCAAAACCGCAGACGGAAAAGCCCTTGCGTTCGAAGTTCAGGGCCAGGTTTTCGCCCATCACGCCCAGGCCGACCAGGCCCAGGCGCAGAGGGGATGAGGTGCTCATCGGGTTGTCCATGTGTCGGCAAACGTCGTCAAACATCGGCAAACGGCGCCGACAGAGCGGATTGTCCGACACGGGGAGGGGCGCCGGTGTCGCGGGCTTTCCCCAAAGCCGGTGGTCAAAGGTGTGGATAAGTTGCAGGACAAGCCCTGCAGCCCGCATCCTGGCTGGCCCGCTTCGCATTGCTCAAAAAACAGGCAAGCGCAGGGCGGGTCGCCGATGCGCCGACCGTGCCCGGCCAGGGGCCCGATTGCGGCTATTCTTGATCCCTCCGCATTGACTTTGGCATGGCCCCATGACCCCCGAACAACTGCTCCACCACCACGATCAGGGTCTGCTCTGGAACAGCGAAGACCGCGCCGGTTTGCCCACGACACTCGATGCCGCCTACCAGCAGGCGCTGGCGGTTCGGCAGCGCCGCCTGCAGCGCGGCGAAGTGCCACGCGGCTACAAGATCGGTTTCACCAACCGCAGCATCTGGCCGCTTTACGGTGTGTTTGCCCCCATCTGGGGCACGGTCTGGGCCAAGGGCCTGCATTTCTGTGACGGCGAAGGCGAGATCGACCTGAGCGCCACCTGCCAGCCGCGCATCGAGCCCGAGATCGTCTTCGGCCTGGGCGCCACGCCGTCGCCCGACGCCACGCCGGAACAGCTGTTTGACGCGATCGATTGGCTGGCGCCCGGCTTCGAGGTGGTGCAATCCCATTGCCCCGACTGGAAGTTCGTGGCCAGCGAGACCGTTGCCGACAGTGGGCTGCATGCGCGGCTGCTGGTCGGTGAGCGCGTTCCCTTGCGCACGCTGGCCCGCGACGCCGCTGAACTCCACAGCCTGCTGGCCGGGGCGAAGGTGGATCTGCTGCACGATGGCCAGGGCAAGGCCCGGGGTCTGGGGGCGAATGTGCTCGACAGCCCCCTCATGGCGTTGCACCACTTTGTTCGCGAATTGCGCCGCTGCCCCGGCGCGACAGATCTGCAGGCGGGCGATGTGGTCACCACCGGCACCTGGACCGATGCCTTCGCCATCGCGCCAGGTGAACGCTGGACCGCCCGCTTTTCAGACCCGCTGCCGTCCCTGACCGTGGCCTTGCGCTGAGCGTTTCCCACTGTCCACGTCACCTGCGTCGCCCCCACATGCCTGCCGTCGCCCTTCAGCCGGGCTTCATCGCCCTGCACAGCCACCGTGCCGAGGTGCTGGCCGACACCCTGACGGCCTGGCTGCGTGCACACCCGCTGCCCCCGCTCGAGAGCGAAGTGGTGCTGGTGCAAAGCAATGGCATGGCCGAGTGGATCAAGATCGAGCTGGCGCGTCAGGCCGGGGTGTGCGCGGCCACGCGGGTGGAGCTGCCTTCGCGCTTTTTGTGGCGCACCTACCGGCAGGTGCTGGGCGCGCAGCAGGTGCCGCCCGATTCGCCGCTCGACAAGCTGCCCATGACCTGGCGGCTGATGGCCTTGCTGCCGGGCTGCCTGCAAGACCCGGTGTTCCAGCCGGTGGCCGGTTTTTTGCGCGGGGACGAGCCCGACCGCCTGCTGCAACTGGCCAGCCGGCTGGCCGACCTGTTTGACCAGTACCAGATATACCGCCCCGACTGGCTGCAGGACTGGGCAGGCGGCCGCGATGTGCTGCGCAAGACGCTGGGAGAGGACGCGCTGGCCGAGGACCAGCGCTGGCAGCCCGAACTCTGGCGCCGCGTGTTGGCCACGCTGGACGACACCCAGCGCCAGGCCACCCGCCCGGCGCTGCATGCGCAGGCGCTGGCGCACCTGCAGTCGGGCCGGCCCCCGGCCAGTCCGGTGGCGCCTCGGGTGTCGGTGTTCGGCATGAGCCACATGCCGGCCCAACTGCTGGAGATGCTGGCCGCCCTGGCCGGCCACAGCCAGGTCATGCTCGCGGTGCCCAACCCGTGTCAGTACCACTGGGGCGACATCATCGATGGGCGTGAATGGCTGCGGGCCGAGCGCCGTCGCCACGCCGAGCGCGGCCAGGCCCTGGCCCCGCTGCCGCTGGCGCAAATGCATCTGCATGCGCCCACGCTGCTGGCCGCCTGGGGGCGGCAGGGCCGCGACTTCATCCGCCAGCTCGATGCCTTCGACGACGTCCAGGCTGCCCAGCAGCTCACGCAATGGCCGCGCTTGGATTTTTTTGACGATGCCCCTGGCGAAGACGGCACACGCTTGCTCGCTCAGTTGCAGCGCCGCATCCGGGATCTGGAGCCCTCCAGCGGGGCATCGGCGTCCCAGCCGCAGCCGCTGGCGCCGGACGACGCATCGCTGCTGTTTCGCATCGCCCACAGCCCGGTGCGCGAACTCGAGGTGCTGCACGACCAGCTGCTGCTGTGGTTCCATGCGCCGCCGGGCGAGGTGCCCTTGTCCCCCCGCGATGTGGTGGTGATGGTGCCCGACATCGAAGCCATGGCCCCGGCGATCCGCGCCGTGTTTGGCCAATACAAGCGCAGCGATGCCCGCTTCATCCCGTTTGACATTGCCGACCTGGGGGCCCAGGCCAGCAGCCCGCTCATCCATGCGCTCGAATGGCTGCTGGCCCTGCCGCAGCAGCGTGGCCGCATGAGCGAGCTGGTCGAATTGCTGGAGGTGCCTGCGCTGGCCGCCCGCTTTGGCCTCGGGGAGCAAGACCTGCCCACCCTGACGCGCTGGATGGCGGGCTCGGGCATCCGCTGGGGCCTGTCGGCCGAGCACCGCGCGGGTCTGGGCCTGGGCGTGTGCGGCGATGACAATTCGGCGCTGTTTGGCGTGCAGCGCATGCTGATGGGCTATGCCTGTGGGGCCGACCCCTCGGACGCCGGGGCCCTGGCCCCGGGCGTGTCGCCCTACGCCGAAGTGGGGGGGCTCGATGCCGAGTTGGCGGGGGCATTGGCGCACCTGCTGCAGGCCCTGATCGACTGGTGGCGCACCTGCACGGCAGACGGCACACCCGCACAGTGGGCCGAGCGTTGCCGCGCCTTGCTGGCGGCCCTGTTCAAGCCCTGTGACGACAACGACCGCCAGGCGCTGGCCGCGCTCGACCAGGCCTTGACCGACTGGGTGCGCGCCTGCGACGCCGCGGATTTTGCAGATGCGGTGCCGCTGGCCGTGGCCCGCTCGGCCTGGCTGGACGCCTTGAAAGTGCCCCGGCTGGAACAGCGCTTTCGCGCAGGCGGCGTGACGTTTTGCACGCTCATGCCGATGCGGGCGATCCCGTTCCAAGTGGTCTGCCTGCTTGGCATGAACGACGGCGACTACCCACGCCGCAGCCCGCGCGCCGACTTCGACCTGATGGGCCTGCCCGGCATGGCCCGCCCGGGGGACCGTTCGCGCCGTGACGACGACCGCCAGCTCATGCTCGAAGCCCTGCTGTCGGCGCGGCAGGTGCTCTATGTGAGCTGGAGCGGGCGCAGCGTGCGCGACAACAGCGAACAGCCCCCCTCGGTGCTGGTCTCGCAGCTGCAGGGCGAGATCGACCTGCTGTGGGGTCAGGGCACGGCCGCAGGCCTGACCACCGTGCACCCGCTGCAACCCTTCAGCCGCGCCTACTTTGAAGCGGGCAGCCCCTTGCAGACCCATGCCAAAGAGTGGCGGACCGCGCTGGACACGGTTCCCGTAGGAGCGGTCTCCGACCGCGATGGAGGGTCGGGTCAGTCATCGCGGTCAGAGACCGCTCCCACAGAGACCGCTCCCACCAAGGACGCAGCCGCCTGGCTGCCGCCGCTCAACGCGGCCAACGACCAGGCCCCGGTCATCACCTTGTCCCAACTGGCGCGTTTCCTGCGCAGACCGGTGGGCGCTTTTTTCCGTGAGCGGCTGCAGGTGCATCTGGACGATGAACGCAGCGTGCTGCACGACGAAGAGTTGTTCGGCCTGGGCGGCCTGGACCTGTACCAGTTGCTCGACCACGAACTGCAGCATGTGCCGGCAGACCTGCGCGCAGAAGGCGTGCCCGAGCACGTCCAGCGTGTGGTGCAGCAGTTGCGTCAAGCCGGGGCCCTGCCGCTGGCGGGCGTGGGCGCGCTCGAAGCGCAAAACCTCGGCCACACCCTGCAGACCCTGCTGACCGCGGCGCTGCGCGAGCGTGCAGCCTGGCCCCACCCGGCCGAGCGCGTGCTGGTCGATCTGCGGCACCCCCAGGTGGGCTTGCAGGATGCCTTGGGTGGCGTGCTGGCGGGCGAGGGGGGAAGCCTGCGGTTGAGCCTGCGCGCCAGTGAACTGGTCAGCTTCTCCAAAGCGGGCAAGGCGACGGTGTTGCCGGACAAATTGATCGACATTTGGCTGGAGTCGCTGGCCGCGGCCGCCATGGACCAGCCCTTGCGCTGCGTGGTGGTGGGCCGCAACGCGGTGCTGCGGGTGGACCCGCCAGACCCGGAATCGGCCCGTGCCCAGCTGCAGGGGCTGCTCGCTGTCTGGGCCGAAGGCATGCGCTGGCCGCTGCCCTTGCCGCCCGGCGTGGCCCTGCAGTGGCTCAAGGATGCGGAGAACCTCAACGCACTGGCCACGGTGTACGAAGGCGGCGACTTCAAGATCGCAGAGAAAGACAAAGACCCGGCGCTGGCCCGCACCTACCCCACACTGCAGGACTTGCTGGCCACGGGCGAGTTGGGGCGTCTGGCGCAGGCGGTGTACGCCCCCTTGAAAGCCTGGGCCGAGCACATCGATATCGCGCCGCTGCCCGACGCACCCGAGGCGGGTGACGGCGACGAAGGGGGGGAGTGGCTTTGAGCAGCACCCACACCCTCGACGTCCAGACCTTTCCCCTGCGCGGCAGCCACCTGATCGAGGCCAGTGCCGGCACCGGCAAGACCTGGACCCTGGCGGCGCTGTATGTGCGTCTGGTGCTGGGGCATGGCTGCAGCGACACCGCGCCGGTGCGCCCCATGCTGCCGCAGGATGTGCTGGTGATGACCTTCACCCGCGCGGCCACCCGCGAACTCTCGGACCGCATCCGCGCCCGCCTGACCGAGGCCGCGCAAGTGTTCCGGGGCCTGGCCGAAACAGCCGACGGTTTCCTGCTCGGATTGAAAGCGCAATACCCAGAGGGCGAGCCCCGCGAACAGGCCGCCTACCGCCTGGCGCAGGCCGCGCAGGCCATGGACGATGCCGCCATCTACACCCTGGACGCCTGGTGCCAGCGCATGCTGCGCGAGCACGCTTTCGACAGCGGCAGCCTGTTTGAAGAAAAGCTGGTCGGCGACGAAGCCGCGCTGCGCCTGCAAGCCGTGCAGGACTACTGGCGCCAGCAGCTCTACCCCATGCCCACGCCCCTGGTGGCGCAGGTGCGGCGCGTCTGGCGCGATGTGGCCGCGCTGGACAAGGACATGCGCGCCCTGATGGCGGTGCCCCTGGCCGATGGCGCGCGCGGCACGCTGGCGCAGGTCTTCGCCGCCACGCTGGCCGAGCGCGAATCCCGGCTGGCGGCGCTCAAGCAGGGCTGGGACGAGAAGGCCGATGCTTTGCTGGGCTGGATCGAGGCCCAGCTCGCGCAGCAGCCGTCCAGCTGGGATGGCCGCCGGCTCAGCGTCAAGCATTGCGCGGGCTGGCTGCAGGCGCTCAAGACCTGGGCCCAAGGCCCTGGCGATGGCCAGGCGCTGGAACAAGCCATGGCGACCGGCTGGACCCGCTTGACGCCCCAGGGCCTGCTGGACTGCCGAAAACCCGGGCAAGACCCGGTGCCGTGGCCCGCCGAGAGCCAGGCCTTGGCCGAGCTGCAACAAGCCTTGCAGGCCTTGCCCGACCCCGCGCAAGCCGCCCGCCTGCACGCCCGCAGCCATGTGCTGCAGCGCCTGGCCGAGCTCAAGCGCCGCAGCGGCCTGTTCGGTTTTTCGGACATGTTGCAGCGGCTCGATGCGGCCCTGGCCGCGCCCGAATCGGGCGAGCGCCTGGCCCAGCGCCTGCGCCAGCAGTTCCCGGTGGCGCTCATCGACGAGTTCCAGGACACCTCGCCGCTGCAGTTCCGCATCTTCGACCGCATCTACCGCACGGCCGAACACCGGCAAGACAGCGCACTGCTGCTGATCGGCGACCCCAAGCAATCGATTTACGGCTTTCGCGGCGCCGACATTGACAGTTACCTGGAGGCACGCCGCGCCACGACCGGCCGCCACCATGTGCTGGGCACCAACTTCCGCTCGACCGCCGATGTGGTCCGGGTGGTCAACCGCTGGTTCCAGCTCATGCCGGACCCGTTTGGCTACCGCGACGGCGAAGAAGACCCGCTGCCCTTCCAGCCCGTCCAAGCCCATGGCCGCCCGGATGCGCTGCATGCCCGTGGCGGGCCTGTGCCGGCCATGACGCTGGTGCACGACGCCATCCTGCGCAGCCAGCCGGACGCGCTCACGCACCTGTCGGCCCTGTGTGCCGAACAGATCGTGGCCTGGCTGAGCGACCCGCAAGCGCGGTTTGTGGCGCCCGAGCAGGCCGACAGGCCCCTGCAGCCCAAAGACATCGCTGTGCTGGTGCGCACCGGCAGCGAGGCGGCGGCGGTGCGCGAGGCGCTGCGGCTGCGCGGCGTCGCCTCGGTCTACCTGTCGGACCGCGATTCGGTGTTTGCCAGCGATGAAGCGCGTGACCTTTGTCTGTGGCTGCGCGGTGTGGCCGAGCCGCAGGACATGCGCCGCCTGCGCGCTGCCCTGGGCACGCGCACGGTGGGCCTGTCGCTGGCCGAGCTGTACGCGCTGGCCACGCAAGACGAACTGCTGGACCGGCGCGCCGAACAGATGCGCGAGCTGCGCCAGACCTGGCGCAGTCAGGGCGTGCTGGCCATGCTGCGCCAGTCGCTGCATGTGCTGCAGCTGGCCGGGCGCTGGCGTGGCCAGGCCGATGGCGAGCGTCGCCTCACCAATGTGCTGCACCTGGCCGAACTGCTGCAGACCGCCAGCAGCCAGCTCGATGGCGAGCAGGCCCTGATCCGCTGGCTGGCCCAGCAGATCGAGCAGACCCCCACGGGCGCCGCCAGCGCGGCCGACGAGCAGATCGTGCGGCTGGAAAGCGACGAGGACCTGGTCAAGGTCATCACCATCCACGCCAGCAAGGGCCTGGAGTACCCGGTGGTCTGTCTGCCCTTTGCCCACAGCCACCGCGCGATGCAAACGCACACCACGTCGGCCCTGCAGCGCCATGACGGCCAGGGCCAGCGCCACTGGACGCTGGACTTCGACCAGGACGACACCCGCCAGGCCGACCGCGACAGGCTGCGCGAAGACCTGCGCCTGTGGTACGTGGCCCTCACGCGCGCCCGGCACGCGCTCTGGGTGGGCTGGAGCGCGGTCCGGCGGGGCAGCAGCAAGGCCTGCGTCAACCACGACAGCGCCGCCGGCCATCTGCTCGGGGGCGGGCAGCCGCTCGAGGCTGCCGATTGGTCGGGCCGGCTGCAAGCCTTGCAGACCCAGGGCGCAGGCCAGGACCCGGGGGTGCAGCTGGTGTTGGCCCCTGCGGTGGTGCCCTGCACGCGCTGGCCAAAACCCGCGCAGCCCACCCCGCTGCGCGAAGCCCTGCCGTGCACCGCCCGCATCGACAAGTCGTGGACGATCGCGAGTTTTTCTCGCCTGGCGCGCGACCTGTCTTCGCAGCCCCTGGCCCCTGGGGCTTGGCAGATGGCCGCGCCGCGCCCGGCCGACGACGAACCGCCCGAAGAGGCGCAGGGCTTGCCCTTGCCGCAGGGAGGTGCAGGCCCGCTGGCCCCCTGGCATGCTTTTGCCAAAGGCCCGACGGCAGGCAATTTTTTGCACGAGCAACTCGAATGGCTGGCGGCCGACGGCTTTGCACTGGACGCGCAAAAGGCCGAGCGCCTGCAGCGGCGCTGCGAAAACGCCGGCTATGTGACCCAGGCCGAGGGCGTGGTGCAGTGGCTCGGCCGTGTGGTGGCGCTGCCCTTGCGCGGGCCGAACGCGCCGCTGTGCGATTTGGATGCGTGCCTGCCCGAGATGGAGTTCTGGCTGCCGGCCGGACGCCTGCATGCGCGCGAGGTCGATGCCCTGTGCCGGCAGCACCTGCTGCCCGGCGTGAACCGCCCGCAGCTGCCCGACGCGCAGCTGCACGGCATGTTGATGGGCTTTGCCGATCTGGTGTTCGAGCACGGGGGCCGCTACTGGGTGCTGGACTACAAATCCAACCACCTCGGGGCCGACGATGCGGCCTACACCGCGCAGGCGCTGGAGGCGGCCATGGCCCAGCACCGCTACGAGGTCCAGGCCGCGCTCTACATGCTGGCCCTGCACCGCCTGCTGCGCGCCCGGCTGGGCGAAGCCTACGACCCGGCCCGGCAGCTGGGCGGCGCGGTTTACCTGTTCTTGCGTGGGATCGACGGGCCTGCGGGCGGCTGCTGCACCTTGCCTGCGTCCCTCGAGCTGCTCGAGGGCCTGGATGCCATGCTCCATGCCCAGGAGGGCGCATGAGCGTGCACCCGCCCCCCGCGCTGAGCGGCGCGCAAACGCTGGCATGGCTGCAGCATTGGACCGCGCAAGGCCTGCTGCGCCACATCGACAGCGCCCTGGCGGCCCAGCTGCTGCGGCTCGATGCGCAGGCCAGCCCGGCCTTGCTGGTGGCGGCGGCGGTGCTCGCGCAGATGGAAGGGCGTGGCCACACCTGTTTGCCGCTGGACGCGCTGTGTGCACCGCCCGTGGCGCTGCTGGGCTGGCCGGCCGCTGCTGTGGAGGGCCCCCAGGGCCTGCAGGCCTTGTGGGCCGGCTTGCCGAGCACGCGGGCCGGCTGGCTCGCGGCTTTGCAAGCCCAGGCTGCGGGCGTGGGTCTGCGCCGGCTGGACGCCCCCGACCACGGCCAGCCCTTGGTGCTGGGCGGCCGCGCCGATGCGCCGCTTTTGTACCTGCGGCGCTATGCGGGCCACGAGCAGCGCGTGGGCCAGGGCCTGTGGCGTCGGGCCAGCGAAGCCCTGCCGGTGCCTGCGGCCGCAGCACGCCAATGGCTGGAGCGTTTTTTTGCGGGCCCTGCCCAGGCCTCTGTGGACACCGATTGGCAGAAGGTGGCCTGCGCCGTTGCGCTGCGTGCGCGCCTGGCGGTCATCACCGGCGGGCCCGGCACCGGCAAGACCTACACCGCCGCACGCCTCTTGGCCTTGCTGCTGGCGCTGCACGAGGGCGACAGTCCCTTGCGCGTGGCGCTGGCGGCCCCCACCGGCAAAGCCGCCGCGCGGCTCAAGCAATCCATCGACCAGGCCCTCGGTGGCCTGCAAGGGCAGGTGCCAGCGGGCAGTGGCCTTGACCTGAACACCTTGATCGCGCGCATGGGCCCGGCGCGCACCCTGCATGCGCTGCTGGGCGCGCGCCCCGACACACGGCAGTTCCGCCACCATGCGGCCCACCCGCTGGATGTGGATGTGCTGATCGTGGACGAGGCCTCGATGGTGCACCTGGAAATGATGGACGCGCTGCTGCAGGCGCTGCCGCCCACGGCGCGGCTGGTGCTGCTGGGCGACAAGGACCAGCTGGCCTCGGTCGAGGCCGGGGCGGTGCTGGGCGATGTGTGCCGCGACGCCGCCGTCGGCCGCTACAGCGCGGACACCGCACAGTTTGTGCACGAGGTCACGGGGCAAGTCTTGCCCGCCGACTGCCTCACCGTGGACGACACGCCCCCCGTGCTGGCGCAGCAGACCGTGATGTTGCGCCAGAGCCGCCGTTTTGATGGGGCCATCGGCCAGTTGGCGCTGGCGGTCAACCGCGGCGACGCGGCGGCCGCGCGCGCGGTGCTGACCGCCTCTGCGGACGCGGCCTCACCCTTGCGCGCGCTGCAACCGTCCACGCCCTTGGCCGTGTGTGCCTTGGCGGGCGGAGCTTCGGGTCAGCCTTCGTATGCCGATTACCTGCAGATCCTGCAGCAGGGGGCCGCAGCACCCACGGCCGAGGCGCACGCCGACTGGGTCAGGCGGGTGTTGCAATCCTTTGAGCGTTTTCGCATCCTGTGCGCGGTGCGCCGCGGCGAGTGGGGGGCCGAGGGGCTCAATGCCGCCGTGCAAAACGCCTTGGCCGAGCAAGGCCTGCTCAAGCCCACCGGCGAATGGTTTGCCGGGCGTCCGGTCATGGTCACCCGCAACGACGCCGCATTGGGGGTGTTCAATGGCGATGTGGGGGTGGTCCTGCCCCACCCCGAGGGCCGGCTCAAGGTCTGGTTCCTGGATGGGGCCCATGTGCGCTCGGTCAGCGTCATGCGCCTGCCCCATGTCGAAACCGCCTTTGTCATGACGGTGCACAAGAGCCAGGGCTCGGAGTTTGAGCACACCGCGCTGGTCTTGCCGCCCGGCGGGGCCGAGGTCCTGAGCCGCGAATTGGTCTACACCGGCATCACCCGGGCGCGCCAGCAGTTCACCCTGGTGGAAGCCCAAGCGGGCTTGCTGGAGGCGGCCATCGCACGTCCCAGCGTGCGCGCCAGCGGGCTGGCGCAGTGGTGGGGCTAGTTGGCGTAACCCTCGCACGCACCGGCGTTGGGCCGGCCCCGGCACTCGCGCTGCAGCCTTTTTTCACGCTCGGCGCGGGTTTCGCCCGGGCCCTTGTCCAGGGGGGGCCGGCGGGTTTGGGTGCGTTTGTTTGTCGGGGCGTTTGTGCCGGGTGCCGCGGAGGCGGGCAGCGCCCACCCCGCAAGACCGGCGAGCAGCCCCAGCGTGACCATGCGTTTGTGCATGCGCGTCTCCCTGATGTTTTTTGTGCGGTGATCTTAGGCAGGGCAGGGCATTTCGCCAAGAGGCGACACGCGCCGCCCGCCCGACTGGTTAGCATCGGCACATGAACCCGCCCCCTTTCCTGCGCCAGACCGTCCTCGACCTGGAAGAATCCCGCATCCGCGAAGTCGCCAACGCGGGCATGGGCCGGCCGGATGTGCTGGCTTTCTGGTTTGGCGAGTCCGACGAGGTCACGCCCGAGGTGGTCCGCCAGGCCGCCATCGACTCGCTGCAGCGCGGCGAGACTTTCTACGCCCACAACCTGGGGCTGCCCGAACTGCGCCAAGCCGTGGCCGGGTACATGAGCGGCCTGCATGGCCAGAACCATGCGATCGGCATGAACCGCATCGCCATCACCTCGGGCGGCGTGAATGCCCTGATGCTGGCCTTTCAGGCGCTGGTGGATGCCGGTGACGAGGTGGTGGCCGTCACGCCCGTCTGGCCCAACCTGACCGCACAACCCCAGGTGATGGGCGGGCGTGTCCAGTGCGTGAGCCTGCGCCCCCAAGGCGGCGAATGGGTGCTGGACATGGCGGCCCTGCAGGCGGCGGTGACCCCGGCCACCCGCGTGCTGGTGCTCAATGCCCCCAACAACCCCACGGGCTGGACCTTGTCCGGCGACGAGCAGCAGGCCATCTTGCAGCACTGCCGCCAGACCGGCACCTGGATCCTGGCCGACGAGGTGTATGAACGCCTGTACTACGAACCCAGCCCCCAGGCCTGCGCCCCGTCCTTTCTGGACATCGCCACCCCCGACGACCGGCTGGTGGTGGTGCACAGCTTTTCCAAGAGCTTTTTGATGACCGGCTGGCGCCTGGGCTGGCTGGTCATGCCCCCGGCCATGACCGCGTCGATCGGCAAGCTCATCGAGTTCAACACCTCCTGCGCCTCGGTGTTCACCCAGCGCGCCGCCATCGCGGCCTTGCAGCACACGGCCGAGATCACGCCCCGCGTGGTGGCCCACCTGCAGGCCTGCCGCGACACCCTGGTGCCCCTGCTGCAGGCCATCCCTGGCGTGCAGGTGGCCCCGGCCCGGGGCGGCATGTACGCCTTCTTCCGGCTCGAAGGCCACCCCGACAGCGTGCTGACCGCCAAACGCCTGGTTGCCGAAGCCGGCCTGGGCCTGGCCCCGGGCGAAGCTTTTGCCCCCGAAGCCGCCGGCTGGCTGCGCTGGTGCTTTGCGTCCAAAGACCTGGGGCGGCTGGCGCAGGGCGTCGAGCGCCTCAAAGCCTGGCTGGCCAAGAATTAATCGGGATCTGACCCCAATTAAATCGGCGTGGCTGGGGCAGGGCCGTGGGGCCGATTTCTGCGCTACGGCGCAGCATGAGGCCCGGCGGCCCTGCCCCAGCCAGGCCTCACCCGTGGCGTTCAGGATATAATCCGCGGGTTTTGCATGGTGCAAATCGCACGTCAGCAGCCCTTCCAGCCGCTGGCGCAAGTCAACAAACGCCGCCGGCGCCTTCGGGTGACGGGCAGGCCACAAGGAAAAAACCATGATCGCTGCTTCCAAAAAAGCCGAAGTTGTCAAAGACAACGCCCGTGCCGCCAACGATACGGGCTCCCCTGAAGTGCAGGTCGCTCTGCTGACCGCACGCATCAACGAACTGACGCCCCACTTCAAGCAACACGCCAAGGACCACCACGGTCGCCGCGGCCTGCTGCGCATGGTGAGCCGTCGTCGCAAGCTCCTG